>Ga0209374_1000416_pt1 | contig 47644 bp, 41 predicted proteins | sample SaaInlLV_DNA_10m_FD_184683 | JGI IMG/M metagenome (GOLD analysis project Ga0209374, IMG submission 184683) | Marine microbial communities from expanding oxygen minimum zones in the Saanich Inlet - SI075_LV_DNA_10m (SPAdes) (version 2) | ecosystem: Environmental > Aquatic > Marine > Unclassified ... | reverse complement strand
GTCTATATGTTTGACTTTAACTCTGTTCTTTTGTAAATTTCCAGAAAATAAAATATCCAGACCGTAGGTGTTGGTGGTAGAGGTATTATTTTTAAAGAAAACCTTTTTATCAATTAATAAACTCGAAGAAACAATAGTATACGAGTTTTTATTCCTCTCCTTTACACTTTTAGTTTCTCTTTTATGGCCATATTTCCATCTCAATATAAGGTCTTTACTTGGTTTTTCTAACTTATAACAAACTCCTCCAAAAATAATTTTAGAGTTTTTCATTTTATGCAATTCAAATCTGTCAATAAAATCATCATACTTTGGTAATACATCTGCATCTAAAAATAATAATAATTCATAGGATGCTTTTGTAGCTAAAAAATTTCTACTTGCCGTTCTACCTAAATTTTTTTCATTTTTTTGTAAACCACAAAATTCTAATTGATTGATACGCTCGTTATCAATACTAATTTTTAAATCTGTAGAACAATCGTCCAAGACTAGAATTTCAAAAGGAATTTTAGCTTTTGTAGCTTGTTGGTGAACACCTTTAACTAGCGCTACAATTGAATGGTTATATGTTGGTATTAAAATTGAAAGCATATTTACAAAGGCTAATTTACAATTTATAATAAAGTCTTTATATCTTAGAATGAAAAATAACTATATTGGTTAAAATATTCCTATAAATGTGTGCTAACTATTTACGTGTCTTTATTTTTTTATTTTTTGGGGTATTGAATAATGTGTATTCACAAAATCAAAGCTGGTTTTATATCAGAGCAACTTCGGATTCTTTTGCACCCAAATTTGATAGATTCAATGATTTATTAACCTATCGAGGAGACAACGAAAATTTAAAAAAAATATTTGCGGACTATACAATTTCAGAATTCAAAAAAACCTATAAAAATGCCAAAAAATCAAGCCTCAAAAGAACTTTTTTCGTAGTAGTAAACGATGAGCAGTTATTGGAAGATTTATTAATCAATGCTTCAGAAAATTTTGATTTTGGAGAAATTATCCATGAAACAGACAAAAAAATATTCGAACCTAATGATTACGGTTTAACAAGTACGATTGCTACTAATAAAGGTTTAGCGATTAATTTAGATTATTATGATTTTGTGGGAGCTCCTCAAGCTTGGTACTATACCACTGGATCTAAAGATATAATTATTGGTTTGTCTGATGGACAGGTAGAAATCACCGATAATGATTTTTCTGGAAAGACGACTGTTATAAAAAAATCATCCAAAGCGAAAGGGCATGGATCGGGGGTTGCCTCTATTGCTGCTGGTCAGGGAAATAATGCCTATGGCACAACAGGTATTTGTTATGATTGTAGTATTTATACAACTCATTATTACGATGTAAAAAATTTAAAACAACTCCTGGAATTATCAGCGATGGGAGTGAAAGTAATTAATTGTAGTTGGGCCTTAACCTCCTATTATCAAACTGCACAAAATGCAATTGATGAAATGTTTGAAAACGGAACTATTCTAGTAGCTGCTGCTGGAAATCAAGATTGGTCAAAAAGTAGAGGAGAAGTCCTATATTTTCCCTCCTCCTACGACAATGTAATTTCGGTCTCCTCTGTAATGCATCGGTACAGTTCAGTTAAAGAGAATATCTTGATGAGTGAAAAAGGAAATCCTTACGCTGCCAATATTAAAAATTATGTAGGGAGAACCGTAGGTTTTAAGGACAATGATACCTTAAAAAAACATCATATATGGCCTGTTTCTGTTACCACATTGAATACAGCGGTTGATATTTTAGCTCCCTCAGTAGATTTATTTAGATATTCTTCATTTGTCTTGAATCAAGAAGAGTCATATACATTAGAGGCGACTTCTTCCACCGCACCTTTTGTTTCAGGAACGATTGGTTTAATGCTTTCGTTAAATCCTTGTTTGCCAATGGATGAAATAGAGACGATTCTAAAGCTAACTTCAACTAACATCGATCATATAAAAGTAAATAAGCCTTATGTTAACAAATATGGGGCTGGATCTTTGCATACCGGGAGAGCGATAAAAATGATTTATGATTTGTATACAGATTCAGAAACGTCTTATATCGAAAACCAAAGTTTTAGTAGATGGAATTTAAAGTTAACTGCTTTATCAAAAAAAGTACTTATCACGAATCAAGTGTTTTCAGATGACGTTATTTTTAATTTAAAAGCAAAAAATAGGATTGTAATTGGAGAAAATACAGTTTTGAAGCCGAATAAAAATGGAGCTATACATTTAAAAATCAATCCAAGTTTAGATAAAGAATGTGATTTAGTTTTAAGGGAAGGTTTTCCTAACAATAAATATTATCATCCCGATAATCGTTAATTATACAGTTTTTTGAACTACTTCGAAGATTTGCTTGTTATCGCATTTTAGTGTTTTTGAGGGATATTTTAATAGCAGCGCATAGTCATGTGTTGCCATCAGTATCGTATTTCCTTGCTTGTTAATTTCTTGAAGTACCTCCATAACCTCTACACTGGTTTGTGGATCAAGATTCCCAGTAGGTTCATCAGCTAAAATTAATTCTGGGCTATTTAGTAAAGCTCGAGCGATTGCTATACGTTGTTGTTCACCACCCGATAACTGAAAAGGAAATTTTGAAGCTTTTTCAGACATTCCTACTTTTTCAAGAACCTCTTTAATTCTGACTTTCATTTTTTTTTGATCTCTCCAACCAGTAGCGTTTAGAACAAAGATTAAATTAAGGTAGACAGTTCTGTCGTTTAATAATTTGAAATCCTGAAAAACAACGCCTAGTTTTCTTCTCAAAAATGGAATCTCTTTTTCTTTAAGAGTGAGTAAATCGTAGCCAACGATAGCTCCATTTCCTTTAGATAAAGGGAGGTCTCCGTATAGCGTTTTCATAAAACTACTTTTTCCAGTACCTGTTTTTCCTATCAAATAGACAAATTCTCCTTTATCAATGGTGATATTTATATCAGAGAGTATTAAATTTTCCCGTTGAAAAATAGAGGCATTATTTAATGATAAAACAGATTGTGGCATGTTGTTTTTTGATTGGTTGTTGATATTATTGTTTTTTTGTTTGACCTTGTTTTAATAAGTCTATTTCTTTTTGTTGTTCGATAGTAAAAAGAGTTAATTCTTCAATTTTCTCCAACAAAAGTAAATTCATTTCTTTCAAGGATAAGCCATTTAGCTCCATTTCTTTAGCAGATGGAATTTTTGGTAAATGATGATTTTTTTTTATAAAAGTTTCAATCTCCTTTAGACTTAAAAAACGATAAGTTGGATTTAATCCGGAAAAAGAAGTATAATAGGTTTCAAACACATAATCTGGGGTAACGGCGCCGTTTAAATCAACCATAATCTCTTGCGTATGTATGTTTCCTTTCACCGTTAATAATGCATCTGGATATTTAGTCCCGATGCCAATTTTGTTATTTTCACTGTAGATGTTTTTTAATTTTTTACTTTGACTATGGATGTTAATAGTAAAGATGAAAAAACAAAAAAGGAGCATGTATTTCATAATCATAATTTGAAAAGACGTTTGTAGCACTAAAATAAGTAAAATATTTTACAAGTTTATACTGGTTCAATTTTAAGAAGTTAATAAAAATACTTATTCCTATTTTGTTCCGTTATTAACTATGTGATTCAGTATTTTTAATAAAGAAATTTCAATAATAAACGAATCGTTTTACTTTTATAAATCGTTAATAAATTATTTTGTTCTTCTTATTATTATCCAACTTTATTTCATGTTTAAATAATATCTTTATGCGCAGAATAGAACAATATTTATGATTAAAAAACATGTTTTTTGCCTTTTAATAATTTTGTTAAGTGTTAAGGTTTTTGCGCAACAAACTGCGCTATATACCAATGAACTAGCAGATTATAATACGGCATATAAATTATATGCCAACGATCAATACTTGTTAGCACAGAAATTGTTCTCAGAGATTTTAGGAGTCACGGAGAATGAAACTATAAAAAGTAAAAGCGCTTATTATAGTTCGGTCAGTGCGATTAAGTTAAATCAACAAAAAGCAGATCAACTAGTTAAGTTATTTTTAAAGGAATATCCTGCCAGTGTCCATCGAAAAAACGCCTATTTTAATTTAGCGAATTATTACTTTAAAAATAAAAAATATAGCGAAGCATTAAAATGGTATGGAAAGATTCATGAAAATAGCTTGACCATTCTCGAAGAAGAATCTTTGAGCTTCCATAAAGGTTACTCGTTTTTCATGAATAAGCAATATGCTGAAGCAAAAATAGCCTTTAATAAATTATTGAACTCCAAAAAATATGGCCCTCAAGCAAAATACTATCTAGGATACATAGCCTACGAAAGCGATAATTATAAGGAAGCAAACAACTATTTTGAAGATTTAAAAAACGAGGAACGGTATTCAGATAATCTTTCCTATTACCAGGCCGATATGAATTTTAAGTTGGGTAACTTTCAAAAAGCAATCGATCTAGGCCTAGAATCCTATAAAATTTCAAGACCGTACGAGAAGAGTGAACTTTCAAAAATAATAGGAGAAAGTTACTTTAATTTAGAAAGTTATGAGGAAGCTACCTTTTATTTAAAAAATTATAAAGGAAAAAACGGTAAATGGAACAATGTTGATTATTACCAATTGGGATATGTATATTTTAAACAACAAGATTATCAGAATGCCATCAATGAATTTAATAAGATTATTGACGGTAACAACGCCGTAGCTCAGAACGCATTTTACCATTTAGCAAACTCGTATTTAAAATTAGAACAAAAACAACAAGCTTTAAATGCATTTAAAAGTGCTTCCGAGATGGATTTCAGCCCTGAAATGAAAGAAGATGCCTTTCTCAATTATGCTAAATTGAGCTATCAAATTGGAAATAGTTATCAAAATGTTTTTGATGTTTTAGGATTGTTTATCAACAACTATCCAAAAAATGAACAAACGAACGAGATAAAAGAGTTATTGTTAGATTCTTATATCTCCTCAAAAAATTATCAATCTGCTATTGAGTTACTGGAAAATAACACCTCATTTAAAAATAGGTCAGCCTATCAAAAAGTTACTTTTTTTAGGGGTCTAGAGTTGTACAATGAAGGAAAATACAAAGCGGCTCTTCAAGTACTTCAAAAATCGCTAAACGAACCAATTGATGCCGTAGTTAAAATAAGAGCTACCTACTGGATGTCGGAGTGTAATTACCAGTTATTAAATTTTGACACATCTTTAATAGGCTTTAAAAAATTCCTGCAATCATCCAATGCTATCCAAACACCAGAAATTAACACCATCAATTATAATTTAGGGTACACCTATTTTAAACTTAAAAACTATCTAGAGGCCATTAATCAATTCAATCAATTTGTTTCTTACGAAACGGTTAATTTAGTTCAAAAAAGAGATGCTTATGTGCGATTGGGCGATTGCTATTTTGTTTCAAGCGCTTATTGGCCAGCTATTGAAAACTATAATAAAGCACTTGAAGTTGGAGCATTGAATCAAGATTATATTCATTTTCAAAAAGCAATAAGCTACGGATTTGTGGATAAGGTGTTTTTGAAAGTGGAAGGTCTGGAGGAGTTTTATAATAAATTCCCAACGTCTATTTATAGAGATGATGCATTATATGAACTGGGGAATACTTACGTGTCACAAGAAAATTATAAAGATGCTTTATCTGCATATAATACCCTTATTAGAAGCTTACCCAATAGTAGCTATGTCTCAAAATCATTATTAAAAAAAGCTCTAATTTTTGAAAATACAGGAAAAAGTAAGGAAGCGATTACTTTATTTAAAAGAGTCGCTAATGATTTTCCTTCTTCTCAAGAAGCAATACAAGCTGTTTCTTCTGCTAAAATTATTTATATCGAGCAGGGAAGAGTAAATGAATATGAAACTTGGGTTCGTAAACTTGATTTTATAAATGTGGAACATTCAGAAATTGATAATGCTTCCTATAAGGCAGCTGAAATAAGCTATTTAGAAAATAAGTCAGACCAAGCAATTCAGCGCTTTGAAGCGTATCTTTTAAAATTTCCTGAAGGGGAACATACGCTCAAAACACACTATTATTTAGCACAATTATATGGCGCCAAACAAAACAGTGAAAAAGCGATCTTACATTATGATTATGTTCTAGATGGTACTCGAAATGAATTTACGGAGCCAACATTGGCTAAAATTTCTCAAGTATACCTAGAACAAAAAGATTACCAATCCTCATTATCTTATTTACTCCGTCTTGAAACAGAAGCTGATTTTCTTCAAAATATAATTTTTGCGCAATCCAATATAATGAAGGCTTACTTTGAACTTAAAAAATATGACGAAGCAGTTATTTTTGCTAAAAAAGTGTTATTGAATGATAAAATTGAAAATTCAATTAAAAATGATGCCCAGATTATGATAGCTCGATCAGCAATGAAAACAGGAGATAAAGAACTCGCTAAAGATGCTTATTCAGAAGTTTTAAAAACAGCAACAGGTAGAGTAGCTGCAGAAGCGAGTTACTATGATGCCTTCTTTAAATACCAGGCTCAAGAATATGAATCTTCAAATGCAAGCATTCAATTATTGGCGAAAGAGTATTCGAGTTTCAAATATTTTGGAGCTAAAGGATTGTTATTAATGGCGAAAAATTTTTATCAACTTAATGATGCTTTTCAAGCTACCTACATACTAGAAAGTGTCATTAAAAATTTTAAAGAATACCCAGAAATCATTGAAGAAGCTAGTACCGAATTAACACTTATAAAAAAGGAGGAATCCAAAACCAACGAGTCGATACACGTAGAAGAAAAAAATTAACTTAAATCTTATTTAAAATCAAAAATTTAAATTGAAAACACGAATCTATTCTTTTCAAAATGTCAGCTTGAATAATTTAACAGTATTTTTTTTGCTGCTTTTGTTTTCTATGAAAACTCATTATGCACAGGAAGTTGATACCTTAAAAACCGAAGTAGTAAATATAGTAAAACCCTACACCCCTTCAATTTCAGATGCTATAAAAATTAAGGAGACCTCGTTGCTAATTGACAATACTAATACCCCAAAAAAAGAAGTTACCTACTCGATTTTTTCGGTTCCTGTAGCCTCTACTTTTAATCCAGCAAAGGGTAAGGCAACCAACTTAGAGAACATAATCCCTATACCATTTTATGATAATTATGCTTTTTTTGGAATTGGAAATTATACCAATATGATAGCAGAAATTTCTAGTAATTTCGAGACTGGAAACTCTGAGAATTTATCCTTCTTTTTTACACATCGTTCTTCACAAGGTGGAATTAAAAACATCTATTTGGATGATCAATTTTACAATAGTCAACTCGAACTAAATTACACCAGCAATCAAAAAGAGATAAATTATGCTTTAAACGCAAAATTTAAACACCAACTGTATAATTGGTACGGTTTGAATAATTTATTTGATTTTGCAAGTCCCGAACTCATTAATTCAATTGACTCTAGACAAATCTATTACAACGGAAAGGTTGGAGGTGTATTGCAAATAGATGATTCTTATTTGGAACAGGTAGCAGCTAGCTTTGGATTTACAACAGATCGTTATTCCTCTTCAGAGTTCAATTTTAAAGCGTATCCAGAATTTAGTTTAAACACGCTTGATATTCCCGTAAAAATAGACATGGATATTAATTTTCTAAATGGAAAATTTAGTAAAAATTACAGTAATATTATGGGGATTGATTATGGTTTTTTTAATGTTGGTATTTTACCAAGCTATGATTTTAATTATGAACAGTTATTTTTATCGGTAGGATTAGCAGGATATTTTTCATCCGATTTAAAAAACAGTAAGTCTAGGTTTTATGCGTATCCAAAAATAAAAGGATCCTATCGATTTGCAAATGAACAATTTGTTGCTTATGCTGGTTTAGAGGGAGGTTTAAAACAAAATTCATATGACAGTTTTAAGGAAGATAACCCCTATTTATCCCCGACTTTATCGATTAAACCAACTAGTAAATTGTATAATGGATTTGCAGGCTTGAAAGGAGAATTAACCAATTCTGTCATTTTTAATGTTAAGGTATCCTATGCAAAAGAAGATGATAAAGCTTTATTGATATTGAACGATTATAAAGGTCAAGCTGTTGGTTTAGAAGCTTATGAATATGGTAATTCTTTTACGGTTGTGTATGACAAAGTCAGGACGGTATCCTTTTTTGGAGAATTAATTTTTAACCTATCTGATATCTTCAACATAGAACTGAATTCAACTTTTTACAGTTATGATACGAGTAAGGAGTTAAAAGCATGGAATCTACCTAAGTTTGAAACAACTATAATTGCTGATATTAAGTTTAATGAAAATATTTATGGAGGTGCATCGTTGTTTTATGTTGGAAAACGTTCTGATTTAATTAATTCTTCAATCAACCCTTTAAATTCAGAAACTTTAACCTTAGACAGTTATTTTGATTTGAATCTAAAGCTCGGGTATCGATGTAACAAAAAGCTAACGATATCAATTAAAGGAGCCAATTTATTAGGGAATAATTATCAAAAATGGGCGAATTATAGAGTCCAAGGAGCACAAGGTATGTTGGGGGCTTCCTATAAATTCGACTGGTAAATAATGATTCGGATTGGATTAATTATATAAGAAGTTTTTAAATTTATAAAATGAAAAATATACTTTATTTATCATCACTTATCTTCTTTATTTCTTGCGCTAATAAGCTTAAAGCAGATTTACTTGTGAAAAATGCTGCCATTTATACGGTCAATGAAAATTTTGATCTAGCTGAGGCTTTTGTTATTAAAGATGGAAAAGTTGAAGATGTTGGACGCCTTCAAGATTTAGAAAAAAAATATGAATTTTCAGAGACTTATGACGCTAATCATCAAACCATAATTCCTGGAATTATTGATGCCCATGCACATTTAATGTATTTGGGTACTTCATTACAACAAGTAGATCTAACAGGTACTAATAGTTATCAAGAAGTGTTAAAAAGAGTCTTAGATTTTCAAAAAAAAAATAAGACAACCTACCTAATTGGAAGAGGTTGGGATCAAAACGATTGGGAAATTAAAAAATTCCCGACCAAAAAAGAATTAGATTCCTTATTTCCCAATCTACCAGTTTCATTGGAAAGAATCGATGGACACGCAATGATTGCCAATACTAAAGCTCTCAACTTAGCCAACATCAATTCTAAAACGAAGGTCCCTGGAGGAAAAGTAATGTTAATGGAAGGCGAACCAAGCGGTATTCTAATTGATACTCCTATGCAGTTGGTCTGGAACACCTATCCTAAAAAGGATAAAAGCTTTTACATTAAAGCTTTAAAAGATGCAGAGAATAAGTGTTTGTCATTGGGACTAACTACTGTTGACGAGGCTGGAACGGATCGAAGTACCATTGCCTTGATGGATTCATTGCAAAAAACAGGTGATATGGTATTGCGTATTTATGCAATGATTACTAAAGATAAAAAAGATTTAAATTATTTTTTAACGAAAGGAATTGTAAAAACCGATCGAATGCATGTTCGTTCCGTTAAAATTTGGGCGGATGGGTCTTTGGGTTCTAGAGGAGCTGCAATGCGCGAACATTATAGCGATCAAGATGGGCATCATGGAACCATGATTACTGGTGAAAAAGAACTGGATTCACTGGCAGAAATAATTGCCAAAGCCGGTTATCAAATGAATACTCACGCAATAGGAGATTCCGCAAATAGTTCCGTGCTACGCGTGTATGCTGAATCTCTTAAAAATATAAAAGATCCCAGATGGCGAGTGGAGCATGCTCAAATTGTAACCCCTAAAGATTTCAATTATTTTTCAAGAAAAATTATTCCATCCATTCAGCCTACTCACGCCACTAGTGATATGTACTGGGTTAAAGACAGGATCGGAAGTGATCGTATGGAAGGTTCATATTCCTACAAAACCTTGCTTGGTAAATCTGGTTTAGTGGCGCTGGGAACTGATTTCCCAATTGAAACTGTAAACCCTATGCTTACTTTTTATGCTGCGATTACAAGAAAAGACCTTAAGGATTATCCTGAAAAAGGATTTCGAATGGAGGAAGGATTGTCAAGAGAAGAAACGTTAAAAGGAATGACAATTTGGGCAGCTTATTCCAATTTTGAAGAAAACGAAAAAGGTTCTATTGAAAAAGGTAAATTGGCTGATTTTATAGTTTTAGATCATAACATTATGACGGTTCCTCCAAAAGAAATACCAACCATAAAAGTGGTCGCGAATTTTATTAATGGAAAAATGGTTTTCGACAGGAGTACATCTAATTATTGAAAAAAAATGGTCATCTTACCGAATCATAGAACCTTAAAAATACCATTTGGGAAAGGGTTTTAGCAAGAGCGTAAAGCCCATTTATTATAGTATATTTGCTAAAAATTATTTAAATACGAACGGTTTTTTTAATTCTGTAATAGGTTTTTTAAATTTTTAAGTAGATGGATAAGTTAAATTTTAATTACAATATATGAAGATCATTATACTAGCTGCTGGCATTGGTTCTCGTCTAGGAAATCCATTTCCAAAACCTTTAACGCCTCTGAAAAATGGAAAGAGTATCATGCAACGACAGATGGATAGCATCACCACTTACTTTGATATTAATGATATCACAACGGTTGTAGGATTTAAAAAGAATTTAATTATGGAACAATTTCCAGAAGTTAATTATGTTTACAATCCATTTTTTGATACAACCAATACTTCAAAAAGTTTATTACGTGCCTTAAAAAAACATCGAGGTAATTCTATTTTATGGTTCAACGGCGATGTAGTTTTTGATCCACAACTTGTGTCTCTTTTACAAAATGAAATTAACAATAATCAATCGTTTGTTTCAGTAAACACCCAGAGTGTTTCTGATGAGGAAGTCAAGTATACCCTCAAAGATGGATTTGTGGAAAGCCTTTCTAAAGAAGTTAAAAACGGATTGGGTGAGGCCGTTGGTATTAACTTTATTGCGGCTAAAGATTTAGATGTTTTTATCAATCAGCTTGAAAATTGTGATGAAAACGATTATTTTGAAAAAGGACTTGAAATGGCTATAGCTATTAATCAACTACAATTAAAAGTCGTTGATATTTCAGCATATAATTGTATTGAAGTTGACTTTAAAGAAGATTTGTTAAACGCTAACAAAATTATTTGATCGTTCATGAAGACCATCCTATTTTGTATGAATCCTTATTCTTTTGGAATCCTTCAACCCATTATGGAGGTATTAAAAGAGAAAAATTACAACTATGTTTGGTTTGTAAGAGCAGCAATTTTAGATAAATTTCCGTTTAAAGAAGAAAACTTTACGACCAATATCAAACATCTAATCAATTTTAAAAGTGATGCTATTTTTGTTCCTGGTAACGAAGTGCCATATTATTTAAGAGGAGTAAAAACTCAAGTTTTTCATGGATTAGCTGGTGAGAAAAAAGGACACTTTAGAATTAGAAGTTATTTTGATTTGTATTTAACTCAAGGGCCTTATTTTACAAAATGGTTCTCAAAAGCAGCAGCTAAACACAAAAATTTTAGTGTGGTTGAAACAGGTTGGCCAAAACTAGATGTTTATGGAAAAGAACTTCATAAATATGATCTTGAAAAACAAGACCTTTTAAATACATCCAATTCAAAACAAATAATTTTATACGCGCCTACGTTTTCACCATCCTTAACAAGTGCTCGATTTTTATCAACCGAAATAGAAGAGCTTGCTGCTAACAAAAATTACCTTATCGTGATAAAGTTTCATGATTTAATGGCTAAAGATTTAATTAACCAGTATAAAAATATTGCAAATAAGTTTTCTAATATTTTATTTGTTCAAGAACGAAATATTATTAAATACTTATTGATAGCTGATCTTATGATTAGTGATACTTCATCTGTCGTATATGAGTTTTTACTTTTAGATAAGCCTGTACTTACTTTTAAAAATTACAGTTCAAATATCCTTTGGGATAATTCGCTGTCGTATCGAAATTTAGTTCAGAAAGTTGCCGAGAATTTAACGGTTGATCCTTTTAAAGGAAAACGTGCCAATATTTTAAAAGAACACCATCCATATATGGATGGAAACTCCGCGTTACGAATGGTTGATGCAGTTGAGGCTTATATTTCGGAGAATGGGGTGCCAGAAAAAAGAGTGATTTCTTGGTTTCGTAGGCGCAAAATAAATAAAATATTTGGAAGAATACGGTAGTTTAAATTACATAATTTCCATAACAATGCTTTAAATAAACTTTGATGATTCTTAAAAAAATTAATTTTTTCATAGTCGCTTTATTTTTATGTGTGAACTCCTCAGCACAAATAGACCAATATCAATCTGATATTATTAAACTATTAAACAGTAACGGTACTATCGAAAAATATGATTTTGAGTATGAAAAAACAATTGTCTCGCTTAGAGTTAGAGTAGCCTCAGAATCCACGCCACAATCGTTTTGGGATAATTTTAGTGAAGGTAAAAAAGAATCCATCGATGAGTTAATTGCGATATTAGCGTTTGCTTATCGAAAACATTTTTCTCATGACGAAATAAAAGAGTGGTATAGTTATTACAGTTCATCTGCAGCAAATAAATTAACTAAAAAACAAGAGTTTAGCTCTGAGGAAAAAGAAATTTCTATAGATTTTGCAACGAGTGCACTTGCCCAAAAAGTAAACATAAAACAAAAAGATTTTGATATGGATGCTGAAAAAATAGCTCGAGAATGGAAAAGAGAATTGTTTATGGAAGGAATGGGAGCGTTGGCCAAATCAGGATATACTAAATAAAAGTAAGTTTAGCTAAGAAATCGTAATTCTCACCTTTACCAATTATTTCAAAATTTAAACCATTTTCAATAGCTAAATCTCCAAAAGTTTGTGGGTCAAGGTAAAGCCAGTCAAATGGTTCACTAACCAAACCTTTATAAAAAGTAGTAAATTCAAGTTCACCATAATAACTCCCAAAGGGTACAAAAATACTTCCCTCTTCGTCACCTGTATCGTACATATATCTGAGATCACTTGAATCGATAAGTATTTGCCCATTTTTATTTAATAATGTTTTTAAATGTTGGAGGTAGTTGGATACCAACCCTAATTTTTGAAAAATTCCAGTACCATTCATCAGTAACAAGATAGTGTCAAACTTTTCTTTTTTTAAATGAAGCAAATCTATTGCTCTAGTATTTTTTAAACCTCGCTGCTTACATACCTCTATGGCACCTTTAGAGCTGTCGATTCCCATTACCTCTATTTGTGATTCTTGAAGGAATAATGAATGACTTCCAGCTCCACAACCTACATCCAACGTCCTCCCATAAGTTCTTTTTAATGCCAATTGCTCTAGTGGAGGCATCATATCAAAACTTCTAAAAAGATAGGGAAGAACTAAAATATCTTTTTCACTGATATTAGTTTCGGTATATAAATCTTCTGTATAGTTATTGTTTTGATAGTCTTGCAATGCTTGTCCAAATAAATCGTTCATAAGTCTTAAGCTTTTAGTACTTTTGATAGCTATGGAAAACATATTAAAACAGCTTCCAAAGAAGGCCAAAGATAAGGAGAACGAAAATAAAAAGTTGTTTAAAAAACTTCGTAAAAAACCACCAAAACATCTTGATAATTTAATGGTGGAATTGCACAATAAAGAATTTGAAAAGACAAATTGCTTAAAATGTGCTAACTGTTGTAAAACAACTGCACCCTGGCTAAATGATCAGGACATTGCAAGAATTGCTAAACATTTAAAATTAAAAGAGCAAAAGTTTATAGAACAGTATTTAGAAATAGGGGAGGATCATGAATTTTCTTTTAAACAAATTCCCTGTGTTTTTTTGATGCCCGATAATGAGTGTAGTATTTATAAAGTTCGACCAAAAGCTTGTCGTGAATATCCTCATACCAACAGAAGACGATTTCAGCAAATTGAAACGGTGACTATTGCCAATACTGCAATTTGTCCTGCTACCTATAATATCATGGAGGCATTAAAAAAAACATTACCTATTCAATATACAGAAAAAGGGGGCAAACCTCGAGAAAAATTCAGAAAAGGTGGCGGTTAAATTATCTCTGGTATAATAAATATTTTTCGCGTAATACATCATAATCATTTAAACCTTTGAGCCAAGTTTTTCTAATTTCTTGGTAAGAGTATCCTTTTTCAATTTGTTCTTGTAGTTTTTTTGTTCCTGCTAATTTTGTAAAAAATGGAGAAAAGAAATCCTTATTATTTTCTATGTCGTTATAGGCATCTATTAGCCATTCAAGATTTAAATTAGACAATTTATGGGTAGTTCTTAAATCCTTCCCATTGCATAATTCATTTTTAAATTTAGGATCTTTTGCTCCTTCATTTACACTTGGTGTGAAAGCAAAAGGATATTTTTTTGGTGGAAGATTTGGAGCACCGAATAGTTGGAATTGCATATCGGTCCCCCTACCTGCACTCATGAAAGTTCCTTCAAAAAAACAAAGACTTGGATATAAGTTAATTGAAGTATCATTGGGAAGGTTGGGTGATGGCTTTTTGGGCAAAGAGTAAACAGTTTGATGGGTATAATTTTTCATTTCAACGATGAACAAATCACATTGAACTTTTTTCGCTAACCATCCCTCTCCATTTATCATTTGTGCATATTCTCCGATCGTCATCCCGTGCACAACTGGAACAGGATGCATTCCAACAAAACTAGTGTGTGTTTTCTCTAAGACAGGACCATCTATATAATGTCCGTTAGGATTTGGGCGATCCAAAACAATCAATGGAGTCTTGGCTTCTGCGCAAGCTTCCATTACATAGTGCAAGGTTGAAATATAAGTGTAAAACCGGGCACCTACATCTTGTATGTCAAAAATGATAATATCAACTCCATCCAATTGTTGGGTGGATGGTTTTTTGTTTTTTCCGTAAAGTGAAATAATAGGAATCCCAGTTTTTTTATCAATTCCATCTTTAATTAGTTCGCCTGCATCTGCTTTTCCTCTGAAGCCATGTTCAGGAGCAAATACACACTGAATAGTTATGTTTTTTGAATGTAAATAATCAACAAGGTGTGCGCTTGAGGCTGTTTTAAAATTTAATAGGGAAGTTTGATTAGCAACAATAGCCACTTTTTTATTCTTAAGCAATGGTAAGTATTTATCTACTTGGTCTGCACCTAGAACAAGACTGTCTGAGATGAATGGATTGTTTAATTCATTTTCAGGTTGACTCCTACAACAAAAACAAATAGTGATAGTTAATAATACCAATAAGAAATGTGTATTTTTGAAATCAGTTAATATCATAACAAGTCCGTGAATTTTGAGTATTTTATCGCTAAGCGAATTGTTTCTGCAAAGGAATATAAAAATAGTGTATCATCACCAATAATAAAAATTGCGATTTTATCAATAGTAATTGGTTTTGTCACCATGCTAATTTCAATAGCTTCGGGAGTAGGCCTTCAAAATAAAATTTATGAAAAGGTGTCAGCCTTTAACGGTGATATTATCATATCTAACTTTGATACAAATTTTTCTGACGATTCACAAAATCCTATTTCAATAAATCAAGAATTTTATCCAATATTTAATTCAGTTCAAGGAATTAAACACATTCAAGCTACAGCTTCAAAAGGAGGAGTTATAAGAACGTTAAATGAATTTGAAGGAGTCGTAGTTAAAGGAGTTGGTAAAGATTATGATTGGAATTCTTTTAATGAATTTTTGATCGATGGAAACTTACCAGATTATACTCGCCAACTTACCAACGAAATAATAATTTCTGAATACGTATCGAATCGCTTAAACCTAAAAGTAGGCGATAAAGTAAATACGTTTTTTTTTAATGATGATAATTCTAAACTACCAAGGAGTAGGAGTTTTGAAATATTAGGAATATACAATAGTGGTTTTAAAGATTTTGACGAAAAGTTTGTGATAGCAGATATTCGACATATTCAGCGACTAAATAAATGGTCTAAACATGAAATAGGATCTTTTGAGGTTTTTGTTGAACACTTTAGTGAAATAGGGACTATTGGTGCTAAAGTTTATAATGAAGTAGGTAGTTTTTTGGATTCTCAAACTATAAAAGAACAATACTTTTCTATTTTTAAATGGTTGGAACTGTTCGATTTTAATATCACACTAATTATTATCATTATGATCACTGTTGCAGGGATTAATATGATCACCGCTTTGTTAGTATTAATTTTGGAACGAACTCAAATGATTGGAATCATAAAAGCTTTGGGAAGCTCCAATAAAAGTGTGCGAAAAATATTCATTTACAACGCTATGTATTTAGTAGGTATTGGTCTTTTTTGGGGAAATATCATAGGAATTGGTTTACTGTTAATTCAAAAATATTTTAAGTTAATAAAGTTAGATCCTTCGATCTACTATGTTACAGAAGCTCCAGTTTATCTGGCAATAAATTATATTATAATGTTAAATATTGGGACTCTTGTAGTTTGTTTTTTCATGTTGTTAGTACCCTCATATATCATTTCAAAAATAACTCCCGTTAAAGCGATTCGTTTCGAATGAGGTTGATAAAAGATGTACATGGATATAGCGAGAAGTTAAATTAGGTTTTATATTTTTGCGTGGCATTTACGAATACTATGGAATACGCAAAAAACATCCTGGAAACCATTGGAAATACTCCACTAGTTAAAATTAATAAGTTAGTTCAAGAAATACCTGGATTGGTATTGGCTAAATATGAGACTTTTAATCCCGGAAATTCTGTCAAAGACCGAATGGCTTTGACTATGATTGAAGATGCAGAAGCTGACGGAAGATTGAAGCCTGGAGGAACAATTATAGAAGGAACATCAGGAAATACGGGAATGGGTTTGGCTTTAGCGGCCATAGTAAAAGGGTATAAATGTATCTTTGTTTTAGCAGATAAACAATCAAAAGAAAAATGTGATATCCTAAAAGCCGTAGGTGCTGAGGTAGTTATTTGCCCCACTGCTGTAGAGCCCGATGATCCACGATCTTATTATTCTGTTTCCAAGCGCTTATCTCAAGAAACTCCAAACAGTTGGTATGTAAATCAATATGACAACCCAAGTAATACAAAAGCCCACTATCAAAGTACAGGACCAGAAATTTGGAAACAAACAGATGGGAAAATCACCCATTTTGTGGTGGGTGTTGGAACCGGTGGAACTATTTCTGGAGTTGGTAAATATTTAAAAGAAAAAAATCCAAATATCAAAATTTGGGGTATTGATACCTATGGGAGCGTTTTTAAAAAGTACCACGAAACAGGAATATTTGATGAAAATGAAATTTATCCCTATGTAACAGAAGGTATTGGAGAGGATATATTACCTAAAAATGTAGATTTTGATATCATTGACGGTTTTACTAAAGTAACTGATAAAGATGGCGCGCTATACACCCAAAGACTTGCAAAAGAGGAAGGAATGTTTTTAGGGAACTCTGCAGGATCTGCCATAAAAGGGGTGCTGCAACTAAAAAAGCATTTTACAAAAGATGATGTAATTGTCGTTTTATTTCATGACCATGGTAGCCGTTATGTAGGTAAAATGTTTAATGATGACTGGATGCGTGAAAAGGGATATTTAGAATAAAATCCTTTTTTTTGAAAAGATTTTTTCAACTGCCTTTAATTTAAAATTGTTTATTTTGCAGTATGCTAAATTCACTTTATAGCTTGCGATATTATTTTGAAAAACACGGGTTTTATGTAAGTTCTCGTTTTGCTGACAGATTAGGTATTAAAGCAAAAAATGTACGATTATTCTTTATATACTCGTCGTTTGCAACACTTGGATTGGGATTTGCTGTTTACTTAGTAATAGCATTTTATTTAAAATTGAAAGACTTAATTTACACGAAAAGATCTTCCGTATTTGACTTATAAAAAAAAATAGTTCGTATTTAACGGAATCTTACCTTTAAGAGAAAAAAACTTAAAATTAAGATGAAAGAATTTTTAACGATTATTATAATTCGAACAACACTTATGTTTAGGAATAAAAAAAAATATGTAAATGAAAACTTATCTGAGTATAAGCTTGCAAAAGAATACCGGCAATCTATTATTTCTTTAAAGCGTAATTTTAAAAATTTAATACTTATCATATTAGGTATTTTCTCTGCTTCCTTTGGTTTTAAGGGCTTTCTGTTAACAAATGATTTTATTGATGGCGGAGCTACAGGAATTTCATTACTTTTAGCTGCAATTACAGAAATACCTCTTTACATTCTCATCATTGGTGTAAACCTTCCATTTATTTTTCTTGGGTATAAAATTATGGGGGAACGTTTTGCTTTAAAAACAGCTTTGGCAATTATTGGGCTTGCACTTTGTGTTGCAATAGTTCCGTTTCCAAACGTTACAAATGATGATTTACTTGTAGCAGTTTTTGGCGGATTTTTTCTTGGAGCGGGAATAGGACTTTCGATTAGAGGCGGAGCCGTAATTGATGGAACTGAAATTCTTGCAATTTTTTTGAGTCGAAAACTTTCTGCAACAATTGGCGATATTATCATCCTAATTAATATTATTGTTTTTTCTTTCGCAGCGTATTTACTTTCAATTGAAATTGCCCTTTATTCAATGATTACTTATATCGCTGCTTCTAAAACATTAGATTTCATAATTGAGGGTATCGAAGAATATATTGGTGTAACAATCATTTCTTCACAGAGTACTTGTATAAAAGAAATGATAATTGATAAATTAGGACGTGGTGTTACTATTTATAAAGGTCAAGGTGGCTATGCCAAAAATGGTATCTCAAAAGAAATGGATATTATCTATACAGTTATTACACGTTTAGAGCTCAATAAATTAAATACGGAAATCGAAAAAATTGAGCCAAATGCTTTTATTGTAATGAATAGCATAAAGGATATAAGAGGAGGTATGATAAAAAAAAGACCCCTAAAACATTAATAAAATTAGCTTTGATAATCACCTTATTTTCTATTGAATTTTTAGATATTATCAGTATACAATGAAGAATATAGTAACAATGTTGATAAAATTTCATTTTCTATGGTGTGTTCCGATTAAAAAAAAAATTAGCTATTCACGAACTGGATTTGAGAAAAAAAACAGGATGTTCTATCATAGGTTATCGAACACCTAATGGTGAATATATAGTAAATCCAGAAGCCCATTTGATATTACAACAAGGCTCAAAATTAATGCTAATTGGAAGGCCTTTTCAAATAGACAGTTTGAAACAACTGTACAATGTTTAAAGCTCGTTAACAAATTAACTAGCAAAAATTTGAAGTCCCATTTTTTTTTAGTTTATTGTTGTCTTAAATCAAGTTAAACTAAAAAAACAATTATGAAGAAATACCTTCTTTCCTTAGTCACTTTTTTAATTCCAATTTTAAATTTTGCACAGGAGGCTTCCGAAAAAGGTCTAGATCAAAAAATCGATGAGGCTTTTAAACCTTTTTCAGATTTAATTTCTAATATTGTATTTTTTGAAGTTTTTCAAGGTGCACCATTTGTAATTATTTTACTGGTAGGAAGTGCTTTGTTCTTTTCATTATATTTTGGTTTCCCAAATTTCAGATATTTTTTAACGTCTATAAACATTGTTAGAGGTAAATACGATAATGTAGATCATCACGAGTCAGGCTCTCCTGCACTTGCGATTGATGGAGACATCAAAGGAACCATTGAAGATGAAAGTAAAGAAGGCGAAGTAACTCATTTTCAGGCGCTGGCTACAGCTGTTTCTGGAACTGTCGGAAATGGAAATATTGCTGGAGTTGCCCTTGCAATTGCATTGGGTGGTCCAGGAGCAACATTTTGGATGATTGTTTGTGGTCTGCTTGGTATGTCAACTAAGTTTGTTGAATGTACCTTGGGGGTTCAGTATAGAGATGTTGACGACGAAGGAACAGTGTACGGTGGACCGATGTATTATATTAGCAAAGGGTTAAAAGAAAAAGGGTTTATGACCTTAGGAAAAATAGCGGCCGTTTTGTTTGCTATTTTTTGTATTGGGGGTTCTTTTGGAGGTGGTAATGCCGCTCAATCCAATCAAGCAACAATCGTTATTAAAGATTTATTGGGTATAGAAAGTACGAGTGCAGGTGCTATCATTGGGGTAGTGTTAGCAATTTTAGTCGGTGTCATTATAATCGGTGGTATTAAAAGAATTGCCTCTGTAACAGAAAAAATAGTACCTTTTATGGCAATCCTTTACTTGGTTGCATGCCTCTATATTATTCTCTCTAATTTTTCATTAGTAGATGATGCAATTGGTTTAATAGTTACAGAAGCATTTAATCCAAAAGCAATTGGAGTTGGAGGAATAATTGGAGTCTTATTGGTTGGTTTTAAAAGAGCTGCATTCTCCAATGAAGCGGGAGCAGGTTCTGCATCCATAGCTCATTCTGCGGTAAAAACTAAATATTCAGCTTCTGAGGGCTTGGTAGCATTATTAGAACCATTCATTGATACGGTAGTTATTTGTACCATGACCGCATTGGTTATTATTATATTCAACTTTGGAGGAGGAGATGGAGCAATTTTTCAATATGGAGGAGACGGTTCTGGATCAGTAATGATAGATGGTATTGCTTATGAAGGTGCAGGAATTACTTCACAAGCTTTTGCTCAATACATACCTTACTCCAATATATTTTTAACAATAGCAGTTGTTTTGTTTGCAGTGTCAACCATGATATCATGGTCTTATTATGGCTTACAGTCTTGGAAATTTTTATTTGGTAGGGGTAAAGCTGCAGACTTAACTTATAAACTTTTGTTTTTAATGTTTGTCGTTATTGGTGCGGCAGCAAGTATGAACTCTATATGGGCTTTTTCTGATGCGATGATTTTTGCAATGGTGTTTCCTAACATGATCGGATTGTATTTCTTATTCCCTGTGGTAAAAAAAGAACTCAAAAGATATTTGAATGCAATTAAAACAAGTAAAGCTTAGTTAATTTTTAATACAATCGAAAAAAAATACTCCCCAGAATAAACTTTAAAATATTCTGTTGGATAACATTAAATCTCATTTCATTTTTAACAGATCTCAACGCAATGGGATTTTGTTGTTGCTGTTTTTTGTTTCAGTTGTTGGTATAATTAATAATCATATTGATTTTACGACTGAAAACCAATTAGATACTAATTCTGAAGAAGTTTTAGCTTTACAAAAAGAATTAGATTCCATGAGAATTTTCCACAGAAAATCAAATCAACCTAAAGTTTATCCTTTCAATCCAAATTTCATAACTGATTTTAAGGGGTACAAACTTGGAATGTCAACAGAAGAAATTGACAGACTATTAGATTATAGAAAAAAAAATAAATGGATTAATTCGAAAGAAGATTTTAAAAAGGTTACCAAAGTTTCCGATTCGTTGTTAAATCAAATAAGTAGTTATTTTAAATTCCCAGATTGGGTTACCAATTCAAAACCCAGAAATAAAAATAAGAGTCAAGGGTTTAAAGAAAAAAAATACGATCAAAAAATAGATCTTAATTTAGCAACTCAACAAGAACTAAAAAAAGTCAACGGAATTGGAGATATTTACAGTAAAAGAATTATTGATTACAGAAATAAATTAGGAGCCTACACCGATGATATCCAATTGAACGATATATATGGTTTGGATTACCAAGTAATAAATAACATATTGAACGAGTTTACCGTAAAAACTCCTAAAGAAATTATAAAAATGAATCTTAATAAAGTGACAGCTTCAGACATTGCCACTATTCCGGGAATATCTTTTGAACTTGCAAAGAAAATATGGGAGTACAGAATTTTAAATGAGCGAATTTATAACTTTTCAGAATTGGGAAAAATTGAGGGGCTTACAGAAAGAAAATTACAAGGAATTCAGTTATATTTGAAAGTAGAATGAATTAGGCGTCATTACAATAATTTAGCAATAATTAAGAAATTAATGAATAATATATACTTTACGGAAGAGCATGAACTTTTTAGAAAAAGTTTGAAAGATTTTTTGCAAAAAGAAGTCGTTCCGCATATTGACAAATGGGAGAAAGAAGGGAAAGTCGAACGCTTTATTTGGAAAAAAATCGGCGATATGGGTTTTTTTGGGATCAACTATCCAGAAGAATTTGGAGGTTTGAATTTAGATCTTTTCTACACGGTGATTTTTCTTGAAGAACTACAAAAAATTAATTCAGGAGGCTTCGCGGCTAATTTGTGGGCTCATGCCTATTTAGCAATGACTCATTTAAATAAAGAAGGCAGTCAAAAAATTAAAGAAAAGTATTTAGTGTCAAGTATTACAGGAGATCTAATAGGTTGTTTGTGTATTACAGAACCTTTTGGAGGTTCTGATGTTTCAGGAATGAGAACAACGGCGGTCAAAAATGATGATACCTATGTTTTAAATGGTTCAAAAACATTTATTACCAACGGGGTCTATAGCGACTATTTAGTAGTAGCTGCAAAGACAAATTTAGAAAAGGGAGCTAAAGGAATTAGTATTTTTTTAGTAGATAGAAACACCCCAGGAATTTCTTCGACTAAGTTGGATAAACTTGGTTGGAAAGCTAGTGATACCGCAGAAATAGCATTTGACAATGTCATTATACCCACAGATAATCTAATGGGAAATGAAAATAAGGGCTTTTCATATATTATGGAGCATTTTGCATTGGAACGACTTATAATGGCAGTCAACGCTCATGCAAGAGCAGAATTTGCATTGGAGTATACCATCCAATACATGAAAGATAGAACTGCATTTGGCCAAAGCATATCTAAATTTCAAGCATTGAGGCATAAGGTAGCTCAAATGTCAAGCGAACTCGAAGTGTGCAAAGCATTTAATTATACCACTTCAAAAAGATTAAACGATGGGGAATATGTGGTTAAAGAAGCAACAATGGCTAAATTGACATCTACCAAAATGGCTGACGATATTATTTACCAATGTCTTCAATTGTTAGGAGGTTATGGCTATATGGAAGAATACCCCTTAGCTAGACTCTTTAGAGATAGTCGATTAGGACCCATTGGAGGTGGCACCTCTGAAATTTTGAGAGAAATTATTGCCAAAATGGTAATTGATGGTAAAGACTACAAGCCCACAACTTAGTAATGAACCATAACAATAAGATTTAAAAATAAACAAAACTTCTTATTTAAATCAAAAAACTTATTATATTTGCCGACCTAAAAGAGAGGAGGTTAAGAGTTATGTTAATAATACCAATAAAAGAAGGAGAAAACATTGATAGAGCGCTGAAACGTTTTAAACGTAAGTTTGATCGTACAGGAACTAAGAATCAATTGCGTGAAAGAAAACAGTTCACAAAACCTTCAGTAAAAAGAAGAGCTCAGATTCAAAAAGCTCAGTACATCCAAAATCTAAGAGATCAAGAAGAAATTTAGTTTTTCTATCTCAATTGATATATAAAGTCCCTTGAAAACAGTAATTTTACTTTTTCAAGGGTTTTTTTATGCATTTCAATTCTTTTATAGAATACCTTCAGTTTGAGAAAAATTATTCTCAAAACACCTTAACAGCCTACAATAAGGATTTAGACAGTTTTTTAGATTTTGCCTCCAAACAATTTAATTATTCTGAAATCAAAAATATTCATTACTCAATTATAAGAAGTTGGATTGTTAAATTAGTCGATGACGGTATATCAAATACTACCATCAATAGAAAAATCTCTTCTTTACGAACTTATTATAAATTTTTAATAAAAATTGGTGATCTGGAGGAAAGTCCTTTAATAAAACACAAAGCCCTAAAAACTGCTAAAAAAATACAAGTTCCATTTTCCGAAAATGAGATAGAAGATGTTTTAAATTTATTAAACGATGAAGGTGGCTTTTTAGGTACAAGAAACAAGTTTATTGTAGAGCTTTTTTATTCCACTGGTATGAGAAGAGGAGAAATGGCAAATTTAAGATTGATTGATATCTCCTTTTCACAAAAAACAGTAAAGGTTTTAGGAAAGCGAAATAAAGAAAGAATCGTCCCTTTATTACCTTCGGTTTTAAAATCAGCCAGTTCTTATCTTGTTTTTAGAAAAGAGCTAAAAAAAATTAAGGATAAAGAGTTTTTTTTACTAACTGAAAAAGGAACAAAAGTATATGAAACATTATTATACAGGCTCATCAACAGTTATTTTAGTAAAGCTTCACAAAAAGTAAAAAAAAGCCCTCATATTTTAAGGCATTCTTTTGCTACTCACCTCTTAAGTGAAGGGGCAGATATAAAATCTGTAAAGGAATTGCTCGGGCATTCAAGTCTTGCATCTACTCAAATTTATGCGAACAACAGCATATCAAAATTAAAACAAGTTTATAAAAAATCGCATCCAAGAAATTCAAATTAAAACGTGATATGCAATTAGGTTTGTTCTTTTGAGGCACTAAAAATAAATAAAATTTATAGTTAAGCAATTTTTTATTAGTTCATGCACTATTATAAAAATTCAAAGTAAAAATTAATTAGAATATTTTTAAAAAAAAGTTTTTTAAAAAAAATAATTTATCTACATTTGCAGTCCGTTAGAAATAACGTGTTTTTTTTAAGTAAAAAACAAGCCGAAAGCCGATGTAGCTCAGCTGGCTAGAGCAGCTGATTTGTAATCAGCAGGTCGTGGGTTCGAGTCCCTCCATCGGCTCAAAAAAATAAATTTAAGAAATTATCGGAATTAAATTTCTGATTTTTTTTAAAATACGTTCTTAAAATAGGTATTAAATTAAGGGGAGATACTCAAGCGGCCAACGAGGGCAGACTGTAAATCTGCTGACTATGTCTTCGCAGGTTCGAATCCTGCTCTCCCCACATATTTTTTAAGTGGGTTGATTCTTAGTTAATATCTGTGTATTGAAATGTTTTTGAAAGAAATTTCAAAATAAAAGCGGGAGTAGCTCAGTTGGTAGAGCGTCAGCCTTCCAAGCTGAATGTCGCCAGTTCGAACCTGGTCTCCCGCTCTAAAAATCCTAACTAAGGCAATCTAGTTGTTTTAAATTATGGAACAAATCACTTTACGCCGGTGTAGCTCAGGGGTAGAGCGTTTCCTTGGTAAGGAAGAGGTCTTGGGTTCAAATCCCAACATTGGCTCTAAATAAGAGTATATTACAAAGAGTACTAATATATAACTAAGATTAAATAAAGACAAAATGGCAAAAGCAACTTACGATCGGTCGAAACCACATTTAAATGTAGGTACAATTGGACACGTAGATCACGGTAAAACAACATTAACTGCAGCTATTACTAAAGTATTAGCAGACGAAGGTTTTTCAGAAGCGTCAGCTTTTGATCAAATTGATAACGCCCCTGAGGAAAAAGAAAGAGGGATAACAATTAATTCATCACACGTTGAATATGCAACAGCAAATCGTCATTACGCACACGTAGACTGTCCAGGTCACGCGGATTACGTAAAGAACATGGTTACAGGTGCTGCTCAAATGGATGGAGCTATACTTGTAGTTGCTGCTACAGATGGACCAATGCCACAAACACGTGAGCACATCCTTTTAGGACGTCAAGTTGGAATTCCTCGTATTGTTGTATTCATGAATAAAGTGGATATGGTAGATGACGAAGAATTAATAGAATTAGTAGAAATGGAAGTTCGTGAACTTTTAAGTTTCTACGAATACGATGGTGATAATGGACCTGTAATTGCTGGTTCTGCACTTGGAGCATTAAATGGTGAACAAAAATGGGTAGATACTGTATTGGAGCTTATGGAGGCTGTTGATAGTTGGATTGAAGAACCATTACGTGAAGTAGACAAAGATTTCTTAATGCCTATTGAAGATGTATTTTCAATAACAGGTCGTGGTACGGTAGCAACTGGACGTATTGAAACAGGTGTTGCTAACACTGGAGATCCTGTAGACATTATTGGAATGGGAGCTGAAAAATTAACTTCCACTATTACTGGTATTGAAATGTTCCGTCAAATTCTTGACAGAGGTGAAGCTGGTGATAATGCAGGGATCCTTTTAAGAGGTATCGCAAAAGAAGATATCAGAAGAGGTATGGTAATCTGTAAAACAGGTTCTGTAACTCCTCATGCAAAATTTAAAGCAGAGGTATATATTTTAAAGAAAGAAGAAGGTGGACGTCACACTCCATTCCATAACAACTACCGTCCACAGTTTTATGTGCGTACAACAGATGTAACAGGAACGATTAATCTTCCTGATGGAGTTGAAATGGTAATGCCAGGTGATAACTTAACAATAACTGTAGAATTGCTTCAAGCAATTGCAATGAATGTTGGTCTTCGTTTTGCTGTCCGTGAAGGTGGTAGAACAGTAGGTGCTGGTCAAGTAACTGAAATTTTAGACTAAATAGCATAGATAAAAGTGTTCTAAGGTGTCCTGATTATATCGGGATGCCTTGACTTTTATAAGCGGGTAGAGTAAAATAGTTGACCATATAAACGGGTTTAGCTCAGTTGGTAGAGCACTGGTCTCCAAAACCAGGTGTCGTGAGTTCGAGTCTCTCAACCCGTGCAAAAATTGAAATTACGTAATACTAATTTAGTTTGAACTAATAAATATTTTATAAAATGATAAACTACATAAAAGAGTCTTATAGCGAGCTTAAAAACCATGTTACATGGACTACTTGGTCTGAAGCGCAACGCTTAACCGTTATTGTTGCAGCATTTTCAGTTGTGTTAGCTTTACTTGTTTTTGGGATAGACACTGTTTTTAGTGGTGTTATTAGTGAATACTTTGGATGGATTAAGTCTTAAAATTTTAAAGATGACTGAAGTTAAAAGTACAAAAAAGTGGTATGTAATCCGTTCTGTAAGTGGAAAGGAAAACAAGATTAAAGAATATATTGAATCTGAAATTATTAGATTAAATCTTCAGAATCATATCGAACAAATTTTGGTTCCAACCGAGAAGGTGATTCAGATACGTAATGGAAAAAAAATAAACAAGGAACGAGTTTTTATTCCTGGTTATATTATGGTGCAAGCAGATTTAGTAGGTGAAATACCACATATCATAAAATCTGTGAATGGAGTTATTGGTTTTTTAGGTGAAACTAAAGGAGGAGATCCAGTTCCGCTTAGAAAATCTGAGGTAAATAGGCTTCTAGGTAAAGTAGATGAATTATCAGTGAAAGATGAAAATGTTAATATACCTTACATTATTGGAGAAACAATAAAAGTTATAGATGGGCCATTCAATGGATTTAATGGATCTGTTGAAAAAATATTTGAAGAAAAGCGAAAACTTGAAGTTATGGTTAAAATTTTCGGTAGAAAAACACCATTAGAATTAAGTTTTATGCAAGTTGAAAAAGTTTAATTGTTACACGCTATAAATAGTTTTTTTCTTGGGCTTCCACTGAAGAAAAAATAAATTAATTAAAATTAAAACATGGCAAAAGAAGTAGATAAAGTAGTAAAGTTACAAGTTCGAGGTGGAGCTGCTAACCCATCACCACCAGTTGGACCCGCTTTAGGTGCTGCCGGTGTGAACATCATGGAGTTTTGTAAGCAATTTAATGCTAGAACTCAAGATAAACAAGGTAAAGTATTACCAGTTGCGATAACAGTATATAAAGACAAATCGTTTGATTTTGTTATTAAAACTCCTCCAGCTGCAGTACAAATCCTTGAAGCCGCTAAGATAAAAAAAGGATCTGGTGAGCCACACGTAAGAAAAGTAGCAAAAATAACCTGGGATCAAGTAAGAGCAATTGCTGAGGACAAAATGCCAGATTTAAATGCTTTTAGCATTGAATCTGCTATGAAGATGGTAGCTGGTACTGCTAGATCAATGGGAGTAAATGTTAAAGGGGGGCAATCTCCTTTTTAACCTTAAAAAAGAATCTATAAAATGGCAAGATTAACAAAAAAGCAAAAGGAAGCTCATGCAAAAGTTGAACCGGGTAAGGTTTATAACATAGCTGATGCATCTGCTTTAGTAAAAGAAATCACCAATGTAAACTTTGACGCGTCAGTAGATTTAGCTGTGCGTTTAAATGTAGATCCAAGAAAAGCGAACCAAATGGTACGTGGCGTTGTTACCCTACCTCATGGTACGGGTAAAGATGTTAAAGTACTAGCTTTAGTTACCCCTGATAAAGAGGCAGAAGCTAAAGCAGCTGGAGCTGATTATGTTGGATTAGACGAGTACCTCACTAAAATTAAAGGAGGATGGACAGATGTCGATGTTATTGTGACTATGCCAAGTGTTATGGGAAAATTAGGGCCACTGGGACGTGTTTTAGGACCACGTGGATTAATGCCTAACCCAAAAACAGGTACAGTTACAATGGATGTCGCTAAAGCTGTTTCAGACGTGAAAGCTGGTAAAATCGATTTTAAAGTTGAAAAAACTGGTATTGTTCACGCCGCAATTGGAAAAGCATCTTTTGACGCTGATAAAATTGAAGGAAACGCAAAAGAATTATTAACAACCCTCGTAAAATTGAAGCCTCAAGCATCAAAAGGAGTTTATATTAAAAGCATTTTTATGTCGAGTACTATGAGCCCAAGTATTGAGATTGATTCAAAAAGATTTACTGAGTAGTAATAGTTAGAACTTATGACAAGAGAAGAAAAATCACAAGTAATAGACAATTTGACTGCACAGTTAGCCGATAATGCTACTATATATTTAGCAGACATATCGGGTCTTAACGCAGGAGACACGAGTAACTTAAGAAGAGCTTGTTATAAAGCTGGTGTTAAGTTAGAAGTTGTAAAAAATACATTGCTAAAAAAAGCAATGGAAAGTTCTGATAAGGATTTTGGTGAATTACCAGAGGTTCTTAAGGGAAATACCTCAATCATGATTGCAGAAGCAAGTAATGCGCCTGCTAAAGTAATTAAAGCTTTTAGGAAAAAATCTGATAAGCCTTTACTTAAGGGAGCATTTATTGAAGAAGCAATTTATGTTGGAGATGACCAACTAGATACCTTAGTTGAAATTAAGTCCAAAGATGAACTTATTGGAGAAATTATTGGATTGTTACAATCTCCAGCTAAGAATGTTATATCAGCACTTAAGTCAAGTGGTGGTACCATCGCAGGTATTGTAAAAACACTATCCGAAAAAGAAGGATAAAATAATAGCATAAATAAATTAAATAATAAAAATTAAATTACTTAAAACGATAGAAAATGGCAGATTTAAAAGATTTCGCAGAGCAATTAGTTAACTTAACTGTAAAAGAAGTTAATGAATTAGCTGGAATATTAAAAGAAGAATACGGTATAGAGCCTGCTGCAGCTGCAGTAGCTGTTGCTGCTGGTGGTGCTGCTGCTGGTGGAGATGCCGCAGAAGAAAAATCAGAATTCGATGTAATTCTTACCGCTCCAGGAGGATCTAAATTAGCAGTTGTTAAACTTGTAAAAGAATTAACTGGATTAGGTTTAAAAGATGCTAAAGGATTAGTAGATAATGTTCCATCTCCAATCAAAGAAGGTGTAGCAAAAGATGAAGCTGAAGCTTTAAAAGCACAGTTAGAAGAAGCAGGAGCAGAGGTTGAGCTTAAATAAGCTCTCTAAGCACCAAACCCTTAGGTTTAGGTCTTACCAATAGCGGTATAGACCTAAACCATTTTGCGTATATAATGGTATACATTATTTTTTATACGCACACATTTTTTTATTATAATTAAAATTCGTCCATAGATGTCAGCAACGCAAACTCAAAGATTGAATTTTTCCGAGGTAAAGAACAAACCTGCTTATCCAGATTTTCTGGATATTCAGATCAAGTCTTTTCAAGACTTCTTTCAATTGGAAACTAAATCCGATAGAAGAGAAACGGAAGGTCTCTATAAAACCTTTTTGGAAAATTTCCCGATTACCGATACTCGTAATCAATTTGTATTAGAGTTTTTAGATTATTTTGTAGATCCCTCAAGGTATTCCATTCAGGAATGTATAGAGCGAGGTTTAACCTATAGTGTACCCTTAAAAGCTCGATTAAAATTATACTGTACTGATCCTGAACATGAAGATTTTGAAACGATAGTTCAAGATGTTTATCTAGGAACTATACCTTACATGACACCCAATGGAACCTTTGTTGTGAATGGTGCGGAACGGGTTGTTGTATCGCAATTACATCGTTCACCAGGAGTTTTCTTTGGACAATCTTTTCACGCAAATGGAACTAAACTGTATTCAGCAAGAGTAATTCCTTTCAAAGGATCTTGGATTGAATTTGCAACCGATATAAACCAAGTAATGTATGCTTATATCGATAGAAAGAAAAAATTACCAGTGACCACTCTTTTTAGAGCCATTGGTTTTGAGAGAGATAAAGATATTTTAGAAATATTTGATTTAGCCGAAGAAGTAAAAGCTTCTAAAACAGGTTTAAAAAAATATTTAGGTAGAAAATTAGCTGCACGTGTTTTAAAAACATGGCATGAAGATTTTGTGGATGAGGATACTGGTGAAGTAGTCTCCATTGAAAGAAATGAAATTATATTTGATCGTGATACAGTATTAGAGAAAGATCATATCGATGAAATTCTCGAATCTGGTTCGAAAACTATTCTTCTTCACAAGGAGGATAATCATATGGCTGATTACGCAATTATCCATAATACACTTCAAAAAGATCCAACCAATTCTGAAAAAGAAGCGGTAGAACACATTTACAGACAACTTCGAAACGCTGAACCGCCTGATGAGGAAACTGCTCGTGGTATTATAAATAAGTTGTTTTTTAGCGATCAACGATACAACCTTGGTAACGTAGGTCGATTTAGAATGAATAAAAAATTAGGTCTTGATATCCCAATGGATAAGTTAGTACTTACCAAAGAAGATATCATTACGATCATTAAATTTTTAATAGAATTAATCAATTCTAAAGCCGAAATTGATGATATTGACCACTTATCGAATAGACGTGTGCGTACCGTAGGAGAACAATTATCTTCTCAATTCGGCGTAGGTTTAGCCCGTATGGCCAGAACTATACGTGAACGAATGAATGTACGTGATAATGAGGTGTTTACTCCTATCGATTTAATTAATGCAAAGACTTTGTCTTCCGTAATTAATTCTTTCTTTGGGACCAATCAGTTGTCTCAGTTTATGGATCAAACCAATCCAATTGCTGAAATTACTCACAAACGAAGACTTTCAGCACTAGGACCTGGTGGTCTTTCAAGAGAAAGAGCAGGATTTGAGGTTCGTGATGTTCATTTTACACACTATGGTAGACTGTGTCCTATTGAAACGCCTGAAGGGCCAAATATTGGGCTAATTTCTTCTCTTTCTGTGTATGCTAAAGTAAATTATTTAGGATTTTTAGAAACTCCTTACCGTAAAGTAGAGAACGGGGTAATCGATTTAAAAAGTGCCCCTATTTATTTATCTGCAGAAGAAGAAGAGGGAAAACTAATTGCTCAGGCACACATTGACATTGCTGAAGATGGTACGATTAACTCGGAAAAGGTTATTGCTCGAATGGAGGGTGATTTCCCTGTTGTAGAATCTAAAGATATTCATTACACCGATGTTGCCCCTAACCAAATATCTTCCATTTCTGCATCACTGATTCCATTTTTGGAACACGATGATGCTAACCGAGCTTTGATGGGCTCCAACATGATGCGTCAAGCAGTACCTTTAATGAGAGCAGAGTCTCCAATCGTAGGAACTGGTCTTGAACGTCAGGTAGCTTCAGATTCTCGTGTGCTTATAAACGCTGAAGGTGCTGGAGTTGTGGAGTATGTTGATTCAAGAGAAATCACGGTGAAGTATGATCGTACCGATGAACAACAATTGGTGAGTTTTGATAGCGATTCAAAAACTTATAAATTGATTAAGTTTAGAAAAACCAATCAAAGTACTTCCATCAATCTAAAACCCATAGTTAAAAAAGGTGATAGAGTTGAAAAAGGTCAGGTATTATGTCAAGGATATGCTACAGAAGCTGGTGAATTAGCTTTGGGAAGAAATATGAAAGTTGCTTTTATGCCATGGAAAGGTTATAACTTTGAGGATGCAATTGTAATTTCTGAAAAAGTAGTACGTGACGATATATTTACCTCTATTCACATTGATGAATACTCCTTACAGGTTAGAGATACTAAACTAGGAAACGAAGAACTTACTAATGATATACCGAATGTTTCTGAAGAGGCAACAAAAGATCTTGATGAACACGGTATGATTCGAATTGGAGCTGAGGTGAAGCCTGGAGATATTTTAATTGGAAAAATTACTCCGAAAGGAGAGAGTGATCCAACTCCAGAAGAAAAATTACTGAGAGCAATTTTTGGTGACAAGGCTGGTGATGTTAAAGACGCCTCCTTGAAAGCCTCTCCTTCGTTAAATGGTGTAGTAATTGACAAAAAATTGTTTGCTCGTTCCATAAAAGATAAGCGAAAAAGAGCGCAGAATAAGGAAGAAATTTCATTACTAGAAGATGAGTTCGACAAAAAATTTGACGAATTAAGAGATATTTTAGTAAAAAAATTATCTACACTTATTTCTGGTAAAACTGCCCAAGGTGTTATCAATGATTTAGGTGAAGTAGTTTTTCCAAAAGGTAAAAAGTATACCTTAAAAATGTTGACTGAAATAGATGACTATACGCATTTAACTGACGGAACCTGGACAACGAATACCGAGACCAATGCACTAGTCGATGACTTAATGCATAATTATAAAATTAAAGAAAACGATTTACAAGGTAATTTACGTCGTGAAAAATTTGCTATTTCTGTTGGTGATGAATTACCATCAGGAATTTTAAAGCTAGCTAAAGTATACGTTGCAAAAAAACGTAAACTTAAAGTGGGTGATAAAATGGCAGGGCGACATGGAAATAAAGGTATCGTTGCACGTATTGTTCGTCAAGAAGATATGCCGTTTTTAGAAGATGGAACACCTGTTGATATCGTTTTAAACCCCTTAGGAGTGCCATCTCGTATGAATATTGGACAGATTTATGAAACAGTTCTTGGATGGGCTGGTCAAAAATTAGGTCAAAAATATGCTACTCCAATATTTGATGGAGCAACCATAGACGAGATTACTTCTCTTACGGAAAAAGCTGGAGTCCCAGAATTTGGACATACCTATTTGTATGATGGTGGTACTGGGCAACGTTTTGACCAAAAAGCTACCGTTGGAGTTATTTATATGATCAAACTAGGTCATATGATTGATGATAAAATGCATGCTCGTTCTATTGGACCATATTCGCTAATTACGCAACAACCTTTAGGAGGTAAAGCCCAATTTGGTGGTCAGCGTTTTGGAGAAATGGAAGTATGGGCTCTTGAGGCATACGGTGCTTCAAGTACCTTACGAGAAATTTTAACTGTAAAATCTGATGATGTAGTTGGTAGAGCTAAAACTTACGAGGCAATTGTAAAAGGAGAAGCGATGCCAGAACCAGGATTACCAGAATCTTTTAACGTGTTAATGCACGAATTAAAGGGTCTTGGATTGGATATTAGATTAGAAGAATAAATTTAATCCCCGCGAAAGCGGGGATCATAAAGTCATTAAAGACTGCTGAAGTTTAAACACTTCAATTTTAATTATTACAACGCATAGTACACAGCATTATGGCAAGAAATAAAGAAATAGTAGCAAAGAAATTTAATAAAATTTCAATTGGTTTTTCCTCACCTGAAGTGATTTTAGCTGAATCGCGTGGAGAAGTTTTAAAGCCGGAAACAATTAATTACCGAACTCATAAACCAGAACGTGATGGTTTATTTTGTGAGCGTATTTTTGGACCTATCAAGGATTACGAATGTGCTTGTGGGAAATACAAAAGGATTAGATACAAAGGAATTGTTTGTGATCGTTGTGGAGTTGAAGTAACTGAAAAGAAAGTTCGTCGTGATCGAGTAGGACACATAAATCTAGTAGTTCCTGTTGCTCATATTTGGTACTTTCGTTCTTTACCAAATAAAATAGGATACCTTCTTGGTTTACCCTCCAAGAAATTGAATATGATCATTTATTACGAGCGCTACGTGGTTATTCAACCAGGAAATGCTCTAAATGAAGAAGGAGAGCCTATACAAAAGATGGATTTCTTGACAGAAGAAGAATATTTAAATATTTTAGAATCACTTCCTCAAGAAAATCAATATTTAGACGATGAAGATCCAGAAAAGTTCATTGCAAAAATGGGAGCAGAGTGTTTAATCGATTTATTAAGAAGAATTGATTTAGACAATTTATCTTTTGAATTACGTCACAAAGCAAACAATGAAACTTCAAAACAACGAAAAACAGAAGCTTTAAAGCGTCTTCAAGTTGTTGAAGCTCTTCGTGAATCAAACAAAAACAGAGAAAATAAGCCGGAGTGGATGATCATGAAAGTGGTTCCAATTATTCCACCAGAATTACGTCCTTTAGTACCTTTAGATGGTGGGCGTTTTGCAACCTCAGATTTAAATGATCTTTACCGAAGAGTGATTATTAGAAACAATCGTTTGAAGCGATTAATGGAAATAAAAGCACCAGAGGTAATCTTACGTAATGAGAAGCGTATGCTGCAAGAATCAGTTGATTCTTTGTTTGATAATACCCGTAAATCTTCTGCTGTAAAAACAGATTCTAATCGTCCATTAAAATCTCTTTCTGATTCATTAAAAGGGAAGCAAGGTCGTTTTCGTCAAAATTTACTTGGAAAACGAGTTGATTATTCAGCACGTTCTGTAATTGTTGTTGGACCAGAATTAAAATTATCTGAATGTGGTATTCCTAAAGGAATGGCTTCAGAACTATACAAACCTTTTATCATTAGAAAGCTTATTGAAAGAGGAATCGTAAAGACCGTTAAATCTGCTAAAAAAATTATTGACAAAAAGGAGCCTGTGGTTTGGGATATCTTAGAGAATGTTTTAAAAGGACATCCTGTATTATTGAATCGTGCTCCAACGCTTCACCGATTAGGAATTCAAGCATTTCAACCTAAACTGATTGAAGGTAAAGCTATTCAGCTGCACCCTTTAGCTTGTACAGCTTTTAATGCCGATTTTGATGGAGATCAAATGGCAGTTCATCTTCCTCTAGGCCCTGAAGCTATTTTGGAAGCTCAGCTATTAATGTTAGGTTCACATAACATATTGAACCCAGCCAACGGTTCACCAGTTGTGGTACCTTCACAGGATATGGTTTTAGGTCTATACTACATGACCAAACTTAAAAAGTCTACCAAAGATTATAAAGTTAGAGGTGAAGGAATAACATTTTACTCTGCTGAAGAAGTTATCATAGCATACAATGAAAAAAGAGTTGAGTTGAATGCAGAGATTAAAATTAAAACCAAAGATTTCAATGACGCAGGCGAGTTAGTTTATCAAATTATTACTACTACTGTGGGTAGGGTAATATTTAATGAACAAGTACCTGAGGAAGCGGGTTATATTAATGAAGTTCTAACTAAAAAAACACTGCGTGACATTATTGGTGATGTATTAAGAGTTACTTCAGTACCTGTTACTGCAGATTTTTTAGATTCGATTAAAACACTCGGCTACAAGTTTGCTTTTGAAGGTGGGCTGTCCTTTAGTTTGGGAGATATTATTATTCCTGCCGAAAAAGTTGGTATGATTGAAAAAGCCAATGCCCAAGTAGATGGCATTATTGGAAACTATAATATGGGACTGATTACCAATAACGAACGATACAATCAAGTTATTGATATTTGGACTGCTACCAATGCAGAATTAACCGAATTGTCAATGAAGCGTATTCGCGAAGACAAGCAAGGGTTCAATTCAGTATATATGATGCTTGATTCTGGTGCGAGGGGTTCTAAAGAACAAATTCGTCAGTTAACAGGAATGCGTGGATTGATGGCTAAGCCAAAAAAATCTACCTCTGGTGGTGGTGAAATTATTGAAAACCCGATTCTTTCGAATTTTAAAGAAGGACTTTCAATTCTTGAATATTTTATATCAACTCACGGTGCACGTAAAGGTCTTGCAGATACCGCTTTAAAAACTGCAGATGCAGGATATTTAACGCGAAGATTAGTAGATGTATCTCAAGATGTAATCGTTAACACACATGATTGCGGAACGTTAAGAGGAATCGATGTAGCTCCATTAAAGAAAAATGAAGAGGTTGTTGAAACTTTGGCTGAAAGAATTGTTGGACGTACATCTTTACACGATGTTTATGATCCTTTGACGGAGGAATTATTAGTAGCATCAGGAGATCATATTTCTAACGAAGTTGCTAAAAAGATTGATGCCTCCCCTATAGATTCGGTAGAGGTTCGCTCTGCCCTTACATGTGAAGCAAGAAAAGGTATTTGTGCAACTTGTTACGGCAGAAACTTAGCTACCAATAAAATGGTTCAAATGGGAGAAGCTGTTGGAGTTGTTGCGGCACAGTCTATTGGTGAACCAGGTACTCAATTAACACTCCGAACATTCCACGTTGGAGGTGTTGCAGGAAATATTTCTGAAGAGAATAAATTGACTGTCAAATTTGATGGAGTTGCCGAGATTGAAGATTTAAAAACAGTAAAAACTAAGGATAAAGAAGGAAAAGAGGTGGATGTTGTGATTTCAAGAATTTCTGAACTTAAGTTGAAGGATAAAACTACTGGAATTACCTTGAGTACAAACATTATTCCTTATGGTTCTCACATTTTTGTGAAAAATGGAGCCAAGCTCAAGAAAGGTGCGGTTGTATGTCAATGGGATCCATTTAATGGGGTAATCATCTCTGAGTTTTCAGGTAAAATCAAATACGAAAATCTGGAACAAGGAGTTACTTATCAAGTTGAAATTGATGAGCAAACTGGTTTCCAAGAAAAAGTTATTTCTGAATCTAGAGATAAAAAGAAGATACCAACCTTACTAATTATGGGTAAAGGTGACGAAGTTATTCGATCGTATAATCTTCCCGTTGGAGCGCATTTAATGGTGAACGATAACGAAAAAGTAAGTATCGGTAATATTTTAGTGAAGATTCCACGTAAATCGTCTAAAGCAGGTGATATTACTGGTGGGCTTCCTCGAGTAACCGAATTGTTCGAGGCTCGTAATCCATCAAATCCAGCTGTTGTAAGTGAAGTAGATGGGGTAGTTTCATTTGGAAAAATTAAGCGTGGTAATCGTGAAATTATTGTGGAAACTAAATTTGGTGATGTTAAAAAGTATTTAGTTAAACTTTCTAATCAGATATTAGTTCAAGAAAATGATTTTGTGAGAGCTGGAATGCCTTTATCTGATGGTTCTATTACACCACTTGATATTTTAAATATAAAAGGACCTTCAGCGGTACAGCAATACCTAGTAAACGAAGTACAAGAAGTATATCGATTGCAAGGTGTAAAAATTAATGATAAGCACTTCGAGGTTGTTGTTCGACAAATGATGCGTAAAGTTAGATTGGTTGATCCAGGTGATACGTTGTTTTTAGAAAACCAATTAGTTCATAAATTTGATTTTATTGAAGAAAATGATAAAATCTTTGGAATGAAAGTAATTGAAAATGCAGGTGATTCCGAAACTTTGAAAGAAGGACAAATTATCTCTTCACGTGATTTACGTGATGAAAACTCCATATTAAAAAGGAATGATAAAAAACTTGTAGAAACAAGAGATGCGGTGCCAGCTACTGCAACTCCAATTCTACAAGGTATTACACGTGCATCATTGCAGACAAAATCATTTATCTCTGCTGCTTCTTTCCAAGAAACAACAAAAGTTTTAAATGAGGCTGCAGTAAATGGTAAAATAGATACTTTAGAAGGATTGAAAGAAAATGTTATTGTAGGTCATAGAATTCCAGCAGGTACAGGTATGAGAAATTATGAGACTATTATCGTAGGTTCTAAATCTGAGTTGGAAGAGATGACTCGCGAAAAACAAGAAGTCAATTACAACTAATAATGAATTTCGGTTTATACGACTGACATTAACTATAATTTTCAAAAATCCCAATATCTATTGGGATTTTTGTTTTTTTACTAGATACAGATTTCTACCTTTGTTAAAATAAAATAATATAAAATGGCAGAATCAAATAAAAATAAAAAAGGTCAAATAAATATTGAGTTGGATGAAAAAGTAGCTCAAGGTATCTACAGTAATCTAGCAATTATTAACCATTCTCAATCTGAATTTGTAGTCGATTTTATAACTATAATGCCAGGTGTGCCAAAAAGTAAAGTAAAGTCTAGAATCGTTTTAACTCCACAACACGCAAAAAGATTTTTGAAGGCATTAAATGATAATGTTAAACGATTTGAAAATGCTCACGGTAAAATAAAGGATTTTGAACAACCTACTATCCCTTTAAATTTTGGCCCTACGGGTGAAGCCTAATTGAAAAAGGCTATTATATTAAAATCTACTAAAATTCACTGACAAAGTGTAATTTTACACCAGCGTATTTTGACTGCGTCATTTGCAGGGTAAATGCCGAATCTGCAAAAAATACTAATTGCCCTCTTTTGTCCTTTGCTAAAAACTTGGATTTTACTCTTTTGAACTCCTTTAACTCCTCAATTTCTGACTGCTCAACATCAATCCAACATGCTTTGTATACGTTTAAGTTTTCGTAGGAACACTTAGCATTGTACTCGTGTTCTAGTCGATATTGTATTACTTCAAATTGTAAAGCTCCCACCGTGCCAATAACTTTTCTTCCGTTCAACTCTAAAATAAACAGTTGCGCAACCCCTTCATCCATTAGCTGATCTATCCCTTTTGAAAGTTGTTTACTTCTTAGCGGGTCCACATTGTTTATATATTTAAAATGTTCTGGAGAAAAACTAGGAATTCCTTTGTACTGCATTTCTTCACCCTGAGTTAAGGTATCTCCAATTTTAAAATTACCGGTATCATGTAATCCAACAATGTCACCAGGAAAGGAAACATCAACAATTTCTTTTCGCTCTGCAAAAAATGCATTGGGGCTAGAAAACTTCATCTTTTTGTTATTTCTAACATGCAGATAGGGGGTATTTCTGTTAAATGTACCCGAAACTATCTTAACAAAAGCTAAGCGATCTCGATGCTTTGGATCCATATTGGCATGTATTTTAAATACAAAACCACTAAAATCATTCTCATGGGGTTCAACCAATCGCACATTACTTTCTTTAGGTCTTGGTGTTGGTGCAATTTCAATAAAACAATCTAATAATTCTCTGACTCCAAAATTATTTAAAGCGGAACCGAAAAAGACGGGTTGTAATCTACCGTCTAAATACTCATTTTTATTAAATTCCGGATAAATACCCTCCATTAATTCAATTTCTTCCCTTAAAGTATCAGCAGTATCCTTAGATATTAGTTCATCCAACGATTTGTTATCAATATTTTTAATTTCAATTGTTTCCTCAATATTTTTTCTATTATCACCACTAAAAAGGTTCACATTCTTTTCCCATAAATTATAGATTCCTTTAAAATCATAACCCATTCCGATAGGACAACTTAAGGGGGTGACTCTTAATTTAAGTTTTTGCTCAATTTCATCTAACAATTCAAAAGCATCTTTTCCTTCTCGATCTAACTTATTGATAAATACAATTATGGGAATATTTCGCATTCTGCAAACTTTGACTAGTTTTTCAGTTTGTTCCTCAACACCTTTAGCGACATCGATGACAACGATGACACTATCGACAGCAGTTAAAGTTCTAAAAGTATCCTCAGCAAAATCTTTATGACCAGGAGTGTCCAAAATATTAATTTTGATTCCTTTATATTCAAAAGCTAAAACTGAAGTTGCAACAGAAATTCCTCGTTGTCTTTCAATTTCCATAAAATCACTGGTTGCTCCCTTTTTAACCTTATTGGATTTTACCGCACCAGCTTCTTGTATCGCTCCTCCAAAAAGTAATAATTTTTCTGTTAATGTAGTTTTACCAGCATCAGGATGAGAGATGATTCCGAAGGTTCTTCTTCTATTTATTTCAGATACTAAAGACATATTGTTTTATTAATGATGGCAAATATACGAGATGTTTATTTGATTTTTAGGACATAAAAAAGACTAATTATTATTTCTATTTTTAAGCATTATCTGCTAAAATGATCATAATTATTGTCAATGTACTTAACATCGTGTTAAACGCTTTTTTTTATTAACAATGGTTTCGTATTTTTGAGAAAAACCGATATGAATGAAGATTGAAGAACAAGTAATTTTGGTCAATGAAAATGACGAACAAATTGGCTTAATGCCAAAATTAGAAGCACATCAAAAAGCAGTTTTACATAGAGCATTTTCTGTTTTTATTTTTAATGATTCCAATGAATTAATGTTGCAACAAAGAGCAACTTCAAAATACCACTCGCCAGGATTGTGGACTAATACATGTTGTAGTCATCAACGTGATGGTGAAAGTAACCTCGAAGCCGGGACAAGAAGATTAAACGAAGAAATGGGTTTTGTGTGTAAGTTGTCCGAGACCACTTCATTTATTTATAAAGCATCTTTTGATAATGGATTAACCGAGCATGAGTTTGATCATGTACTGGTAGGTAATTATAATGGGGAACCTCAAATTAATACCGACGAAGTAGCCTCATGGAAATGGATGTTACTTGATGATGTTAAAAACGATATTGCAAACAATCCTAGTAACTATACCGCTTGGTTTAAAATTATATTTAATAAATATTATAAACATATATCCTCATGAGTATAACAGTATACAGAAAATCACATTTTAATGCGGCCCACAGATTGTATAGGCCAGATTGGGATGATCAAAAAAATAATGATGTATTTGGAAAATGTAACAATCCAAATTTCCATGGACATAATTACGCGCTTGAAGTTGGTATCACCGGAGAGGTAGACCCAGAAACAGGTTATTTAATTGATATAAAAAAATTGAAAACCATTATGAAAGAAGAAGTTGAGGATTATTTAGATCATAAGAATTTGAACCTAGATGTTCCTGAATTTAAGGTTATAAACCCTACCATGGAAAATATCGCCATTCTTATCTGGAACAAACTTAGAGACAAATTAGAAGATGATTTTAAAATTTCTGTTACGCTTTACGAAACACCAAGGAATTATGCTGTTTATAATGGAGAGTAATTATACGAATCCAAATTTAAAACAAATTTTAAGCTTGATTGTTAATTAGCTCCTATTACAATGGTCATCACTTGATTAAAAAGATATTGTTTTTTAAGTTATGACGTAATTTTAAAGATTTATACCCTTTAAAAGAATAGAAATGTAGTATTTTCGCAAAAATTTAAAAGAACTATGGCAAATATTAGAAATTTAAAAAAAGACATCAACTACGTATTGGGTGATATTATAGAAGCTGTTTATCTATGGGAGCTAACTAATCCTGGTAAAGAAACAAAAAAATCTGAGGCAATTATTGACGAAGCAATTGATGTTTTCGACGAGCTAATAACAAAAATTAATCTTAAAAATGTTGAAAATTATAAGTTGCATTTTAAAGCTATCAATCAAGAATTAGAAGAAAAAGGAAGAAAACTTATCGACAAAATTAACGCGCTTAGTTAATCTTATTTTTATTCCTAAATTGAATTAAAGACTCTAAATCATATCCGTATTTAGAGTCTTTAATTTTAAGCGTTAACTGATTGTATACAGAGTCTAAATAACTAGTTTTTACATCGTTTACATGGCTCACCATTAAATAAGGAGCCACTTCATAATTATTATTTAATAACGCAAAACTGACTGTTGCTAAATATTTTTTTGCTAAAATTGATTTTTGAGATTTATCTAAACGATCTGCCAATGAATCGTTTCCTTTTTTTCTGGAGTTAAAACTTTCCTTAATTAATTCTAAATTCCTATCAGAATACCGATTGATTATTTTATTGTATTCTTCTAATTTATCTTGATTGGTAGATCCAGATACTTTTGCATCGGTAGCAAAATTATTTAAAGTAGTATTAATGGTTATTGGGTTTGGTTCAGCAAAGAAAATAATACGATCATCATTTAAAATTCCATTTTCTAAACGAACATATAAATAATAGATTTCTGGCTCTAAAACAGGTTCAATAAAACTAAAATCTGAACTACCGTTTATAGCAATTGAATCAATCGATACCAAACTAGAATCTTTAATTTTTTGAAGGAATAAGGTCCCTTTTTTGAGTCCTTTTACATGCCCAGTAAGAATCATTTTTCCGTCATTATTTGAACAACTTATTATTAAAAATAATAACATTAAATAGCGAAGCGTTTTAAACATTTTGATATAATATTTATGGGTTGTTTTAATAATAAATTAGGAGACTGCTGCGAGTTGCATGAGTATGGTACATATGATGGCTCCAAGTGTTCCTACTGCATAACCAAAAACAGCTAACAAAACACCTACCGTAGCTAGTGAAGGATGAAAAGCAGATGCTACTATAGGAGCGGAGGCAGCTCCTCCAACATTTGCTTGACTACCCACCGCTAAAAAGAAGTAAGGGGCCTTTATAATTTTTGCAATTAAAATTAAGAGTCCCGCATGAACACTCATCCAAACGATACCAATTAAAATTAAGCCAGTATTATCCAAGATTAAACTTAAATCCATTTTCATACCAATGGTGGCTACCAAAATATAAATAAAAACGCTTCCAAATTTACTAGCTCCTGCTCCCTCGTATGTTTTAGCCTTTGTAAATGATAAAAGAATAGCAATAAGCGTAGAAATACTAATCATCCAGAAAAATTTTGAACCTAAAAAAGTAAATATATTTCTGTAAGTTAAATTTTCTATATCGGCAACAAAGTTGTTAAAAAAGGGCGCTAAATAACTAGCACACAAATGTGAAATACTTACCGTTCCAAAAGCAATGGCTCCTAAAATCATTAAGTCTGTTAAAGACGGGTTTCTTTTTATTTTTTCTGAAAATGTTGAAACCTTTTCTTTTAAACTCTCAATGGCTGCAGTATCTGCCTTAAGCCATTTGTTTATTTTTTTTCTTTTACCAATTCCTATAAGTAAAATAGCCATCCAGATATTAGCAACAACTATATCAACGAAAACCATCCCGCCATATAATTTTTGATTGTAACCATATACTTCGAGCATCGCAGTTTGATTTGCTCCGCCACCAATCCAACTTCCAGCTAGTGTTGAAAGGCCTCTCCATACAGCATCAGGTCCTACTCCTCCAACAGTTTCTGGTGAAAAAGTGGAGATTAATAATATGGCAATTGGTCCTCCAATGATAATGCCAATAGTTCCAGTAAAAAACATGACTAAAGCTTTCCATCCTAGATTAAATACAGCTTTTAGGTCAATGCTTAGCGTCATTAATACCAATGCCGCTGGGAGTAAATACCTGCTTGCTACAAAATATAAGTTGGTGCTACCTTCCATTAGTTCTCCATTTTCTTTAACAGTAGTCCATTCTGGAGCAATAAGTCCAATGGTTGTAAGTAAAGCCGGTAACATATAAGCAACAAATAATCCAGGTACAATTTTGTAAAATTTATACCAAAAACCAGATGATTTTGATTCGGTATAAAAAATAAAACCTAAGGCTATCATTAAGATTCCAAAAACAATGGTATCATTTGTAAATAGCGGTGTGGTATCTAGTATTATTTCTGCCTTGTCTTGCATGTTTTTATTTTAATAAATGATTTAGATTTTCAATATATAACTTTTTTCAATTTTAATATTCAAATGTTTTTTATAATATGTTAATCCTAATTAGGAATGCTATCTTTGTTTAAAATTCAATTATCATGAAAAAACTATCTATCTTCTTTCTGTTTATTTTCCTAAACTCCTATGTATCCTTTTCTTCCAATGATTGGGGTAAAACCGGACATAGAGCTACGGGTGAAATTGCTCAAAAATACCTTTCAAGGAAAGCAAAAAAGGAAATAGAAAAGTTGTTAGATGGTCACTCCATTGCTTACGTGTCAAACTTTGCTGACGAAATTAAAAGTGATAAAAAATACCGAGAATACAGCCCATGGCATTATGTAAATTTTCCTTTCGATTCGACCTACGAAAAACACCCTAAAAGTGAAAAGGGAGATTTAATTGTTGGAATTAACACCTGTGTAGAAGTATTAAAAAATCAAAGTGCTTCCAAAGAAGAAAAAGTTTTTCATTTAAAAATGTTAATTCATTTTATGGGCGATTTACATCAGCCTCTTCATACGGGTATGGCAGAGGACAGGGGAGGGAACGATATAAAAGTAAAGTGGTTTAATAAGGGGACCAATCTTCACACTGTTTGGGACTCAAAAATGATTGACACCTTTGGCATGACTTATACAGAAATTGCCGCTAATGAAAAGGAATTAACAAATGAAGAGTTAAAAACGATACAAAAAGGAACTATTATCGATTGGATGTATGATAGCAGAGAACTATGTAAAAATATTTATGAAACTATAGAACCGGAAAAAAAACTACGTTATCGCTATTCTTACGATTATATGAATAAGGTATTGGAACAACTTCAAAAAGGAGGAATCCGATTAGCAAGTCTACTCAATGAAATTTACAATTAGTAATAAATAAAATTAAAAAAACCCTCCTTTAGAGGGTTCTTCTATTTTTATGCAAATCTTGTTTATTTAATCATCTCAAAACTACGTTTGATAAAGGTCGTCAACTCTTCTCCTTTAAGAAGGTTTTGAGACAAGCGCGCTAAATCCAATGCTTGGTTCACCAAACGCTCTTTCTTTTTGGCAGTTTTGGTAGTTAGGATGTCACCGATTAGTTCATTATTAGTATTCACCACTAAATTGTACATATCTGGCATATTACCCATTCCAAACATACCGCCGCCGCCGCCGGTTTGTTGCATCTCTTTCATACGACGCATAAACTCTGGTTGGGTAATGATAAAAGGATTGGCATTGCTATCCATCGCTTCTAACTGAACTGTAAATTTATCTTGAGGGATAATTTCGGTCAATACTGTTTTAAGCGTTTCTTTTTCTTCCTCATTTAACTTCGAAATTTGCTCTTCATCTTTTTTGATGAGGTTATCGATATGATCTCCATCCACTCTCACAAAAGTTACCTTTTCTTCGGTGGTTTCTAATTTTTGAATTAAGTGCGATACAATTGGAGAATCCAAGAATAACACCTCGTATCCCTTTTCTTTAGCAGCATCGATGTAGGCGTGTTGTTCATCTTTGTTAGAGGCATATAACACTACTAGCTTGTCATCCTTATCGGTTTGAAGCGGTTTAATTTTTTCTTTTAATTCTTCAATTGTAAAATAGGTGTCATCTACGGTTGGATATAGCGCAAATGCTTGTGCTTTTTCAAAGAATTTTTCTTCGGAAAGCATTCCATATTCAATAACAATCTTAATGTCATTCCATTTTTTTTCAAAATCTGCTCGATCACTGTTGTACAAACTTTTTAATTTGTCAGCTACCTTACGCGTGATGTAACTCGATATTTTTTTAACAGCTCCATCGGCTTGCAAATAACTTCTGGAAACATTTAACGGAATGTCTGGTGAATCAATTACTCCACGTAACATCGTTAAAAATTCGGGAACAATCCCTTCTACATTGTCAGTTACAAAAACTTGGTTTTGGTATAACTGTATTTTATCCTTCTGCATGTTTAAATCGTTGGTCATCTTTGGGAAGTATAAAATTCCGGTAAGATTAAAAGGATAGTCTACATTTAAATGGATATTAAAAAGTGGTTCTTCAAATTGCATTGGATACAACTCTCTGTAAAAACTTTTATAGTCTTCCGCTTTAAGTTCAGCAGGTTGTTTGGTCCAAGCAGGGGTAGGATTATTGATTAGATTGTCTACCGTAATCATTTTTTGTGGCTCGGTAGTTTCTTTTCCGTCTTTATCCTTAGTCGTTTTTGGGGTATGGTCAGGGTCGTTTACTTCCTTGGTTCCAAATTTAATAGGAATCGGCATAAATTTATTATACTTTACTAATAGCTCATTGATTCGAGCATCCTCCAAAAATTCTAAGGAATCTTCAGCGATATGCAGTATAATCTCTGTTCCTCGGGTTGTTTTTTTAGACTTTTTCGTAGAGTATTCTGGTGATCCGTCGCACTCCCAATGAACTGCCGGCTCTTCTTTGAAACTCTTGGATATAATTTCTACTTTTTCAGCAACCATGAAGGCTGAATAAAAACCTAAGCCAAAATGCCCAATAATTCCTTTATCATCTCCAGATTCGTCTTTGTATTTTTCTAAAAATTCTTCTGCACCAGAAAAAGCAATTTCATTGATGTATTTTTCAATTTCATCTTTAGTCATACCAATACCTTGATCGATGATATGAAGCTTCTTATTTTCTTTATCAATTTTTATTTCAATCATTGGATTCCCATATTCTACTTTGGCTTCTCCAATGTTGGTTAAATATTTTAGCTTGACCGTTGCATCTGTAGCATTTGAAATTAGTTCACGTAAAAATATTTCGTGATCACTATATAAAAACTTCTTAATTAGCGGGAAAATATTTTCAACCGATACGTTAATAGTTCCTTTACTCATTTTTATTGATTTTAAAATTATAAGAATACCTAGTCAAAAAAAATACCAATCTCTAATTACTGACAAGATGACAAGAATGGTAGATTTTACTATGCAAGCATAACATATAATCGTTAATTATTATTACGTTATTTAGTTAATAGGTATATTTAAAGTCCCATTTTCAAACTAATGAGAGTGGTATTAATAATTTTAAAATGTATACTTCAAGAATATCAGGATTGGGACATTTTGTTCCAGACAACATAGTGACCAACGACGATCTTTCTAAGTTAATGGATACCAACGATGAATGGATTCAGGAAAGAACAGGTATTAAAGAGCGCAGATGGATTGAAAATGGAAGTCCCGAGACTTCGGCGTCTATGGGGGCAAAGGCCGCTAAAATTGCTATAGAAAAAGCTGAAATTGATAAAAATGAAATTGATTTTATCATTTTTGCAACGCTAAGTCCAGATATGTATTTTCCAGGATGTGGGGTTCAAATACAAGATATGTTAGGTTTACCAACCGTAGGTGCCTTAGATGTTCGCAATCAGTGTTCTGGTTTTGTTTATGCCTTGTCGGTTGCCGATCAGTTTATAAAAACAGGAATGTATCAAAATATTTTGGTCATTGGTTCCGAATTTCACTCAGGAGGTTTGGATGTAACCACACGTGGAAGGGGAGTTTCTGTAATCTTTGGAGACGGTGCCGGAGCAGCCATATTAACGAGAAGTGATGATCCGGAAAGAGGAATTCTATCTACACACTTGCACAGTGAAGGTAAACATGCTAGAGAGTTAACAGTTGAAGGTCCAAGTATTGCCCATTGGGTGCCCGAAATTTTAAACAATCCAGACGACCTTTCTTACTATCCCTATATGAATGGAACGTTTGTATTTAAAAACGCAGTAGTTCGTTTTTCGGAAGTAATTATGGAAGGTTTACTAACCAATGGTTTATCGCCTACAGATATCGATATGTTAATTCCTCATCAGGCCAATTTAAGAATCTCTCAATTTGTTCAGAAAAAATTTAGCTTGCGAGACGACCAGGTGTACAACAACATTCAAAAATATGGGAATACAACAGCCGCATCTATCATTATTGCACTTACAGAAGCCCATGAAAAAGGAAAAATAAATCAAGGGGACTTAGTAGTGTTAGCAGCCTTCGGAAGTGGATTTACGTGGGGAAGTGTAATTATTAGGTGGTAACTTAAAAATATACTGAATG
>Ga0209374_1000411_pt1 | contig 48112 bp, 39 predicted proteins | sample SaaInlLV_DNA_10m_FD_184683 | JGI IMG/M metagenome (GOLD analysis project Ga0209374, IMG submission 184683) | Marine microbial communities from expanding oxygen minimum zones in the Saanich Inlet - SI075_LV_DNA_10m (SPAdes) (version 2) | ecosystem: Environmental > Aquatic > Marine > Unclassified ... | reverse complement strand
GGAATCAAAGTAGCACTGATACGTCCCTCAGATTTTTGACGGTTATGAACCACTCTCAAATAAATTGGATACGACTGTTTTTCTTTAACTCGTTTAGTTATTTTAATATAAAACTTAATACTTGTTGCCATAGAGATTATTTGTTTGAACAAATATTCTAAAATTCTTTAAAAACTCATGGAACAAAAAAGTGACGTTAGTAAAAGTGGAACAGAATTATGTCCTGCAAAAAGTAGGTGAAACATTTTTTTGACTAGGTGAAACAATAGTGAAACAAAAAGGTGAAAACAAATGACTATAAGCGGCCTTAAAAGAAACAAAAAACCCTACGTTTCAGAGAGAAACGTAGGGAATTAAAATAAATCAAAATTATATTTGTGATCGCACTAGGATTCGAACCTAGGACCGCCTCCTTAGAAGGGAGGTGCTCTATCCAGCTGAGCTATGCGACCTCTTTGTCGGGGTGGCAGGATTCGAACCTGCGGCCTCCACGTCCCAAACGTGGCGCGATAACCGGGCTACGCTACACCCCGAAATGATTATCTATATATTCTCAAAAAAAATTAAGAACACCATAAAAATAAACAACAGACATTTAGATAAATTATAACGTGCCTAAACAGCAAGAAAACACTTTAGTCGGGGTGGCAGGATTCGAACCTGCGGCCTCCACGTCCCAAACGTGGCGCGATAACCGGGCTACGCTACACCCCGAAGTGATTATCTATTGTTAATTTTATTATTGCGGAGAGACAGGGACTCGAACCCTGGCGACAGTTACCCGTCGACAGATTAGCAATCTGCTCCATTACCACTCTGGCACCTCTCCTATTAAATGAACTTACGCAAATAAAATTGCGGTTGCAAATGTAACTTTTCATTATCTAGAACGCAAACTATTTTTTTACTTTTTTTAAAGCTTTTATAACTTAGTCTGGATATTCTATACGTAAGTGATAAATATTAGCCAATTTATGCTTTAAAACTTTCTTTATAGATTCAATCTCTTTAAATGTAATATTTGCGTTTAAAAACTGTTTCGATTCCATCTGTTTGGATATAATAGCCTCTACAAAGCTATTAATTTTGGTGGATGTAGGATTTTTTAAACTCTTTGAGGCTGCTTCAACACTATCACACATCATTAATATTGCCGTCTCTTTACTAAAGGGATTAGGACCTTTATAGGTAAAATCAGCGGCATCAAATTCTTGATTAGACTCAATCTGTTTATTGTGAAAATAATACACCACACTTGTGCCATGGTGTGTTCTGATAAAATCAATAACTCGATCTGGTAAATTATTTTTCTTTGCAAGCTCTATACCCTCAATAACATGGTTGATGATGAGTTGTGCACTTTCTTTTGGAGATAACTCATCGTGCGGATTTATTCCTGTAGATTGATTTTCAGTAAAGTAAGTTGGATTTTTCATTTTACCAATATCATGATACAGCGCTCCTACTCTGACTAGCATCGTGTTCGCTCCAATTTCATTGGCGGCGGCTTCTGCTAGATTGGCTACATTTAGAGAATGGTGAAACGTGCCAGGCGCTTTATCTGATAACTCTTTCAAAAGTTTAGAATTGGTATCTGACAACTCTAGTAAGGACACATCCGAAACGAGTCCAAACAGTTTTTCATATACATAGATTAGGGGTTGCACGAACAGTGTTGCTAAACCACACAATACAAATAACAAAAAGGTTTCCCACCTTAAACTATCAATACTTCCTTCATGGATTACAAAAAATGCAAAATAAGAGAGTATATAAATTAAAGTAATTTGCCCTACAGAAATGAATAAATTGGCGCGTTTATACAATTCAGAAACCGTAAGTATGGTTACAATTCCAGCGATAATTTGCAAAAACATATATTCGTAATTATTAGCCACGACAAACCCTAACAATAAGACGGTAATCACATGAGTAAATAACCCTAAACGGGCATCAAAAAAAGCTTTCAAAATTAAAGGTAAAATACAAAGCGGTACAATATAAATGTAGGACGAATTATAGTTGACAACCAAAGTGGTTAAAAATACCATCAGTACAATATTAAAAAATATAAAAGTAACTTTGGTATTGTTTGAAAACACTTCAATTCTATATTTTTTCATAAATAACAACAACATCAATAGAGCTAGTGACACCAAAACAGTATATGCTGTGACTACTAACGTATAATTAGAATCCGTCCAAACCTGAGATTCATATTCTGAAACCAATGACTTCAAAACGGCGTATTTATCGCCTTGAACCACTTCGCCTTTGGAAATTATTAAGGTTTGCTTATCAACGCGACCTCTTACTAACTTCATTTGACTCAAGCGCTCCTCAAGCGAAATCTGTGTTATCGATTTATTTAATTGCGAATTGGGTTTTACTAGATCAAAAAATAGCGCTAAGTAGCGTTGCCTGTAGGCATCTAATCCTAAAGTAGTTACATTGGATTCTACAAAAGATTTTAAATCCGTTTGAAGAAAAAAGCTATCAAAGCGTTTGACACCACTTTGGGTCTTATTCACTAAAATAGAAATTTGCTGACTTGGAGAATAATCATATTTATTTTGCAGCACACCACTTTGATAGATCTGATCTAAAAGCATAACTCCTTTTTGGTATAAATCTATCTTAGTTTGATCTTTTGGTAACTCAAAAAACAAACGCTCAAACACAGTTGAATATTCATTTTTAACCGCAACAACTACAGCAGTATCAACATCGAAAAAAATAGGAGATTGAAGTTTAATCTGTTGTTTTTCGGAGTCAATTTCCTCAGTGGTTTTTTTGATCGCAAAATCAAAAGGTGCATATAAATTTTCGGATTGCCACGGTTTACCTTTTTCAAAACTATATCTAAAAGTTCCACTTTTGGGAAACAAATAGACGATCACAAAAGTGGTGATCACGAAAAGAAAAACCTTATAAATCAAGGAATGGTTTTTATGAAAAAGGTTTATTATATCCTTCATGAGTTTTTATGTATTGGTTTTAAAATATCTAATTAATGACCTAAAAACAATCTATTACATAACAGATTTAATTAGTCTTTATTCGTGACAATAACCAAAAGTAATAAAAAGAAGTACATTTTCTCTCTATATTAAGATAATCCTACTTTATATATCCTAAATTTTAGTTATTTTCGCATGAACCCCACTAAATTCTAAACTATGAGTAAAGACGTTGTAATTGTATCCGCAGCACGAACCCCAATAGGGCGTTTTTTAGGCGGGTTATCTTCAGTTTCTGCACCAAAATTAGGAGGGATCGCTATTGATGGTGCCCTTAAAAAAATAAATTTAAACCCTGCACTCATCGATGAAGTACTGATGGGTAATGTGGTTCAAGCTGGTACTGGACAAGCTCCGGCAAGGCAGGCTGCTATTAATGCTGGTATTCCGGATTCTGTGCCATGTACAACAGTCAATAAAGTATGTGCATCTGGGATGAAAACGATCATGCAAGCTGCTCAATCCATTGCTTTGGGTGATGCTGATATAATTGTAGCCGGTGGCATGGAAAATATGAGTTCAATTCCGCACTATCATCAGGCGCGATCGGGTCAAAAATTTGGTCCAATTTCTTTAGAAGATGGACTTCAAAAAGATGGTTTAGTAGATGCCTATGCCAATCAAGCCATGGGTGTTTTTGCAGATAGTTGTGCTTCAAAATATGACTTTACAAGAGAAGAACAAGATGCTTTTGCAGTACAATCCTACAAACGTTCTACGGAGGCATGGCAAACAGGAAAATTTGATTCGGAAGTTGTTCCAGTAACAGTACCGCAACGACGTGGCGAACCCATCATAATAGACAAAGACGAGGAATATGTTAACGTGAACTTGGATAAAATTCCAGGCTTACGCCCTGCTTTTACAAAAGATGGTACTGTAACAGCCGCGAACGCATCTACCATAAATGATGGTGCAGCAGCAGTAGTTCTTATGAGTAGAGACAAAGCTGATGAATTAGGACTACACCCTTTAGCAACCATAAAAGGGTATGCAGATGCTGCAAGAGAACCAGAATGGTTCACTGTTGCGCCTTCAAAAGCGCTTCCAAAAGCCTTAGCAAAAGCAAATATAGATATATCGGCGGTAGATTTTTTTGAACTAAATGAAGCGTTTTCAGTAGTAGGCTTGGCAAATATTAAACTTCTAGAGTTAGATGATTCAACTGTAAATGTCAATGGTGGCGCCGTGTCTTTAGGTCATCCCCTAGGTTGTTCTGGTGCGCGAATTGTAGTAACTTTACTGAGTGTACTCGAACAAAATAATGGGAAAATTGGGGCTGCAGCAATTTGTAATGGTGGAGGCGGTGCTTCGGCATTAATTTTAGAACGAAATCCATAGAAAATGCAATACGGCCTGTGCGACCTAAGCGTTGTCGCTTTAAGATCTGAAGCTTCTGACACTAGTGAATTAATTTCACAAGTCCTCTATGGCGACCATTTTAAAGTCTTGGAGCACCGCAAATCATGGAGTCGTATCCGTTTGGGATTTGATAAATATGAAGGATGGATCGATAACAAGCAGTTTCAATTTATCGAAGAATTAGAGTACAAAGCTCTTCACAAATCGGAGCCGTTAATGGCTATGGATTTAGTGGATTTTATTACCACTCAAGAACAACATTTACACCCTATTTTATTAGGCTCTACGCTTAATGGCTTATCCTATTTAGAGCATACATTTGAAGGTACATCAGGAATTGGACAAAACGACAAATCAAAACTTGTTGAGACTGCGCTTTTATACCTCAACACGCCGTATTTATGGGGAGGCAAAACACCGTTTGGAATTGACTGCTCGGGATTTGTACAGATGGTATATAAACTCAATGGCTTCAGTATTCTACGAGATGCCTCTCAACAAGCTTCACAAGGCGATGCTCTTAGTTTTATCGAAGAAAGTGAGCCTGGTGATTTGGCGTTTTTTGATAATAATGAAGGTGATATAATTCATGTTGGTATTATTATGGAGAACCATCAAATCATTCATGCGCATGGGAAAGTTCGGATAGATCTCTTAGACCAAAGTGGTATATATAATGTGGACACCAAAACACACTCTCATAAGTTGAGAGTCATCAAAAAAATAATTTCCTAAAAAAAAAGCCATTCAAAATTTGAATGGCTTTTTCTGTATTTTTAGCGCTTTACTCTTGAGATTTCAAGGATTCTGCTAGCGCTTTAAGTTCTTTATATTTTTCAGAATCACCAACAGCACTATAAATATTGGCCAAGGTTTCTGCTGCTTGAAAGTTTGTAGGATCAAATTTCATCGCATTTTCTAAATGTGGTATCGCATCTAAATACAGCTGGTTACGTTTTTCTTTTAATTTATCATATTTTCGATCATCCGCTGCAGAAGATCCTAAGGCATTCATCTCATCTAGAATTGACTCCTCTTGTCCCAAAATTAGAGCCGCTAAATTTACATAAGCATTAGTGTAGTTTGGCTTTAGCTCAATGGCTTTTAAATAATATTTTTTAGAGTTCTCAAAGTCTTCAATTTCTGAAGAAATTACACCTAGATTATATTGTAATTCAGGATTATTTGGATCTTTCTGGATAGCTATTTCTAACAATTCTTTAAACTTCATAGTGTTACCCATGGTATAATAGACATTCGCTTCCGTTAAAAGTAAATTAATATTTTCGGGATCATTTTTTCTGGCAACAGCCATAGCTTCTAAAGCCTTTTCATTATCGCCATTCTGGACATAAATAAGGGCCATATTTTTAATGATTTCAGGAAATTTAGAGGCACTTTTTTCATCCCTAGGGTTAACATGAGATTTTGATTTTACAGAGAGATCTCTAAGGACTTTACTCGAAAATAGCTCTTCGCCTTGTGTATCTTTGTTTGTCGCATAGAAATTATCTTCAATGCCAGTAAAATTTAAAGCTCTCAACTTCTCATACATAGACAAGGAACGGTCATATAGCTTCGCATTTACAGCTGTTGAAGCGGCATAAAACAAATAAATGGTATCGCTTGGTGAAACTTTATAGGCATTTTCAAAATAATCTGTAGAGGATTCATAATCCTGAGCATCAATAAGTGCACTTCCTTTATTTACTAAATGTGCCTTTAGGTTTTGTGTTTGGACTTCAACATCTTGCTTTAACGCAGATCCGGTAACCAACTTTAAAGCGTCCATAGATTTCAGAATCCCACTAATATCTGCTTCTCCTTTATTGAAATAATAAATACTTCGTTGAAGATAATATTGATTCTTATATTTTTCTTCCATAGAATCTAAAAATGCTTCCACAGCATCAAGAGCTACCCCAGCTTTTTCATAATTGCCTTTGGCTAACTCTTTGCTGGCTGTTTTAATTTCTTTTTTTTGAGCAACAGCAGAAAAACTTAAGGTTAATAACATTGCAAATACAACATATGTTTTCATTGTTTTTAATTTAAAAATTATTTTTAATATTTATTCCTCTTCTTGAGTATCATTAATTGTGCCAGCATCGGGTTGAGGAGCTGTAGAATTTTCAACGCCATCTTCAGATAGTGCTTCAATTGCTTCAATGTCCTCTTCATCTTCTCGCATTACTTTTGCAACTGCAGCGATAGAATCATTTCCTTTAAGGTTTATCAAACGTACGCCCTGTGTAGCACGTCCCATGACTCTTAAGTCTTCGACAGCTAATCGGATTGCAACTCCTGATTTATTGATAATCATCAAATCATCCTCGTCGGTTACGTTTTTAATAGACACTAAATTACCCGTTTTGTCAGTAATAGAAATTGTTTTAACGCCTTTACCGCCCCTATTGGTAATTCTGTAATCTTCCAAACTAGAACGTTTTCCGTAGCCGTTTTCAGAGACCACAAGAATATTACTTTCCATATCATCTACAGCAATCATTCCGATGACTTCATCTGCTTCATGTGCTAACGTAATACCTCGAACACCTGAAGCACCACGACCCATTGGACGAGTTTTAGCTTCTTCAAATCGAATAGCCTTTCCAGATTTCAGTGCTAACATCACTTGGCTCTCCCCCGTTGTTAGCTTTGCTTCTAACAGCTCATCATCTTCTTTGATTGTAATGGCATTTATTCCATTTGTTCTTGGTCGAGAATATTGTTCTAAAGCGGTCTTTTTAACCTGACCTTTTTTAGTAGCCATAATCACATAATGCGAATTCGTATAATCTTCATCTTTTAAATCCTGAGTACAAATAAACGCTTTGACTTTATCGTCTTGTTCTATATTTATAAGGTTTTGAATTGCTCGTCCCTTAGAAGTTTTACTGCCTTCTGGAATTTCGTAAACACGCATCCAGAAACATTTTCCTTTCTGAGTGAAAAACAACATGTATTGGTGGTTTGTCCCTACAAATAAATGCTCTAAGAAGTCTTCATTACGGGTAGTCGATGCTTTTTGACCAACGCCACCTCTATTTTGAGTTCTATATTCAGTTAGTGATGTTCGTTTGATGTAACCCGCATGCGAAATTGTAATGACAACTTGCTCGTTTGGAATCATATCTTCTATGGACAGTTCGCCTCCAGCATATTCTATCATAGAACGGCGGTCATCTCCATATTTATCTTTAACCACAGCTAGCTCCTCTTTGATGATTTGCATACGACGTTCTTTTTTGTCAAGAATATCTTTCAAATCTTCAATCGTTTTCATGATAGCATCGTACTCACCACGTAATTTGTCTTGTTCTAAACCTGTTAATTGTCTTAGGCGCATTTCAACAATCGCTTTTGATTGTATCTCACTCAATTCAAAACGTTCGATTAATTTTTCACGGGCTTGATCAGCATTCGAACTGCCTCTAATTATAGCTATAACTTCATCAATGTTATCTGAAGCAATAATTAAGCCTTCTAATATATGAGCACGTTCTTCAGCTTTTCGAAGTTCGTAGGTTGTACGGCGCACAACAACTTCATGACGGTGCTCTACAAAATGATGAATCATATCTTTTAGATTCAACATTTCTGGACGTCCATTAACTAGGGCTATATTATTGACACTAAATGAAGACTGAAGAGCTGTATATTTATACAGTTTGTTTAGAACAATATTTGGAATGGCATCTCTTTTTAAAACATAAACGATGCGCATTCCATTTCTATCCGATTCATCACGGATTGTTGAAATCCCTTCCATCTTTTTATCATTTACCAAGTCTGCAGTTTTTTTAATCATATCTGCTTTATTAACTTGGTATGGAATTTCAGTGACTATAATACATTCACGTCCACTTACTTCTTCAATGATCGCTTTTCCACGCATTACAATACGACCACGTCCAGTTTTGAATGCTTCTTTTACGCCATCATAACCATAAATAATTCCACCAGTAGGAAAATCAGGAGCTTTGACATGTGTGATTAATTCCTCAATTTCGATGTCTTTATTATCTATGTAGGCCGTAATCCCATCTACGACTTCTGACAGGTTGTGAGGGGGCATATTTGTGGCCATTCCGACAGCAATTCCAGAAGCTCCATTAACTAATAACCCTGGAATTCGGGTTGGAAGTACAGTTGGTTCTTTGAGTGTATCATCAAAGTTTAACTTATGGTCTACGGTTTCTTTGTCAATATCGGCGAGCATATCTTCCGATATTTTTCGCATTCTTGCTTCCGTATAACGCATTGCTGCAGGACTATCACCGTCAATAGATCCAAAATTCCCTTGGCCATCTACCAGCATATAACGCAAACTCCATTCTTGAGCCATACGAACCATAGTATCATAAACGGAAGTGTCACCATGGGGGTGATACTTTCCTAAAACTTCTCCAACTATTCTTGCAGATTTTTTATGAGCAGTGTTCGACCTCACACCAAGTTCGTGCATCCCAAACAAAACTCTACGATGGACTGGTTTCAAACCGTCTCTAACATCAGGAAGTGCCCTTGACACAATTACCGACATCGAATAATCGATGTAGGCCGACTTCATTTCATCCTCAATATTAATAGGAATTAACTTTTCACCTTCTACCATGCTACTCTATATTTTTGTTTATTTAATAACCTAGCTAATATACTGCTTTTCAAATTATTTTAAAGCGCATTTACGTCACTTTTTTAGCTCTATTTATCAACAATTTAAAGAAGCAAAATCGTTAATAAATAGACGCCTAAAAATTTTGATTTTAATTAGTTTTTACTATCATTTGTATGACAGTAAATAAATTGGGTATAGTTTTTTGATTTAATGCCTTTGAATTTGTACTTTTAAACCAAATAATTTTTATGGATGATAATTTTTCCCCCAGAGTTAAAGACGTTATTTCTTTTAGTAAAGAAGAAGCACTGCGTTTAGGTCATGATTTTATTGGCACAGAACACCTCATGCTTGGCCTTCTAAGAGATGGTAGCGGCAAGGCTATTGACATTTTAAATGCTTTAGATGTTGATCTTAGCCACCTGCGTCGTAAAGTAGAGATCTTAAGCCCATCCAACCCCAATATTTTGATTTCTTCTAACGAGAAAAAAAATCTGCATTTAACACGACAAGCTGAACGCGCTCTAAAAACAACATTTTTGGAAGCTAAACTCTTTCAAAGTAAATCTATAAATACCGCACATTTACTACTCTGTGTATTGAGAAATGAAAACGATCCTACAACAAAGCTTTTAAATAAATTAAAAGTAGACTACGAAAGTGTTAAAGAACAATTTAAATTCATGATTACAAACGACGACGATTACTCGGATACCCCTAGAGCAGAGTCTTTTTCGAGCGAAGATATGCCTAAAGACGAAAATAAAGACAGCTCAACAAGTCAAAGTAGCAACCAAAAAGGCGGCAAAAAATCTAAAACTCCTGTATTAGACAATTTTGGAAGAGACCTTACGGCTATGGCAGAACAAGGAAAATTAGACCCTGTAGTCGGTCGTGAAAAAGAAATTCAACGGGTGTCTCAAATTTTAAGTCGCCGTAAGAAAAATAATCCGCTACTCATTGGAGAACCTGGCGTGGGCAAATCTGCCATCGCAGAAGGATTGGCTATTCGAATTATAAAACGTAAAGTCTCTCGGATTTTGTTCAACAAAAGAGTGGTCACTTTAGATTTAGCCAGTATTGTAGCCGGTACCAAATACCGCGGACAGTTTGAAGAACGTATGAAAGCTGTTATGAATGAGTTAGAAAAAAATGATGATATCATTTTATTTATAGACGAAATTCACACCATTGTAGGCGCTGGTGGTGCCACAGGAAGTTTAGATGCTTCAAACATGTTTAAACCGGCCTTAGCACGTGGAGAACTCCAGTGTGTTGGCGCAACTACACTTGACGAATACAGACAGCATATCGAAAAAGATGGCGCATTAGAACGCCGTTTTCAAAAGGTAATTGTTGAACCTACTTCGGTAAGTGAAACTATAGAAATCTTAAATAACATTAAAAACAAATACGAAGACCATCACAATGTAGAATACACAGATGCTGCTATTGAAGCCTGTGTTAAGTTGACCAATCGTTATATGTCGGATCGATTTTTACCCGACAAAGCTATTGATGCCCTAGACGAGGCTGGATCTAGAGTTCATATTAAAAATATAGATGTCCCTAGTCAAATTGTTGAACTAGAAGCTGAACTTGAAGAAGTCAAAGCAACTAAAAACTCTGTTGTTAAAAAACAAAAGTACGAGGAGGCAGCCAAACTAAGAGATGATGAAAAGCGTTTAGAAAAAAGTCTTACTGAAGCTCAAGAAAAATGGGAAACTGAATCGAAACTAAATCGAATTGTAGTCTCCGAAGACAATGTGGCGGAAGTAGTATCAATGATGACCAGTATCCCTGTGAACCGTATTGCACAAACAGAAAGCAATAAATTGTCTAAACTTCCAGAACTCATTAGCGGAAAAGTGATTGGACAAGACGAGGCAGTTGCAAAGGTGGTGAAAGCTATTCAGAGGAATCGTGCAGGACTTAAAGATCCTAATAAGCCTATTGGGTCATTTATATTTTTAGGGCAGACTGGAGTTGGTAAAACACAGCTCGCTAAGGTATTGGCCAAAGAATTATTTGACAGTGAAGACACACTTGTAAGAATTGATATGAGTGAATACATGGAAAAATTTGCGATCTCTAGATTGGTCGGTGCACCTCCAGGTTATGTTGGCTATGAAGAGGGGGGGCAGCTCACTGAGAAAATTCGACGCAAACCTTATGCCGTAGTGCTTCTTGATGAAATTGAAAAAGCTCACCCCGATGTGTTTAACATGCTTCTTCAAGTGCTTGATGATGGCTTTTTGACCGATAGCTTAGGGCGTAAGATAGATTTTAGTAATACCATAATTATCATGACTTCAAATATTGGGGCTCGAAAACTGAAAGATTTTGGGTCTGGTGTTGGATTTGGAACTGCAGCTCAAAAATCGCAAGAGGCTTCAAATGCGCGTTCTGTAATTGAAAATGCGCTTAAAAAGGCCTTTGCACCAGAATTTCTTAATAGAATTGATGATGTCGTTGTGTTTAATAATCTAGAAAAAGAAGATATTGATCGTATTATTGATATTGAACTTGCCAAGCTTCTAGAACGCATTTCTGAACTGGGTTATACCCTTAAGTTAAGTAAAAAAGCAAAACGTTTTATTGCAGATAAAGGCTTCGATAAACAATACGGTGCACGTCCTTTAAAACGTGCCATTCAAAAATATATCGAAGATGCTCTTGCCGAAGAAATCATAAAATCAAATGTCCATGAAGGCGATACTATTACGCTAGATGTCGGAAAGGACGATTCAAAATTAGACGTCAAGATATCGACATCAAATGAAACAAAAAAATCTTAAAACTAAAGCCTCACAATGTGGGGCTTTTTTTTTTATGAACTCGTTAATCAAATAAAACGTCGTTTTCTAGCTCAAGGTTTTGAATAAACTGGACCGCATTTATGATGTCATTATGTAAAACTCTATCTTGAGTCACCTTAGAAATTCCAGTTCTGAAGCTGGACACAAATGCTTCTAAAAACGGAGCTGTTTTTTGAGTCCTAAAAAACAAAGCCTGAGAAGCCGAAAGTAATTCAATTGCTAAAATTCGTTCAACATTTTCTAGAATTTGATAGGCTTGAGTGGCTGCATTAGCACCCATGCTCACGTGATCTTCTTGCCCATTGGAAGACACAATTGAATCAATACTTGCAGGCGTGGCCAATTGTTTGTTTGAACTTACTATACTGGCTGCTGTATATTGCGGAATCATTAAGCCTGAATTTAACCCCGATTTTTCTACTAAAAAAGAAGGTAAACCCCGTAAACCCGAAATTAATTGATAAGTTCTTCGTTCAGAAATATTTCCTAACTCCGCCATGGAAATTTTTAAAAAATCAAATCCAAAAGCTAAGGATTGCCCATGAAAATTACCGCCTGAAATGATTTTATCGTCTTTGGAGAAAATATTAGGATTATCTGTGACAGCGTTAATTTCGGTAATAAACGTGTTTTTTACAAAAGCCAACGTATCTTTAGTTGCACCATGTACCTGTGGCATACAACGAAAGGAATAGGGATCTTGCACATGTTTCTTTGGTTGTTTCATTAAGTCACTGTCTTCTAAAAAATTGAGAATCCGTGCCGCTGTTTTAATTTGCCCATTATGTGGTCTTACCAATTGAACCAAAGGATCAAAAGGCTCAATTCGACCATGATATGCATCAAGAGATAAGGCCCCGATAATGTCGGACATATATGATAATTTGAAAGATTTCAACAAACAATGCACGCCATAAGCTGTCATAAATTGTGTGCCATTAAGCAATGCTAAGCCTTCTTTGGATTGAAGCGTTATCGGCGTCCAATCAAAATGACGTAAGACTTCAGCGGTGGCGGTTTGCTGGCCTTTAAACCAAACCTTACCTTCACCGATAAGTGGCAATGCCAAATGCGCTAGTGGTGCCAAATCTCCAGAAGCACCAAGTGATCCTTGTGTGTAAATCACAGGCAAAATATCATTATTATAAAATGAAACTAATCGATTTACAGTTTCTAACTGAACACCACTATGCCCGTAACTCAATGCTTTAATTTTCAATAATAGCATCAATTTTATAATGGATTTTGGTACTAAATCGCCTGTTCCACACGCATGAGATCGCACTAAATTTTCTTGTAATTTAGTTAGGTTTTCAGAGTGTATCCGTACGTCACATAAAGCCCCAAATCCTGTATTAATGCCGTATATTGGATCAGAAGTAGTCGCGATTTTTTGATCTAAATAGGCGCGACACTCTTGAATTTTTTGAATCACTTCAACTGAAAGCTTAAGCTTTGAATCTTCAAGGATTAAAGTTTTAAGCCTGGACAAACTTAATGGTTTCGTGGTTACTTCATGCATTAGATTAGAATCGAATTGTATTTCTCAAATTTGATAATTACTTAAGAAATACGCAAATAATTGTTAAATTATTAATTTAACAAATAGATATACTTATTTTTGTGCCAATTACATATTTAATTTCTAAAAAATAAACGACTTGAAACCCTTATTTGCTATATTTCTATCTATACTATTAGTTGGGTCTTGCTCAGAAACCCCAAAAAATTACGTGACTCTTTCTGGAAAAATTACCAATTCTAATGAATTAAAAAAATTAACCATCTCTAATAGAGAAGGCTATAGTAAAGAAATTTCACTCAGAAAGGATGGCTCTTTTAATGACACACTTAACGTAAAAGAAGGAATTTACCGATTTTACGATGGCAATGAAGTTGGTCGTATTTATTTAAAAAATAACAATACCATTTCATTTACCCTAGATACAAAAGCCTTTGATGAAACTTTGAAATTCAAAGGCGATGACGCAGACAGGAGTAATTTTATAATTGCAAATAGTTTGCTTCAGGAAAAATTTTTAACTGCTGATATTTTTGACGGTACAGAAGCTGAATTTTCAAAAACATTTAAGAATTTAAAGGCTGCTTATTCAGAGCTGAAAGGCGACTACAAAACACTTGATGCCGCATACTTTACAGATCTAGACGAAAATTTCAAAGCGATGGAAAAATCCTACACAAGTTATTTCAAGCAAAAACTTAAAATGAAAGCACTTTTCGCAAAAGGAACTCCTTCACCAACGTTTTCGAACTATGAAAACCACAATGGAAAAACCAACTCTTTAAGCGACTTTAAAGGCAAGTATGTATACATTGATATTTGGGCGACTTGGTGTGGACCTTGTAAAGCAGAAATTCCAGCTCTAAAAGCATTAGAATCAAAATACCACAATAGAAATATTGAGTTTGTAAGTATTTCTGTAGATGATGCTAGACGAAGCGGAACAATGGAAAAAGCACATGAGGCGTGGAAAACCATGGTTTCTGAAAAAGAATTAACAGGCGTGCAATTGTTTACGGGCAATGGTTGGGAGGCAGACTTTGTTCAAAATTATAAAGTTAATGGTATCCCTCGATTTATATTAATAGATCCAAATGGAAATATTGTAGATGCAGATGCACCACGCCCATCGAGTAAAAAACTTACCGAACTTTTAGAAAACCTTGGCGTTTAAAACCTTACAAAAAGTTACTAAGTTCTAGCGCATTGATTCCCTCATGAGAGGCATGATCTATGACTTTGCCATCTTTTATAAGTACAACTTGTGGCGATTGATGTACGACATCAAAACGTTCGGCAATAGCATTAGAGATATCGCGGTGATTTAATAAATCGAGATAATGAGCACCCAGCTCAACAGATGAATATGAGAAATGTTTTATGAAATCTGCAAGTACAAACCGACTAATACTACAACGTGTCGAGTGCTTGAATATCAATTGCGGCGTTGTAAATGATGCAGCTGATATAGCATCCAATTGACCTAAATCTTCTAGTTGTTCTCCTGGCCAGTTAGAGTTTTTGGCTTCTGATTTGAATAATGAATCAAAGATTCCCATAGTATCTTATTTAATTTCTTATATAAAAACCGACTAAAAGTCAGTTGATTAAGGTTAATAATGCCATTTTGACGTTCTAAAAAAAATGGTAAGGTTCTTGAAAATCGTTAATCAAAAAAACCCATTATGAACTTTAACAATTATACAATAAAAACCCAAGAAGCCCTACAACATGCGCAACAAATTGCACAAGGCTACGGGCATCAACACATAGAAAACGAACATGTATTCAAATCAATTTACGAAGTAGATCAGAATGTATTGCCGTTTTTTTTTAAAAAGCTAAACCTTAATTCAACGCTTGTATTACAACTTTTAGAGAAAGAACTAGAATCCTTCCCAAAAGTGAGTGGAGGTGATATTATGCTTTCAAAAGCAGCAATGCAGTCCTTAAATGAGGCTTCTATTATTGCCAAAAAATCGGGTGGAGAATATGTGGCGATAGAAGATTTATTGTTAGCAATTTTTAATTCTAAAAGTAGGATTTCACAAATTCTAAAGGATCAAGGAGTTAATGCAAAAGACCTTAAAGCCACAATTGCAAGCTTAAGAAAAGGACATACTGTTCAATCCCAAAACCAAGAAGAAACCTATAATGCATTGAACAAATATGCTAAAAATCTTAATCAGATGGCCAAGGACAATCGCTTAGATCCGGTCATTGGACGCGACGAAGAAATTAGACGTATGCTTCAAATACTCTCTAGACGCACCAAAAATAATCCTATTTTGGTAGGAGAACCGGGGACTGGAAAAACTGCTATTGCCGAGGGCTTGGCGCACAGAATCATTGCGGGTGACGTTCCTGAAAATCTGAAAAACAAGCAAATATTTGCACTCGATATGGGCGCTTTGATTGCAGGAGCTAAATACAAAGGTGAGTTTGAAGAGCGTTTAAAAGCGGTCATCAAAGAAGTCACCGAAAGTGAAGGCGATATTGTCCTTTTTATTGATGAGATACATACCTTAGTAGGTGCAGGTGGTGGAGAAGGTGCAATGGATGCTGCAAACATTTTGAAACCTGCTTTAGCGCGAGGAGAGTTAAGAGCTATAGGGGCAACAACTTTAGATGAATATCAAAAATATTTTGAAAAAGACAAAGCTCTTGAAAGACGATTTCAAAAGGTCATTGTAGATGAGCCCGATTCAGAAAGTGCTATATCCATCCTTAGAGGTATAAAAGAAAAGTATGAGATCCATCATAAAGTTCGAATTAAGGATGAGGCTATTATTGGAGCGGTCGAACTCTCTACACGCTATATAAATAATCGTTTTTTGCCTGACAAAGCCATTGATTTAATGGACGAAGCTGCATCAAAACTACGTATGGAAATCAATTCTAAACCAGAAGAATTGGATGTTCTTGACCGGAAAGTCATGCAGCTAGAAATAGAAATTGAAGCTATTAAACGGGAAAAAGATGATTCCAAATTAAAGGCGTTAAAAGCAGATTTGGCTAATCTTAAAGACGATCGTAATAGTTTGGAAGCGAAATGGCGTAGTGAAAAAGACCTTGTAGAGAAAATTCAAACTGCAAAATCAGAAATCGAGACTTTCAAAAATGATGCAGAAAAAGCAGAACGTGACGGAGATTATGGAACGGTTGCAGAACTCCGCTATGGAAAAATAAAAGACGCTGAAATCCAATTGGAAATCTTTCAAAAAGAATTGACAAAAAATCAACAGACGGCTCTAATAAAAGAAGAGGTCACTTTAGAAGATATCGCAGAAGTTGTGGCAAAATGGACGGGAATTCCAGTCACAAAAATGATTCAATCTGAAAGGGAAAAACTATTAAAATTAGAGACCGTTCTTCATAAACGTGTAATTGGACAAAATGAAGCCGTAACTGCTGTAAGTGATGCTGTTCGTCGAAGCAGATCTGGATTACAAAACCCAAATAAACCTATTGGTACATTTCTATTTTTAGGCACAACTGGTGTTGGAAAAACAGAGCTCGCAAAAACATTAGCTGCGTATTTATTTGATGACGAAAATGCACTCACGCGAATCGATATGAGCGAATACCAAGAACGACATGCGGTTAGCCGTTTGGTTGGTGCGCCTCCAGGGTATGTCGGCTATGAAGAAGGTGGACAACTTACCGAGGCTGTACGACGAAAACCATATTCTGTGGTTTTATTAGATGAAATTGAAAAAGCACATCCAGATACATTTAATATTTTACTTCAAGTTCTTGATGAAGGTCGGTTGACAGACAACAAAGGTCGAATTGCCGATTTTAAAAACAGCATCATAATTATGACATCCAATCTTGGAAGTGAATTGATTCAAGAAAAATTTGAAACGATTCCAGATGTTGGCACCGCTTTAGAAGCTGCTAAAAACGATGTTTTAGGACTATTAAAAAAAGTGGTGAGACCCGAGTTTTTAAATCGAATTGACGACACTGTTCTCTTCACTCCATTGACACAAAATGATATTGAGGCTATTGTGAATTTACTATTAAAAACGGTAGCCAAATTAACTAAAAAACAAGGTATTACTTTTGATGCAACTGAAGAAGCAATTAGCTATTTAGCCAAGAAAGGCTACCAACCTGAGTACGGCGCACGCCCTGTAAAACGGACTATCCAAAAAGAGGTTCTGAATGCATTAAGTAAAGAACTTCTTGCAGGCACTATCAAAGAGGATAGTATAATTTTATTGGATGTATTTGATGAACAAATAGTCTTCAGAAATCAAAGCGATTTAATTTCTGAAAAATTGTAACAATTCGACCTTAGACTCGTCTTATAAGTGTTGGTTAGTTAGTTAAAAGCAATACAGATTCTATTTTATGGAACAGTATTGCTTTTAATTTTTAAAACTAGTTTTTCTACATGTATTGAATACATTATTCCATAACCCCAAAATCTTAAACTATGACCAATCAAGAAACTTCTAATTGACTTACTCCTACCTCCTACTGGTATGCGTAAGCGGTAACCTTTACATTATAAATATTAAAGATACTTGAGAGATTATTCATCAACTCTTAGCCGTCCAATAAATATTTTGCTTAGTTTTGAACTCTGATGAAAAAATCGGTTAACATACAAAATAAAAAAGCGCGCTTTACGTACGATCTTTTGGATACGTACACCGCGGGTATTGTATTAACAGGAACTGAGATTAAATCGATTCGAGAAAGTAAGGCATCCATTGCTGAAAGTTTTTGTGAGTTTAACTTAAAAGGAGAACTTTTTGTGATTAATATGACCATTCAAGAATATGATTTTGGGAATCATTATAATCATGCACCAAAAGCAGAACGCAAGTTATTACTGAACAAAAAAGAGCTTAAAAAACTAGAAAAAGAGGTCAAAAACTCTGGACTTACGATTATTCCTTTAAAACTTTTTATCAATGAAAAAGGATTTGCAAAACTGATCATTTCTTTAGCAAAAGGAAAAAAACTCTATGACAAGCGAGAAACCATCAAAGACCGTGATAATAAACGCGACCTTGATCGTGTAAAGAAGAATTTTAAGTAATAGTGTAACAACTATTAGTCTCGATAGTCATATATACTATAACCTAGACTTAAATTTAATGCGTTTAATAGTATTTTGCCTCCTCTGTACTTTATCCGTTTCGGCTCAACTTAAAGGGACGATTACAGATGATAATAACCAACCCATTCCTTATGTAAATATTTATCTTGAAAACTCCTATACAGGGACGACTTCAAATGCCAATGGCAATTATGAATTAGGGCTTTCTAAAACTGGTACATATAGTGTTGTTTTTCAGTTTTTGGGCTATAAAACACAAACCAAAACCATTGACATTAAACAGCTTCCTTATGTCTTAGATATTACTTTATTAGAAGAAAATATCTCTCTAAATGAAGTGGTGATTAGTACCAATGAAAATCCTGCAAATCGCATTGTAAGAGCTGCCATTGAGAATCGAAAATTACAGCTTGAAAAAATAAAGTCATATACTGCTGAATTCTACTCCAAAGGGTTGATTCGAATTAAAAATGCCCCAGAAAAATTTTTAGGACAGGAGGTAAAACTTGATATTGGTTTAGATTCTACGCGCTCTGGGATTTTATATTTATCTGAAACCATTTCAAAAATCAAATACCAAAAACCCAATCAACTAATAGAAACAATTAGTGCCTCTAAAGTGAGCGGAAATTCTAATGGATTTAGCTTCAATAACGCCAGCGATGTTGATTTTAATTTTTACAATAATACTATTGATATTAATACAGAAATCGTGTCGCCTATTGCCGACTACGCTTTTAATTATTACCGCTACAAACTCGAGGGTGTGTTTTATGACAATCGCGGAAATTTGATTAATAAAATTAAAGTTATCCCACGGCGTGAAAACGACCGTATATTTTCAGGGATTATTTTTATTGTGGAAGACCAATGGAGTTTATATGGGCTTGAACTGAGCGTAACAGGAAATCAAATTCAGACTCCTGCAGCAAATTTGGTAACCATTAAACAAAACACCTCTTACGATGAACAAAGTAAGTATTGGATTGTCAGATCACAAACGATTGAATTTGAATATGGATTTTTAGGATTTAAAGGAGATGGTAGTTTTGTGGCTAATTATTCTAATTACAAGCTGAACCCCAATTTTGACTCTAGCGAATTTACTAATGAAGTTTTGACCTTTGAAGCTGAAGCAAATAAAAAAGATTCAATCTACTGGAACACCCTTCGACCAGTACCGTTAACTTCTGAAGAACTTGTTGATTATATTAAAAAAGATAGTTTACAAACCCTGAAGAAATCTAAAACCTACCGCGACTCGGTAGATACTAAAAACAATACATTTAAGTTTGGAAACTTAATTTCGGGATACACTTATGAAAATTCTTTTGAACATAAACAATTCAGTATTAGTAGCCCTTTAAGTGGGTTTAATTTCAATACGGTTCAGGGATTCAATTCAAATTTAGACATTGACTACACTAAGCGTTACGATGAGTACAAAAACTATGTGTCGTTTCAAAGCCGCCTCAACTACAGTTATGAAACACAAAAACTGAGAGCAACTCTAGGGTTTCGGTATAAATTTAATAATATCGATAATTTAACTATCGGGGTCAATGCAGGTACAAAAGTTGAGCAATTTAACGCTCAAGAACCGATTTCGAGGTTTCTAAATGACATCAGTAGTTTGGTTTTTGAAGACAATTACATCAAACTATTTGAAAAGCGTTTCATTGCACTTCAATATGGGCAAGAACTTTTTAATGGGTTTAGAATTCGAACGTCTGCCAGTTTTGAAAATCGTAAGGCGCTTTTCAACACCACTAATTACACGACCTTTAATCGTGACACTAAAGCCTACACAAGCAACAATCCTATTGCCCCCTCAGATTTTGAAACAGCGCCTTTTGAGAACCATAATATTATAAAATTCAAACTGGATGGCAGTATTCGTTTTGTACAAAAATACCTTAGCTATCCCGGGAGTAAGTTTAATATTACCAATCTAAAATATCCGAAATTAAACTTTAGCTATGAGAAGGGATTAGGCGCTACAAACTCCAACTACAATTTTGATCATTTTAATGTTAAACTAACCCAAAATATTAGTCTTGAAAACAAAGGGCGTTTTAGTTATAATCTACTGGGGGGTACATTTTTTGGAAATTCTGAACTCGCCTTTATGGATTACAAACACCTTAATGGAAATCAAACTCATGTGCACTTGGAAGGCGATTATTTATCTCGTTTTAAAAATCTTGGCTATTATGATTTAAGCAGCTCCGAAAACTACATGGAGTACCACATAGAACATGATTTTAGTGGCTATATTCTAGGCAAAATACCTTTACTAAATGCCCTAAATTATAATTTGATTATTGGGGTTCACGGTTTTACAACAAAATATAAAATCCCGTATCAAGAATTCAGTTTAGGACTCAATAATATTGGTTGGGGAAAATATCGTTTTCTTCGAATTGACTATGTACGATCGTATCAATCTGGCTTTGTGAACGACGGCGTATTATTTGGTATTAGCCTCTAGTTTTTATTTTCTAAAAGTGGTACAAACTTAAAATTTCCAAGTTCGTGTTTTTCAAATTCTTTTGGACCTTTACGAATATAGAGTGTCATTATTTGCGCTTCATCTCCAACAGGAATAACTAAACGCCCTCCTATTTTCAGCTGTGCAAGAAGGGGTTTTGGAACAAAAGGAGCACCAGCCGTTACAATAATACTATCAAAAGGCGCATCTTCCTTAAGGCCTTTATAGCCGTCTCCAAAAATTAAGCGTTTTGCCACATAACCGATTTTAGGCAGAAATTTGTTCGTTTTTTTAAATAGTTCCAATTGCCGTTCAATACTATAAACGTGGGCTCCTAAAAGACAAAGCACTGCAGTTTGATAGCCACTCCCGGTACCAATTTCAAGAATTTTATCGCCGGCTTTTACTTCCAATAATTCCGACTGAAATGCCACAGTATAGGGTTGGGAAATCGTTTGACTGGCAGCAATAGGAAAGGCTTTGTCTTGGTAGGCATGATCTAAAAAACTAGAATCCATAAACAGATGACGCGGTATGGAACCTATAGCTTCCAGAACAGCTGCATTTGTAATGCCTTTAGCAACCAAGGTTGCCACTAGTTGCTTGCGTAGTCCTTTGTGTTTAAACGTATCTTTCAAAAATAGAATTCAGTTGAAGTATTACCTTATTAATTAAAAAAGTAAAGATAAGTTAAACGGTAGCTTTTTCAAATTTTATAAGCCTACAACTTTAGTTTATTGAAAAAAACATTTTATTAAAGGTTTCAAATATCAGTAGCTGATTTTCTTTATTAAGAAGTGATGTTATCGGCTCAGCAGTCGTGGGTTTACTACTAACTAAATTAACATTGGTTAGATTAAAATCTTATGGCATCAATTTTTGGCAGTAAGTGAGTCTGTAATAATTCTAATTTTCTTTGATATACGGCTGTAAAACCTCGTTTAAAAACCGCTTTCCATGCCGCATTGGGGGGACGAGTTCTCCATCACTTGCCAACGTAAACACTGCTCCATCAGCAAAATCAACCGCTCTAGACTAGACGGATGAAATTGTTGCTCTAAAACCAAACGCCCCCTTATATCAAAAACTTCAATAGTTACTGGAAACAGAGTTGGTTTAGAAAACTTAATATTTATAAAATCTTTGAATGGATTTGGATACACAGAAAGGTCTAAATTTTTAACAAATTCAGTTGCTGAATTATCAATAGTAAACACCTTTACGCGACTTAGAAACCCTTGTTGAACTGAATTTAAGGCTGTGGTTGATAAGCCAACAACACCAGACTGACCAATACTCTGTTGAATTTGAGTCTTTCTAAGTGTACCTTGGGCATCTAAATACGCCAGTGAAACAGTTCTTGACCCCCCTGATGTGAGTACAGATTTTGTTAACTTTTTGGGTTGAGTAAAATTTTGAGCATATACATGAGTTGCGAATAACAAAACAATGAATAGAATACTATAATTAAGGTTAAAAGTCATTTGGTTAAATTAGTTGATTAATAAACAATCTGGTTGACTACAAATGTATATCAGTAACCTTTAACTTTAAAACGCTATGTAACAAACGGCAATTTAGTGTAATAAACGGAAAATTAATGAATCAAATAGTGCTCAGAAAACTAACTCAGAACTAAGCTAAATAATTCATTCTGTTTAATTAATTTTATAAAAAAATAAACATTTTTAACTGCTGACTTTACTATTTGTTGGTAATTGTAGCAATTGTTTTCATAAAAAGTTGTTAGGATTTAAAAATGCTATGAAAAAAATCATAGTTTTACAAAAAATCTCATAATATGAAGCTAAAAGCAGGCGTCCTAGGAGCTGGTCATCTCGGAAAAATTCATCTCAAATTACTTCAGGCTTCTGAAAAATATGACCTTGTAGGGTTTTATGACCCTGACGACTCCAATGGAAAAAAAGTTGAAGCTGAATTTGGATATTCCTTTTTCAATTCAATTGAAGCACTTATCGAAGCGGTAGACGTTGTTGACATTGTGACCCCAACGCTCTCTCATTATAACTGCGCTATAAAAGCCATTACTAAAGGAAAACATATTTTCATTGAAAAGCCCATCACAAATTCTGTTGAAGAAGCCGAACAAATTCGGTTATTAGTTTCTGAAAACAATTTAAGAGGTCAAGTTGGTCATGTAGAGCGTTTCAATCCCGCATTTAAAGCGGTTAAAAACGACATCCAATCACCAATGTTTATTGAAACTCACCGGTTGGCAGAATTCAACCCAAGAGGAACCGATGTTCCTGTAGTATTAGATTTGATGATTCATGATATTGACATTATACTAAGTGTTGTCAAATCTCCAATCAAAAATATCACTGCTAGCGGCGTTTCTGTGATTAGTGAAACTCCTGATATTGCCAATGCTCGAATTGAATTTGAAAATGGTTGTGTTGCCAATCTTACGGCAAGTAGAATTTCCATGAAAAATATGCGTAAAAGTCGTTTTTTCCAAAAAGATGCTTATATAAGTGTTGACTTTTTAGAAAAGCAAGTGGAGGTTGTCAAAATGAAAGATGCGCCAAAAACACCAGGAGATTTTGACATGGTTCTACAAAATGCTGAAGGCATTAAGAAACAAATCTATTTTGAAAACCCTGAAATTGCCCCTAACAATGCTATTTTAGATGAATTGGAAAGTTTTGCGGATGCTATAAATACGAACACAAAACCTGTAGTTACCCTTAGAGATGGTACAGATGCATTAAGAGTTGCTTATCAAATTATAAATTGTTTTTAAACTAAGTAGTTATGAAGAATATTGCAGTTATTGGAGCGGGAGCGATGGGCAATGGTATTGCACATGTGTTTGCACAGGCAGGGTTTAAAGTCCAACTTATTGATACCAACCAAGCCGCGCTCACCACAGCAATTGCTACAATTTCTAAAAATTTAGAACGTCTTGTAGCTAAAGCACAAATAGAGGATTCTCAAAAATCACAAACATTAGAAAATATTTCGACCTTTACATCTATTTCTGAAGGAGTCGAATATGCTAGTCTTGTCATTGAAGCAGCTACCGAAAATGTAGACTTAAAACTTGAAATATTCAAGCAACTAGATATGGCATGTCCAGAAGATACGATATTAGCGACCAATACGTCGTCTATTTCCATTACACAACTCGCAGCACAAACTTCGAGACCAAATCAAGTGATCGGAATGCATTTTATGAATCCCGTGCCAGTTATGCAACTAGTCGAAATAATTACAGGGTATAATACCTCTAATTCTGTTCTTGATTTCATCGTAAATCTCTCTAAAAAAATCAACAAAACAGCTGTTGTTGTTAAGGATTATCCTGGTTTTGTAGCCAATCGAATTTTAATGCCCATGCTAAATGAAGCTTTTGAAACTTTGTATACTGGAGTTGCGGGAGTTAAAGAAATTGATAAAGTTATGAAACTTGGAATGCGTCATCCTATGGGCCCATTAGAGTTAGCCGATTTTATTGGACTCGATGTTTGCTTGTCTATTTTGGAAGTCATGCATGAGGGCTTTAAAAATCCGAAATATGCTCCTAACCCACTCTTAGTAAATATGGTACGTGCTGGGAAATATGGTGTTAAGACAAGAGAAGGTTTTTATGTCTATTCAAAAGATCGTAAAGCAGTGAACGTTGCTTCACAATTTTCTTAAATTCACTCCAAATTTCCGCTCAAAACTATGGCTAAAATCTACCCTTTCGAAGCCGTTCGTCCTTCTGAAGAAGCCCTTCAAAACTTTAGTTCTAAGTCCTATAAATCGTATACTAAAAAGGAATTAAAGGACAGTCTTAAGAAAAATCCTGATACATTTCTAAGTATTATTACTTTAAAAAAAGACACTTCTTTGGCTGTTGACAAATCCCAGCGATACGAGATGGTTAGACAAAAATATGAACAGTTTATAGATTCTAAAATTCTCATTAAAGATTCCATAGCTGCATTCTATATTTATGAAACAAGTCAAGATAACGGAGATCAATTTTCTGGAATAATGGCGACTGCTAGTGTTGAAGATTATAATACTAATGTAATCAAAAAACATGAAGCCACAATTGCTAAACGAGAACATACATTTAAGACCTATTTAAATACGGTTCGGTTTAATGCTGCTCCTGTATTGCTCACCTATCCTGATCATCCTACTTTGGAGGCTCAAATTGAAGCTGCAAAACTAAACTCAAAAAAAATTAATACATGGGCCACTAAAAATGAAACTCATAAGTTATGGTCAGTGGACCACCCTAAAGATATTTTTGATATTCAAAACAGTTTCCAAAACATTCCATCACTTTATATTGCTGATGGCCACCACCGTTCTGCATCTTCAGCGCTTTTAGCTCGAGAAAAAAAGGCAACTCTTAAACCTACTGAAAACAACTCATTTAATCGCTTTCTAACATATTTAATCCCTGAAAGTCAATTGAAAATTTATGACTACAATAGGGTCGTAAAAGATTTAAACGGCTTAAGTACGGCTGAATTTTTAGAAAAAATAAGCGTCGTTTTCGAAGTGAAAAACAAAGGTAAAAACCCGTATAAGAGTTTAAAAGCAAACGCTATTTCAATGTATATTGACGGATTATTTTATTCCTTATCTTTACGTAAATCAAAACAGGATAATAGTTCTGCTATCAACAAACTAGATACTTATATATTGCAAACACAATTATTGGAACCAATTTTAAATATTACAAACGTTCGAACAAACAAACGCATAGCGTACATACATGGTGCCAAAAGTTTAGAACAAATTAAAGCTACGGTTGATCGCGGCGATTATGCCGTTGGGTTTGGGCTGTTTCCTATTGAAACTAAGACGTTAATGGCCATTGCAGATTCTGATGCTGTTATGCCTCCAAAAAGCACCTACATTTATCCAAAATTAAGAAGTGGAATTACTATATATGAGATTTAAGCATGTCTATAAAAACTAATTTATCTAAAATTCAATCACAGCTCCCAAATCATGTAACCTTGGTGGCAGTTTCAAAAACAAAACCTGTTGAAGAATTAATGGAAGCCTATGAAGCAGGACAACGTGTTTTTGGTGAAAATAAGATTCAAGAAATGGCCAATAAATACCAACAAATGCCCAAAGATATCCAATGGCATATGATTGGAAATATACAAAGAAATAAAGTCAAATATATGGCTGAATTTGTGGACTTAATTCATGGTGTAGGTTCTGAAAAATTACTTAATGAAATTAATAAACATGCTAAAAAACACGGGCGTATAATCCACTGTTTGTTACAACTAAAGATCGCCCAAGAAGCAACCAAATTTGGAATGAGTTCGGAAGCGGCACACACCTTATTGGAGTCTGACGATTTTAAGCGTTTAGAAAATGTAGCCATTGTAGGGGTTATGGGAATGGCAAGTTTTACAGACAATACTGCTCAAATTAAGGAAGAGTTTGAAACACTTAAGAGCACTTTTAAAAGCCTAAAAAACATAAACCCAAAACTTACAGAAATTTCAATGGGAATGAGTGGCGATTATCCTCTAGCGATTGATTGTGGAAGTACAATGGTTCGCATAGGAAGTAGTATCTTTGGCGCTCGTAATTACAGCATTTAAAATCGTATTATTTACGCAATAGTAGACATAGAAACCACGGGAGGTAAATTTAATGAAGAGGGCATAACAGAAATTGCCATCTATAAATTTGATGGACATACTATTGTAGATCAATTTATTAGCCTTGTCAATCCCGAACGAGAAATTCAACCTTTTGTAGTAAACCTCACTGGGATTAATAGTAAAATGTTACGCTCTGCTCCCAAATTTTATGAAGTCGCCAAACGCATTGTTGAAATTACGGAGGGCTGTATTTTAGTGGCTCATAATGCACAGTTTGATTATCGAATTTTAAAAACTGAATTCAGACGTCTTGGATTTGATTTTGAACGAGAAAACTTGTGTACCGTAGAGCTTTCTAAAACACTAATTCCAGACCTTCCCTCCTATAGTTTAGGGAAATTAGTGCGTTCATTAGGAATTCCTGTTAGCGATCGTCATCGTGCAGCTGGTGATGCCACAGCTACAGTTAAGCTTTTTAAAATGCTTCTTGATAAGGATGTAGAAAAAACAATTATAAAAGCAGCCGTTCGTCTCGATCCTAGACATCAGATGGAACCGAAATTAATGGATATTATTTCTAAATTACCCGCAGTCACTGGAGTCTATTATATCCATAAAGCTGATGGAGAAATAATATATATTGGTAAAAGTAAAAATATCAAAAGTAGAATCAATCAACATTTTACGGGTCAAACTCCCAAATCTAAAAAAATACAGTTAGAGGTAGCCACGGTTACTTACGATGAAACGGGTAGTGAACTGGTGGCCTTACTTAAGGAAAGTGAAGAAATAAAACGAAATAAACCCAAATTGAATCGTGCTCTTCGTCGTACCGTTTTTACACATGGGCTGTTTAGTTTTAGAGACAGTGAAGGATATATTAATCTGAAAATCGAAAAAATAAAAGGTAACCAAAAGCCGATTACTACGTTTTCCAACCATGAAAGTGGAAAAAGTTTTCTTAATAAAATAATTGAAAAAAATCAATTATGTCAAAAACTTTGTGGACTGTACAAAACAAACAATTCTTGTTTTGGATATGACATTAAAACCTGTGCAGGCGCATGTGTTTCGGAGGAGCCTGTGGAAGCTTATAATAAACGAGTGCTTAATATTATTGAATCGCATACATTTAAAAATCAAAACATGATCCTTATCGATTATGGTCGTGCGGTGGACGAACGTAGTGCGGTCTTAATTGAAAATGGTGTTTTTCGAGGGTATGCTTATTTTAATTTGAACTTTCAAATTCATACAGCGGCAGTTTTAAAATCAATAATTACCCCTATGGAACACAATAAGGATGCTCAACATATTATTCAAAGTTTCATGCGGCGTCATAAAAGATTAAAACTAATTAAACTTCAAGACTAAACTTTTTTAGTATTTTTGAGATATGTCAAAATCAAATCCATCAAAAAATTGGAGACAAAAAATTCATGAAATCATTTATGAAGCAGATACACCTGCAGGAAAATTATTTGATGTTCTCCTTTTATTTGTTATTCTCATTAGCATCCTTTTGGTGATGTTAGAGAGTGTCGATAGTATCGAATCTCAATATGCAACACTATTAAATAGTTCAGAATGGGTCATCACAATTTTGTTTAGTTTGGAATATATTCTTCGGATTATAAGTGTTAAAAATCCCAAAACATATATTTTTAGTTTTTATGGAATAATTGATTTACTATCTACAATTCCAAAATACATTTCATTATTTATTGTTGGAACTCATTCTTTAATCGCTTTAAGAGCCTTGCGCTTACTGCGTGTATTTAGGATTTTAAAACTCACACGATTTATTGGTGAAAGTGCTAATTTAGGCAAAGCGCTAAAGCGAAGTCGAGCAAAAATAGCGGTATTCATCTCATTTGTAATTGTATTGTGTGTTATTTTAGGAACCGTTATGTATTTGGTCGAAAGTGAGCAAGATAGTGGATTTACCAGTATTCCAAGAAGTGTATATTGGGCTATTGTAACCCTCACAACTGTGGGCTACGGCGACATCGCTCCCATTACAGCATTAGGCCAATTTATTGCGGCATTAATTATGATTTTAGGTTATGGAATTATTGCGGTGCCTACTGGAATCGTGACTTCAGAACTCACAAAATCGGAAGAAAAACTGATTCCAAATAACACTCAAGCTTGTGTAAATTGCAACGAAACTTACCACCAAGATGATGCAGAATATTGTCATAAATGTGGTAAAAAAATTCATGATGAATAAGTATCTTATTTCTATTGTAGGGCCTACAGGAATTGGAAAAACCGCTCTTAGTTTGGAACTGGCAAAGCAATTTAATACTGAAATCCTGTCTGCAGATTCACGACAGTTTTTTAAAGAAATTCCCATTGGAACGGCGGCGCCAACAGCTGCTGAATTGGCCGTTGCTCCACATCATTTTATTCATAACAAATCCATAACAGATCCCTATAGCGTTGGTAGTTTTGAAAAAGAAGCGATTGCTAAACTTGAAGAGTTGTTTCGCTCAAAATCTACAGTTATTATGGTTGGAGGTTCGGGTTTATATGTTGACGCTGTTATTAAAGGATTTGATACATTTCCTGATGTTGCTCCAGAACTAAGGGAACAACTCAACTTAGAATTGAAAGCAAAAGGTCTAGAGGCTCTACAAGATGAGCTGAAACGGCTCGACCCTAAAAGCTATGAAACTATTGCGCTCAAAAACCCACATAGAGTAATTAGAGCGCTTGAAATTTGTAGGGGTACTGGACTTCCATTCTCTTCATTTTTAAACCAAAACAAGCCGGAAAGGCACTTTAAAACAATTTCAATTGGTTTAGAAGCCGACCGCTCTTTGATCTATGAACGTATAAATTTTCGTGTCGATAAGATGTTAGAGCATGGATTAATAAAGGAGGCAAAATCAGTATTTGAATACCGAAAATGCAATGCACTTAATACTGTGGCTTATAAAGAGTTATTTAACTACTTTAATAAGGAATGGACCCTTGAATTTGCGGTATCCGAAATTAAAAAAAATACCCGTCGTTTTGCCAAACGCCAACTCACGTGGTTTAAAAAATACACCTCAACTCAATGGTTCAAGTACGATACAGATGTAAAAGTGATTACAGATTACATAAAACAAGAACAACAAAAAACCAGCTAAGAGCTGGTTTTTTAAGTGTTATTTATTGACCACAAGTCGAAACCCTTCACCGTGGATATTTAGAATTTCCACTTTAGAATCTAATTTCAAATACTTTCTCAGTTTAGCAATGTAAACATCCATACTACGAGACGTAAAATAATTATCATCTCTCCAGATTTTGGTCAATGCAATTTCTCTGGGCATCAAATCATTTTCATGTAAAATTAACAACCGTAATAATTCGTTTTCTTTTGGAGATAATTTAGCAGGTTTATCATTATTATGTGTTAAAAACCGAAGTTTAGAATTAAAAGCAAATTCTCCAATGGTGAACTCAAATTGTTTACTATCAGCAAGTGTATCAACTGTTTTTCGTTGAATAATTGCTTTAATTTTCATAAGCAGTACTTCACTGTCAAAAGGTTTGTTTAGGTAATCATCTCCACCTACTTTATAGCCTTTTAAAACATCTTCTTTGAGTGCTTTAGCTGTTAGAAAAATAATGGGGATTTCAGAATTTTTTTCACGAATTTCTTTAGCGAGTGTGAACCCATCTTTATAAGGCATCATCACATCTAAAATACACAAATGATAGTCTGTTTTTTTAAATTTCTCAAAACCTTCCATTCCATTTTTGGCATGAACAACCTCATAACCATTAAGAGATAGATACTCTTTTAGTACTGTTCCAAAATTTGGATCATCCTCGACTAATAATATTTTCTTTAAGCTTTCTTCCATAATATTATGCAATTAGTGGTAATTTTATAGTAAATACACTGCCTCTGCCTTTTTCACTGTCAACAGAAACGGTTCCTTGATGATTCTCTACAATCCTTTTGACATTAGCCAATCCAAGTCCATGCCCTTTGACATTATGGACATTCCCAGTATATTCTCTATAGAATTCTTCAAATATACGTTTTTGTACGGCTTTATTCATACCCTTCCCTTGATCTTTAACTCTTAACAGTATATTATTTCCTACATTTTCTGTATAAACATCAATTTTTGGGGCATCGTTGGAGTATTTTACAGCATTATCCAAAATATTAACAATCACGTTTGTAAAGTACGTTTCATTGGCTAAAATAGATGATTTATCAGCATTAAAATGGGTTTTAATATATCCTTTTCTATCTTCTACAATAAGCTCTACATGTGTAATGGCATCTTCAACTAGGTCGTGAAGTTTAAGCCGATCTTTGCTAATATTAAGTTGTTTTTTCTGTAGCTGAGAAATTCGCAATACATTTTCAACTTGAGCATTCATTCGTTTATTTTCGTCTTTAATCATTTGAAGGTAGCGTTTCACCTTGTCTTGATCTTTAATAATTTGTGGATTTTTAATGGCGTCTAACGCTAAATTTATGGTTGCTATAGGCGTTTTGAACTCATGCGTCATATTGTTAATGAAATCAGATTTCATCTGAGAAATTTTGCGTTGCTTAATCAACTGATACAAGGCGCTTGTATAGGCAATAATTATAATTAAGGTAAATAAAACCGATAAAAAAGTAACCCCTATTATTGAGGAAATAATGAATTTTTTACGTTCCGGAAAATTGATGTACAGTTTAAAATTACTATCGTCATTATCATCTAAAAAAATGGGAGCACCAATGGTAGAAATTAAAGATTGGTCAAAGTTATTAGACTGAATTTTTGTTCCAATATCGTTATGGAAAATTGCAAATTCGAATCCAATATCAATGTTATCTTCTTTTAACTTTTTACTTAATAATTTTCGAATACCATCAGATGACACACGCTTATGAATAGGCGTGTTTTTAATTTCTGATTTGTATTGAGACTCAAAAGTAGCCTTTTGTAACTTATCCATATTTAGGACTTTCTCAAAGGACTGTTCTGTGGTAGAAACAAAATCGCCTCCAATACTGTTATTGTCATATATTTTAGTGGTTGTTCTGCCCTTAAAACTACTCAACCCAAGGCTATCAATATTAAGATCTATAAGGGAAGGTACTTTGAAATTTTCTTCTAAAATCCCTGTATTATAAATGATAATTTGATTCGTGTTGTTGTCTTGTTTATAAACTGTAATACTTCGAATAGCCGAAGTGTCTGGCTCTTTCCCTTCAGAAATGATTTTACTCAGGGCTTTGACATATTTTTTATACTCAATATCAGCAACTTGATTGGTCGTATAGGTTAATGCTTTTTTTACATTAAATGTAAATTGTTCTTCTTTTGTTTCAAGCGAATTATTAATATAATAGGCTTGAACAAAAATAATTCCGATAAGAGATAAACTCATCAGAATGACTAATAAAGTGAACAATTTTTTATTCATTATTCAAAATTAAGAATTTAAATTATGTTAAAATTCCTTTTAACCTTAGCTTAACACAAATGTTAATTTTTAGGATTTATGCAATGCATCTAGAATTTTAGTATGAATTTCTAACACTTTTTTTTCTGTTATTAAACGATTATTATTTTCAATAACGTAGTGTGATTTTTTAATTTTTTCTGAGTCTGACAATTGATTGTCTATAATAAGTTCAACCGCTTCCCTAGATTTCTGATCGCGTTCCATAACCCTTTGGATGCGCGTTTCAAGAGGAGCTATAACTGTAATAATAAAATCCACAAGAGATTCAGTTCGCGTTTCAAATAAAATTGCTACTTCCTTTATAACATATGGAGAATTTTGTTTAAATACCCAAGTATCAAAAGCAGCCGCTACTTTGGGATGAACTATCGCATTTATTTGTTTTAATACCGCTTTAGTATTAAATATTTGCGAAGCGATGTAAGGTTTGTTTAAAACATCATCTTTATAACTGTTTTCGCCTAACAACTCTATTATTTCTTGTTTAATGATCACGGAACTGTTCATCAACACTTTTGCTTCATCATCTGAATTAAAAACAGGAACACCCAAAGCTTTAAACATATGAGCAACAGTAGTTTTGCCACTACCAATACCTCCCGTAAGTCCTACAATTTTAGTCATTTTTAGGCGTTATTACATATTCAAATTCGGTGGTTTCTAATTTAGCTGTTTTAACTGTTTTTGGTTGAGTAACCAAAAGGGGGTTTAAATACTTGTTATCAGTTGTTAACGCATTAAAATCACATTCTACTGAAAATTGATGGGCTTTAACACTGTTGTATGCCTTTAGAGAAGTATAAAAAAGAACCCTAATTTCTTTGGGGAAAAAATTAATAGTTAAATTTTCTGGGACATTCACAATAGTGACTGGAACACTGACAGTGCCTTCGGTAAATTTATCAACCTCAGCATGTATAGATACCTTTTTATGAGAATAGGTTAACTGGTTAGACTTGTTTTTTATATCTAAGCCTACTACTTTATTAATAGTGGTGTTAACAGCAGTAAACGTTGTAGTTTTAGTACGTACAGCATTTATAGATTTTAGCACTGACTCAGGTCCCATAAGCGTAATGGAATCCGGATCTGATCGAAAAGGCTGAACCAAATCATAGCCTACGGCAAAGCTTGATTTTACAGCAATTTCAACAGGTATTTTTTTTATAAATTGGCGATCATAAGGATATAAAATAGTATCAGGATTAATAGATTTTAAAGTGACCTTTTCATCAAAATAATTAATTATATGTTCAAACTGACTTCGCTCTGTCCAGTAGTAAAGGGCTTTGTCTTTGTTTAATTGTGAAAAATCAACCTCAATTTTAGGGGGATATATATAGTATTTTAACAATTCAAAACCTTTGCCTGAAAGTGTGACCTTAATGGATTTAGACGCATTTGAAATCAGAACTTCATTTGATAATAATTGTGTGGGAACTAACTCAAATTTGAGCGTTTGTGTGTAGGTATTTGATAGCTTTACGAGTAATGAAATTAGAAACGACAGAACCAAAAATAATACAAACACATTCAAACGCTTCCCTTGAACTAAATTGGATTTTATGGTTTTATTTTTATTAATCATTGTGCGCGAAAAAATAAGTTAGGAAACAATGATGTTTCATTCTTAGACGAAAGCCCCAACTTTAGAGTTGCTTTTAGAAATCCAAGTCCATAACCAAAAAACTGAATAGCAATGGCAGGAAGTACTAAAAAAGATACATTAATGCTGTTTGAAGTCCGAAAAGCGCCAATCATAGCAGCTAAAAAATAGAGTCCATAAAGGATTAGAACTCCATAAAAACCGATAATGACCAACAAAACACTAAATATAAATCCTATTGTAAATACTGTTGGAAACCAATAGGCCAATCGTTTCGACTGCGGATGCCACTTGTTTAGAATCGGGCGAGCTTGACCAAACTTATTCACTTGCGTGTAGAAACTTTTTAACGATATACGACGTTTATGAAACACAAATGCTTCGGGAATAAGGTGAAGGTGATATCCCATTTCTTTCAGACGGATGGACAAATCGGGATCTTCACCAGGGTGAATACGTCCAAAACCTCCAGTTGACTGAAAAGCTTCTTTAGAGATCCCCATATTGAAACTGCGGGGTTCATAATTTTCAATAGAGATGTCTCCGCCTCGAACTCCTCCAGTGGTCATATAAGATGTCATGGAAAAATTAATCGCTTTTTGGAGGTCTGTAAATGTATCTTTAGCTGCATCAGGCCCTCCAAACCCATCCACATATTGGGAGTTTAGTTTGGAAATTACAGCCGTTAAATATTCTGGTGGGAGAATGCAATCTGAATCTAAAATAATAAAATAACGCCCTTTAGCGCGTTCCATTCCGTAATTCCTAGAGTGTCCAGGACCTGTATTTTCTTTAGCATAATAACTGATTTTAAGAGTGTCTTTAAACTGATCAACTTTACGTTTTGAATCTAGAGTCGAGCCATCTTCAATAATGACAATCTCGAATGTCTTAGGCGACTCTAAAGCCCCAAAGCTTTCTAGAAGTTCTCTAATTTCTTCTGGACGGTTAAAAACAGGAATGATAAATGAAAAATCACTAGCAATCATAGTAACAAAGTTACACAAAGTGTTTGAATTGTAGTGAATTGACGTGGTATAAAAAAACCCATAGCAAAACTATGGGTTTTTTATATTTTGAGTTTTGATGGCTAACTACTCTTCAGTAAATTTTTCCATCACGGCATCACTGACACCCATATTACTAAAACCACCATCGTTAAACAGGTTTTGTAAGGTCACACGTTTGGTTAAATCACTAAATAGTGAAACGGTATAATTAGCACAATCAAGAGCAGTCGCATTTCCTAATGGTGACATTTTATCAGCATAAGCAATAAACCCATCAAATCCTTTTACACCTTTACCAGCAGTGGTTGGGGTTGGCGATTGTGAAATGGTATTGACACGAACATTTTTGTCGCGACCAAAGAAGTATCCAAAGCTTCTAGCAATACTTTCTAAATAAGCCTTATTGTCTGCCATATCATTATAATCAGGAAACACACGTTGTGCAGCCATATAAGTAAGCGCCACAATACTTCCCCATTCGTTCATGGCATCATGTTTATACAAGGTTTGCATAACTTTGTGAAAAGACATTGCAGAAACATCCGTTCCTTTTTGTGTCCAGTCATATTTTTGATCAGTATAAGCACGACCTTTTCTGACATTGATTGACATTCCAATAGAGTGCAAAACGAAATCAAGTTTACCACCTAAAATCTCGGTAGCTTGTTGTACTAAATTTTCTAAATCTTCAAGAGAAGTGGCATCTGCAGCTATGACTTGTGAACCTGTTTTTTTAGCCAATTCATCAATCTGCCCCATTCGCATTGCAATCGGTGCATTGGACAATACAAACGTACCGCCTTCTTCGTGAACACGCTCCGCAGTAATCCAAGCGATTGAATTAGGATCTAAGGCTCCAAAAATAATTCCGCGTTTTCCTTTTAGTAAATTGTAAGACATAATTATATATTTAAGTGTCGATTTTTATTTAATTTCTGGGCAAAGATAACATTAATTCAATAACTGATTCGCATGTGCGATTGCCGATGCCGATAATTTTTTTCCACCAAGCATTTGAGCAATCTCTTCCACGCGCTCTTCACTTGATAATTTTATGAGAGCGGTCACTGTAGTCTGCTGAATATCTTGTTTAAAAACTTTAAAATGTGCTTGTCCTTTGGCCGCAATTTGAGGGAGATGAGTGATCGAAAACACTTGCATATAAGCGCTCATCTGATTCATGATATCGCCCATTTTATGTGCAATTTCTCCAGAAACTCCTGTATCAATCTCATCAAACATAATGGTTGGTAGCTGTTGATACTTTGATAACACTGATTTAATTGCCAACATAATTCTAGACAATTCTCCACCAGATGCAGCTTTTTTGAGAGGTAAAAACGAAGCTCCTTTGTTGGCTGTAAACAAAAATTCTAGCTGGTCTTTTCCATTGTACAAATACGATTCCGAAGGCTTTAATAGCAATTTAAACCGGGCGTTTGGCATTCCTAAATCTGACAGTATTGCTTCTAGTTGTTTGACTAGCTCTGGAAATACGTGCAACCGTTGTTTACTTAGAGTTTCAGCACATTTATCAAGTTCTTTTGTAAGCGATTCAAGCGTGTTTTCTTTTTCGGCTATGGTATCATCTAAAGAAGCCAAAGTATCCAACTGCGTCGCTAAATGACTTTCAATTTCAATAAGATCTGCTACTGTATTTACCGAATGTTTAGAAAATAAATTATGAACCGCTTTAAGGATGTTATCAATTTCTTGTAAGCGCTTCGGATTGACCTCTAACTTAGCTTGTTCAGATTCTATCTCACTAAAAACGTCATCTAATTCGATAGCCATACTGTCAATACGATCCGATAAGGAAGTATAAAGCGTGCTCATACTTGATAATTTATGAAACGCTTGTTTTAAGGTCATAAGGTTCGAAGCTATTCCTAAATCTTCAGTACTTATAAGTTGATTTGCTAGGGCAAGTTCGGTTTGAATGGATTCTACATTGTTAAGTGTATTGTATTCAAGTTCGAGAGCATCTAAATCAATGCCTTGAAGTTTTGCTTCTGTTAATTCTTTTAATAAAAACGCCTGATAATCCTGCTCTTTTTCTGACTGAGCCTTTGCAGCGATTAAGGCACTCAATTGTTTTTGTGATGTTTTGTACGATTTCAATAGCTGCTGATAGATTTCAATAGCGTTACTATTTTTTGCCAAGGCATCAATAATTTGAAACTGAAAATCATCGTTGGTGAGTTCTTGTGTTTGTTGTTGTGAATGAATATCAATTAACTGAGTACCGAGCGCTGCTAAAACGGTGAGATTCACAGGAGAATCATTTACAAATGCTCTTGATTTTCCAGAGGGAAGAATTTCCCGTCTTAAGAGAGTAAGCATCTCAAAATCGAGATCATGTTCATCAAAAAAAGGTTTTAGATTAAAATTTTCAATATTAAAACTCGCTTCGATAATACATTTTTGAGTTGGATCATTGATGTTTGAAAAATCGACACGCTTTCCAAGAACCAACGCTAAACCGCCTAATAAAATAGATTTACCTGCCCCTGTTTCTCCAGTAATACAGGTAAAACCCGAATCAAACTGAACATGTAGAGTATCAATTAGAGCATAATTTTTTATGGATAATTCTGAAAGCAAGGTGTCATTTTATTTAGTGCAACTAAGATAAACTTTCTATTATACTAATGTGAAATGATATTGAAAAATATTTAAAACTTTATATTGCGCCATTTTCTTGAATACGTAGGTGCGATCTTAGAAAGCGTTGAAACAAGATCAGCACTGTTTACATCGGGACCATCTGAAAATATATCTGTGATCTCATCCGCTTTAGCATCAAAAAACACACGTAGCAAAAATGAATTTGGACGTCGTTTATGAAGTTCATTTAATTGATAGAGTGCGGTTGCAATTCCAGTTTTTCCTTCTTTTGCAGCAGTCGCCATAAGATCTAAACCTTGGAAATGGTAGGCAAATAATAGGGAATGGAATTCTTTGAAAGTTGGGGACATTATATTGTTAATCAATGCGCTTCGTGTCTGATCTCCTCCTGAAGGTGGCTTCCACCCTACTGGATTACTACTTTGTTGCGAATAATTAACAATATCACGCGCTTGTTTATAATAGGCATCTCCTCCTTTGAGTTCAAATGTATCTGCATCCATTCCTAAAATTATGTAAGCATGAAACGCTATAACAGAAACTAAATTAGATTCAAATTGAGTGGGGTTAAAATTCAAATTCTGATACTCTAAATACTTAAAATTAAAGTCTTTATCATTAAAATTATAGACTGGACTCACATAGGATGAATTGTGAACAGGGCGCGCCGATTGAACTTGAATTGTAGCTTGAAATGCACTCGATTGATAGTCTTGAATCGTAATCACCATACTACACTCTATACGTTCTTGAGTTTTGTATGTCTTGGTCGTCCAACGTGTATTATTTACAAATTCTTTTAGTTGTTTTTCAAGAGTTTTAAAAACCTGAACATTCTCATTACCCGTTTGTTGGGCGTTTACCACCACCGTACAATTAAGCTCTTGTGAACTGATATGAATTGAAGTGAAAAAAGCAATTAAAATGACTAATTTACGCATTGATTTGTTTTAAAAGTTCATTCATTATATCCTTGGCGACATCGGCTTTTGATTTAAGAGGAAATTCAGTTTGAACTAAATTTTTATCGATTAGGGTAACTTTATTGGATTTACCGCCAAATCCTGCTCCTTTGTCGTTTAACGAATTTAATACAATTAAATCTAAATTTTTAGATTTCAATTTCTTTATTGAGTTGGCAACTTCGTCATTTGTTTCTAAGGCAAAACCTACCAATAATTGGTGAGATTTGAGTGCTCCAATCGATGCTAAAATATCTTTTGTTTTTTCTAATTCTAAAGATAACGTTGAAGCTGACTTTTTTATTTTAGAAGATGCTGCATTTTTGGGTTTATAATCGGCTACTGCAGCAGAAGCTATAGCTACATCAACAGCGTCAAAATAGGTATGGACTTGAGTGTACATCTCATCTGCACTCATAACTGGAACTATTTTGATCCGGGTGTTTTTGGCTTTTAAATGTGTAGGTCCAGTAATCAAAACCACCTCAGCCCCGAGCTGGGCAGCGGAATTTGCAATTTCAAAACCCATTAAACCACTAGAATGATTTCCAATAAAACGTACAGGATCTATAGCCTCGTAAGTTGGACCCGCAGTCACTAGAACCCTTTTCCCATACAAAGGTAACTGCCCTAAAACATGTAATTCTATATGTTCTAATATTGCTTCTGGCTCTGCCATTCTACCTTCGCCTACTAATCCACTTGCAAGTTCTCCTGACGTTGCAGGGATGAGATTATTTCCTATAGATTTGAGCGTTTCTATAGAGGTTTTTGTAGTGGGATGTTTATGCATATCCAAATCCATTGCAGGGGCAAAATAGACTGGACATTTAGCTGAGAGATAGGTTGCAACTAAAAAATTATCGCTATTCCCTGAAGCCATCTTGGAAAGTGTATTAGCTGTAGCTGGTGCGACAACAAATAAATCAGCCCATAATCCGAGCTCAACGTGGTTGTTCCAAACCGCATTGTCGTCCGTATCGTCTGTGAAGGACGAGATTACGGGATTTTTGGAAAGGGTTGAAAGTGTAAGGGGTGTAATAAATTCTTTGGCTGCAGGCGTCATTATGACTCTGACATGAGCACCAGCTTTGATAAACAATCTTACGAGGGCTGCTGTTTTGTACGCAGCAATCCCAGCAGTAATTCCTAAAAGAATATGTTTACCGCTTAGAACAGACATTTTTACTGTTCTTGAGAATCGTCTTCTACGTTACGGTAGTAAATTCTTTCATTTAGCCACTCTTGAACTGCTAATGCATGTGGCTTAGGAAGACGCTCATAAAATTTAGAAACCTCGATTTGTTCTTTGTTTTCAAAAACTTCTTCTAAGCTATCATTGAACGTAGCAAATTCTTCAAGCTTGTCGATCAATTCTCTTCGGATGTCCGTGTTGATTTGTTCTGCTCTTCTAGAAATTACAGAAATCGCTTCATAAATATTTTGCGTTGGTGCATCTACTTTATTACGATCGTAAGTTTCTGTGTTAACGGGTGCATTTACTTTTTTTAAATCCATAATGAATATTAACTTTTAGTCGTTTTTGAATTAGTTTGAATTGATTTTAGGGCCTCGTACATCTTCTGAATATCTTCATTGTCTTTGGTTTCAGGAAATGCATATACTAATGAATTGTAATAGCTCATTGCTTTTTCTGTACGCTCTGTCTGTTTCCACGCTACACTATTTACAGCTAACTGATAAGCAGAGTCAAATTTATAATACATCGCTTCTTGTTTATACGATGAGCCTGGAAATTCAACTAAAAAATTATCTAAAGCCGTAATCGCTGAATTATAATCCCGATGAAACGGCCCTGTTAAATTATATTGTAAGGCGATTTTGAATGCTTTTTCTTCAAGCTTATTATCTAGTTCTCTTACCAATAAATTGGCTTCATCTAAATATTCAGACTGTGGATAAGTATTGATAAATAATTGAAGTTTATCTAGAGCTTCCACTGTTTCTGTTTGATCTTTAGAAAACAAAGGCGACAGTTCGTAGTAGCTTTTGGCCGCTAAAAATGCTATCTCTTGTATTTTCTCACTTTTGGGATAAGCATCTACAAAACGTTCCATCTGATAATTGGCTGTATAGTAATCTTTATTTTCGTAAAATGTTCTACAATACATATACATCAATTTTTGAGCTTGAGGCTTGCCTCTGTATTTTGGCACAATTTGCACGAAAACTCGATTTGCTTTACCAAACTTACCCGCTTCAAAAAGTTCAGTTCCTAATTTGAATTTAGCAGCAATATCTTCACTTTTCAATACTTTCTGGTATTCGCTACAAGAGTTTATTGAAAATGCTATGATTAGTATGTAAATAAAATTCTTCATAAATTATTTAAGAATGAGGGCAAAATTACGGATTTATAACGGATTTAAAAAACTATTAGTTTAGCTAAATTAAATGGTTTGAATTCCCACACTTAATGTTTAAGTAATATTTAACTAAAACTGTGCTATAAAAGTCGCTATTTTGGCTTGTAACTCTTTTGAAGCAGGAACAAGAGGTAAACGGACTGAATCTTCACAATAGCCCAGATGTTTAAATACTGCTTTTATTCCAGCAGGGTTATTTTCTTCAAATATCATATTTATAATAGGCATTAAACGTGCTTCCATTCTACGAGAGTCTTCAACATTGCCTTCAAGTCCCCACTGAATCATTTGAGAGAATTCTTTTGGAAACGCTTGCCCAATAACTGATATTACACCTGATCCACCTGCTAGAGTTACGCCTAACACCAAATCATCATCACCAGAAATAACCAAGAAGTCTTTAGGCTTATGTTTAATTAATTCGAGATATTGTTCCATATTATTTCCCGCTTCCTTGACTGCTACTATGGACTTAAAATCATTAGCAAGTCTAAGAACCGTAGAGGCTTCTACATTTTTAGCCGTTCTTCCTGGGACATTATACAAAATCACTGGAATTGAAGACGCTTCTGCTACGGCTTTAAAATGCTGATAAAATCCTTCTTGAGTGGGTTTACTGTAATACGGAGCAACCGATAGAATGGCTGCAAAAGGCGACAAATCTGTGGATTGTAATTCGGCCACAACTGCTGCCGTATTGTTTCCTCCTATTCCGATAACCAAAGGTACACGACCTTTATTAGCATCAATAACCGTTTGTGTAATCTCTTTTTTCTCAGCAGCTGTTACGGTTACACTCTCGCCAGTAGTTCCACTAATGACTAAGTAATTAACCCCATTTGAGATGTTGTATTTTACAATTTTTGCTAGGGCTTGATGATCTATACTTAGATCTGACTTAAATGGAGTGACAAGGGCTACTCCAGTTCCAATTAATATATTCATTTTATAACCTGTTTAGTTGGGTTAAATATTTAGTTAATTCTATTTTAAAAATATCTGTGTCTTTAGGTTCTATATCTAAAGTGAAATCATGTAATCGAGGGTCATCATTAGATAGACCTATTTTGAAATTTGCTTTAGACCGTGCTGTGATCAAATTAAGTTCTAACTTATTACTTTTATAGTAGCTAATCAATACATCAAAAGGTTTATAAGTAAACTCATCAATCTCAGCGCTTTTTGGTCGGCCTAACCAATCAAAACTTTCCTTACTAAAAAAGGCATCCCAACTATTGGGTTTGTCTTTTTCCATTCCTATCATAGAAATAAATTGAATGTTATTATACCCTAACCCAAAATCATTAACTAAAGCTCTAAAAAAATCATAGTCATGATAGGCTTCATAATCAAATATTACGCCAATAGTTTTGACCTTACTACTTTTAAAATCCTTAACTCGAGATTTAAGAATTAAAGTAATATTTTTTTGCAGAGTTAGGGATCTAAGTTGTTTAAAAAACATTTACCTTTATTGACAACTACAAATGTAACATAAATGAAGTATAAATTAGTTCTAATTATTGGGTTTATTTCCTTGATTTTTTCATGCGAAAACTCTAAACAGCTTGTAAACATTAATGCTGAAAACCGTATCATCGCTGAGGAACTTCCATCAAATAAAGATATTGAAGCTGTAATTGACCCTTATAAAATCAATCTAGACAAATCCATGACTAAAATATTAAGTTATTCAACAGATACCTACTCAAAAAATGATGGAAACTACAATACCGCAATCGGGAATTTGATGGCAGATGCCATTATGGAACTTTCCAATCCTATATTTAAGAGTCGTACAGGAAAAAATTTAGACATGGTCTTATTGAATCATGGAGGCATTCGATCAGTTTTATCCAAAGGAAATATTACAACTCGAACTGCTTACAGCCTTATGCCATTTGAAAACAGTGTCATCGTGGTTGCTCTAAAAGGCACTGTGATTATGGAAATGACTTCCTATCTCAAAGAATTTGGGAAACCTCACCCCATTTCAGGATTAGAATTGGTTTTAAATTCGGATAACACCTACAATACGATTTTGATTGGTGGTGAGCCCGTTGAAATGGAAAAAACATACCACGTTGCTACTAATGATTATCTTTATAAAGGAGGTGACCAAATGTATTTTTTAAAAAAAAGCGACACCCTCTATGATTTAAATTATAAAATCAGAACTGTTTTGATTGATTATTTCAAAACCTATGATACGCTTAGTCCCACAAAAGACCAACGCTTTATAAAACTTAAAAATTAATACAAAACACATTAAACATCTCCCCCTAAAGCTTGATATGAAAGGGAATGATTAATAGATGTACTATGTGACCATTAAAAATAATTAATAAACGACATATGAAACGAAGACATTTTATTCAAAAAACAGCAGCATCCACTGCACTCCTTTCTTTAGGGGGCTTAGGATTATCTTGTACAAAATCTGCAGTAACAAAAATTACAATTCTTCACACTAATGATGTCCACAGCCATATTGAACCTTTTAGCCCTAACGCTGGAGCAAACGCCAAAAAAGGTGGCGTTGCAAAACGGGCTTCACTAGTACAAACTATACGAAAGGAAAATCCAAACACCTTACTTTTAGATGCTGGTGATATTTTTCAAGGCACTCCATACTTCAATTTTTACGGTGGTGAACTCGAATTCAAATTGATGAGTATGCTAGACTATGACGTGGCTACTATTGGAAATCATGATTTCGACAATGGCATTGACGGGCTTTATGCACAACTTCCACATGCTAAGTTTGACTTTGTTTCTGCAAATTATGATTTTTCTAATACGCTTATGGACACGTATGTTAAACCTTATAAGACTTTTATAAAAGAAGGCATCAAAATAGGGGTTTTTGGATTAGGTATTGAACTTAAAGGACTTGTGAATAAAGAGAATTACAAGGAAACTACCTACCAAGATCCTATTGAAGTTGCTCAAGACATGAGTCGAATACTAAAGGAAGAGGAACGCTGTGACTTAATTATATGTCTTTCACACTTGGGATATGACTACAAAAATATGGAGGCTAAAATTTCTGATTTAAAACTTGCTCGAGCCACTAAAGATATTGATTTGATTATTGGTGGACACACTCACACTTTTTTGGATAAACCTACCGAAGAAACCAATGCCGTTGGAAAAACCGTACTTGTAAATCAAGTGGGGTGTTTTGGTCTCTATTTAGGAAAAATTGATTTCTATTTTGAAGCTAGTTCTCTAAAAGGTAGCGAGGGAAACACACTTAGTGTTTAGCACAAATTCTTAAAAAATAAAACAACAAAAATAAAAAGTGATAACTTTAGTATACTCTTCTCTGTTTTTTAGGAATAATAGTATCTTTGCCAAAATTATCTTTTTATGTCTTTTTTAAGTGAAATTGAACGCCGCCGTACATTTGGAATCGTCTCGCATCCCGATGCAGGAAAAACGACCCTGACTGAAAAACTACTTCTTTTTGGAGGCGCAATTCAAGAAGCAGGTGCTGTTAAAAGCAATAAAATCAAAAAAGGTGCTACAAGTGATTTTATGGAAATTGAACGTCAACGTGGAATTTCGGTAGCAACTTCTGTATTGGCTTTTGAATATAATGGCATAAAAATTAATATCTTAGATACGCCTGGTCACAAAGATTTTGCCGAAGACACCTTCAGAACACTTACCGCTGTGGACAGTGTAATTGTAGTGATTGATGTTGCAAAAGGGGTAGAGGAACAGACTGAAAAATTGGTAAAAGTCTGTAGAATGCGAAACATCCCAATCATTGTTTTTATAAATAAAATGGATCGTGAAGGTAAAGATGCTTTTGATTTATTAGATGAAATTGAACAAAAACTGAATCTTAAAGTGGCACCACTAAGTTTTCCAATTGGAATGGGGTATGATTTTAAGGGGATTTATAACCTTTGGGAGAAAAACATCAATTTATTTACAGGAGATAGTAAACGTGATATTGAAGAGACAATAAAAATTTCTGACCTTTCAGATCCTGCTTTAAATACAAGTATTGGAGATACTGCTGCGGAAACACTGCGTGAAGAACTTGAATTGGTTGAGGGCATTTATCCTGACTTTAATACAAACGACTATTTAAACGGCGATTTGCAACCCGTTTTTTTTGGATCAGCCCTAAATAATTTTGGAGTGCGAGAGTTGCTGGATTGCTTTGTGTCCATTGCACCAAAACCGCGACCAAAAAATAGTGAAGAACGCTTAGTAGAACCTAATGAATCTAAATTCTCAGGGTTTGTTTTTAAAATTCATGCTAATATGGACCCAAATCACCGAGATCGTTTAGCATTTATTAAAATCGTTTCTGGAGAATTCAAAAGGAACACACCTTATCTTCATGTGCGACACAATAAAAAATTAAAATTCTCGAGTCCAAACGCTTTTTTTGCTGAGAAGAAAGAAATTGTAGACATCTCCTACCCAGGCGATATTGTAGGCCTTCATGATACAGGAAATTTCAAAATTGGAGATACACTAACCGAAGGTGAAGTTTTAAACTATAAAGGCGTCCCTAGCTTCTCTCCAGAACATTTCAGATATATCAATAATGCAGATCCTTTAAAATCAAAACAATTATACAAAGGAATTGATCAATTAATGGATGAAGGTGTAGCACAACTCTTCACATTAGACCTTAATGGGCGAAAAGTCATTGGAACTGTTGGGGCTCTACAATATGAAGTGATTCAATACCGTTTAGAGCATGAATATGGGGCAAAATGTAGCTATGAAAATCTTAATGTTCACAAAGCATGCTGGGTAGAACCTGAAAGCAAAAGCCATCCAGAATTTATAGAGTTTAAACGCGTCAAACAACGGTTTCTAGCCACAGACAAACAAGGGCAGTTAGTGTTTTTAGCTGATTCTATGTTTTCATTACAAATGACTGAACAAAAATACCCCTCTATTACATTTCATTTGACCTCGGAATTTTAGTTTCTTTTTTTTTAATATTATTTTTATATATTTGGATATAAACCCAAATTTATAAAAACATGAACTACTACTCTAGACCCAAATTTGTTGGGGTCTCCTTAATTATTGGACTCTCTTTATTAGGATTTTTTATTTTCAAAGGCCTCAAAACATTCAGTGACAAAGACCGTGTCGTGAAAGTAAAAGGACTAGCAGAAATGAATATTACCGCTGAATCTGCTCAAATTAATTTAAGCTTTTCCTTTTCTGGAGACTATTTGCAAAAAATCATACGTGATACTGAAAACAAAAAAACACGTATTATCGATTACTTAAAAGCAAAAGGGTTTAAAGAAGCCAATATATCCGTAGGCAACGCGGAACTCTCAGACAAAGAAAAATATTATGAGGAGCAATGGAAAAATGGCAAAACTGTAAGCGTCAAAATAAACCGATATACTAACGCATTATCTTTAACAATACAATCAGATGATGTAAAAACAGTAGAAAACAAGGCTAATCAGTTAAGAAACGATCTCATTAAAGAAGGATTAACTTGTAGAATTTATACGGATTATGTGTTTCCAGAATTGAATTCAGTTAAACCAAAATTAATTGCGGAGAGCACAAAAAATGCACGAATTGCTGGAGAACAATTCGCTAATGATTCTCAAGCCACACTAGGGAAGATTAAAACGGCTTCTCAAGGGCAAATTTCGATTGCAGGACGCTATGACTCTCCAGCGCCTTACGTTCAAAAAGCAAGAGTTGTCAGTACTATTGTATTTTTCTTAGATTAATACGAATGCAAACAGATGAAATAAGTCATCTAATTGCAAAAAAAAAATCTCACTTAAAAGTGAGATTTTTTTATTTAGAATGAATTAAGCTTGTCCGGTTGGCCCAAAATTAAGGGGAACTGGAGGTTGCTCATAATCTTTAATTTCGCCATGAGCTTGCTCAAACCGTTTTACATTTTCATGTAATGCTTTCGCAAGACGCTTTGCATGTTGTGGTGTCAGTATAATACGTGACTTCACTTTACTTTTTGGCGTCCCCGGCATGATATTGACAAAGTCCACTACAAATTCAGAAACAGAATGGTTGATAATCGCAAGGTTAGAGTAAGTACCTTCCGCTACTGTGTCATCTAATTCGATATTAATCTGTCCTTTTTTTGAAGGATCTTTTGGCGTACTCATAAAGCTTAATTAAAGTTTAATTCTTCCTTCTTTTCTTTCAATTTTTCAAATTCTTCACTTGAACCTACAATGATATTTTCATAGGCTCTTAAACCTGTACCTGCTGGAATTCTATGTCCTACAATTACATTTTCTTTTAAGCCTTCTAAAGTATCTACTTTACCATTGACAGCTGCCTCATTAAGAACCTTCGTTGTTTCTTGGAACGATGCCGCAGAAATAAACGATTTAGTCTGTAACGATGCTCTTGTGATTCCTTGTAAGATTGGCGTAGCTGTTGCTGGACTAGCGTCTCTTGCTACAACAACTGCTTTATCTTCACGCTTAAGTAGAGAATTTTCATCTCTCAAGACCCGTGCTGTGATAATTTGTCCTTCCTTAAGGTTTTCAGAATCACCAGCATTTTCAATTACTTTCTTTCCAAAAATATCATCATTTTCTTTAATGAAATCAGAAGTATGAACTAATTGATCTTCTAGGAAGATTGTGTCTCCAGAATCTTGAATACGTACTTTACGCATCATTTGTCGAACCACTACTTCGAAATGCTTGTCGTTGATTTTCACCCCTTGTAAGCGGTAAACTTCTTGAACTTCATTTACTAAGTATTGCTGAACAGCCGATGGGCCTTTGATGTTTAAGATGTCATTAGGCGTAATTGATCCATCTGACAATGGCATCCCTGCTTTTACAAAATCATTCTCTTGTACTAAAATCTGATTTGAAAGTTTTACAAGGTATTTTTTGATATCACCTAATTTAGATTCAATGATAATCTCACGATTACCTCTTTTAATTTTTCCAAAAGAAACCACACCATCAATTTCACTAACAACTGCAGGATTAGAAGGATTACGTGCTTCGAAAAGCTCTGTCACACGAGGAAGACCTCCTGTAATATCCCCTGCCTTAGCAGACTTACGTGGAATTTTTACTAAGATTTTTCCTAAGCTAATCTTTTCACCATCATCAACCATAATATGGGCACCTAGTGGTAAATTGTAAGATCTTATAAGATTTCCTTTAGTATCTTCAACGAGTAAGGTTGGTATTAATTTTTTGTTTCTAGATTCCGAAATAACTTTTTCTTGGAAACCAGTTTGCTCATCAATTTCTACTTGATATGTCACCCCTTGTTCGATATTTTCATAACGAACTTTTCCTGAAAATTCTGAGATAATAACACCATTATATGGATCCCACTGACAAACAACAGTATCCTTTTTAATCTTATCACCATTTTTGATAAATATTGAAGAACCATAAGGAATATTGTTTGTACTTAATACAATTCCTGTTTTCTTGTCAACTAACTTTATTTCAGAGGTTCTTGAGATTACAATATCAATTTCATTGCCTTCGCTATCTTTTCCTTTTACGGTTTTAAGATCATCG
>Ga0209374_1000400_pt1 | contig 48762 bp, 46 predicted proteins | sample SaaInlLV_DNA_10m_FD_184683 | JGI IMG/M metagenome (GOLD analysis project Ga0209374, IMG submission 184683) | Marine microbial communities from expanding oxygen minimum zones in the Saanich Inlet - SI075_LV_DNA_10m (SPAdes) (version 2) | ecosystem: Environmental > Aquatic > Marine > Unclassified ... | reverse complement strand
TCGTCATGTCCGTCATGGTCATCGTCGTCACCCATGTCCGTCATTTCATTAAGTTCAGCTGCACTAATCATACCGTCAGTGTTAACGTCAAGCATGTTAAACATCAATTCCATCATTTCTGCTTCGGTCATTCCACCATTATCATCGTCACCGTGGTCATTGTCACCGTGGTCATCGTCACCGTGGTCGTCATGGTCGTCTTCTTCCATTTCTTCCATCATTTCCATGAATTCACTTAGGGATAAGCCACCGTCTTGATCTTCATCAAACACTGACATGAGTAACTCTGTTGGGAATGCGTTTAGTGTATCATCCATGTCATCAATAGATTGTATGAAAGTAGTAAGTTCTTCTATGTTCAAGAAGGTATCATTGTTCACATCTGAATCGTTGAAGGCAGTCATTAACATCCCCATCATGTAGTTGTCCATTGCTTCTTCAAGAGCACTGTGGTTTTCGTGGTCATCGTCACCATGGTCATCATTATCGTCATGATTATTGTGGTCATCATGGTCGTCCTCTTCGGCATTCCAAGACACCCAGAACTCATCCCAGGAAATTTGACTGTCGTTGTTTGCGTCAGCCATTGCAAGTGCTTCTTCTGGAGTCGGAGAATCGTCATGGTCGCCTTCCATCCACACGTGGCCTGCACCCTCGCAAGCATCCTCGGTTTCGTATTCGTCGTGGTTTTCGTGAGTAGCTGCATCATGGCAAACTCCGTGCTCGTCACCGTGTTCGTCACCGTGTTCGTCACCGTGTCCAGCGTGGTCATGATGTGCATGCCCGCCGTTCATCTTCATGGTAACCATGTTGAATTGAGTCACGTTTTCTGACATAAATTCAACGTGGTGAACGCCTTCTTCAAGGTGGAATATTGCTATTACAGTATCTGAGGCAGTACAGCCTTCTGGGTTTTGGATGACTTTTTCTGGTTCATTGTGAGCATGTTCGTCATGTCCGTCTTCATCATGTCCGTCTTCGTCATGTCCGTCTTCGTCATGTCCGTCTTCATCATGTCCGTCTTCATCATGTCCGTCTTCATCATGTCCGTCTTCGTCATGTCCGTCTTCGTCATGGTCATCACTGTGACCTCCTTCCAAGTAAGCAAGCAGTTCACTAATAAATCCTTCAAGTTCGTTGACATCTAGGTCTCCTGATGTATCAGCATCATTGTTGTCAAAAATTTCAGCGAACTTAGGATCGTTTACATCAATTTCATCACCGCCAAAAGTAGCGTTGAACTCGTCCAAAGTCATTGTACCACTATCATCGGTGTCAGCGTCCTCGAGGAGTTCTTCGGGAGTCACTAAATCATCATCGTCGTCGTCATGTCCGTCTTCGTCATGTCCGTCTTCGTCATGTTCATCGTCCATTGCCGGGAATGTTAGCTGATGTAGTACGCTTTCTGCGTGGATTTCTGGCATAACTGCTGAATGTCCGTTAGCGAGTTGAACACTTTCGAATTCACTATCATCTAGGGTCTCGCACAAATCTGCGATTAGTAACGATTCGTAATCTAGGAGTGTTTCTCCATTTGGTAGTGTGTGAGTCTGGACCGATAGCGGGGCATCGCTACCAAGTCCTGACAGAGTGGCATCTACCCAAGGCTCGAGTTCGAGACCATGATAGAAGAAAATATCACTCTGTTGAAGCCTAATTATATCGTTAGCTGTTGGCTCATAATCGTGAACCGGGATGTTGGAAGTACTCATTAATTCTACAGTCACCTCATCTCCAACAATTGCTTGCACTAGTTGCTGAACGTGATATGTTGAAGCCATTATAGTACCGATTTCATCAGTTTTGGCTTCATCGTTCTCTGCTTCTAGACATCCAGCGAGACTGGAAAAAATCATCAATAAACTTACTAAAACTGCCCTGTGCCAGTTGGTTTGCATGCCTGCTGGCCAAACTATTAACTATATAATATATGTTAATAATTAGTGATTGGCGAATTATTATTAGCGAGCGCGCACTGGTTCGTTCATGAGCCAAATAATATCCTTTAGCGCCGACAAATATTTTGCTGGAATTTTAGAAGACCTGATTGAAAAATCTGGCTATCAAAATCGTAGTAGATTCTTGCGGGATGCAGCATTGTATTTTTCTGAAATGCAACAACGTGGAGATTTAGAGGATATGAAAGATGATGAGGTTGTTCAGGGGCATTTAATCGTTTATTTTCAGCATGGAATTGAAAGTAAATTACTTAGTATACGGCACTCCACTGAAATCGATGTTGCAACAAATAATCACAGTAGCCTTAAACAAAGCCATACCTGTGTAAATGTCATGGAAGCAACCGGATCTGCTGGAAACTTTCGTGAAGTAATAAAACAACTAAAAAATACTTCAGATGTTGATAAAGTGGTGTTTATTAGTGCGCCGCTGAGAGATCAAGGATGTTGTTAATCTACATCAGAAAGTAAGTACTTTGTCGCTGTTTTGTACCCATTGTGAACACTCCGCCATAGTAGAATATTGAGCGCCTTCATAGTATCCTTGACCTTTGAGTACTCCACATCTCTGCTGGCATGTTCCGCACACTTTTACTGGCACACCACTACCAATGAGCTGCTTCGTCATTGCAACCATGTCTTCGACGCCTTCTGGAGGAGAAATCCCGTCTCTTGCCAAATCTACGCTATCATTCATCAGAAATATTCTCACTTCAACTCCATCGCTGTGTAGTTGTCTTGCTAATCGTAGTGCATTCCAAGTAACATCAGTTCCATCATACGGCTGATGGTTCAGAATAAGTAAAGTTGCCATAAGTCACCCAGCAAAAGGCGAGATATATACATGGTTTCAAATGGTAAAACATAAAGCAAAGTCTATGGGAACAAAATTTCACATTTTTGCACAGTGGTTTGTTCCTCAAAAAAACAAGGTTCACATTGCGGTTTTCATCCTGTCAATATTCATGATTCCAGGTGCCCTTACCGCACTGCAGCCTATCGATATGGAATCATATGAAATGGAATCTCCAGAACTAACTGCTCAAACCATCATCAATGATGAGTTTTCTAATTCCGAAATAATTCTTGGGTTTGTTATTTCTGCTAGAGACCCTGCTTATGTCCCCGCCCTGTCAGAGTGGGTACCAGTGCCACCGATGAGTGACGGTGCGCCAGATTATTCATCGCTGCCCGATGTGGGAGAGATGGTCGAATCTGGAGTTCCGTGGCAAGGTATCTCAGCACCAAAGGGAGGCATTGTCAACCTAACTGTATTACAAGAAATCGATGATAAAAAGCAGATCGTCAATGACCATGTATTAGCACCTGCGCTCAAGCCTCTAGTCAACGACGTAACAGGCCATCAGTACAAAGGAGTGATGACCTTGTCTGATATTTTCCGAGGGTTTATGAACGGTACTTCGATTTTAACCCAACCAGGTCTAAGCTCGCTAGGCATACCCACGCCAGCCCCGACAAATTGGAGTGATTGTGGTGTTTTAGAATGTCTAGAGTTTGATGACTTGAACGTAACTCAAGACCACATAGACCTAGCCGCGGTCCGCATGGCTAATGCACCGGAAAATAATTTTCTCCGCTGGTTATCTCTAGACAGAGGCTTTTATCCAGATATTAACTCCTTACAAACAGGATCCATTGGCGGAGAATTACAACTCGACGGAAGTTGGCAAAACGGAATTAACGGCAGTGGTCGTTGGTCAGCATCATCAACTTGGTTCTTGGTCCAATATGACAGTGCAAAATTAGAAGAAATGGGTTGGGAAGTAATATGGAAAGATGCCCATCAAGAAAAAGCGCTCAACTTTTCTGATGATGGATTTATTGTCGGAGGATACCGGCTTGATGATGGCAAATTGGTAGTTCATCCGCCCAGATATGACCAAGCAGTATGTCAAGAATTACAGGATGAAAGTGGTGGCTGTTCAAGCGAATGGTCATACATGGACCTGGAAGGCAAACTACGCTCTAACGACCGCACTACAATCACCTTACTAGTTGGACAAGGGGTAAATGTTGAAGTCAACCGGGAGTTACAGTCTAGTGCTGGACTAATTGTTCTAATGGGCGTTGTCATTGTCGGTTTGCTATACGTCAGTTTGCGAAGGTGGACTGATGTTGGCATAGTCATAGTTGCTCTCGGTGCAGCATTACTCTGGATGCAGGGCATGATTGGCCACGTGGCTAACTTCTCATCATTTTTCGGGTTTTCAATAATCGCTAGATCACAGTTTTCCAATTTGCTACCAATTTTGGTACTTGCCTTAGGCATAGATGACTCTCTCCATGCGCTTCACAGATACAAAGAAGAGCGAAAAAACGGGAAGAATACTACCGCTGCTACCGAGGTGACAATAACACGTGTAGGTCGGGCAATTATGCTCACATCTCTAACTACGATGGCGGCTTTTGCGGCTAATTTGTTTAGCGATGTTGCGGCATTAAGGTCATTTGGTGTAGAGGCCGCTCTAGGAATATTATCGGCCTTTTTACTGACTGGTTTGTGGGTGCCGCTAATCCGTCTAAGTGTGGATGAATGGATGGTTAAACGAAACAAGAACATCACCGAAAAACACATGACTCACTTGGTTTCTGAAGATTTATTGCGTAAGATTACCACCACTTCTGGCAAAGCAAAACCTTCGTTAATCGTGGCCTTGATTGCTGCGTTGATAACAATACCTGCCGCCGTGGGAATGGCCCAGTTAGAAGGCGACTTCCGTGTCGAAGATTTCCTTGACGAGAGTTCGGATTTCGCCCGGGGTGTGGCAATAGTGACCGAACGGTTTGCCGACGAGGGTGAGCCCGCTTATTTGTTGATAGAAGGTGATGTTCTTGACCCTGAAGTCTATGCTGCTATCGATATTTTTAGAACTGAGATGGGTATTTTACCTGACGGGGTCGCAGATAAAATAACTAAATTGCCCAATGGCGATATTGATATTTTGGCGCTTGATGAAATGGTCTTTGCAGCTCAAGGCTCCCTTGCTCTAGACCCTACCCCATTCGAAGCTGCTGGATGGAATTCTACGATGGAAGGACATGGGATGAATTGTTCTGATGATGGTGCTGGACCTTTACTAGATTTGACTGACCGTGATTGCTTGTCCTATTTTTACGGTTTCTTAGTGCTAAATGGTGTCCCGGGAACTGGTCCTATTCCGGACATTCCGCCAAGTATTGTCGAATTATACATCAAACCTGAAGTCGAGCTTGACCCGCTAAAGCCTTGGTTGGATGTTAATGGACAACCGGCAGAATATGATCGCATGCTAATTCGTTTTGGTATGACTTCTCCTGAAGATTTCCCCGGCATGGGTGAAGGATTAGAAGAATTATGGCGAGACCTCGAAGTATTCACCAATCAATCTAGCGGCACAATTGCCGAAGCAGGCGAACAGACCGACGACAAACCACTCACGTGGGTAATGGTAACTGGTAGACCGGTAACCAGATATGTGGCATCTGATGCTATGCAAAATGAAATGCAATCCTCGTTAATTCTTGGGTCGCTTTTCGTCTTTATCACTCTCGCAATCGGCTTTAAGTCATTCAAACAAGCCAGTATTACGCTAATACCAATTTTACTGGTAGTTGTGTGGTTGTACGGACTGATGTACGCAGCTGGTTCATCACTCAACATCGTAACTGTTACAATTGCAACCATATCGCTTGGTGTTGGTATCGATTATTGTATCCACGTTACCGAACGGTATCGGGAAAGTCGGGAAAAGGGTGAGTCTCACAATGAGGCTTTAGTTGCAGTTGGTGGCGCTTGTAGTCTTGCCCTAATTGGCAGTGCTGCCTCTGATATTGCCGGATTCAGTGTGATTGCATTATCTCCTATGGGGCTGTTTAGTAACTTTGGAATTTATTCAGCAGCGATGATTGCCTTGTCCCTAATCGCAAGTCTTGTTTTGACTACTGCTGCGTTAGGAATTTTGGCGCTAATGTTGCGTGATGATTCTACGCCGATGGCAATTCATCTTGAAAACGAGTAATATCACGACGGAAAATTCTGGACACGCTCAATTTATCCGCTATCTTCATCAATGAAAGATTTGAGGACCAAGCGCTTCCACCGGGGTTGGCCCCATGGCAGTGGTGAATTTTATGTCTGAAAATGAAAACGATGAAGACTGGATGAAATACGCCAATGCGGGCTTTGGACAAACTAATTATTCGCTCTGGGAAGATGATGAAAACGCTGTATTGAACCAGGAGAGCCAGGAGCCAGAACAACTCGACTCGTTGCCCACTGAACAACTAGACACTCACATGGAAGAGGTCCCTCGTGCGCCAAATCCCGCAGGACTGAAACATTTGGTTAGAATTGGTTGCTGCGACCATTGCATTGGCCGACTTGGTGGTAAGAAACGGTTTAGCCAGACAATTGAAGATTCTGGACAAGAAGTCCGTAAGACTGTCGTAAGTGCAAATGTACACTTGGCAAATATTAGAGAAGAAATCACGCTTTGTCCATTCTGTGAAAATTTATTCGAGGAATCAGACTTACTTGCTGATATAATCTATGATGCAATACAACCTTACCAAATCAAACGGTTACAATTAGGCACAAGTTTTCCCAAAGACCAAGTCGAGGAAGAAGATAACCAGAGAAAACGCTTCGGTGCTGGTGGTTCAGATGGTTTGAAAACCGGACTAGTTACAGAGATTGCAAGAAATTTAACCTCCAGGCTAAAGGGTGCTAAATTAGTCAATGAGAATCCGCATATTCTTGCGTTAATCGATGTCCTAACACTCACTGTCTCCCTTGACATAAGGTCGCATTACATTTACGGTAGATATCAAAAGCTCGAAAGAGGTATTCCTCAAACAAGGTGGCCGTGTCGTGCCTGCAAAGGACGCGGTTGTGAACGTTGTAACGACACTGGTTTGCAGTACAAAAGGAGTGTTCAAGATTTAATCGGCAACCCTCTGCTGGAAGTATTTGGCGCTCCTGAACATTCATTCCACGGCATGGGTCGAGAAGATATTGATGTTCGGTGCATGGGTCGCGGGAGGCCTTTTGTCATTGAAATGAAGGAGCCGAAAGTAAGAGATTTTGATTACCAATATGCTATGCAACTAATCAATGAAGCGGCCGGTGGATCAATACACATAACTGACCTACGCTCCTCAAATAAAAGTGAAGTTGTCAGAATCAAAGATACCCCAGCAGAAAAATCCTACACCATCAGGTTTAGGATTGAGCAGATGAAAGAGCGCGAATATGCTGTATTGACAGCGCCGCTAGACTTAACCAAAGACTCAAGTAAAAAACCAAATAAAAAGCGCCATCGAAGAGGCGACAAACGTAAAGACAACACAAAGCCTCTGCCAGCCGAAATTATTACCGAAGAACAGGGCCCCTCGGCAGAAGAATTATCGAAAATGAAGAAGGGTGAATTGGAAGTTATTTGTGCTGAAAATAATCTAAAAAAGACTGGTAAAAAGGCTGAATTAATCGAACGAATCCTTGCTATGCCGGCGCCAGGCAGTGCTTTATTTGAATTACCTAGCGATGAGACAATAATCTCGACGATTTTATCACTACACGGCGTAAAATTGTATCAACGTACTCCCGACCGTGTTGCTCATCGAAGAGCAGACCTAATAAGAAGGCGAGACGTAATTGATGTCAACAAACCAGTCGTGGAGATTATGGAGGATGGTACAAGAGAAGTCGAAGTTACCCTTCGCTGTGAATCTGGCACCTATGTCAAGGAAACCATCCATGGAGACAGTGGCCGCACACAGCCCAGTGTTGCATCTTTGCTAAAGGCAAAATGTGAGGTTATCTGGTTAGATGTTGGGGATATTCATGCCGATTAACTCCCCTGTTTTTACTCAGTTATTTTCGTCGCGGTGCTTATATGCGATTGGTAGGTCGGCAAACTGCTTCGAAGATGGCATTATGCTGTGTCGGAGCAAAGTGAGGCGAAAATCATGAAGCGTTCAAAGGGCCAGAGAGTAAGAACTCGAAGCATTCTAAGAAGGAGAAAAAAAGAACGTAGTCGCTTGAATATCAGCCGTGTATTGCACGATTATGATACTGGGGACCGTGTTGCAATCGTATTAGACGGTGGTCAACAAGGCGGAATGCCGCACAGAAGATTCAACGGCAGAACTGGATTTATTCAGAAGAAACAAGGAGTTGCATGGATCGTTGCTGTAAAAGACGGCAACATGCAAAAGACTGTCATTGCTAGACCAGAACACCTACGCCCATTGGAGTGATATATTTGACCGAAAAAGAAAAATTTGTTGACTTTGCCACTGTAAGAGACTTGCTTGAAGGGGCCCAAGAAAGAAGAGGAGATCTAACTTACGAACAGGTTGCTGCACTACAGCATGCTCAATGGGCTGCCAGTGAAGGCAGAGTTGGTTACAAGACTGACCCGGATGTATTTGTAACACTAAAGGCCGCACTACTTGAGATGGACAAGCTTGCTCAATATCCTGACCTCGCTGCAAAACTTGCTGAACTAATGCCACTATATCCTAGCGATGTAAAAGCAGTACTGGTTTCCAAGAGAATTGCTATTGATGACACTGAAATCAATGCAATCCTAGACACAGTAAGGCAGCATGTTGGCTTCGAGTGAAATTATCCGAGATGATTTCATGAGCGGTTTTAGTCGTGACCGCAATGTCAAAATTCCAAAAAAGTCTGATAAGAAGAGCAGTGCCAAGCCTTCACAATACTTGCCAACAAGACCTGCTGAAGGTCGTAAAGAGGTCGTTAAAAAAGTCGAACACAAGCCTCGTACTAACCGACGACCAGACAATCAACGTCGACAATCCCAAACACATCGTGGCAATAGAGGCCGAGGTAACACTTCAAGAGATAAACCACAGCGTCAACGCCGTCCAACTCCTCTTGATGACGAAGTTTGGGCAAGAGTTATCGAAAACGATTCTAAAACCAATGTGATTGTTGCCTTGGGTGAAAGTAAGATGTTACTTGGCAGATTTGCCGCTAAGAACTCCAATTCTTCTGTTGGTGATAGAATATATGTCGGGGTTGATGGTGACAAGCGTACTGATGTTGGAGATATTCTAGGTATGGCAAAAATGGAACTGTTGTCTAATTCAGCAGCCAGTGATTTACCATTAATCATTCAATTATTCATCGAAGAAAAAGCGGCTCACTTTATCAAGGCCTTTTTCAATATTGCAGGCCCGCTATCGCTCAAACAACATGCCTTTGAACTACTTCCAGGTATTGGTAAAAAGAAGGCTTTGCAAATGGTAGAGGTTAGAGGCTCGAGTGGCTTTACCAGCATTGAACACTTAAACGAATCTTGTACCATCGATGCAGCAGAACTGCTTGCTAAGCGTTTTGTTGCCGAAATGGGTGATAGAAACCTACAACCGCGCCTTACAGAATTACTGTTACCGGTGACAGCATGAGGGGCGCTCGAACCCTAGTCGATTTACTACGTAGTAAACAGGATAATGACAAGTCTCTTGGCCAACATTTCTTGATTAATGATGATCTGATTGCGCTTCCTCTACAATACGCCGATATTGTCAAACAAGACCATGTATTGGAAATAGGGCCTGGACCAGGGGTATTAACTGAAGCCTTACTGATGCAGGGTTGCAAAGTAACTGCAATTGAGATTGATGAAGGTGCGGTAAAACATCTACAGAAAGTATTCGCCAGTGAAATCACCGCAGGACAATTGAATTTACTCTCAGGGGACGCATTACAGGTGAAATGGCCAAGCTCAATTTCCAAAGTTGTGGCTAATATTCCCTACCAAATCTCTTCGCCATTAGTAGAATTGCTAACTAAATATTTGCGTAATGAAGAGGCAAGTCTATTGCAGAAAGTCGTGCTTTTAGTGCAAGAAGAGTTTGCTGAAAGACTAGTTATGGAGTATGAGTCTGATGTTGGTTCTCTTGGAATGACTGCGTTATTGGATTGGCAATCTGAGATGTTGCAAAAAGTAGCTCCTCACAACTTTAGCCCAAATCCAAGAGTAAATTCCTGTTTTATCGAGATGACTCCTAGCCATGAACAATTTGATTGTGATAAGCGCCTTGTTAAGCAAGTAATTCATCAAGCCTTCAAACAACGAAGAAAAAAGATTCGTACCAGCCTTAAATCTGTTCCACGGCGACTAAATAGAGTCCCTAATTGGTATTCTGCACGTTGGAAGATGGCGATTTCAAGTTTGGCTGATGATGAAAGAATGAACGCCCGACCTGAGGAGTTTGATTTTGATGATTGGATAGGGTTTTGTCAAGATTTGGAAAAAATCCAAGATAAATCTTAAACTTGTCCTCAATCTATCGTTTACCTATAAGATTGTGCTTGATTTTAAAGAAATTAGCGGGGAGAGGTTTTTCTTAGGAGTGGCGACTGGGCAGGACTTGTCGGAGGGGATGCTATGGCAAAGAAAGACACATATCTTGCACTATTGAGGCGTGGAATTGATGATACTACAGCCCAGCAGTTAGCCGATGCTGGACTGAAAATTGGCGATTTAAAGAAAATTGACCGTAATATGCTAATTGAAAACTATGCACTAAAGTCAGATATCGCTGATGGTGTTATTTCAATTATCAATTCTGCTCACTCTTCTCACGGTAAAGAACGGTTTCTAGCATCGGTCTTAGCACCGGAAAAGAAAGTCGATTCAAAAATTGAAGAAATCAAATTTAAGCGTAAGCAAAAAGACGTTCTAACAGAATTAGCCGAGCAAAAAGAACGTTTGAAAATCGCTAAGGTTGAAGCCTTCCGCGGCAAGAAATTGATTATGAATCGTTTAGGTAAAACTGTTGAATTGATTGTTAAGTTAGAAAACAATCTCTATGACGAGGGTAAAGATGATCAAAAAGTCAAGATAAGAGACCAACTAGAAACTAGAGGTTTAGAGGCCGCCAGAGATCATGAGATGTTAGAACTGGAAGGAACTCCTCAAGACATTGTCGACTTCAGGAGAAAGTTCGTTCCTGGACTTATTTTCCACGCTTGCCCGCTTTGTGGTGACGAAATGGACCCTAGACAAGCTAGAGACCAAGATAAACCCGAGGAATGGGTATTTATCTGTTGGGAATGCGAACAGAATTTCACTCCTGATCTAGCTGCCAATGTTGAGCAACGTTTGGTAAATGGTAACCGTATATTTATCGATGAAAGCAAGCGACCGAGAAATTCAGTACCTCCTAAACCGGCAGCAATGGATTTCTCTTCGGTAAATGACATGATTAAGAAAGACCTCGCTCAAACTGGAACAGACGCTGATGAGATGAGCCGAGTGGTAGAAGAGAGTACTCTTGGCGGTGGATTGATGGACATCAATGATTGGATTGATCAAACATTGGCTGCCAAAGATTACATCCAAGCACAAGAAGATAGAGAAGACTTCATCTTGAGAACCGGTGCTGGTGCTACTAAGTTCAATAAGTGGATGAAGAAGGCCGGATTATACTTCAATAAACAAACTGGCCGTTGGACACGTCACAAAGATGTACGTTGAGGCGATGCTATGGCTGAGAGTGTTGGAGAGACGCTCAAACTTGTAAGATTTATGCAAGGGGCAAAATTACTTGGCCAAACCAGATTAGTTATCGGTGAAACTGTAGTTGAGCATGCGGAGTCAGCTGGGGTTAATATACCAACAAACTGCACTTCCGGTACTTGTGGAACCTGTATGGTGACATTGGTTAGGGGAAAAATTCCAGTTCCTGAGATACTGCCACCTGGGCTTGATGATTATCTAATAGAACAAGAGGCTCGACTAGGTTGTATTGGCTGCCCCACTACTGATTGTGACATTGACATTCGGCCACCATTGTGATGATTGATATGTTTGAAAATTGGGGCAATACTGAATGGTTTATCTTGGTTGTTGACATCATTGCAGTGATTATTGTTGTACGCTTTCTAAGAAATAAAATTAGAAGAAAACTCAATGAGGTCGAATTACGACAGAGTTTTCAAACACGCAAAAGACGAGACTCGATGAAAGACAAAAGTGACCAACCGCCAAATCAGTAGGTTGGCTTTGGTAATGGTTTGGACATGTTCAAGAACCTGTGACCACTTAATGAGTACATGAGGACCGGTAGTGAACTAACTACTGGACCAATTCCTGTGGGACAATTTGTTAATTTAATTAGAACCACTGTTCGTAATGATAGTTTATTTCAAAACCAAGTGATCAAAGGGGAAATTACCCAATGGAAATCGTATCCTAGTGGCCATACTTATTTTACCCTACGAGATTCAGATGGACAAATTAGTGCGGTGATTTGGCAAGGGCGTTGTAGTATTGATTCAAGTATTGGCGAGGGGAGTGTTGTTGTTGTTATCGCTAATTTAGACCTCTATGCCAAGTCTGGAAGAATACAATTAATCGTCAATCGAATCGAGCCAATTAACAAACTTGGAGTTCTTGAAGAGCAACGCAAGCAGTTGATAGAATTACTTCGGTCTGAAGGGATGTTAGACCGGCCTAGAAAGGCTCTGCCTTCGATTCCAAAGCACATAGCAATAATCACTGGTGTTGGTTCTGCAGCTCTGGCTGATATGAATAGATTAGCCGAAAATAGATGGCCTGGGATTCGCAGAACGGTCATTGGAGTTACTGTTCAGGGAAACTTGGCTCCAAATGAAATTGTTCGAGGTATTCTAGCGGCAGGGAAGTTAGCTGACTTTGACCTCGCCAGACGACTGAACCAACCACCTGTTGATGTGATTATAGTTGGACGGGGTGGTGGGTCACCAGAAGATTTGTGGGCGTTTAATCTTGAACCGGTAGTCAGAGCAATAATTGCCTCAGGCGTACCGGTTATTTCTGCTGTTGGACACGAATCAGATATGTTAGTAGCTGATTTAGTGGCTGACATGAGGGCCTCAACTCCTTCTAATGCCATAGAACGATTAGTGCCTGAATTTGATCAACATCAAATGATGATACTCAATTTTGAACTACGCATCACTGATGCTACAACAAGAATGTTTGTCGATTGGCGCAACAACTTACGCCTTTTACAATCTAGGTTGCTTAACGCTCCCCTACAAGGAGTATACAATGCCAACCAACAGATTACCGATCTATCAAACAGGTTAACAACGGCGATAATCAATAAGTTTGGCCAATCAAAACAGAAATTAGCATCTTTGGGCAACATTATGATGCTATCAGCACAACAGAGCATTGCTGCAGAAAAAACCAAACTTGCTGTATTTGCATCCGCTCTTAATTCGGCTCATCCAAACAATGTGCTGCAAAGAGGTTACAGTATGATTTCAGATGAAAACGGTCAAATTATCTCGAGAACCGATGACTTGGATGAAGGTCAAAATATAATTCTTGCATTAGCAGATGGAACTGCTAAGGCTACAGTTGAAGAAATAACAAAAGAGAGTGGAAAAAATGAGTGAAAAAATGAGTTATGGAATAGCAGTTAATCGTTTAGAAGAAATAGTTGCAGATTTGGAACGCGGTGGGATAGCATTAGATGAGACCTTGAAATTATATGAGGAAGGGGCTAAGTTATTAGAATTCTGTCAGCAAGAATTAGCCAGTGCAGAGGGACGATTAAACGAGATGCGTTTATCCGAACTTGAAGAAAAGTTGTCCGAGTAGGCCAAGAATTCAATACTTAGCAATACAGGCTCTCTAAGCGGCTAATCTGTGACGCCTTAGCAAGGTAAAAGCCGGTAATGTCCAAAGAATTACCGAGGCAAACCAAGCAATAACCGAGCCAAGTAAAACGCCAAATTCTGGTAATGACCACATGGCAATAATTGCATATACAGAAACGCTAGCCCCTCCAAGCATCATTGGTGCTGCAGCACCCTGAGGGACTTGAGGGCCTTGAGATACCCACAATGCGACCATACTAGTTAGAAAAATAGCCGGAAATGCGCTAGCTAGTCCAGCAATAAATGGCAGCCCACTCTCCGCTAACACAAGACAAGCGCCAATTGCTAATCCGGCGGCAATACCCCGTATTGAAAGAATCATTAATGGAACTTTATTACTCCCGCCAGGAGCTTCTCTGTTCTTGATATTGAACAGTACCGCCAGTATTGCTAAGGCTACTAGACCAGTTATGGCAAACTGTAATTCGCTAACAGCCCCGTCTGTTGCATTTCTTGCAATCATTAACCCGCACCAAGCAAGAATTGCCCAAGTTGACAGTGAGGCGATTATTGTTAGTGGCAATTTTATTTTATCTCGCTTGATTTGATTTGGCAGTAAGATCCATACCCCAAGAAATAGACCATTAATCAACATTCCAAGCGGCACCACAGACATACTGGACCTTAGTGAAGCCCCGCCGTCAATAGCATAAACTCCCGCTGCAGCCGGGATTATAGTTGAGGGGACTGTGCCTAATACTCCACCGATAAAACCGCCAAATTTTTCGATTGAAATGGTAACTAAAATTGCTACAAGACCCGCGAAAAAAGCGTATAGAATGATTGTCGAGTTAACCATACAATCAATCCGTTGAGGCTAATACTCTGTCTCAAAGAGATTCTGCCAGAGTAACAATGGCATCATAATCTGGCTCAACACCAGGGTTTTCAGCAACCCAGCGGTGTTGGACTAAGCCCTCTTTGTCAACTACGATCACGACCCTGTTTGCCGAAACATAGCCTTCCAGTCCCCCAAGACCAACAAACTTGGCATCGTAAGCTTCAACCACTGAGCGGTCTAAATCAGATAATAGTTCGAACTCTAGGTTGTACTTTCTAGCGAATTCTGCATTAGCCCACGGTGAGTCGACACTGATACCAATAACTGTAGCCGATGAACCGTTAAGCTTAGCAAGGTTGTCTTGAAAAGCACACATTTCCTTATCGCAAACACCGGTAAAAGCACCTGGATAAAATGCGATAACTACTGTTTTGCCTCGATAGTCTGCTAACGAGACTGCTTCTTTTGATGTATTCTTCAAAGTAAATTCTGGTGCTGCTTCTCCTATCATGGTAAGACCTCTTCCTGTTAACCTCATGAAAGAAGTATTTTAACAAATGCACTGGCTTTCAATATGGGTCTAAGTGAACTATTTGTTCAATGTCAATACGTTTGTAGCCTCGATCACGAGCATTCGTAGCGGCTTTGATTAGCATTGAGCGCATCCAACCAAGTGACATTAGAGTCTTCATCCGGTTGATTGATTCGATGAATTGAACTGGATTACCGCCAAGTTGTGCGTGACTTCTTATGTCTGATTCCAATTTTTCTACTACCATGTAATAGGTGTCGATTAATTCCTCAATTGCATCATCTGTGACTGGCATTTTAGCGTGTGTCCTAGCCAAAGAAAGCAAGGAAGAACGGGTTAATACCCCGCCTCCTTGGCCAACTATCAGGGTTTCAGATTCTTCGATTGTGTCAACCTCTGCTTCCTCGTCATCTGAATTAAGCCCCATTCCAGACACAGCAATTTCCAGATGCCTTGGCTTAATTGTGGCAACTCGGTCTTTTTCCGCTGCTGCCTCGGCGTGTTTCAAAATCTTAGCCAAATGAGTCTCAACGTGTTCAATTCCTGCTTGAACTGCAGCAGAACCAACAGAGTCGATATTACTGATTCTATCGATCATTAACTCTCTAGTTCGATTGTAATTCAACCGGGTGCGGTTGGGGTCGTCCAAAGTTTTTCTTTCTGGGTCTTGGGCTAGAGTTTCTGATTCCATTGTTGGAACTAGGCGGTCTAATTCCTCACACAATAAAGCGACTAGTTGTTCTTTTACCGCACCAGATAAACGCATTTGCGTGAAATTAGAAGCAACTGCTCCGATGTGACCAGAGGAATATGGTTTAGCCGGCATATGAGGGCCTTACATTGGATGCTTTTCATTATTAGCAATTAGTTAGCCATTCAGTATTACCAGTTAATGTTAGGCGCTCTAATCCGTTTTCTGTCTTTAACCAAGTATCTTCGATACCAATGCTGCCTTCTGCAAAAACTAGTTTTGGCTCGATTGCCATGACCCCGTTATTTGGCAATGGTCGATCAAAGCCTTTTGCAACAACTGGTGATTCATCTAACTGTAAACCAACTGAGTGCCCTAAGAACTTACTTTGGTCTGGGTTCATACCCATTAGATGCTCACTGTGACCCATACTGGTGGCTAGTTGTGAGCCGATCTCCCATGCCTCTGAACAATCATCACCACGGCCAAGTGAATTAACTACTGCATCACTAACTTCAACCATCGAATCTAGCCTTTCCAACCAAGTTTCGTCTAAGTTACCAACACTAAACATCCTAGTGGCGTCAACAACATAACCTCTGTGAACATGAACAAGGTCGACCAAGATGGGTTGTTTTTCTCTTATCTTATTGAATCCTGAACCCATTCCAGCTAACGGATGAGCACCACTACCACCTATTGCTGAATCAAAGAACGACGGAACACCCCCCGATCTGCCTGACACGATTACTGCTCTATCACATTGTAATGGAAAGCGCCTCATTTGGACATTGCCACCAAAGCCTCTTTCTCTACTAATTGCTTCAGCAGCGGCAACTAGTTCTAATTCGGTTTTTCCTGCTGCAATTTCCTTCCTAACTGAGTCAAACATTGCTTGTTGGACTAATGCTCCCTCTCGCATCATAGATAATTCCCAAGAAGATTTTACCTCTCTTTGAGAATGAATCAATTGTGTGCAATCAGCAGTTGTTCCCAAAGGAGCCAATACTGATGCAAATTTCTCATGAAAGTCCGCTGGTAGTTCTCCCTTTTGTAAGGCTGGACTGGCTTCTGCGCCCATGTTAGATAGCGTTTCAGCAAGAACTCGCAGGCTAGGAAATGTATTGATGGCAAACGGTGCATCGGTTCCTCCTGCTTCAAATTCTGCTCGCTTAATTGACCTTCTGACAAAGAAAGTACTGCCCTCTCCACCAGAATCCGTACTGGCTTTGGAGCCTGTGGCGGGAATGTATAACGCTCCGTTTTGCCGTCCTCCAGCATAGTAGTACAAGTCAACTGGGCTTTGAATTAACGCACCTGGAAGATTGTTTTCTTGCAACGAGTTTGCTAGTTTGGTAATCCGTTGTTCAAGTTCACTAACCGGCACACGCCAATCTTCACCCTCAGGTCCTAGCAAATCTTCGGTTGACCATGACGACATGGTTGTGGGCCGTACTAGATGTTGAAAACTCTACCCGATAAACCCGGAGTTAACCGTGAATTTATCCCCCATCGTGGTGAAATCAGTAGACGATAAATCAAAAACTGCCTCCTGTTGGGAGTAGCATGGCACAAGTGTTAAACTTGCGCGACATTAATGTCGAAGGCAAGACTGTGCTGGTAAGAGTTGACATCAATAGCCCCATACAACCCAAAAGCCAAGAGTTTCTTGATGATACTCGAATAAAAGCGATTGTACCGACATTAAATTTGCTTACTAAAGCGAAAGTAGTTTTGTTAGCCCACCAATCTAGACCAGGCAAAAAAGACTTCACTAACACACTTGGCCATTCTAGGGAATTGGGTAGAATATTGGGTCGTAATGTCAAATGGGTCGAAGATATTCATGGCGAAAAGGCAATGCAGGCGATTGAAAGTCTGGCGGACGGGGAAATCTTGATGCTCAACAATGTAAGAATGGATCTGGAAGAAGTATCTACTAAAGGTGATTTTTTAACAATGTCTGAGACCAAAATAATCCAACGATTATCTAGTGTTGTCGATGTATTTGTTAACGATGCATTTGCCTGTTCTCACAGAAACTCTCCCTCTATTGTTGGCTTTACTCATACCCTTCCATGTGTGGCTGGAGAATTGATGAAAAAAGAGATTGATGGCCTTGATGCTGCTTTAGAATCGCCACGTAGGCCGTGTATTGCAGTAGTTGGCGGAATTAAAGTTGAAGATTCAATATCTGTGGCTGACAATATGCTGAGAAAAGGCATTGCTGATGAGGTCTGGGCCACTGGAGGCGTGGCAAATTTATTGATTGAATATTCTGGAATCGATATCGGTGAATTGAATCATAACTTTTTGGTTAGAGAACTAGGTGATTCTTATCATTCTACGGTAGAAACTGCCAAATCGATGCTGAATGATTTTGCTGACAAAATAAAATTGCCAACAGACCTTGCTGCTAATATTGAAGATAATCGAGTTGATTTGACACTTGCGGATTTGCCTGTTGCTGCACCGATATTTGATATTGGAATCAACTCAACAATGACTCTTTCAGCCGCCATTAAATCAGCAGGAACAATAATTCTAAACGGGCCTGCTGGGGTTTTCGAACTTACTGATTTTGCCCTAGGTACAGTTGAAATGTTGAATGCTTGTGCTGAATCAAGTGGCTATGTTGTTGTGGGTGGAGGTCATACTGCTACCTTAATCATGAATCGTGGGTTATCATCTAAAATGGGACACTTATCGACAGGTGGAGGAGCCTGTTTGAATTATTTGGCCGGCAAGGTCTTACCGGGTATTGCAAGTCTAGAGTATAGTGCACAAAAATACCAATTAACCATCTCTCAATCCATAACTGACAATTAAATAACACAGCCATCACCCACCAACAAGGATTGATGCACATGTCAGAAGAATTCGCAGCCCGATACACGGATACGATTCTGTATGATAACAGTGGCACTAAGTTCGTTGGTGATGTATTAATTCACGATGATGGGGCATGGTCAAAGTCAAACGGTGACGAAGATGTTCGACAAGTTATTGACGGTAGTTCTAGACTTTTAACTCGCTCATTACAAAACTGGCATACTCATCTTGCTATGCAATTAAATGCGAGGGATTTTAGTGATGGCTATCCGTTAAATCAGTGGCTCAATGAGGTAATATTTCCTACCGAAGCAAGATTGAGCCCGGAATATGTTCGAGTCGGTGCTACAGCTGCAGCAAGTGAATTGATTGCTACTGGTTGTAGTTTCGCAGCTGACATGTACTTTTATCCTGCAATAACTGGTAAAGTCCTCGAAGATGCTGGTATTAGGGGCCTTGTTGGTGGCCCTGTCAGTGATTTTGCACTACCTTCACACCCTGATGCAAAATCAGCATTAGATGAAATTGATAACTTACTTCAAAATCAATCCGTTGATGATCGTATTCAGTATGCAATTGCTACTCATTCAATTTACCTATGCAGCGAAGACACGCTTGTTAGGGCAGCGGATTTAGCAGAACGAAGGCAAGGAAGATTACATATTCATGTCAGTGAGACAAGAAAAGAAGTTGCTGACTGCTTTGAAAAAACCGGCAAATACCCTGTTGAATATCTCGACAGTATTGGTTTTTTCAAGCATGGCACAGTATGTGCGCATGCTAGTTGGGTTAAGAAGAATGAAATCCGGATTTTGAAAAGTCGCGATGTTACTGCCGTACATTGTCCTTCATCAAACATGAAATTGGCTTGCGGTGGAACACTTTCTTTGCCCGCTTACCAAAAAGTGGGAGTCGATGTCAGACTTGGAACTGATGGTGCTGCATCTTCTGGTAATGGACTGAATATATTATCTGAAGCCCGTACTGCTTCGCTGGTTCAACGACACGATCACTGGGATGCTACTCTTTTGCCGGCTAAGGATGTCTTTCAAATGGCAACCAAGGGTAGTCAAGATTGGGTTGCTTGGGATTTAGATGATGTACGAATGTATCCACGCGGCAGGTCTAGCAACCGACATTTAGCTAACTTAGTATTCAATGGTGCGAACTGTCTTGACATGTGGGTTGATGGACAGGCAGTACGCCAAGATGGCACAACTAATACTCTGGATGAACGCAAGGCTATGAATGACCTTGAAGTTTCAATTCAATCATATTATGAAGGTCTCGAGTAATTATTCATATTTGGTTAATGCATAACCGATTATGATTATGATAAATCCGATAAAATAACCTGTAGCAGATAATGAAATATCTACTGTATAATCAATATTTAACTCAAAGTCGTCTGGAACCTCTGTCATAGTCCCAATGCCAACGAAATATTCACCAGACTTTACGTTCCACGAGACTCCCGCTTGGTTATCGTCACCAATTGCTTCAAATTCATTGTCTCTTGAACTACAAAGTTCATTGTTGCCCATTTGTTCAATCAAGGTTAATCCATCGCACTGAGCTTTCTTATCAGCGTCTGCGACTACCAAAAAAACATCATTGCGATCCCAGGTCACCTCAGCATTGGCTGTGACGAATAATGCCAGTGGATTAGATTGGATTGGTTCGTCAGAAAAAAATACTGAATTGGGAACATTTGGTGTTGGTACGCCTTCAACACTTTCTTCTGTGGTAAAACCAATTGTTCCAAGCAAACAAATGATCACTGACAAGGTGATTAAGCCAGTACCGATTTTACCATTTCTGTGCAATTAGCTCACCTACAATTGTAAAAACGCCAGAGCTAGTATCACATAACTACCAAGCAACATAGCACCTTCAAGCCAATTCGATTTACCATCGGCTAAAATGGAATTCACCACTAGTACTGCAACAAAAGTAGCCGCAGTTTCAAGCATGCCAAATTCTAATGTCAGGGGTACACCAACAGCCCAAGCAAACAATATCATTGCAGGTGCTGCGAACAAAGCAATCTGGACACTGCTGCCTATTGCGATAGCAATTGACAAATCCATCTTGTCTTTACCTGCCACAATTACTGCGGTAAAGTGTTCTGCTGCATTACCAAAGAACGGCAGCAGAATTACTCCGATAAATAGTTCAGGCAACCCCCATTCATCTACTGCTGCCTCTAGACTGTGCACTAAGATATGGGCCATCCAAGCAACTAATACAGTTGCTGCGATTAGTAATGTCCACGCATCCTTGTTGGTCATTGTAGGATCTTCATGATGGCCGTGTCCTGGTTCGGTGGCAAATACATGAGCATGAGTTTTGAGTTGGAACAGTAAAGCAAGTCCGTAGATAATCAGCAAGACTATTGCTGCATAACGAGATATGACTTCAACATCAGTTGATGTACCACCTGAATGATGTAGTGCACTTGGAATGATAAAGGCGACAATTGCCAGTAATAGCAGTGTGCCATTCATTTGAATTGCATCGCTGTTGAATGTTTGTTCCTTGTGTTTTAAGCCACCCCAAACCAATGCTAAGCCCAAAACAAGTAGCATATTACCAAGAATCGAACCAATTAGGGATGCTTGGGTCACCGTTACCATTGTATCAACAATATCCGGGTCCTTTGAGGCAGCATAGATGGCAAGTCCGACAATGATTAATTCAGCAGCATTACCAAACGTGGCGTTAAGAAATCCACCGATTGCCTCACCCGTACGCAAGGCAATTTCTTCAGTCCCCTTGCCCATGAGAAATGCTAGGGGCATAATAGCAATCATTGAGAACAGGAATGCCATAGTAAGATTATGGTCGTAATTGAAATAAATCGCTAACGGTAACGCTACCAATAACCAATTTAATTTATTCTTAAATGGGTTAAATGCATCGAGTAAAGTGTCCATTGCATGTTCGACTTCGTCGACTATTTCTTCAGCAACTGCCTCTAAACCTGTCTCTGCCATGGCGTTGTGATTGAAAATACACTAATTGAGGTATCTATAAAAATTCACTTAATCATCAGATTTTGCCCTTCTGGTTGGCCTACGCTTAGGTGCGTTCTTTGGTGTAACTCTACGACCGACCTTACGTTTTGGCTTAGGTTTCTCTTCGACCTCTTCTTCATCGAAATCTTCATCATCCAATCCGAAGAACGCATCGTCCTCATCTTCTTCAGGTTCAGGTGTTGACTTGGCTTTAGTTCGGCGTGATTTCCTACTAAGCACGTTCACGGCAAATGGGTCTTCCTCTTTGTCAGCAGCCTCTTGGACGTCAGCAGCAGCTGGTTTTTCTTCTTCTTCCACAGGGACGGATTTAGAAGTATTGGTAATTGAATCCATATCGACATCTTGACTTGTTCCAATAAATTCAGACATCCAATCGTCATCATCATACTCATCATCGGACTTCTTCTTCTTTGGACCTCGCATTCCAGCGCTAATTACAAACAGCATCAGTATAATGGCTAACACAGCAACTCCTGAGGTTACCCACACGAAAACATAGGGCGGATCGGTAAAGGATGGTTCAACTACTATTGGGTCTGGCTCTGGCTTGAGTGATTCCTCATAATTACATACAGTGGTACCATCAATTCTGTTTCGACAATAATCAACAATAAATATTACTTGTTTCAAAACTTCGTTGCCAGCTGAATCTATCGCTCTAATTTGCACTGCGTGAGTTCCTGGTTCGAAGTTTCCTGCACTAACCTCTTCAGAAAATACTAATGATTTATTCTCACCTAGAACATCTTGGACATCAGACGGGATGGTCCATGGACTTGTGACTGCATTGCCACTACCGTAGTTGTAGATGAATTTGTACTGAATCAGGGATACTTCTACATCATCTGTTGCACCTGCATTGATGGTTATTTTATTACCGTAGAGATATTTTGAACCATCAGAAGACGATGCTGGAGAATAAACTGTCATTGCTGGATTTTGGGCGTCTAAACTTCTGTCTTCCCAAGTTATTATTTGATTATTATAACTTTCATCTACCATGTCAACTGTTATTGAAATAGTACCTGCAGAGACACTGTTAGCAATGTCAAAGGTGTAGTAATATTCAGGACCTAGTTCGTCGTTGAGCAAATTATCTGCAAACATCAGCATCTGCCTAGGACTGGTTGTAATCAAACCGCCTGATGAGCTGGTAATATCCACAGTGGGACTACTGAAAAGGTATTCATTAACTGATAACCGTATTGTGAAACTACCTGATACTAAAGAAGGGCTCAGATAGAGTTCGCCATCAGCAAACAGCTGATATGACGCTGTTGGTGGTATTGTATCTTCTTTAACGTTCAAAGCGTTACCTCCTGAGCCAGGGAATGCTTCCAAGTTTTGATTACCATAAATGTCCTCTACCACTACGGCGTACCAAATATTTCTTTCCACGTCGTCGGAAATTTGGTAATTTTTATTGAACGTAAATTCGTTTTGCAAAGAACCTGTGTCGACAATGTCATCGTCGAAAAGAGTCCACCCGTTGGAGGTATTGACTATTGAAACTTGATTTTCTAATTCGCCAAATGGATCACCAATATGTTGCCATATGGAATATGATTCACCATCTAATTGCTGATCGTTCAACCACTCAATTTCAACCAGTGATATCTCACCTTCAACATCTATTGAATTGATTCGGGGTGCAGCGGGAGTTAATGTTTCTTCATAAATAGGTCCAAACCAGTTTTGTATTAGTTGAGTATAATGATAAGTGCCGTTTTCATGCTGATATAATGCTTCACTGGTGACGAAATAAAATGAGGTCCTATCTTCCTCTGGCGGAACCGTCGCCACAAATTGTTGGATTCCGTCAGTGACTGTACCCTGATATTCTATAGTCACATTTTCAACAAATTGACTGCCTGATACGAGGTAGTTAGAACGCCAAATATGGTATATTTCACCTTCTGCGCCTAATTGATCATTCCAAGTAACCAATGTCTGTGAATTACCTATAAATGTGGCAATAACATTTTTCGGCTCCGCAATCCAATTGTAGAAAGCGTCCTCATAAACTTCTGCGCAAGAGTATTCTGGGATGTCAACGTCAAATATTCCATTATGATCGATAACAACTACACAATAATGTGAATCGCCTAATCTACCTATTGGCAATTGGTAAACAAATTGTGACATTCCCTCAGTTACCAATCCGATTTGGTTGGCACCAAAGTCTGTAGTTTTGTTAAATTCTGTGCCTGAGGTAAATATTGCATACGATTCTCCTGCTTCACCAACTACATCGGACCATAAAATTGTGGTCTGTCCGCCTCCTGTTTCTGGTTGGGCGGTAAAGGATGCACTGACTGAGGTTACAGCATCTGGCGGCATATTATCTTCAGTAAGAGGGGTTGAAAGAGCATTGTTTGATAGAAACCTAATATCTTCATAATCTTGGCTCTCACCTAAATAATTTGGTAATAGGTAAGTTATCGCATAATATGTTTCTCGGTCCGTATCCACTGGTATGGACAACTCATAAGTTGAAACTCCTGGACCCAAAAAGGCGATTGGAGACTCATCTTGTAGAACTGTCTGTGAAGTATTTCTAGATAATTCTGAATCTGTCTGCCAAATCCTTGTCTGGTATGCGTTTGGCCCAGTTTCAGGTAATATTTGGAAAATATCGTTATAATTTATCCACGAAAGTGTGGTTATACTGGTTGTAGGGTCATATGTTGCTTGTAGGTTATACGGTGTTCTAATAGGTGTAGTAGATTCGTTAATCGGTTCATATGTGGCTGATTCATCGATTATTAGAGCGTCATATGTAGAAACGCTGTTGTCTTGACCAGTAATTAAGGTGGTAATCCCATAGTAGAATGAATCATTTGTACCAGGCTCCACTAAATACGAGAAAGTGTGACCTGGATGAGAGCCATTCGCACCTCCTAAGCAGAGGTATTTTACGGAGTATGTCTCACTATCGCAAGCATCAACTTCGGCGATTAAAGTAGCATTAGCTACATTTTGGGAATCGATAATTTCGGTATGTCGGTAAAGGTTGTATACTGCACTAAAGAAATTGTCAAGTGCTCCTGGCTGGTCCAAACTATCGATGTTGCGCCAAGTAATTGTTGTTAGCTCAGTAGCGCTATCAAAATTTGCAGTTATATCCTGTGCCTGTAAATGATACAAATCACCGGTATCTTCAGCGCTGACGTTAGTTATCGGTAAGGTAGAAAAACCCATCAACAATATCAATAGCGTAGCAACGGCTCTCCCACTATAAGCCTTGGACCTGCCCCTCATCACACCTTTCTAGCATGCAACCGTTAAGAGCATACCGCTATTTTTTCAATAAATAATACCGGTTTTAAACCAAACCTGAGGCCGTCAAATCATTCTTCATTGTCTATTTCAGGTTGGGGGAGAGGGTCATCCAAGTCAATTTGGGTGATTTGCTGGCGGGCTTGAATAAATCGTATCAAGAATGTCCAAATCCCTCCAATTGCAGAAATAAATACCACAATGCTAAGCGGGTTAATTTGGATGTGATTAAACAGGCTTGGGTAATTGCCCCAATCATAATTATCGTAGTAAACCAAAATACCCATAACAAATATCGCAACAATACTCAATATTGTTCGGTCAGCACGAGAAAAACCACGATAGTTGCGAGTACCAGCGACTGCCTGTGCTTGGGTGCCCATGTATGAACCGAGCAGAGTAAACCAAGCCGCGGCTAGCCCCAAGACAATATCATCAACAAAAATAGATGCAGATATACAAATAATCCAGACTGCATCAAGCAATCGGTCAAAGGTGTGGTCAAGGTAATCTCCCCATCTGGTGACTCTTCCTGTAGCTCGTGCAACCGGCCCGTCTAGGCCGTCTAATGCCATTGCTAGAGTGATTAATATACCGCCACCAAGAAGCATTGATGCCCCAAAATTATCAGCAGATGCTAAGTAAACAGACAGACCCCCAAGTATGCCAATTGGTAGGGCAATCCAAGTGATTGCAGCAGGACTCATCCACGACATTGCCTTGACAATGGGAGTCAATGTTTGCTCCCAAACCTTACGTAATTTCTCTAAAGCCATATCTCTTACCAAACCTTGCCAGTTCAATAAGGGGGTTGATTGTTACGGCTGAAAGATTACGATATATCGTATTAATTTACTTAGCCAGCCAATCGATCTTCGCTGGTATTGAATCTTGGCTGTAGCCCTCATTTACCCATTTGATAATTTGCTCATAGATATCTGCTGGATCAAAATTGGTAGTATCTAGCTCTAGGATAGGTTGTTCAAGTTCAAATTCAATCATCTCAGACCAAGTTCCGGAAATCATTTCCCATTCCACGTTGGCCTTGATTTTTTGCTCACTGTAACCTCTTTTAGCTAACCTTTCTTGTAACATTGAAGGATTGCACCTCAAGATAACAATTGCATCCACCTCTAAGAAGTGAGACAGATGGCCATCAATAATTGCCTCGTCCAATAGGTCTGATTCGAATTGTTCTGCTAATCGATGAATGTCAATATCCATGCTTTGCGTTGCTTCGTCAAAGTCACCCTCGCAGCCATACTGTTTGGCTAGGTCTTTTACCGATAGAATTGTAAAATCGGAACCTGAGAATAACTCCACAATCGTAGTTTTTCCAACTCCAGGAGTTCCAGTAATGGCGATTATGGACATATTGCTCAAATCAACCGAATATGTATTGATACAACTACTTTGGGCCTCGATATTGTAACTACCAAGTCATCAAATGATAGAACGGTATAGGATTAACATCACCATGTTTGGAATGAATGACCCAGCACAAACTTTGATGCAACTTGAAAGTTACATCAAAGATGGCAGGTTCGAGATGTCAGAAGTAATGGCCACGCAATTTACGGAAATGTTCCTAAGTAATAAAAAAAGAACGCCTCAAGAACAGATAATGTTAGTCAAAGGGTTACAAATCCTATGTGATGTCTTAACTTTACGACAAAAATATACTCTAGCAGTTAACGCTGCCAAGACTTTGTTACGGGAACGAAAAAGAGTCGCTCGGGGAAATTCAAACATCGGCATGATCCATATTGACCTGCATCGCTGTGCTAAAAGTTTAGCTCTGGCCGGAAAAAGTCGTAAGGCAAAGGCATATTTCACCAAAGCAAACAAGTCGTCTAATGGTTGTGTTGCCGCTGCTTCAGATGGAGTCAGGTTTATTTCCAGTGATAAGAAAATGATTGCTACATTTATCTCTGCTTTACAACATTCTGGTCCAGTGACAAAAAGCGGGCAACAATTTTTGATCGCACCTAGTAACCTAACTCCGGTGGATGCTAGTGAAATTCTATCATTACTAAGTGGCTCACAGTTTGAGAATAACCCTCAAGCGTTGGAACAAGCAAGTAGAATATCACAACAAATCACCATGATTGAAAAAGGTGAGATGGCAGCAAATGCGAAGTTGCAAAGTGCGCTTGATTCTCTAAAGCCAAAACACGACTATTACGAATACAGTTGATGGTAACGAGGGATGGATTTGAACCATCGATCTCCGGGTTATGAGCCCGACGGGATATCCAGACTACCCCACCTCGTTATACAAAGCGCCCGCATTCCCCATTTTCAAACCACCGCTTGTTGAAACAAACCAATTTAGTGTTAAATCTGCCATATTTTACTAATGATTGGCATTGACTTATCTACTCAGGACCCCCACATAGTGTTCATGGGGAATGTGGCTAAACGAGCGGTTTTACTTAGTTTACTCATTGCTTCCGCCTGTTTAGCAGGTTGTACCAGTGATGAGGATTCATCTGACGATGATTCGGCAATTGACCTAGTAATTTACTACGATGCTACATCGGGAATGATTCAAGAAAATATTCAAAACGGGCAACAAGTGTCGTTTAGTGGAGTTGAGTTAACCTTCGATTATGCCTACACAAAATCTGCCGATGGCAATATTGCAAGTTATTATTTTGAAGCTGGGGACGGCAGTTCTCGAATTTCCGCACAAGCCAATGATACTGGTGAAATCACGTACAATTATGCCACTCACGGCTTGTTCACTGCGGTTCTGGGAGCGATTGACGAGGCGGGAAATGAGGCGAATGAAAGCATAACAATTAGAATCGATAAACGTACTCTTTGGGGACAATCTGGAACTGATAATCCAAGTACTATGACTATTAATACCAATCCGGATTGTGAATGCGATGCACCTAGTAAGATCGCTATCGACTCAACTGTCGAAAACCCCGGAAACCTTGGCGGCTTTGGTGGTAGCCCTGTTTCAGTTAACTGGTTGCTCAGCGGAGAAGGAGTCAATCGAGATTCTGGTCAAGAACAAATTGCTGATGGACAAAATGCACAGTGGCTTCATGATGAATTCAATCCAGGTAAACAAAGTTGGTCGTTAGATGTAGAACTCAGCGGGAATGATGAGCAAGTCAACATCGACCATGATGTAACAATAACGTACAATGATGAGGAAAGCAAACCTAATCCTCTGCCAACTAAAGAACAATAGCACCTTTAATTTCAGTTTCAGCACCGGTGAAACTGAAAGTTAAACTAAAATATTGACTTTCATCCTGCGATTAGACATCAATAAAGTGCGATTTGGCGAAAACATGCGTGCTTAATCTATTCATATACCCCAGCCCGATGGTATGGGTTGGAAGTGAACGGATGGCGACTAAAGCGAAGAAAAAAACTAAGATTGAAATTGAAAAGAATGAAGACCCTCAAGAGGACACAATGTTAATGATGGCGCTAGATGATGATGCACCCGAAGTCAAAATTGATGATTTACCAGGCGTAGGACCGGCAACTGCTGAGAAACTGCGCGAGGCTGGATTTGATGATCTACTATCATTAGCAGTCATGTCACCTGCTGACTTAGCAGAACAAGCAGAAATTGGCGAATCGGTAGCTGGGAAAATTATTGCAGCGGCTAAGAAGATGGCAAATATTGGCGGTTTCGTATCTGGTGGGGCGCTATTAGAACGACGAAAAGAAGTTCAAAAGTTATCTGCAAAAGTGCAATCAATCGATGATTTACTAGGTGGAGGTTTTGAAACTCAAGCCCTGGTTGAGGTTTATGGAGCATTTGGCAGCGGAAAAACTCAGATAGGTCACCAATTAGCAGTAAATTGCACATTACCAGTCAGCGAAGGAGGATTTGATGGTGATGTATTCTATATCGATACAGAAGATACCTTTAGACCTGAGAGAATTACTCAAATGGCTAGAGGTCAAGGCCTAGATCCCGACCAAGTACTTGCTCGAATCCACGTTGCTAGAGCCTACAATTCGGCTCACCAAATGTTGCTGGTGGATGAAATCAAAAGAGTTGGTAAAGGCTTGAACGTCAAGATGATTATTGTTGATTCTTTAACCAGCCACTTTAGAGCTGAGTTCATCGGTCGTGGAATGTTGGCCAACAGACAGCAAAAGTTGAACAAGCATTTGAAGGAACTTAAACAGCTTGCAGATATTAACAATGCGTTGGTATTAGTGACAAACCAAGTTCACTCGAAACCAGATGCTATGTGGGGAGATCCAACCAAGCCAGTTGGTGGCCACGTTCTTGCACACGCAAGTACATTTAGACTATACTTGAGGAAAGCTAAAGGTGGTAGAAGAATCGCTAGACTAGTGGATTCACCGAACCTACCAGACGGCGAGTGCGTCTATCAAGTAACTGAAGAAGGACTCAAAGATTGATTTGGCAAAATCTCCAAGGTAGACAAATCGGCTATTTTAATCGAAAATCAGTCGGCACCTTCAAAGATGCTTGGACAATCTTACTATCATGCGCCATTTAATTGACCGCGTTTTAGAATTAAACGAAGAAGAGCAAGTCAGGGTTTCTCCAAGTGAGGTCCCTCCCGGTCAAGGCAATGAAGATGAGCTGAAAGCGTTGCTAGAATCGTTGCAACCACGTATTCGAGTTTATGGTGCCGGCGGCGCAGGGTGTAACGCAGTGAGTAGATTAGCAGAAGAAGGGCTATTTGAGAGCAGTTACGTCACCGGATATGCGATAAATACAGATGCACAAGCACTTTTGATGTCGCCGTTAGAAGAAAAAGTGTTGATCGGCAGAACAGCACGAGGCAGAGGTGCAGGAGGCGATCCAAGCAAAGGTGAAGCTGCTGCACTAGAATCAGAAATGGTCCTTAGAAGAATTACCAATGACACACAACTTGCGATAATTACTGCTGGCATGGGTGGTGGCTCGGGTACCGGTGCTGCTGGCCACATTGCTAGACTGGCCAAGCAACAGGGCGCAATGACAATTGCGGTAGTAACTTATCCGTTCAAATCAGAAGGGTCGCTAAGAAAGCAAAATGCTGAATGGGGTTTAGAGAGACTCAGGGAACACTGTGATACAATATTAGTAATTCCAAATGAACGTTTGTTAGAAATTGAGGGTGTTAAGGATTTACCGATTGCCAGCGCATTTAGAGTTGGTGATGAGTTACTTGTACGCTCAATTACTGGAGTAACTGAACTACTAACTACTGATGGCATGGTTAATCTTGACTTTGAAGATTTGAAGGCTGTTATCAAATCTGGTAGCGGAGTTGCCATGATTGGCCTTGGTGCCTCTTCAGCAACAAATAGAGCAGAAGATGCGACTCTAGAAGCCTTGCATTCGCCATTACTGGAACTCGATACTACTGATGCTCGTGGCGCGTTGATTAACGTAGTGGGCGGGCCTAACTTGACTCTTGGAGAAGCCGAAAAGTGTGCGCAGATTATTCAAGAACGAATCTCCCCCCACGCTAAGATAATTTGGGGTGCTGCTGTTGACCAAAACCTAGGTGATGAAATTAGAGTGATGCTGGTTCTAACTGGAGTGAAGAGTGAACAAATTCATGGATCTAGTGAAAACCGTCAACTAAGAGCCCTTAGAAACAAAAGTATTGAGTTTGTTAATTAGTCCTTAACTACCTTGACCAATATGTAGAACAAGACTAGCAATCCTAGTCCAAGCATAGCTTTGTCAGAAAACTCAAGTTCATGATTATTTTTGGGCTGATCAAATGTATTGTAGTTCTCAGTACCAAGAACGTATATTTTTATTTTATTCCATCCGTCTCCGGTAAATTCACCATTACCGTTGACGGCATTACCGAAAAAAGTCAAGGCGCTTAATGATGTATTATCACTGGGAGATTGCCAAGTAAGGTTCCAAATCCGTTGTTGATTTCCTAGTACCGTATGTGTCCATCCATCACCGATTATTTGACTGGTGTTGGTGTCATTGAAGGATATAGTTCCAGATGATACAACCAACCTAAAGCCACCTTGAGCAGAACTTGCATTAACATCAATTTGTGGATTATCAACAATCAATTGCAGAAAGTAGGTGGTATTTGATTCAAATTTTTCAGGCAATCCAGCTATCTGCACGGATGTTAAGTCATTTTCTGCCCCATGACAAAGGCATCCTTGTTCGCCGATATCTCCTACACCGTTAGGAAAACCGTCCACCTCGTGAACGGGCATAAGAATTAGGACAGCAAACAATAAAATTACCGTAATTGCCCTCGGCATTCTGGTAGCCACACTTTGCCCAAAATGTCACCACCTTTGACCCTTATCATGCCCTTACCACATCAAAGTATCGTGATGCAAACCGCGACAGTGAGGAACATTATCTTAAGTATAATGAAATCCAAGTTCGAGGTATGTTTCAAGAAGAAGCCTTTGTTTTGCCCAACTCATTTGAGGAAGATGACATAGATATTTTTGCTGAATTAGGCGTGGTAAACAACCAACCTGTTGCAGTAAAATCAAATCAAGAATTCCAAAATGAAAATCTAGCCATCTTGTTATCAGACGATGATGAGGCTGAGCCGCTAATAGAAACACAGGAATCTCTTGCCACACAACAACCAGTTGTGAATGAAACCTCGACCACCACCATTTCAGACGAAACAATTACTCAACTGTTAGAAGTATTAGTCAAGAAGGAACTTAATTCCTTAGACCAAGAATCTATCATTAGCAAGATCCCCACAAAGGCAAAGTTCAATCTAGAAACTGCCAAAGTTAGCAAAAGCGATGAAGAATATGAGCTCTCTGTAATAATCGAAGTCGATGGTTCAGGTCCACTAAGGCCGTTTGCTAAGGTTCGCAGCGAAAATAATTCACTACTAATTGAGCCAGCGCCTAAAACAATTCCAAGTAGTTGGATTCCACTTTATGAGGCATTGAGAGATATGCTAGCCAAGGCCATGCAAGCACTATCCTCAACAAATTTCACCATTAACAAAAATGTTTGAAGAAATATCTACAGTTGATTTGAACATATTTGACACTGTGCAATATTTCTCGTGACTTTTTTCCACCAGCCTTTTGGCAAGTTTCTTGGGCGCATCACCCTCAATGAAATAATTCATCTCTATCGCTGTGAAAACTTTTGGCGCTTCGGTTTTTCTTTGCCCTGATAATTCGATATAAATTCTTGATATTTCACGATCTTTCAATCCGGTTTGAACATCGGCCAATGAACATGCGCCAATCATCTGTAATACTATTTGTACAGGTGTTGGTCCATTATCCCAGTCGATTTCTATACAGTCCCCAGCATCATTAAAGCAATCAACTTTACTCTTACCTTTCCACTCAACACGGCCGAACATGACGGGCCTACGGGCGGTTCATTCTTGAAGGAAATGCCTCTCGGATGTATTGATTGGAATGGCTGGAAAGACAATTACCCTTAACAATGGCTTGCTAAATGTGCCTGATAACCCTACCATACACTTCATTGAAGGTGATGGAATTGGTGTTGATATCAGCCCAGTAATGATAAAAGTCGTAGATGCTGCGGTAAGCAAAGCATATTCAGGAGAAAAACAAATTCACTGGGATGAAGTACTTGCTGGGGAAAAGGCATTCAATCAAACTGGTCAGTGGTTGCCTGAAGAAACACTAGAAGCCATGAGGTCAGGATTAGTCTCAATCAAGGGGCCATTGACAACTCCAGTTGGTGGCGGAATCCGTTCACTTAACGTTGCATTGCGACAAAAACTGGATTTATTCGCTTGTGTAAGGCCTGTAAGATGGTATGATGGTACTCCTTCTCCAGTTAAAGCCCCTCAAGATGTTGACATGATTATTTTCCGTGAAAATAGTGAAGATGTTTATGCTGGAATCGAATGGGAAGCAGGTACTGAAGGGGTTGCGAAGGTTATTGATTTCTTACAGAATGAGATGGGAGTCGATAAGATTAGATTTCCAAATACCTCTGGCATAGGAATTAAGCCAATCTCACAAGAAGGCACTGCAAGAATCGTCCGTGCAGCGCTAAAATACGCTGTTGAAAATGATAAAGACACTGTAACTTTGGTTCACAAAGGAAATATCATGAAATTCACAGAAGGCGGATTTAGAGATTGGGGCTATGAATTAGCAAAACAAGAGTTTGGTGCTACTGAACTTGATGGCGGTCCATGGTGCACAATGAAAAATCCAGTCACTGGTAATGAAATCCTCATCAAGGACGTTATTGCTGATGCAATGTTACAGCAAATTATCCTAAGACCCGCAGAATATTCTGTGTTAGCTACGATGAATCTTAACGGTGATTACATTTCTGACGCACTGGCTGCTCAAGTTGGCGGTATAGGAATCGCACCTGGTGCGAATATCAACTACGATACAGGGATTGCCATTTTCGAAGCTACTCACGGAACTGCACCAAAATATGCTGGCCAAGATAAAGTAAATCCTGGAAGCGTAATATTGAGTGCTGAAATGATGTTAAGACATATCGGTTGGACTGCTGCTGCAGACCTTATTGTCAAGGGAATGGAAGGAGCTATTTTGGCAAAGACCGTCACCTATGATTTTGAAAGATTAATGGATGATGCAACATTGCTAAAATGTAGTGAATTTGGTGATGCAATTATCTCATACATGTGATAATTATGAGTGATATGACAGAAATTGAACGTGAAGAATTAATTTCTACCGCAAAAGCGGCAATAAACAACGATCCGATTGGTTGGTTTGATGAACTATACGATTTAGCTAACAGAAATTCGTCAATGATTCCTTGGGCAAGGATGTCACCTAATCCAATAATGATAGATTGGGTAAAGGAAAATATCGCTGGAGGTAAAGCGTTAATTGTTGGTTGTGGGCTTGGTGATGATGCCATCGGCTTAGAAGAACTTGGCTTTCAAGTAACTGCATTTGATATTTCAGAACAATGTATTAACTGGTGCAGGGAAAGATTCCCTGAGTCTTCGGTAGATTGGCAGGTTGCGGACATTCTTGAGCCGCCAACCAAGTGGATAGAACAGTTTGACTTGGTTGTAGAAATTCATATTTTGCAAGCAATACCAGATGGAGGTATTAGAGAACTCGCAGCTAAAAATTTACCCAAGTTACTCAATAAAGACGGGTTTTTATTGTGTATTGGTAGGTTAGATAACGGTAAACAAGTGATACAATCACCCCCTTGGCCGCTGAAAGAGGATTGGTTAAAGGCTTCATTTAGTGAGATAAACCTGCATGGATTTACTCAATTTACCTACCAAGAATCAATAGATGTCACAAGATATTACGCAGCATGGAGAAACTAGTTCTAGTTTAACCAAGAATTCAGCATTTTGCTATTCTTTATTATTCCGTAACCAAACCGTTCTTCAAAGGCCCTCGCTGCCAAGGTAAAATCGCCATCCCTAGTTGCTACTAAGATGCTGCCTAGGCCTTCCAAAGATTGCGATGCTAGGTGACGGCATATTGCCATAATTTCACGATCTGCTGCTTCTGGGAAAATCGCTTGGCCATTTATCTTGGTCCGGTTTTGTTTAGGATCTCGTCTTACCTTCATATCGGTTAACTCATCATATATTTCAGAAAATTCAGCCAAGAAAAGGCTAATTTCTTTATCGGATTGTTCATCCACAGCGTCTCTCTCAGTGTGAATGTCAAGGGGTTTCCAGCGGCTGTACTCTGAGATTATTTCATCAACTAGCTTCGATATTTTACTATCATCAAGCACTGATTCGAGTACTTCAGGCTTGACTAATGAAGTGCTAAATTTAGCCTTTAACTTGCCGTGACGTTTACTTAATTCAATAAGCTCTTGTTTTACTGTTGAAGGTAGCCAAAGGTTAATTCTGCCTGCATCTGCACGGCTTTTGAGTACTTTGTGGAAATTATCATGCTCAAACAAGTCTAAACTTGTTTCACTAGCTAGCTCTAGATTATGAGCAATTTTATCCACCAATGCATCAACCAAAATGTTGGTGTCTACTACAACTAATGGTGGCAATGCCAAATTCTTAAGATAACGTCGTGAGGAATTAGGAATTTGTAACTTGTGGGTGGCAAATAATGCTCTTTCTGCATCGTATAATGTCTTCATTTCTGATTGTTTAAATTTACCAGAATTCTGCGCCCTCTCAAGATATGTTAAGCCTTCAATGGGATTCTTTTCAGCAGCATCACTAGCGATATCATAAATTGCCATTATCGTTGGTGGAGTTTGTTGCATTTCATTGCGGAATCTGTTATCAAAACTGTGACGGTTACGACGCTTGTTACGCTGAATCGCATTTAGAGCCGCCGTAACACGCCCCAAAAACGGATCTCCCGGCAATTCTCTGGAATGTTCAAACGGATAATTTCTCAGCGTATCTAGTTCATCTTCAGCAAAGAATGTGATGGTTTTGGTTTCCATTTCACCCTCAACATTTTCTTCTTCAATATCTTTTGAATAGCGAACAAATTCTTTCAATAAATGGGTTGCTTCATTGGTTTTCTGATTGCTTGCAGTAAATGAAACTTTGAGATAAAGTTGGAAACGTTTGGTTATTGCAGTACGTAATGCAGGTTTTGTATCTAGTAGTTCAACTGCTTCACTCCATTGTTCAGCATGGGCAAGATGAATTATTGATTTGCGGTATAGTATCATTGAATGCTCGTAATCGAATTCTTCACTTTCTGCAGCTCTGCGGTATTCTCTTGCAGCGTTCAATTCCTCATTGTTTTGAGCAAATAATGCCGCTCTTGACAAAGTATGCCAAGGAGATAGCGGGTCGTTTTGTTGGTACCAAGTAACCAGTTGTTCTAAGCCAATATCATACTCGAAGACTAATTGGCGAATAGCGCGAATAAATCTAGTTGGAATTTCAGACCCAATAACTAAACTGTTTAAAGTTGCAAATATTTCTTCATCTGCATCCCCATGTTGTAGAGAAATGGTCGCTTGATTTAGTTTCAGGGTTGAGATTAAGGCCATCAAAAGGTTGGATTCTAATGCCGAAAGATCAGCTTTTTCAACGCTAGTTATTAGATGATTTATGTGAGTTCTTGAAGTAATCCCTGTACCGCCTTGCTTCAATGCATTCCTTGCTTGTCTTAGTGCTTGATAGCCTTTCTTACCAAGTACAGTGAAGTGCCCGTCATCTATTTTGTTACCTTCCATTAACATGACCAGGCTCTGTGACATTGGAGACAAATATTCTGGCAATGCTGTACTGTGAATTGAATTTAGCGCGAGTTGCCTCATTTCAATTGACTTTTCCCACAGTTGATGCTCTTGATTAGTGGCCAGCAAATGATATGACAACAAAGTTTCATGAGGATGTGACATTGGTGCGAGATCGTTGTTTGTCAAAATTTTACTGAGTCTTCTTAACTCGAGTTTTTGAGCAAAGACTGCTATAGCAGCAACGCTTGATTCTTCCCATGCTTCACCGCCGCTGTCTTGTAGCATCTTGAAGCATTCATTCTTCAAATTTAATGATGAGATCTCGTGCTGAGCAATATACACCAATGCACCTTCATCAAGAACATTTAATTGAGCCTTAAGCCAATCCTCAACTGCTGTGGAATTTAATTGGGATACTAGTTGGTATAGATTATCAATGTCTATCGCATTATCAAGGCTGTAAGTGACCAAAGTGTCTGCCGCCTCATCACTTTTGCCACTTGCCGCTAAAGCAGATAAATGAACCCACTTCAAATTCTGCACTTGTAATTGGGAATTGGGGATGGTCTCCAATAGTTCAATTCCCGCTAAAATTTCAGCGGGTGATAATTTTTCAACCTCGTCAGTAAAATTGAGCCAAGCAAATCTTTTTCTTGCTTTTGAGAGACCGTCTTGGCCACCGTTGATACTGTTTTTCCAATCATTTACCTTACCGTTGACTAAATCTACAAGATCACTGAACTGGTCGGCTAATTCTTTATCGCTCTTAGCTAATTCTTTCAGTGCTTTTTGTGAGTCTAGTCCACTAGCAATTGCAAGTATTACAGATATTACTGATGCGTCACCGGTAAGGGACAACAGGCTTTCCCCCGCTTCAATACTCCTTCTAGAGGATATTTGGGATTGTATCTTTTGAATTGCGATTTGTTGTGCTGCCTCGCCACAAAGAGCCGATAATTGGGATATCGCGTTCCCTAGTTGTTCATTGTCAAAAACGTCAATCTTGGCCACTTCGAGAGATACTTTCTTCTTGGTCTTGGCTTTCTTTTTAGCTACAGGGAAGCCGATAAACTGAGCAAGAAGGGCGGTTTTCTCACCTATTTGGTGCCAGACTTTGTCCACTCCAGTAGAAAGGCAAGTTTCGCGTATTGCGTTTTCAGCCGCAGTCAAATCGTCTGTCCACTCTCCTCGCTTTAATTGTTTATTAATTAATAAAACTGCCAATCTATAAGCTGCTGTTTCAGAACTATCGGAAGTTATTTCCTCACTACTTGGCAGCCAGTCTAGTGAGGATTTACCCTCTGAACCACGCCCTCTGCGACGCATCATTCTGTTTGAGCGTGAGGTGTTACTATCTTCATCATCACCAGGAATCTCTACTTCATCCAACGCAATTGTGAGAATGCTTCGCCAACTTTTATCCATTATTTGCCAATCTGGTGATTTAGCAACTCTAGCTTTGCGTTGTTGTTTGGGAATATTATGCTTGAAAGCAATTTCTAAGCAATTTGCCATGTGCCCTTCCTGCATACTGTCCACCCCCTACATATTGACGGCTAGTTAAGTCGCTATTCAATTAACCGGCAACAATTAAGCCTAAATCTATCTGGAATATGTTTTTCATCACTAGTGTTCATGAATGAAGAGGCTGTAGCGGAGTTTGACTGAGACCATGGATTTCGTTCGAGCCATTGCATTATTGGCCCATCCAGTATTAGCCAGTGCGCTAATTTTCTGGATTTGGCGACAGTATTCATGGCGCAAGACAAGTAAAGGCATGAAGGGGCAGATTCGAAAAGATGCTCTGGAAAAGCATGAAAAAAATGGTCAGTTTATTTTATCGGCAGGAATTGCTGTCGTGTTGGTCGCTTTTATCGGGCGTATGGTCGCAGGATGGCGATCTAGTGGCGATATATTTGCAGAAATTTGGCCAACAAGTCTTCATGGAACTATTGGTCCTCTTGGCCTCGCGCTATTACTAATAATGACTAACTTAGGAAAATCGGTCAAGCGAAAACGATTGGCTGGCGAAAAGTTTGCTGATGAGAAATTAAAGCATGGAAGGGCGGCCGATTTTATTATGGCGTTAATATTCATCCATGCTTTTTTAGGATTCCTTTACATATTCGTAGTATTGTGATTAACCGCTAAAACAGCATCTCTCTCGGTCCACATTTGAAGCCATTTTGCTAAGTTATCATCAAGCCCTGGAGGCTGAATTCGGCAACCACAAGCGTTCATGTGGCCCCCGCCACTAGGATCAAACTTTGTTGCAAGACGAGAAAGGTCATACCTACCTTGCCCTCCTTGGATAAAGGAATTAGCGTAGAAACTTGCTGACAATGGTGGCCTGTTAGGGTCGTCAATATTGCCATCTGAGTATCCATGGATTATGCAACAAGCATCTGCTTTGTCACCGGCCCATGCGGTCACTAAGTAGCCATTAGAGAAATGACCCGTATCTTGTAAATGACATATTGCAAGACGGTCAATTATCACAGTATTGGACTCAACTACCTGCTCTATTGCTAATCTTTGTTGTTGTTGTACCAACAATCGTGATTTAACTTCTGGTAATTGTAAAATTTCAGAGATGGTTTTGCCTTGGGAGAGATGGTTAACAATATGGTTCATGTAGTCACTTTCAGTGACTTTCAATGTTCGACTGAAGCGCATTAACTCACCGTCTTCACGAAACTGCTCGATAGTTATGCCTCCTGAATCAAGGGCATCAACAAACGGCATTACCTCAACAAAATTAGCTAAATCACAATGGGAATCAATCAGGTCATAGACCAATCTTGCTGCTGATGGAGTTGGTTGCCAATCAGTAACTCCACCCTTTTGTTCAAATTCTAGCGATTCTTGCTTAGTTGGTTTGTTGGTTTGATGGTGATCTAAATACCAACCACAGTTTTGATGAAATGGTAAATCAACAATTACCGTAGAGGCGTCGATTTCTTTATCCATATTGCCATTTCTTACCAATGCTGCATGGGAAAAACTCACTTTTGCTGTGGAATTGTAAGTTTTCAAAATGGCAGCGCCAATTAAACCATCAAAGTCTGAATCTGCCACAATCTTGGTGAACCGTGGAATCTCTCTCGCACCCATGTTTGGAACTCGAACAACTAGATTGAAGTATTTTCGCAGTAACTTGCGTAAATAACTTGACTAACTACATGATGGGCCTAGTATGGAAACCTCTTGTGGTGTTGTCTTAGTGAATTTTGGGACGGTGTTATTACTGCAATATCCACAAGGGCATTGGGATCTGCCAAAGGGGCACGTAGAAGAGTTTGATAGTGACAGAAAGGCTACTGCCGCAAGAGAGTTAATTGAAGAAACTGGTATTTCGGCAATAGAATTTATTGACGGTTTTGAAGAAAAGACAACTTATAGTTTCAAGCAAAAGGGAAGATTAACCGAAAAACAGGTTTTTTGGTTTTTAGCTACCACCGAAAGAATAACAGTAAAATTGTCTAAAGAACACCACCGCTACATGTGGCTTGATTGGGAGTTAGCAATTGAAATGGCCACTCATGATGAGACAAAAGGCACTCTTACCAAGGCCAAGTCATTTGCTGACCGTATCGGCTTAGTCTAAATTATCATAATCAGCGTCGTTTGAACCAATCTTTCTAATCATATTGGCGACATTCGAAGACTCTCCCCGTTTTCCTAGAGGCGTCCAAAGGGTCTCCTCTTCACCCATATTTTTAGTAACCCATCTAGCGAACACAAAAAACCAGTCTGAAAGACGATTAACATAGACTTTAGCGACCTCTCTTACCGATTCTGCACCTTCCTCATCTTCAATCGAAATTAAGCCCCTCTCCAGACGCCTGGTTACGGTCCTAGCCAAGTGAATTATTGGTTCAGGCCCTGCTCCTGTTGGTAAAATAAAACTGGTTAATGGATCAAGTTGTTCTAACCAGGCGTCCATTTCTCCTGTTAGGCTGTCGCATTGATTCGAATCAATTAACTGCATATATTCGGGTAATTTATCAGGCTCACAAGCCAATTCAGCACCCAAATCAAATAATTCATTTTGTATCCGATCTAGTGCAGACTCAGCAATATTCTGAATTCGGCCAATCGTCGCACTCGAACCCCCATCTGCATGGCTTGGTAGGACTTTACACTCTCTTCTAATCAAGCCAACGATTGAATTTAATTCGTCACAGGTACCAACTGCGACAAACCTTAGGTGAGATTTACGGTGTCTTGAACCATCAACAAATGCAGAGGAGCCATCATCTCCAGTTCCAGTATAAACACGATTAATTCGAACCATAACACACCCGACCTAACCATCCGAGGTTATGCTTCTATGAGTGGTTTGCGGGACAGGAAACTTGAGTTTAATTCATGATACCACTCAATGTCTTCTTCACCACTACACCAAGAGTATTGCACCACTTTCTCATCTACAACACCGTACCATTCAAGTCTACCAAGCTCTAAACAAGCCATTCGAGCGCCAGTGGACTGCAATCGTTTAACCACGCCATGCCACGATTGTATCATTGTAGCCAGATAGTCGGCGAGTTCTGTGACATGGTCATGTTTTGAATCATAGCTCTCCAAAATGATATCTAATTCTTCGGTTAAATCTCCCGATATGTCGCTAATTGATTGAAGTTCTGCCAAACATCTAGCGGCTTCTTTCAAACCCTTTCTTGCTTCTTCAATGGTTACTATTTTTGCTCCGCTGGGGATTTCGTCGATTGCTGTTTCATGGTTAATCAAATCCGTGACAGACATAGGCCTACCAGAATATATTGGTGCTTCAGAAGTATCAGACACATACGGCTTTTGACGAGAAGGGTCTTGAATACATCGATAATATTGAATCAATTATGTTGATTTAGTAACCATTTGTCCATTGCCAGTGATATCGGATGAGTTGGTTGGTATTATGTGATTGTAGGTTTTGTATGCAACGTAAAATAGCACCCAGACCCAAAGTATTGCTTCGGCAATTAAAATCGCAATATAGATTGATCCTAGTGACATTAGCATCGCAAGGCCATCATATGGGCTACCGTGAATTGATATGAAGACAAGTTGGGAGGCAAGGTTTGCCACAAACCAAATTCCTAAAATTGCCACCAGTAACGGTGAGGTTTGTTTGATACTCTTCCTCATATTGTTTTTTCCCATGGTTATATATCGACTTTAAAATACATAAAACATTCGCTCTAATGCTACTTTTCGGCGCAATGTGAATTAATAATTACTTAAAGCGGCATTATTCGCTTTCGCCATGGGCTGCTGCAAATCCCATATTATTCAAGCAATCATCTATTGCAGTTAACCATTCATTAGCCACTGAATCATTGCCACCTGATTCAAGGAATAATTCGTTCCAATGGGCTGCTACCTCTGACTCCTCTAACGCTTGGAAAATTTTACTAAGAGCAGAATAAGCCATTGGGTTCAGGTGTTCTTCTTCGGCGTCCCACGCCTTCTCAAAACATTCTATTGCGCCGTGAGGTCCGCGCAATTGGCCCTTGTGTAAAGCGACCATTCCTGCTTGGCTCCAAGCTAATGGTAATCTGCCGATTAGCAGACCTCTGAACACTAACCAAGTTTGACCCCCTGCTAGTACTACAAGCGCTAAAAAGCCGGCCCAATGTTCAAATTTATTTAGCTCGTCCCAGGTTTGAGTGATCAAGCCTGTGACCCCAACACAGAACATGAAACCTGACATTGGAGCAACCAGTACTTCACGTCTAGTCCTCAGCATCAAATTTATTCCGCTTACCAATCCAAACGCTCCAAACACAGAAAGTATTGCTAAATGAGCTTCTAGACTAGTTGGGTTTGGTGCTGATTGACCTAACAACAACAAACTGCTAACCATCAATATAAACAATCCAAATCTTCTAGCAGGAGTCGGAAAAGGTTGGCTTTTAGACCCGAGAATTAAAATTATGGAAATCCCTAATTCAAATCCAAGTAACAACCAAACTACTGTAGAATCTTCTAGTATCATGGCCTCTCAATCCAATGCATATACCGCTCCGCTTTGAGTATTTGCTCAATCACGATGGTATTTTGTCCCCTTGATAATTTCTGTTGCACGGTAAACTTGTTCGGCTAAAACAACTGCTGCAAGTTCGTGTGGCATGGTCATTTTAGCAAGCGAAATTACTTGCTTGGGAGCGTGGTTAATTTGTTGCCATCCGTCTACTGGCCCAATTGCCAAATTAATGTCCTCTGAAGCAATAGACCATCCTTTTACCAAATCTGCAAATTGCCGGGAAGTATATTGTTCTCCATCTTCATCTAGGATAAATAAAATTACGTTTTTGTTGATCTCACTGTAATATTGTTGTACGGGTTTTTTTGCTGAGTGGGCTGTTATTTTGATATTTTTAAGGCTTAGCCGTTGTGAGTAGATTTCCAACATGTCACGGTAAGAACGCTCTTTGGCTTGGCCATGGACATGAAGTGTTATACGGCCCATTAATTCTCTCACCTAACCCATTCACTTGAAATGTATAGGTTGATAATAAGATTTTTTCATACTTTGAACCATATTCAATAACTACGACCAATAGGGGCTAACATGGGCTGGTGGCCGTTTTCAAAACCCAAGTCGGCTCGTAGAGTCATTGAGCCAATAATGAAAGACGGTCGAACTTGGCTACTCGAGCTTAGAGATATGTGTGAACGTAATTTCGACAATCCTGAAGAGGCAAAGCGAAGAATTAGACAAATGCAAGTCGAGTGGCAAGAATGTTTTGATAACGGATCTCTATCTAGTGTAAACAAAGACGCTCTCGAAAGCCGAGCGTATAGGCTTTTATCAAGCACAGATCAAGAATGGCTAAGATGGCTAGATGACCTTGAATTTTGGAAAACGGGATGGAAACCTGTACTCGATTCCGCAGACAAGGATTGAATAGTGTCCCGTTACAGGCTAGGATATGTCAAAAGCAACACTGCACATGTTGCATACTTGCCCATTTTGCTGGAAAGTAAGGGGCCTTATCGAATATTTAGATTTAGATGTAGATCTTATTGCAGTAAACGGATTGAAGATAAAAAAAGCGGTATCGTTTACTGATGGATGGGGAAAAGTACCCGTCTTTACCGATGAAACAGGCACTCATCATGTTGATTCAACACCGATTATGAAATTCATTGATGAGCACTATAACGAAAATAAACTACTAAATGTATCAGCACAGGAACGTACATCGAAATGGCTCGATTGGTCAGACCAAAAAATGTCTAAGGCCACAGTCCCAATTTTGTATGGTACATTAGGCTCCGCATTCAAAACCACAACAAGGATATCCAAGTTGGAAGAATTTGGTTTCATCTCCAAGCGCCTATACGCTTGGGCAGGCTTTCCAATAATGTGGGGAATAATTGCCAAAAAGCGCGTCAAAAAAGATGGGCGAAAGCCTAAGCAACTTTGGCATGATTTACTTACTGAGTTTACTGATGAGCACCAAGGAAAAGATTTCTTTGGCGGCATTGAGCCAAGTCTTGTTGATTTCTCTGTATTCGGCTACATGCGATCAATTTCCCCTTTCCCTCAATTCGCTATGCTAGAGGATCACAAAAACGGGATTGCTTGGTATAATCGAATGAACGATTTGCTAAACTAGGGATTCACATGTCATCTTTGGAAATCGCCGGACTCAAATTCTCAAAAGTCAGTGCGGGATCAGTTTTTGTCGGAGAATCAAAGGGCGGGTGGATATATGCGGGCCAGCGGCCTTGTCATGAAGTAAGGTGCCCAGAATTTTACATCATGAAAAATTCGTTAAGTAATGAACAATTATCAGGTCTTTTAGATAGCAAAATAGCATTGGGTGATGAAACTGTTTGGAATTCACAAAGATTGTCAGCGATTATCGCCATGGTCAATGATTCCCTTAAGGAACGTATTGTACATCTAGATGGTGATTTTGCGAATTGGGAAATTCGCTGCCCAACCCAGGGGGAATGGATGCACGCTAGAGAACAAAAAACGATTGAAATTAGTTGTAAAGCTAAGGAAATCTTAGCAGATGCCGTTACGGGGAATTACCGCGGTGCTATGATGGACGGCCGCCCTCGAGGATTTGAGGGGCATGGCCCAATGCAATGGCATACTGCAACCATGGAGATTCACCCCTCAAATAAGGAGATAATTGCGCTATCAAGTGCCCCTATGGATCGAGAAAATCAAGGTTTATCGCTCAGACTAGTACTGACCCCAATAAGAGAAGGCAGCCCGGTTACGGTTCCTAGAAAGGCTGATTTGGCTGGCAACATAAAATCAGAACTAATTTGGACAGTCTTACTCGGCGTTGTTCCTTCGTTTGCCATACCATGGCTTAGAGGAATGGGGGATTATGTCTATTCTGGCTGGGTGAATTTACTGTTTGGTGGGTTATGTGCAGGATTTGTCACCGGCGCTTTTTGGCGACCAAGACGACCAGTTATCATGTATGAAGACGGAGAACAAAATCAATCTTGATTAATGTTTTCTGCTGCTGCTAATGTTTCCCAATAAGAGTCCTGTCTGATTGCATCTGCAGCACAAATGGTTGTCATATTGACGATATGCCTTACACCATCTGTACGAGCGACTAACTGAACCGGTTTGTCCATTCCTTCCAAAATTGGTCCTGTCATTTCAGCACCACCAAGTTCCTCAAGTAATTTGTAAGCAATATTAGCTGCAGCAAGATTTGGCAACACCAAGACATTTGCTGGCCCTTCAAAATCCATGAATGGATAATCTTCCTGCACACTTCTATTCAAAGCCGTATCAGCCTGCATTGGCCCATCAATAATCAGTGTTGGGTCGATTTCTTTAGCCATTACCACAGCCTCTTCTATCCTTGTTGAGCGTTGGGCTCTAGTACTACCAAAATTAGAAAATGATAACATTGCAACCTTGGGTTTGATACCAAATCTTCGAGCAATCTTTGCTGTTTGTATCGCAATTTCAGCCAAGGTTGGACTATCGGGATATACATTGACTGTTGCATCAGCGAGAAATATTGTTCTGCCGTTCACGTTAACCATATAGCAGCCAATAACACAATGAGATGAAGAATCTGAACCAATCACTTCGATTGTTGGCCTCAATACATCTGCATAATTTCGACTCACTCCGCCGACAAACCCATCAGCATCACCTGAAGCCACCATTTGGCTAGCAAAGTAAGGGCGGCTCTTGAGCAGCCTTTCAGCATCCTCCAAAGTCATACCTTTGCGCATGCGCCGTTTGAACAAAGCTGGGGCATAGAGGTTTTTTCTTCGATCATCATATCTAGGATCAAATACTTCATATTCAAATTCTAGCCCAAGTTCCTCAACCATAGAATCTATCCGTTCTTTTGAACCCAATAAAATTGGATGACAAATTCTCTGTTCCGTTAACTGTGCTGATGCTTTAAGCACTTTTTCATTGTCGCCTTCTGGAAATACAATTCGTTTCCCTCGGCCTCTAACTTGATTTATCATATGGCGCATAATCGAGTAAGATAGCCCAAGACGACTTTCTAATTCTTCACGATACTGGGTTATGGAGAACTCGTCCTTACCAATCTGGGTAATTCCTTCATCAACTGCCGCTTGGGCTACTGCTGATGCTTCCCAAATTAGCACTCGGCGGTCAAACGGTTTTGGAATGATGTACTCCGGGCCAAATTGCATTGTTGCTCCATCATATGCCTCTGAGATATAATCAGGAACTGGTTGTCTTGCCAATTCAGCTAGGGCTTTTGTGGCTGCCATCTTCATGTTTTGCGTGATGTCTTTAGCTCGAACATCTAACGCCCCCCTGAAAATGTAAGGGAATCCCAAGACATTGTTTACTTGATTTGGATAATCAGATCGCCCAGTAGCAATTATCGCATCTGATCTTACCTCCATTACTTCCTCTGGGGTTATTTCTGGAGTCGGATTTGCTAAGGCGAAAATAATAGGCTTTGCCGCCATACTAGCGACCATTTCTTTGCTTACCAACCCGCCTTTCGATAATCCTAGAAGGACGTCTGCCCCCGTTAATGCTGCTGCAAGGTCTCCGTCCGGTATGTCGTGAGCGAAATCTGCTTTGTATTGGTTTAACTCGCCTGCAGAGAGTCGCTGTTTAGTTAGGATTCCTTTACTATCTACCATTTTGATATTTTTCCTACTCACGCCTAACGCAACATAATGGGTCGCACATGCTATGGCTGAAGCGCCAGCACCAAGTACAACAACCGTGATATCTGATAATTTCTTATTTTGTAATTCTGCTGCATTTATCAATGCCGCACCAGAAATTATTGCGGTCCCATGTTGATCATCGTGCATAACCGGGATATCTGTCTCAGCGGCTATGCGTCGTTCGATCTCAAAGCACTCAGGTGCTTTGATGTCTTCTAAGTTGATTCCGCCAAAAGTTTTCGATATGTTTACTACGGTTTCAATGAATGATTCTGGATCTTCTGTATCAACTTCAATATCAAATACATCAATATCTGCAAACGTTTTGAGCAGTAATCCTTTCCCTTCCATAACTGGTTTACTAGCCAAAGGACCGATATTCCCCAAACCTAACACCGCAGTCCCGTTAGAGATAACTGCAACTAAATTGGCCTTTGAAGTATACTTGTAAGCAGATTCTGGTTTTTCAGCAATCTCCAAACAAGGATACGCAACACCGGGCGAATATGCCAGGCTTAATTCATGGGCAGTGGAATGTGGTTTTGTCGGTACAACCTTGATCTTACCATGCGGCTTTGCCTCGTGATAATCAAGTGCTTCTTTCTTGAGTTGTTGCTCTTTTCGCTCGTTCAATGAAACACTTCCAAGCCATCGAAGTTGCATACGATGTTTGATTGTTTGGGGGAGTATGTACGGTGTGAACTGGGTTTTTGTATGAATAACGGTTTATTCGACAGTTTTAATGATATATTTGAACACGAATTAGGGCCGCGTTCAAATACTGTAAGATGTGCCAATATACCAATGAACGGTAAGTTTAGTGTGGCATCTCCAATCAGCGGAGCCAAAAAGGCTTTACTGCTCACTTTATTGATGTTAATCACCTCACTTTCGCCGTTACTGACTGTAAACCCCGTTTCTGCTCACGAAAACGGCAACGCCACCGTTTGGGAAAAGCAAGGCAGCAATGATACTGGTTGGGTCCAACTCGACGCAATTGGAGCGGACCCAAGTATAGGAATGTCAGCCAATGCAAACTGGGGGCTCGAATTTGCCCCAGGCGCCCTCCTGTCGAATGTAACTATGGAAATTAGAGTGAATGGCAGTGGCGGGATGTTAATCCAAGAACCTGTGATAACTGCTAGTGATGTTGGCATCAACCTGTTTGATTGGAATGGTTTAGGCATGCTAGGTTCAAGCGATTCCTTCACAGGCGCTAATCCCCATTCGGGCAGGCTGTCGCCCAACAGCGATGCTGGTGCTTATTGGACGCTCCCCTCGGGTGCAGAAATTAATGACTTGGTAATCGAGGCTTTAGCCCCTGTTGACCCTGCAGTGACGTTTGAACCTGTAGACATTAACATTGCAGACTATGCAATTCACTTCGTTGATGGAAGGATGTATTTGGCAATTGATAATTCATTATTGGTTATCGATTACAATAATCAGCCGAAGATTATCGATATCATTGGTTTTGACGATGCTGAAAGAATCGTCGACCTTGAAATTGATTACACTAATCTTGCTCTACACGTGCTAACCAATGATGATAATTTTCATGCCATTTCACTCTTAGATACCTCTATTTTAACACCACTACCTGAAACAGTGGTTGATTTGGACACTATTGAATTTGTCCAATTTGAACAATTTATAATCGCTAGTGATGGGACCCCCTATGCGTCAACCGCTGATAGAATAGCCGTGTTCGATGGTAATGATTGGAATAATGTGTTGTTCAAAAGCCCAGTTGGACAAGCCCTAGATATTATCGAAACTGGCAATGTTCTCTACTTTTCATTTGAAAATGGCGGCGTACTTAGATGGGATTTAACAACCAATTCTGAGTTGTCTGCTTGGTCAAGTGCTAATAATCTACATTCCGATTCTGTTACTTCCTTCGAAATTTCCGGTAACCAACTGCTTATGACTTCAGAAGATGCTGGCTTAGCACGATACGACTGGAATACCGGATTCTGGCTTTCTACCTGGAACGATGGTAATTGGCTAACATCAAACAAAGTCGCTGATGTTGCTCTTTCAAGTAATATTTTGATGATTCTAAACGGCGGCGCTATTCAAACTTACAACACCGCAAATGGAGTGTTCTTACAGACTTATGATTTGGCTGATTATGGATTAGTTGATGATGGCCGAAAACTATTGACATGGCCAAACATAGGCGTAAGGTCTCCATCAACTGAGATTGTATTAATCAGTGACGGTGGCGGAGATTTGGCTATTCTTGATGCTGCGGCAACGCCACTTTACCAAGGTAATATGCTATTGGCAAGTGGGCCGACCTCAGCGGATATGGATGATGTTGTAGAGCTCGGTGGTGTGCTTTTTGTTGCCGCAGATGGAATCATGAATCGATATGATACCACAGCTTCAAGATGGCTTACGCCAAAGTTAATCGGCGATGATGTCAATCATCTGATTACCGATGGCGTGCATATTTACATTGCAGGACAGAACACGGGCGCACACAAAATGCTCAGTAATGGGACCATAGTACAGACTTGGTCAGATAGTGACGGATTGTTTAGTAATAATGTCAACCGCCTAGCAATTTCTGGTAATAAATTGCTCTCAGTTAACTCGGATTCAGCAATTTCCATAATTGACATATCTAGTAACTCAATAACAACCTATGAT
>Ga0209374_1000396_pt1 | contig 48884 bp, 36 predicted proteins | sample SaaInlLV_DNA_10m_FD_184683 | JGI IMG/M metagenome (GOLD analysis project Ga0209374, IMG submission 184683) | Marine microbial communities from expanding oxygen minimum zones in the Saanich Inlet - SI075_LV_DNA_10m (SPAdes) (version 2) | ecosystem: Environmental > Aquatic > Marine > Unclassified ... | reverse complement strand
GTACCCATTGAAACAAATCAGTAGGTTAGTTGAACATCTGAATTCGTTGCAAGTTTGATCACTCCAGGCGGGCCGCTCCAAGTGATTTTGTCATCTGCTATGTTTAACGCACCATCGCCTTCGCTGTGTCCAAGAGTTGCCTTTACTGAAGCAAATGAACAATAAACCACAGCATTGTCAAAGATTTTGCTTAACATATCTGAAACCATTGTAGAATCTGTCCCCATTTCCTTGTTTAATTCCCCAATATATTCCCCATCAAGCAATCTTGTTCCTGAACCGGCAAAGAATACGCTAACTTCATGTCCATCATTTATCGCTTGTGCAGCACAAGCAATTCCTATTATCGACTTCAATGAATCATTTTTTGGTTCGGACACGAACTTAACAAAAACACTCTTTCCCATGGTTTGGCCAATCATTGAGAGGCAATAATAATTTCATTCCGATGAAAACGATTAACTCATATTTAGCGATTTAATATAGGTGCTGAATTCACTTTTATCCATATCATTAATGATATGGTGAAACCTCAATAAGCACCACTACTTTCAAGATTGAGATACTAGAGAATTAACTCTAACTAGTTTTTATCTATCTATCTAACAACATCCATCACATGTGCAGCTAACGCCACATGGATTACAGTTACAACATTCACAAGCCATGATAATTTGAATACCTGTTAATAATTAAACATTCCGAAATTAATAACCTATATTTGTGTGTTTACACTACTATATTGTCTCGGTGGAAAGTAAGATTCAAACTATGAGTATAGTTAGAAAATCAAATTATGGTAATGTGACATTCAATGGTGCTGTTTGAATATAGAAAAATAGTGCCGGGGGCAGGATTCGAACCTGCGAAGCATTACGCAGAGGATCTTGAGTCCACCCCCTTTGACCGCTCGGGAACCCCGGCTTATGTTACAGGCGTGGGACATTTCATTCTTGATTATTCCTCTTCGGAGTTGGTTTGGTTTGGCGCTAGGTTTTCTCGATCTAATCGCTTCTGACTACGTATTTGATCAATGTGGATTTTAGTGTATTGCTCTAAATCTTTAGCTCTTTGCAGATACGCATAACCAAAGCCACCGACTATAACCACAATGAAAATAATCACCAGACCAAGAGTGCCCATCAAATCTCTTTGAGAGGACTGAAATTCTTCAACATCTTCAATCTCTAACAATACTGCTTGGGAATAATTAGGTAAACTAACAATTAATTGAATATCGCCTACCGTCCATGCTTCAATTTCCCAATCGATTAATTTGTAGGCACCTCCATCAATAACCACTTCTTTTGATGCGAGTAATTTGCCATTAATATCAGATATATGCACCGTTACTTGGCCTTGCTCTAATCCAGTATTGACCAACCTCGTAGTAACCAATAGCGCCTCACCGTTGACGGGTTTATCTGTTCTTAGTTCAACAAGATTAATCACTGGTTCAAAATCAATCCATGTCAACTTAGGGATTAGTGGTTCATCAATCGTAGCAAAACCCATCAAAGGTTTACCTGAATTATCTGGCAAAGTCAGCCAAATAACTAATCCGACACCTTCACTAATGTTAAATTCGCCAGTTTGGTTTAGGTTCACTATGTCGTCAAATTTGTACAATGAATCTGCAACACTTTGTAAGCTTAGAGGGGAAGTGAATGGTTCTTGGTTAAGTTGTTGACCATCTCGTACCAAATTCCAGTAAACGATTAATTCCGGATTAATCAGTTCAGTTGTTTCGTAGACTTCAGCACTAAACCTCACTCTATCTAACTTGTCAGAATCCAATCGGAGTAAATCACCTAATGCCAGATTTAGTATTGGACGCGCTTTGTCAACTTTGATTGTTCCATTTGAGGTTGAATTAAACTGTCCGTCATCAGACAACACCCACAGTTGTACATCAAAAACAGAGCTTGAACTACTGGATGGCACCGTAATATTACATTGTAAAAATCCGTTAGAAAATTCCGCAGTAATAGATTCTGTAGACACACCGTCGATAATGCAACCCAAGGAATTCATGTCGGATAAGTTAGTAATAATTTGCTGGCTACCATTGTGTAGCAGCATTGCAGATATTGTCAACTCATCACCTGGGCTGACCCACGCTGAAGAATTATCTGACTGGCCTGTGGGTAAGGTTTGGTCAGAAAAAGCCAATTGGTTAGTAATTATCTCGGTGTTGGATTGCCAAGAAAAACTGCGTAGTAAAGAAGTACCTAGTAACAAATCTTGTCCTTCATCAAACGCCTTTAGTGAAGGTATACCACCATCTTTGGCATAGGTTTGTGCGGCTTGCCAACCAATGGCAAATTTCACTTCAACGTACCATTTTTGAACGCTCTGGAATTTAGTTACTTGAGTAATTGGAGGTGAGATAAAACAATTCTCATCATAATTTGTGGAGGATGTTCTTGGATAATAATCAATATTGCATTGGTCTGGTGATTCTCTACCTAGTAGAGCTAGATTAATTGAATCTAAAGAATCAATACCGTTGAAATCTGTTAATGAGTAACTGAATGTGTGTTCATACGTTGGTAGTAATTTATTATCAAAGTGGTCCAACGATAGAGCTGAAGTGTCGAGTAATGTTTGTAATTGATCTTGAACTAATATCGTTGCTGCATCAGTAGTCTCTCCAAATGTTCCACCATTGGCTAATGCATTGCCAGCTAAGTCACTTATTTGCAGAACTATGCTAAGCTTACCACTTGACAGTGGACCTTTGACTTCTTGCCACGAAATAGCAGGAATGTCAACCATCGCTGAGGTTGAAGCGTAGTTAACCGAAACAGTTGTGATACGATATTCTTCCTCATCCATCAACCCATCACCATTTTGGTCATCAGTATATTCTGCCCAAGTATAAACAGTCAATTCTGTGTCTAAACCTTCTACATCTTCGATATTAACTTGAATTGGTATATCTTGATCTAAGGTCCATATGTGGCCATCTGCTGTAGTAAGACCTGATGGGTCATAGATATTGATGGCTTTAATTTGCGGACTGCCAGTATCGAAAATTAATTTTGTACCAATATTTGATGAGGTTTGGTCCAATGAATTAGCACTAATATCGTCTAGTGGGCCCAAGCGAGATAACTGTGCATGCAGTTTGAGATTTGTATTACTTGGCACTTGGTTATTGCTTGGAGTACTGATGTCAACTGTGAATTTACCATCTTGGCCTACTTCGACAAACCATGACTGTGACCAATTTACCGGTTCACCAATCCACTCATTCATACCGCCCGATACATTTGTCGGTGGCACCGCTGTGAGAATTATTGCAACCTCGCCGTCTCCTGAGTTTACCAATCCATCGGTAATACCTTGAAACCTAACCTGGCCATTTACTGATAATATTTCTTGGCTGTTAAATCGATACGGCCAGTTAGCACTTGTCCAATCGGTAATGACTCTTGAGTTTGAATCACTTGCCGATAATTCAAATATCTCCAAATCATTTTCAATTTCATTAAACTGTGTCTGTCGTTTAACACTTGTAGGACCAGTCACTAAACCCTCAAAATCAGTGGAAGAGATTAGCCAATTGACATCATCAATATCATCTAGTTGCCAGCTACTGGTAATAGTCCAATTTATCGAACAGTACCCTTCAAGACATGAAACATTCGATTTCAGATCATTGATTGAAACTTTCTCAGACCCACTATTTATGATGAATTTGTGGTCGGAGTACAAATCATTTACTTCAATAATAAATTCATTATTAGCTGCGCCTGAATCGACTGAAGCAGCGAGTGTTATTTTGTCAAACCCATAACCGGTTTCACTCATTGTGATAGGGTCAAAACGTATGTGTGAAGTTTGTAATGTTATGTCAGTATTAGGCAGCCATTGAGTTTTGTCAATGTTATCAATACGGTCGATTTGATGCAAATATGAGGTGTAATTAATCTTAGTCGAAACCTTGCCAAATTCACTCTTTACATGAATAGGCATCTCGAGAAGGGCGTGATTGCCACTATCTAAATGTTGATTTTTGGCTTGATTAAGCTGATTAATCGACAGGTTCGTGATTATTTGATCTAAGGGGGAAATCACTAACAAATTGTTTAGTTTAATTGTCGATTTAGTATTTGAGGTTAGGGATATCGTGCAATTAGCGATACCCATGCTAATGCCCAGCATTCCATTGTCAAAGGATTTAGATGGGCATTCACTGAATGATTTGAGGTTTGAACTGGTCAGCCCAATGCCATAAGTTAAATCAGCAAATTGTGGAACTGCTAACTGTCCCTCGACTAATGAATCAATAGTCAAGTCTAGATTAATCAATTGAGAGTCGATGTCTACCAAATTATTATGCAAAGTCATTATCTGATAATCCAGATTTACTGTTTGGTCTTTAAGCAAATCTAGCACGTAAGTACCGTTATTGTCTGGCAATATCACTGAACCGTTGAGTGATACACTAGTGAATGAATTTGTACTTGCAATACTTTGGCTAGAAACATAATTAGGTAGCGTAAATAACTCATCCATGTTATCTCCAAGGCCCACATCGATCAGTTTTGATGATACCACACAATTTGGCTGGTATACTACTTGCTGTATCGAACCAGTTGTATCAATAGATAATGTTAGATTATCACTTAGAGATGGAATATTGGATTCTTGATAATTTGTGAGATCAGAAGACAATTGTATGAATTGATCAAATATTTGTGAAGATTGAGTAATATTATGGCCATTCGTGATTACTGTGGCTGATGAGAACGGACAGATCGGGTTGATGTCAATATTGATTGAGGATTGAGAATTAGTTAAGATTGCATTGTCTTCTGATAAGTAAAATTCAGAATAATTCTCAGTTGAATAAACTCCATTCTTCACGTGATACCAATCGATGTAGGAATTTATCCCGAACTCAAGTCGTTCGATTGAAGGTGTTAGATATGGGTTAGTGCTGGAAAAATTTACCCTTACCTGGATTGCATTAACCGCTAATGGGTTCAGGTTTATATCGATTGGAAGTGAGCGATTTGAGTATCCTGGAATTACTTGACCTGTGGAATTATCAATTATCTCAAACTTGACTGCGGTTCCCTCAGGTTGGTCAACAAAGCCGTCTAACTGTCCCCAACCAATTTCATCATCTGGATAAATTGTTGGTGAGAGCCAAGTACCAGACTCTTGGTACATATCAATTTCAATTCCTGCATCATCTATGTACCAACCATCCAATTCAATAAGTTGGTCGGAGAAAAAGGAATACTTGAATCGAATATCATTTCCAGACAAATTCGACACATCATACTGTTTCAAATCAAATGGTCTAGAAGAGTTACGACAGTTATTACTAATTGTCGAGCCGTCTAAAATACCTTCATTAAAAAACGGGGAATTGGAGTTTACCGTAGATATTTGATCGTGGAAACTACCAATATTTGCCGGCAGGTACCACCAATTAATCCCACCATCTGTAGAAGCAGATACGGCACCTCCGTCCCAATTCGCTTCAGTACAAACCCAACTTCTGAATGTCAACCTTGAGGTAGAATTTTCTGGAAGGTTATACTCTGGAGAGTATAAATGAGTTAGCATTTCATTAGAATACTTGCCATTTAAGGCAATACCAAAACCGTAGTCGCCTGAATTCCAAGCGTCAGGACCATATATTGCATTATTAGGGATTTCACCATATTCCCATTGGTTAGAATCTTGGGCAGATATTGACCAACCTGATGGTAAGGAAGCGAAATTATTGAAATTATAACTAATTGAGTCCTGAGCATTTAGACCCATCATATTAGTCCATTGCCATTGGTTTAGTGTTGCAGAACCATTTGATAACCAACCATCTGATGAATCAACAAAGACGTTCGGTGGATTATTGAAATCCTTGAAAACCGTGCTTTGGGCTAAATTAGTACCCCGCTGATGGTGGAAGACAATTTCATCAATTGCGATGCCTTCCCATCCTGACGAAACAGAACCCCCATGATTTTGTTGAAGGTTTGTGTGAACTGTGAATTTCAATAAAGTATGATTTAGACCGCCTGAAGTAGAAAAGTTGTGATTTAGACCAAGATAGATTGGTATCCAACCTCTTGATTCAGCATAGAAGAAATTACCATTGTAGGTAATGCCCAATCCTGGAATTCCATAAGTACCTGAAATTGAGGTCCAAGTCGTACCATTATCAATTGAATAATCTACCATTAGATAATCATAGAGATACCCTTGGATATCCCAATTAATATTTATTTCAATCTCATCAACGTAAGGGATATTGGAGAAATTAACCGGGAAAATAATACTTGATAATGCGTTTGGCAAATAATCTCCGGTAAAGTTACCATGAAACCATGAACCCTTTTTATCACCCTGATTGTAGATTAACAAGTCGTCAATAAACCAGCCTCCTCTAGGGGAAATCACCTCACTAGTTAGCAAGCAGAACTGAAAATAGGTACTTGATTGGTTCTGTGAAAGCAATCCATCAAGGCTAATATTGACTAAATCCCAACTATTTGTTTGCCCTGACCAATGATTAATGCCACCATTAAAGGGAATTGGTAAAGATATCCATTCGTTATGCTCACTCAAATATTCGACCCAAACAGAATCTGATGAATCTATAGCTGTCCAATGTTGAAACGTTATTGAGTAATTGGAAATTATTCTTGGAACATTAATGATTGGACTTCTGATACATGTTTGAGTATTGGATGAAATATCACCGTTACCAAAAGTCCCCAAAAAAGAGGTATTTTGATAACCACTATTTGGCAACTGCATATTAGACTGTGAATTTAGATTTGAGTTGTTTTGAATAATGGTCCAGATGCTACTATTGTTACCATTGGCCAACCAACCGTTGCTTGGAACCTTTGAAACCGTTTCAAAGTCATTAATTTGATCTGAAACATTATTTTTCAACAGCCTTAGATTGCCAGTATTTTCATCATATTCCGTTTGGTTATTGGTCCCATTCCATTGGTTTTGAGTACTGGTTCCAAAACTAGTATTCGAATAATTCACCTCATTCCAGTAACCTGATAATCCAAGGCTTGCTTGAGTAATGGTATGATTGCTAGGCACTTGGAAAACATCGTAAGAAGTGGTGTTGACATAACTCATGTTGTCTGTCAAATCATGGGTTATCTCCCTTGACCAATTATTCTCTGGGTCACTATCCCATGCAGAGGCAGAAAGGCTAGAAGTAAGCGGGGCTAATACCATCATCAAGGTTAGGATTATGACGCGTATATGTGGTATTGAAGAGTTTTTCAACACCAACACGCTTGTCATTTCATAGCACCTCGCTTAGCGAGGTGAGGTCTTTGATTATGAACCAGTTGATGAGTTGTTTCAATATTAATGTTCAAGTCCTTTCATATTCGAGGCTCGGTTATGGCGGGCGGCAGATATCTCGATGCGACTCAAGCGCGCGATATCGAAGAAGAGTTATTTGCCACTAGAAGGCAACAAGCGTCAAGGCATATGCCTGTACCATTACCGCGTCAAAACTTTTGGGAGATGGTTGGTAAACTACTGGCTGATATTGATTCAAATATTCGGGATATGAACATCAACGGCATTACTGGCCTTCGACTTCAAAATGAACAAAAGAGGCAGGCTAATATTCGCCGCATTGCATCTGAATTGTCGCGTAAAAGGCTGGTTACTATGATGCAATATTTGGCAACACAATCGCTTAGAATTGATGCGCAAATGGGAACAAGTCAAGATTTACCACCTATGGATTGGCAAAGGCATGACCCAGCTGAAAAGGCGTTTTACAACGGAATTGTAACTCAAATGGATCGTTTTAAAAAGACTCTTGATTGGGAATCAATGCAAAAAGGAATTTTGGGTGAAGGTCTTTCAGCAAAGCGAAAACATTCTCCGGGGACAACCCAATTAGATTCCTTTATTGAAAGTCCTGAAGGCCTAACGGGACAAATGCCACCGGAATTAGTTATCGAAGATAATGAGCCGGTAATAGAAGTAAAGGATTCTCAATATGATGAAGAAGATCGAATGTACAATGAAGAATGGCCCGATATCGACGAATATGTCAAATCGGACTTAGCTGATGATGTCAACAAACCCAGTATGATTACTAAGCCATCAACTACGAGCAAATCGGGCGACGAAAAACACATGGCTGCGATGGAATTAGCCCCATCCAAAACAAAACCTAACAAAATAACTGAATTTGTTGAAGATATGCCTGAAAAGAGTGAAGACAAACAGGAATCTGAAAAAGAAGAAATGGTTAGAATTAAAATTATTCAATCATTACCAGATGCGGTAATGCTCGGTGATGGTGTTGAGTTGGTTCTTGAAGAAGATGATATCCACTTTATCGATAAAGACACTGCTGATTGGTTAATTGAATCAGGTGTGGCAGAGATTGAAAATCTCTAGTCTCAGTTAGCTACTCTCATCGAAAGTTCGATACTTACTGTATCTGGTATTTCGATTCTAGTTACTTGTCTAAGAGCAGACTCATCTTTACCTGAGTTGATATCCATTTCTAACAAACGCTTGTGAACTCTTAATTCCCAGTGGTCATAGGTTTCACTGCCTTCACCATCTGGTGCTTTTCTAACAGGTACGACTAGCCTTCTTGTTGGCAGAGGAATAGGTCCTCTTAGAGAAATTCCACCAGCATCACAGATTGTTTTGATTTGGCTAGCAACCCTATCGATATCTTTGTGGTTTTCACCAGTCAATTTGATAATTGTTACCGCTGCCAAATTTAATCCTCCAACCAGTTATCCTCTCTTCTCAGAATCACTTCTTTTCGATCTTCAAACAGACACCAGCAGCAACTGTCTTACCCATGTCACGAATAGCGAAACGGGATAGTTCTGGGAATGTGTCCATTTGCTCGATAGCAAGAGGCTTAGTTGGTTGGAAACGGATAAGACATGCGTCACCAGTCTTCAAGAAAGACGGGTTTGCTTCTTTACCAGCCTTGTTGGTCTTCTCAAGTAGTTCCATGAATTTCACAGCTACTTGCGCAGTGTGAGAATGGAATACTGGAGTATATCCTACTGAAACAGCCTTTGGAATGTCCATAAGTTGGATTTGTCCAACGAAATGCTCGTCGTGTCTAACGAAGGTTGGCGCACTGTCGGAGTATCCTGCAACGTCACCACGGCGGATGTCGTCAGATGCAAGACCACGAACGTTGAATCCAACGTTGTCGCCAGGTTCTGCTTTTTGGACCATGGTGTGGTGCATTTCGATAGACTTGACTTCACCGGACTTTTGTGATGGGTTGAAAACAATATTCTTACCAACATTCAGGGTACCAGTTTCAATCTTGCCGACAGGTACGGTTCCGATACCGGAAATCTTGTACACATCTTGGATTGGCAGTCTTAGAGGCTTGTCAACTGGCTTGGACGGCATTGCAGCAGCGTCAATAGCTTCGAACAATGTTGGACCATCATACCACTTTGTGTTTTCGCTCTTGTTGTAAACATTGTCACCCTTAAGTGAAGATGCTGGTATCATAGGAATGTTACCATCTTTAAGTTGTTTTCCGAATCCAGCCATGGTTAGCAGTTCAGAAACTTCTTTACAAGCAGCTTTGTATTTGTCTTCTGACCAATCAACACCGGAAATATCCATTTTGTTGACGTGGACAATCAGTTCCTTAACACCAAGAACCTTTGCTAGGAAAGCGTGCTCTTTGGTTTGTGCGTTGACTCCATCGTTAGCAGCACACAGTAGAACTGCAGTATCTGCTTGAGATGCACCAGTAATCATATTCTTAACGAAATCTCGGTGACCTGGAGCGTCGATGACAGTCCAGTAATACTTAGGAGTGAAGAATTCTTTGTGAGCGACGTCAATGGTAATTCCACGCTCTCTCTCTTCTTTCAGTCCGTCCATAACATATGCTAGACCGAAACCTGCTTTACCTGATTCAGCTGCAAGTTTTTCATTCTTTTCGATTACGTGTTCTTGGATGTGGCCTGTGTCCAGAAGTAGACGACCTACGGTTGTCGACTTTCCGTGGTCTACGTGACCTACAAATACAATATTACGGTGTGGCTTTGTCTTGTCTTCCCATTGAGATGGCATAATAATAACTCCTTATCGACCCTTGCGACATACAACCCCTATTTGAAAGCGACGCATGATAAAATATGGATTATTGGCCTGAAAACAACGTACTAAGCAAGTATGGTACAGAATTTTCATTCTGTGCCGATTATTTCGCCATCCTCCGAAACCCGATACAGTCTAGCCGTGCTAGTCATACCACTGATAGCCTTTGGCGAACCTGAGATGGCGACAATTTTTTGTTTTGGTAGCACCGTTCCAACATTTACCAACCCGGTTAACGCTGCTTGCATCGTAAGAGAACCACGATCTAATTCTTCTGTAACCATGCTGTCTACTCCGGGCAAGAGCTGGACTTTTCGTGCTGTTGCGATACTGTTAGTGACAGCAGTAACCGGGATTCCTGGGCGGTAAGAGGATACTAATCTAGGAGCATTGCCCCGCTCAGTTGCAACGAGAATCCTCGATGCTTTAGCCATCTTAGCCAGTTCTACCCCGGCATGAGCGACTGCTCTTGTCGATTTGAAACGGGTGATTGATTCAGGCTTGAGTTGGCTAGAATCCAAGCCCTGTTCAGTAGATACCGCGATTTTAGCCATCGTTTGGACCGCTTCAAGTGGATAATCTCCCGATGCTGTTTCGCCTGAAAGCATTACTCCGGTTGCGCCTTGCCTTATGGCGGTAGAAATATCGCTTACTTCTGCTCTAGTTGGACGTGGATTAACTGTCATGGTCTCGAGCATTTGTGTTGCGACAATGACAGGCATGCCTCTTTCTGAGGCACCATCGATGATTCTTTGTTGAGCGAGTGGTACTTCTTCGAGTGGGATCTCTACTCCTAAATCCCCTCTAGCAACCATCACTGCGTCGGCAACATCCAAAATAGCGTCGAGGTGCTGGAGCGCCATTGGATGCTCTATTTTAGCAACTAACCAGGTTGATAACCCTCTAGCCTTGATAGCATCCTTGGCCGGCTGCATATCTTCTGGGGTCCTCACATAAGATACAGCAACAATATCTGCGCCGGTATCTAGTGCGTGCTGTAGGGCAAGTTCGTCCTTGGGACCAATCGCAGGTAAATCAACTAGGGTTCCTGGGACATTGATACCTTTTCTGGAACTAATTGGCCCGCCGTCTTCAACGCGACACACAACAGTTCCAGAACGTTGTCCAGTGGTCGATTTGACACTTAGTCGGATTAATCCGTCAGAAAGTAAGACCGGGTCACCGGGTTGTAATTCTTGCGAAAGACCATCATATTGTACTGGCAACTTCAATGCACTAGCATCCGTCATATTTGTCACTCCACAGTGAAGAGAAACCTCGTTACCCATAGTCAAAACATGAACTCCGTCAAATTCACCCAACCGCAATTTTGGCCCGGGTAAGTCAGCAAGAATACAAGTCGGACGACCTAACTCCTGCTCCATGCTCCTGATTCTAGAATACAGTTCGGTTTTTTGCTCAGGCTCGCCGTGTGAATAATTCAGTCGACAAACGTTTACTCCTGCACTAAGCAGGGCCGATAACATAGCAGCATCTCGAGACGCAGGGCCGATTGTGGCAACAATACGGGTTCTTCGCATACCTTACCCTCGGCTCACCCTTTGAAAGGACTTTCTCAATATATTTGGTGAATTGTTCACTTGTAATGAAGAATTATTACGAATGATTCAATTTTTTGGTCATTCACCTTTTCGTTATGAATCGCAATTATCCATTCCCCGTCACCATAGGTAGATTCAGTGTCAGTAAACATGTAAGAAGAGAGTAGCATCAAAACACAGTCACTTTCATCATCACAATCACCTTCTTCACGATTGTCTAGCGGTGTTTCAGTGGTGTTCTTGGCCTCATCTTCATCTTCATTATAGGCATAGATATCGAGTTTATTTCGACAGTTATTGCCTTCTCCTGGAGTTATATCTGTACAATCATCATCAATTTGCGGATAGGACAGTATTACCTCAACTTTTCTTATTGTATTGCCTTGTTCTTTGTCATAAACTACCGGCATTTCAAACTCTAGTTCTTCTGGATCGTTGGAATTTCCACCAGCGATTTGCCAATCTGAGTCGGACCAATGTCCATAAAAGGAAACATAGACTTTGATTTTGTCGCCGTCCATACCACCTAAGTTGTTCGTAACTGAGAGATTGACTTGGTATTCACCAGGGGCAACATCTTTCCATTCCACATTTTCACCTGTCAAATCAGCATCATTTTCTGTATTACCATCACCATCTGAATCAACTTCTAAGTCCAAATCCCATGAATACTCGGAAATGTATTGATCATTGCCGCCTGATTCACTGTCAGATGCGGATAATTGCACATCTCTGACATCTTGTATTTCCCGGTCAGAACCCGGGTCTTTGTCCATTGCGCAAATCCACAGCATGATGTCACGGGTGTTGTCAATTTCGTCATATTCGCAATCTTCCTCATCGGTGTATTGAGTTATTTCAGCTGTTGGAGAGCCAACAGGTGCTTCTGATACAGTGATATCTTTGGTTTGAGAATTACTTTTAGACCCAGAGACCACAGTCAAAGTCACGCTGTAAGTGCCTTCAACTTCCCAACTACAGGAGACCTTTTGGCCAGTTTTATCAGCCGAACCGTCACCGTCACAATCCCAACTGTAAGTTAGGGAACCGTCACTAGGCAAGGAACTAGCGCCATCTAGTTGAACACTGTCTCCAGTTCTTATGTTGCTTTGGGGTGAATAGGAAAATACCGCAGTAACTGATACTTCACTATCATCATCACCTGCAAGAATACACCCAGATAGGCTTGCTGTCATCATCACAAGAGCAATCAGCAACGGCTGAAAATGGGTCTTCATAAGTCAACTGAGGTGTTCACCCATCAAAAGTGCTTCCACGAAATGTCCAATTTCAAAAGGAAAATAGCGAACTCTGTTTATTTCCGGCGATTAATTCCTTAGCGTTCCAGCCAAAAGCCTCAGTAATTCTACCAAGCGCGGCTGCTAGACGTTCAGCATAGAAATTACCATCATATTGACCAATGCCACCGTCTTCTTCTGATTCAAGCCATGGTTCAACAACCATTGGTGAGCGAGAAGCATCGGTTACCACATACGAGACTTTCATACCCGAGGTAAATCCTAAACCAAGTGCTATACGCGCTTTTGCCACTCTGACTTGCGCCATACTGTCTGGATTGGCATAATTTTTGGAAAAATCAACACTACCATCTTTCTTGACTTGGCCTTTGCAAGACTTTGCCAGAATAAGTTCGGTTGGATCAACTTGATTATTTTTCAGCGCCTTTACCCGCTCAAGCGCACAACTGACAATCTCTTGTTCTTGGTCTGCTAGAGCGTAGGTGAACAATTGCTTCATTGCCTTTGTCAAATAAGCAAATGAATCGGTTCTCTGTGTTTCATAACCGCGAATCAGCATCTCATCATTGGGATAAACAACTTGACCAACATAACGCTTCTTAGCACCGTGAGAAAAGAAGACTGAAAGACCTTTTTCGTATTCTAGAATTGCTGAATCTTTACTGTAACGCTCGGCAATTTCAAGACCAAAATCAATCATGCTTTGTTTAGCCTCATTCCATGCTGCTAATTTTGCTATGGCGGCCTTGTCGCCATTTGCTGCTGCTTCGTGTTCATCAGGTTTAATTGTCGCAGGTGAGCCTTCCGGCACCGGTGAGCGAACAAATATTGAATCGGTGTCTGAGTAGACAACATGATGCCCTTCCCCGTCTAATTGAGCAATGATATCTTTGATATTAAACCGGGCCCAAGCAGTAATTGATGAACCTAAGTCACGATGAGTGAACCGATAAAATCCGCTAGCAAATACTCCGTAGAAAGTATTCATGAGAATCTTAACCGCATACTGCATTGAATCATGAAACATTATCCCTGCTGAGTCTTCAGTTTGTTTGGCTGTTTTCAATTCAGCTTTGTGAATATCACGTTGAGCCATGAGGTTTTCGAGCAATGTTGGAACGAGACCTTTGCGAACGCTTTGATGACGGAATCTAGCACCAGTTGGCGCAACATGTACAGGTTCACCGTCTGCCGGTTGGTCGGATTGTATCGGGTCAATTCGGGTAGTGTAACAGACGTTACTACCGATCATAATTGATGGATACATGCTCTTGAAATCTAGTACAGCAATCCACGGATGGAGGCCTGCATCGACATCATGAACATAACCGCCGGTAATTTGGCCTTCTTTAGGCTCTGCTGAACCTGTCAATGGGACTGCAACATTTTCCCGGTCTGCCAGTCTGATAATCAATGAATCTACTAATTGGCTGGAACTGCCGTTAGCGGCGGTATCAAAACTGACTTTAGCGACTGCTGCAGTTGCTTCCTTTCGTCTAATCGCTTGTAATTCTCCGAGTATATCTAACGGTAATTCAGCATCACGGATACAATACTCCATCACTACATCTGGTCTTGCGGCCCATTCATCATCCATCTTAGATGCATCAACGTCCATTTTATGTCGGTCAGAATCATCTGGAAACAACAATTTTGCGACATAAGACAAGGTTTCTCGTTGTGGCCGAATCGTCATACGAGTTTGCCACCAAGCATCAACAACGCTACGACCTGCAACATTCCACGCCCGGTTACTTTGCCGCTTTGGCATCAGTCCAGTTCTACCTCGCTTGTATTCTGACTCAGATTGTTCTACTCTACCCCAACCGAATAATGCTGCCTTGCGACGCCATCCACCTTTTTTACTCAACTCTTCAGTTCGGTCACGCAGTCTAGGCAAGTCAAAATTATCGATATTATAGCCAGTAATAATATCCGGGTCTTGCGACCTTACAATTAGCGTAAGTTGTTCTAAAATATGAGCCTCATCGCCTTCTAAGGCATACTTTTGACGAACTCCAGTGCCCATATCTTCAATCCAAGCCGCAGCACACAGCACTGCTTCGTATTTGATACTGGTTTCAAGGTCAAATGAAAATACTTTGAATGGTACTTGAAACGCCTCCGTATCGGATAACTGATTGATATCACACACTACGGTAACATCAACACTATATCTTCCTGCTCCACCTGCAGCTCGAACCTTTAGGCTCTGTTCTTGGTCATTGTTTGGTGTATCAATGGTATCGATTATCTCACCCTTAGCATGAATATGCATGCTTAAATTTGAATCTAGAAATAACCGATTGAGAAATGGTATATCGCCAGAATAAATCCCCCAACTTTGCTTTGCTAGACTTTTACGTAAGTTTGGTACTACATATGGTTGACGAGCTGTAACTTGCCAAATTGGCCTCATACCTAGGTCTGTCAGTTTCATAACCGGTCCAGTGACTTTTACTACGTCTTCTTTTTCTTCGATTAATTTTAATCGGTCTGTTACCGATTGAGGTATTTCTTGCCCTTCTTGCCAAGCGGTTAGGGGCGTAATTTCAAAACTGGGTTGTACGCCTTTGATTAGTAAACAAATAGAACGCCCATCTTCACAACGCCCAAATACTTCCAAAATAGTTTGATGTTCATCAGCGCCAGACCCGTCTAGAGAGTGGTATCGTCCACTAATAATCCCTAACTTGCCGTCGAACTGCATGGCTCTGCCTAACATGAGGAGAGCCGAGCCCTATTATTGCACTTCGTATTGACTCATAGTTTCAGAAAATGCTGCTGGGCTTCGATGGTCTTTTCATCGGGCTGGTGTTTGGCTAACTCACGTTCTGCCAATTTCTTAACGTCAATTTTTTGCATAAATAGCGAGAACACGAATATTGGCAACATCATAATGAAAGTCTTGACTTCAACTGGTTCGAAGGTAGAAACCTGATTACTAGTCGCCAATAACCCCGATAAAATTAATCCATAGGCAGCAAAGGTTGCCGAAAAGATGCTTGGCAATATACGGTTTAGACCCATAGTGAAAAACAATGCTGCTAGTGCGGCTATACCGCTCCATAATTCACTTCTCTCAACATCGAAACCATAGTTGTTTAAAGTTTGAATAGCAGTGGAAAAGGTGATGAAAATGAAGGCAGAGGTAAGCAGTCTTGTGCTCATTATTACTGAAGCAGAGAGGATGAGTCCAAACAGGAAGCAAATTATTGCAGTCGCTTGTAATGGACTTAAAGCAATGCCTAGTTCTTCAACTGTCGGCAAAATACTCGGCGACATAACATAGCCAATTGCTGCTCCGATCACCATAGTAACTATCTGAAGCCTCCTATAGCCTTGAAAAAATAAAATCAGCGATAAGATGGCCACTGGAAGAGCAAGTGCTGGGCCAACTTCATCCATTTTTGTCGCCATTTCACTGGATAACTGGTCTATCTCCATAGGCTAACAATTTGGGCTAAGAAAGAGATATAATGATATTTACTAGAAAAAACAGTGTTTGACTACCAATATCAAACAGTAATGATTGAAAGCCGAATTTCTATGGCCTGTATGTTGAGGGTGTTGTATGAGTGATGAAATCGACTGGGACAGCCTAACATTTTCGCTTACGCCAACCGATAACATGTACATCACCGAGACTCAAATGGATGAAGCTTGGATGCCTGGAGATATGTTGCCATATGGTGACATGAAAATCTCCCCGGCCGCCGGTGTGCTAAATTACGGACAGGGATTATTTGAGGGAATGAAAGCATATCGAACCTCAAAAGACCGTGTTGTGTTCTTTAGACCTGAAGAGAATGCAAGAAGAATGCAAAGAGGCGCTGACCGGCTAAAGATGCCACCAGTGCCGGAGTCTATCTTTATTGACGCTGTTGAACAATGTGTACAGGCTAACTTACGCTGGCTGCCACCAATGGGCAAAGGCGCAATGTATGTCAGACCACTATTGATGGGTTCAGGTCCAATTCTAGGCGTTGCACCCGCACCGTTTTACCGATTCTTGGTGTATGTAACTCCGGTAGGACCATACTTCAAGGGCGGCGTCAAAGCCATTGATTTACTAATTTCTGATATTCATCATAGAGCCGCACCCGGTGGCTCGGGTGGTGTCAAAGCAATCGGTAACTATGCACCAGGTATGAAGCCAAGCAAAGATGCCAAGGCAAAAGGCTACGCCGAAATTATCTATCTTGATGCGCAAACACATTCATGTATTGAAGAAGTAGGGGCGGCTAACTTCTTTTGCGTCAAAGATGGCGTTCTTTACACACCGGAATTAACTGGCACCATTTTACCAGGAATTACCCGAAACAGCATCATTCAACTGGCAAGGCATGCAGGAATTGAAGTGCATGAAACCAGAGTAACTGCAGAGTTTGCCATGAGTGCTGATGAAGCATTTTGCTGCGGTACTGCAGCGGTGATTTCACCGATTGGCTCAATTACCCAAGGCGAAGAAAAGGCCACGTATGGAGAAGGGAGGCCTGGAGAAATAACTCAAATGTTGTATAATCACTTGGTTGGAATTCAAAATGAAACCAAAGAAGATATCTTTGGCTGGCTGCATGAAGTACCGCTATGATTAGCGCTTCTTGAAACTAGACCGCTTCTTTGAGCTGGGCTTTTGACTACCTGAACCACGTGACTTTCTTTGAGAACGGGCTCGCTTATCCCCGGTTTTTGGACCTTCAGCGATCCTTTGAGCTTCAGTATTTTTTACATCTTTTTGCATTTGGCGCCACTCTGCACCAATCATTTGGAGAATTTCTTCTTTATTGGCGGCACCAATCGATTTTTTAGCACCACTTCGTGAAACCCAAAGGCGTCCTTCTTTTCCATACGGTCTATTTGGATGAGAGATTTGTTCTTCACGCTTAATTTTTTTTAACCCGACTTTACGGGCAGCATAGAACAATGAATCCAAATCTGGTTTGAGCACTGAAGAATCTCTTGGTACTCTTCTTCCATTACGGCGTGAACTTTTAGCATCAAAATATCCAGGCCAGATACAAAGTCTGTCGGGATTGTGGTCCATCATCTCACCTTGGCGCAAAGAACGCAGTTTGCATTCACTCAACTAGTACGCCGTTGATGACTCCATCCTTACCTGGACGGGAAGTAATTCGAACTCGACCTTTGTCGGTTTCGATTATTGCACCCTTAACTAGCACGTTTCTACGGACGTAGTTAGGGTCTGATTCGTTTTCAACAACGTTTTCAATGGTTCCAAGAGTAGTTTTACCAGTTTTTGGATTGTTGATTGAAACCTTGTTAGCAGCAAGTACGCGTACTAGAGTGTTGCCACCTGTTCTGCGGTAAATCTTTCTTTTTGGCTCTCCAATAAGTGCCATTTGTTTCTCGGTTGAGATCTCGGTTGACCGCTTACCGCGAGCCTGTACCTTTCGACCACCGCTAGGTTTTCTACGTGAAATTCCGTGCCATTGAGCCATAGTAATGCTTCCTTGCAATTCACACCGACTGGCGAGGGATATATGAAATCAACCCTCACTGGCAAATTGTTGCTAATTGTGAAATTATCTTACCGTCAGTTGTTTCTAATGTCGCAATTAACTCATCACCAACCAATAGTTGGGCCACTCCTGCAGGTGTGCCGGTGAACAGATAGTCGCCAGCAACAACCGGTGCCCATTCTAGCAAACTGTCCATCTGTTGCTTTGGGCCAATACTCATCGAAGAGAGGTTCGAAGTTTGTTTTATGATTCCATTGACGCTCAAATTAATAACGTATCCACCAGCAACTAGGTCATTAAATTCACCATCGAAGGCAACAAAGCCACCAACAACTGCACTACCTCTGAAACACTTGCCTCTAGTCCAAGGTAACTGTTCGCTACGTAACTGAGATTGTGTGTCGCGGTCGGTTAAATCAAGTCCTATTGCCACAGCCTCAGGTTGCAAATTATTACCAAGGCGAATTACACATTCGACCTCATGGTGTACTGAGCCTGGATGAGTTGATACTTGAATTGGACCAGTGCGTTGAAGACAATTATTTGGTTTAACAAAAAATACTGGCTCAGCGGGTTGTTGGTTCCCTAATTCTGTTGCATGCTTAGCGAAAGTACGGATTGCACACCATAGAGCCATAATCACCCCAACGAGAACCAGCACATCAATACCTACCCAAAGACAACTGTCAAAAACCATCAGTTTAACCGGTCGAATATGAGCAAGGATTGGAGCATTCGTAAGCGACGCCCGGTACGTAGAAAGAACATCGCACCACTGCTCAAAGCGCTAGAATCTTCGCTAGGAATTGACCTATCAGTCGATGGGGCTTTTTTAGAAATGGCAGAATACGGCCCGTGGCAGATGGTTTTTGTCGACAAAGTGGCCAAAGCAATCGAAGTGAAGAACAGCGATAATCAGCGTTTTACATTCTTGACCTTGAGGGGATTTTTAGAGCATAGCGACGCTGCCAAATGGGTAGATGTCGATCATGGTGCAATTCCTTTTTTGATGAATGGCGCTGATTGTATGGTGGCTGGAGTTCAGGCTGCGGATGAAGATATTGCAGTGGGTGAATTAGTGTGGATTCGCGACATGACGCACAAAAAGCCGCTAGCTATTGGATGGTCAACTATGGAAGGTCAAGAAATGGCAGCAGCAACCAAAGGTAAAGGCATCAAAACCCTCCATTGGATTGGCGATGAGTTATGGGAAATGGAATCTTAGGAATTGATGTGTTCAACTAGACGCTCGATGAAGCGGCGTTGTTCAAGGTCCCAATCTTGCAAAGTCACTGTACATGAGCCGCGTCTTGCAGGCAACTTTCCGTCAAGAAAGCCGGCTTGAGTTAAATCGCTGGCAACTATCGGTAAACTCCTGCCTTTGAAATAAATCTTGCAACCGTTCTCGACTTGCTTAACATAACCAAACTCAAGGGTTAATTTACTATCAGATTCGGTAAAGTCAACTCCTCCAGCTTTCAAAAAACGCTTGATAGCGGAGAATATCCCTGCTACATCTGTTGAATCATTGGCAAGCCCGCCATAAGCGGACAAAAAATCTAATTCGGTCGAATTTTGTTCGATTAGGTGGTCAAAATCACGGGATTTCGTTGGCTTTGACGACAATGTTCCACCTAACTTGACCACCGCGGGTGGTCTTTTGGATATACCGGATGATTTGAGAAATTAAACAATGATTGGCGCAAACCTCAATCAATGAATCGTCATGGAAGGACCATGTCCACCACTTGGGTTGTAGATTCAAATTGTTTTATTCATCTTGGTTCAATGGCACAAGATAACCTGTTAGAGGATTTGAAAAAGAGTACCCCACAAGGCCTCTATGTCACGCCAGGAGTCCATAATGAAGTTAGAACTGTTAGATTTCAACGGTGGAAAAATAAACCAAATCTGCTGGATAAACTAAAACCAATATTAACCACAATTGCCGTAGATGATGGCCAAATTAGAGGCCTAGCTGAACAGATTGGTGAACGTGCTGCTCCCCAAGATGTCGATTTATCGTTAATGGTTCTAGCTAGTAAATTATCTCGAGAAGGCAGGGAAGTAACTCTGGTTACTGATGATTTCAAGATGACGACAACTAGCCAAAAGGTGAACCTCGGATTTACTACTTGCCCGCCGTCTACTTTCCTTCAGAGATTGTCTGAGACTGGCCCCAATGCCTGTAAGTCACGGTTTCGCAGTCTGTCACGAAGAACCAGAGCCGCAGAAATGCGCTACGCCATTAGTCGAGTCAACGAATATGATATTCAAGCCAAGCTGACTTGGATGGTAGATTCTCTAATTGATGGTAAACCACAAGTCAAGCAACAAGATTCAGCACCAGAAAAAAGTTCAGATCAAAAACTAATCAGGGCTTTGCGAAAGCATTTGCTTGGCGGAAAACCGAAACAATCACACATGAATGCACTGGGAGATTTACCAATCATATGTCAACCCGTTAGCGAACTGGATGCTTATCTTGATGAGATTTCTGCCAGTAATTCAGTGATTGTTGATGAGAAGTACGACCATGGAATTGAAAAAATGAGTTCCGTGTTGGAAAGAGTTGGTCTTGGTTTAGCGCCGTTAGATGAAGAGATGGCAGAAATCGCTCATCGGGCAATGGCTGGACATATGTACCGAATGGAATCTTGTCTAGCAATGCTGGCTAACATGACTGGCAATGTCATGAGGTCTAGATTGCACTTGTCCAGAGCGCTACAAAGTGCGACATTGATTGATGATAGAAATGCCGAGATGTTAGCAACTAACCAACTGGGAATGCTAGCATTAGTCAGAAAAAAGTGGGACAGGGCGGCAGTCTTGTTTGAAACTGCTGACGGCCAGGCCCAGTCAATTAACAATCAAAGATTGACATATTTGGTCTGTGCTGGAATTGCCAGGTTCCTCAACGATGAGGAAAAGACTGCGATGAAACACCTTAGCGCAGCACAAACAATTGTGGCAAACGACCCGATACAAGCCGCAAAAGACCTGTTTGAACTTGGAAAAAATATGCTGGCGATGGATGAAGCAGGTTTGGCAATCGAGGTACTGGATGAAGCAATGGAGTGTGCGATGGAGTCTAAGGATGATGAACTTGAAGAGCATTTAGCCGAATATCTGGTGTTAGCGAATAATGCACTGACTGAAAGTGACACACAACAATACCTAGGCCTTCGAAAATATTTAGACGATATCAATTCGATTGAATCAGGCAAGTTTGAAGAGTTTGAGGAAAAAATTGCTGAGATAGAGCAACAAGCTGAAGCGATGTCTAAACCCCTTGAGTCAGCCATTGAACAGTGGACTCCAGTTAGCGAAATACTACCTCCTACTGACAAGTTTACGGTGCTGCGAAGAGAAGTTGATGATGACGGAAGAACCTTGATTATCGGCCAACACAGCGAATTAGGGGTTGTTGGATTTTGGTTGCCTGAAGGAGAGTTTAATGCTTCTTCTGGGCAAAATATTACCATTGAAGGAACTCAAGTGAAGGTGGTAACCCCTCCCGAAAGCCTGCAAACAAAACACAGCATATCCGCCTTGATTGCGCTCAAGGATGCCGGAAAAATCGCTTTTTCTGCTGATATTGATTTGTAATTTTCAAACAACTGTTTATACCTATTTTTATCGATTTACTACTGAATCAGTCAACCAATACTGATAATACATACCCAAACTGAGGATTATTTATGGCTGCACGAAGTATTGTCATTCTTCTAATGATGACGATGCTATTGCCTATGGTGACTGCTCAATCAAGCGAACCGATTGATTACGGAGTTGGCGCTGAATTATCAGATAATCCCGAAGACGCTCCTCTCACCCACAATTTCTCACCAGCCGTTAGAGCGGCTTTTGCTCGTTCTAGCGACTTATCACAATATGACGCAGAGCAACAACAAACTGTATCTCAATGGGTGGTAGTAAGTAAGGAAAAGATGGGTGACTACGCCCCCAACCTAGCTAATACCTACATCATTGATGCAAACTTTAACGACGGTGCAAGTTTAGTTGCAAAACTAAAATACCAAACACAAATCGAAGTCGCTTATCCACTAATCAGTAAAACATATGCACCCAAATGGACCCCTGATGATGCTAAATTTAACGATCAGTGGCACCTACAAAATACTGGACAGACCGGTGGAAATGCTGGCGAAGACGCAAACATCACCACTGCATGGGATGATTATCGTGGTGACGGGATTGTGATCGGAATTGTTGATGATGGTCTAGATTGGCAGCACCCCGATTTAGACAATTATTATGAAGAAACATTAGATTACGATTTTTGTAACAATGATAACGATCCAAGTCCAAGTTATTACGATGGCCACGGCACTTCGGCTGCTGGAGTTGCTGCTGCTGCTGGTAACAATACTATCGGAGTTAGCGGAGCGGCACCAAAAGCAAGTTTGGCTGGCCTACTGCTGATCGCTTGCAGCACCACTGACACCAGAGAAAGCAATGCTCTGTCACACAACCGACAAGACATTGATATCTACTCAAATTCTTGGGGACCAAGTGACAACGGCAGAACCGTTGAAGCGCCCGGTCCTCTAATGCTTGCTGCCTTTGAAAACGATGTATCACAGGGTAGAGGAAGTTTGGGTAACATCATTACTTGGGCAGCCGGTAATGGGCTGGATGATGATGATAATTCAAACTTTGACGGGTATGCTAACAGCCGTCACACCATTGCAGTAACTGCAGTAACTCACTATGGTGAGCAGTCATGGTACGCTGAGCCTGGTGCTAACATCCTAGTTGCGGCGCCTTCAGATGGAGATGGAGAAGGAATCACCACAACTGATAACGCAGGTGGTGGAGGATACAACAACGGCGATTACAATGATGATTTTGGTGGGACTTCATCAGCAACTCCGCTAGTATCAGGAGTCATAGCACTGATACTGGAAGCCAATCCAAATCTAACTTACCGCGACGTCGAGCACATAATCGCTCACAGTTCTAGGCAAAATGATGCTAACGATAATTCGTGGGGCACTAATGGTGCTGGACATGATGTTAGTCACAAATATGGCTTTGGAGTAATCGATGCCAGTGCTGCGGTTGCTTTGGCTGAGAATTGGAATAATGTTGAAGAAGAAATTAATTTTCAATCTGGCCTTATTGATATTCAAGATACCCCAATCCCTGATAATTCTGCCCCGGGAATAATTGAAACTATACAAGTATCAGATTCTATCAAAGTAGAACATGTGGAGGTTATTGTTGACATTGACCACTCATATCGCGGCGACCTAGCAATCACTCTAACCAGCCCTATGGGTACTCAAAGCAAACTATCTGAGAAACACGAAGATAGCAATAACAATTTGAATGATTGGATGTTTACCTCTGTTCATCATTGGGACGAGGACAGTTATGGAACGTGGACCTTGTCGGTTGAAGATCAAGGAAATGGTGACACTGGGACATTTTATGATTGGGAATTAAACATTTATGGCACCGAAATAAACACTGACAGAGATGGCGACGGGCTTACTAATGTAGATGAAGATAACCTCCACGGAACTGACCCCGATGACATCGATACTGACGATGACCAAATCAACGACGGTGACGAGATTAACATTCACGGAACCAACCCACTCAGTAGTGACTCCGATAATGATGGTCTAGACGATGGCCTAGAGATATTGGTAAATGGTACAGACCCGCTAGATAGTGATACTGATGATGATGGTTTGACTGACGGTGCAGAAGTAAATATCCACAATACCAATCCACTAGTCCCAGACCTCGACCAAGATACTGATACTTTTTATTGGTTCCAAGACTGTAATGACACCAATGCTGCGATTTACCCGGGAGCTGTCGAGGTATTGAACTCAATTGACGACAACTGTGATGGTTTGTGGGATGAAGGGTTTAATCAAACTGATAGCGATGCTGATGAGTTAAGCGATTACGCAGAATACCACATTTACGGCACAGATTACACCTTACAGGATACTGACGGCGATATGTTAGAAGATGGTGAGGAGATACTAGAATATCAGTCAAATCCACTTGTTTATGATAATGACTCCGACCTTGACGGGTTCTACTGGTTCCAAGACTGTGATGACGGCAACGATCAGATTAATCCAGATATGCCTGAATTACTTGACGGGATTGACAATGATTGCGATGAACAAGTTGATGAAGACTTCATTGGGCTGGACCGTGACAATGATCAGTTACCAGATTTAGTCGAATATTACACCATGAATACCGACCCATTGAACAATGACACTGATGGGGATGGCCTAGAAGACGGTTATGAGATTCTAGAAATTGGTAGCGAACCAACTGACTTTGATACCGATGATGACGGACTTAGCGACGGAGTGGAAGTGTATCAAACATTAACTAACCCACGAATTCCAGACCTCGATGAAGATGGTGATGGCTTTAGATGGTTTGAAGAATGTAATGATGATGATAGTTCAATCAATCCTAATGCCGTTGAACAATGGAACGGAGTTGATGATAATTGTAATGATTTAATCGATGATGAAGTCAACAGATATCAATACTTAACTTTCTCGTCACTAACCAATAATACCATCAATGCAACTCAAGATACGTTGTCATTAAGTGTTGGAGTTGACTTGTCACAAGAAGATTACGATGCCGCAGGTTTGGCAGTATATTGGTACCGAAATGGCACCTTGCTTACTCGAAATCTGACTTTCGAAGAAGGACCATTCAATTGTACAACAACTGAGTTTGGATTCGGAGGAATCTTATGTGCAGGTAATGGTACTATTGGGCCATACAGCATCAAAGTGGTAATCTCTGATGAATTTGAAACTATAGAGCAATCATGGGAAATAAATTATTTTGTTTACCATCCACCTATTATTGAACCTGCTGATGATCAATCGACAGTCGCCCAATTTGTTGATGCATTGTCTGACAATATGATGATTTTAATAATTGCAAGCCTTATTGGATTAATTATGATTTTACTTGCAGTCCGAATGAGGCAGAATAAGCCTCATGGCTTACCAAGCACTCCACCACCGCCACAATCATTTGGTCAACAAATGCCGCAATATCAATACCAGCAAGCCCAGCCAAAGTATGGCGAAGTTCCGGCTGCACCGGATTTAACAATGTTAGATAGAAAGTGGAAGTAATCATGTATTCATGACATAATTCCAGCCGATAACACGTCCGTCAGTTGCATCAGCCACTAAATTGAATTGTTTATTCCAGCCATCTTCTGTCCACTCTCTGGAAATGTCTACTGTGGTAGCTCCATCTGTTGCATCACCAATGTTAGACAGTATGGAGTTGATTCCAGAGCCCGGAACGACTACTAAATATCCAATCCTAGTTTCTTGGTGATAAACTCCTGAAGAAGTAAATACGCCATCATTGCTGGAAAGACTTGGAAAGCGATTTACGTCTAATAGAGAGTTTTCAATGGTACTTAGGTTCAACACTTGTGGAATTAAGTCACGATTGTAAGATACTGTCTCGTCGTAGGTGCCTTTCTTGTCAAATTGACAATTTTCTTGAGTTGGAGTACCTGTCATGTTGAAAGTTACCCAACCTGCTGCATCATCACTGGCTATCCAAGAGATATTCCATTGGGTGCTTTGAGCATATTTTTGGTCGACTGCTCGCCAAACGTATCCATTATCATCAAGGGCCGCTGCTGCACCGCTGGCTGCGGTTTGGAAGTAATCGAAACACTGGATTGCAGCCTCTAGATTGTGGTCTCTTAGCACTGAATCATCTGGCATATGTTGGCCATTTGGACCCCAATTAGTTAGTTCATCATCACTAGGTGACAATTCATTTGCTTGTGGTCTAGCATCATATGACAGACCTAGTTCTAAGGTTTTAGAACCTCGGCTGAGTGAGGTTTTGACAAATTTATGGTTCATTGCAAGTTCACCATCTGGTAAAACATAGTCACCAAGTAATTTTGAGGTCGTGGAGCAACCCTGACGATTACTATCACTACCAGATATTACTACGTTGACAGTTTGTTCGGTAGCCCAAGGATTGTTTTCTTCTACTAACAGAGTCATGCTTGCAGAGCCGAGGCATAAATCTTGGATGTCTTGATTAGTGGCAACTATTTTCCACATCTCGGTGCTGCCTCTAGTTTCAGTACCTAATACTCGCCAATCCCACCCTTGACTAGATCCTGAGGAGCCGTCATCGATGTAATTGTTAGATAGTAATTCCTGTAATTCAACGGGTTGTAATAACATGGAAAGACCCGGTGATATCGTTTCAAGTTCACCAAATAGTCCACCTACTCCAAAGGTCATCAAATTACCTTGGTAGGTGTCTTCAATATTGAGATTCCAATCTACTGCGGTGCCAATAGTTGCCCGGTCTCTAATTTCGGTCCATTTGGTAGAGGTTAATTCTGCAGTACCGCCAACGCTGGCAGGGAATTCTGAACATGCATTCGAACCTGGGATACTAGAGCGTAGATGGCGCTGGAGAGTAAAGGAATCAAGGTCGTAACTAGAAACTGCTTCTACAGTCAACCAGTCCATACCTTGTCCGCCCTTGGCGCTAACCGCACCCATTCTATCCAAGGATGTTTGAGAAACAAGTTGAGAACTATCCCCCTCAGTAATTGCTACTCCTCCTGTTCCAGCAAAGATCAGCCTAAGTTTACAGATGTCATCTTCGGTTTCAATTTGGTCTAATACCAAATCTAGAAAACCTTCGCTCGCCATAAAATCACCGTCTTCTATGATGTAACTCATATCGTCACCGTAACGTAGATTATCTGCAGTGAAGGGTTCAAGTTGATTGTTGAAGTAATACCACGTACCAGCGCCGATAATCATTATGACAAGGAATACAGCTGCAATTTTTGGTTGTTTAATCATATCAAGGAGGGTCGCTGGAGACTCTGCAGAGTTAGTTGTTGGTTGTTTTACAACTTGGGTTTTTGGAACTTTGACTTCTTCATCTAGAGTGATAAATTCGGCATCTAGAACTTCTGCATCTAGAATATCATCATCACTGACTAGCACAACTACAGGAGCTGCTGCTGGTTGTTTTGGTGGCTCAACTTCTGGAGTGATAGTGTCATCATCTTCTAGTGACAGACTGGGTTGTAAGGCATCTAATTCCTCTGATGCCGATGCTTTGGCTATTGTTTGCTCGACTAAGTCCTCAATTCCTAATTCTTTTTTAGATAATCCGGATTCAATCAAACGGCCAACTAAGTCAGATTTGTTACCCGATGTGGGAAGGTCATTCAGGATACACAAGGCTTTGAGTTTGGCCGCACTAAGACTTGATTTCAACTCGTTGGACAACCTCTTCACCAGTCTTGCGCTATCGTTTCACCCTTTCAATCATCTTGTTTATTGTTTCAAAAACAATCGATTAATTGAGGTAGTTAGTATCTATGACTCATGTGGGATGTATTGACCAGATTGGTCTTTGACGTAGATTGTTTGTTCGTATGAACCATCATCCATTTTGCGATAGTAATAACCATTGCCAGCATCTTCAAAAATCGGGAATTCTTCAACCTCTGCTGTATTTTCTTGCGCCGGTTCTTGTGGATTGCTTGCTGGAGGAGGGCCTTTGCGTTGTGATTCTGCCGGAGTTGAGGCGATGTTGGCTGGTCCTGAACTTGGCGTTACAGATTGTGGCGCTCCGGACGGCCCGCTTACCGATTGTGGAGGGCCGCCTGGTCCCGCAACTGGTTTTGGAGGACCAGATGGGCCTTGTGAGATTTTTTGTTTTCTAGCATCTTCCAATACTATTTGCTCTTCAGTTACTTTGTCGTCTTCGAGCAGTGATTTGACTTTCTTACCAACTTTTTGGGCACCAATAAAAGCAAATGATGAAAGTCCCAAAAAGAACAAACCTGGGACTCCTGCAATAACTTGATTGGGCCATAATTTACCTGTTACTCTCAGGTTTGTATTACTAGGATCTACCACTTCTCCATTGTCATAAACAACCTTGGCATTCAAACAATATTGGGCCATATCTAAATTGAAATCAAAGATGTACTCCTTACCTTCAACTGGAAGTTTCACAAAATCATACTGATATTCATGACTGCTGGTTAATTTAGCGGTGCTTTGCGCTTCGCTTATGATTTCTGTGTCAGTACAATCATCTAACTGTAAAACATATATTTCCAAAGTTGTATTCTCGGTTGTAGGTGGCAACTGCTTTACAATGACGGTTACTTCATATGGAACATCCATGAAATCTTCACCACCAAGGGATGGACCCCAAACAAAACCGATATCTTTCTGTGCAGTCCCATATTCAAAATCAGCATCCATCGGCATAGGAAACAAGGCAAAAGCAAACATAAGTAACGCAACTCCAAGGAACATGAATACATTCCATCTTGACTTTTTCAGCGTCTCCTGTAATGATGTTAGAGTATCAAAATTATCTTCCCCTACGTCCTGTATGGTTGGTGTTTCAACAATGTCACCTTCCTCTGCAGCTTTATCTGCAACTGCTACTTCGCCCTCGGCCATGAACTGGGGACAAATAAGTAGCACTTCAAAGGCACTATTGTCGTATAACAAGTATTTTTGCCGATGATATGAAAAAGTAATGGCTCCTCCTCTTATCATGGACCTGAAACTAGCTGTACTGTCTAGAGGGCCTAGGCTCTACAGTACTAGGCGGTTGGTTCAAGAAGCCAAAAAGCGAGGCATTGATGTTGAAGTTACTGACCCAATGAAGTTTTCATTATTCGTTGACGACGGTGCAATCGACATACATCATGCCGGACAACCATTTACTCACGAGGCAGTCATTCCAAGAATTGGCCATTCGATAACTAAACACGGGGTTGCGGTGCTGAGACATATGGAACAACTAGGAATTTGGACGGTAAACACTGGCCAAGGAATATTACAAAGCCGTGACAAATTACATGCCTCTCAAATCCTAGCAAAAAACAAGATTCCTGTTCCAAAAACCACTTATGTTCGAGATACCATAGATGTCGAACCTGCTATTGATTTTGTTGGAGGACTGCCTGTAGTGATCAAAGTGACTCAAGGCACCCAGGGGCAAGGAGTATTCCTACGCCATACACTTCATGAGTCAAGAAGTCTAGTTCAAGGTCTATTACTAACTGGTAAATCTGTTCTAGTGCAAGAATACATTGCTGAATCTCACGGTAAAGATATCCGAGCCTTGGTAGTCGGTGATAGAGTCGTAGCAGCCATGCGAAGAAGAGCAAGGGGCAGAGAATTTCGTAGCAATTATCACTTAAACGGGACTGTTGAAAAAGTTGAATTAACTCCGGAATTTGAAGAACAAGCCTGTAGAGCTGCAAGAGTCTTGGGGCTAAATATTGCTGGAGTAGATTTACTAGAAGCTGAAAATGGCCCGTTGGTATTAGAGGTCAATTCCTCACCTGGTTTGGAAGGTATCGAAAAAGCAAGTGGGGTCAATGTTGCTGGTGAAATCATTGATTATGTAATAAGTGAAGCAGCATTTTCCGAAGTAGACTTAGGCCAACTACTCAGAACTGTTCCCGGTTCTGGAGTTTTATCATTGACACTTAGAAACCATCCGACGATGGTGGGTAATAAAATATCAGATTTATTCAAATCCTCTCATGAAATCCCAGTATTTGCACTTTCAAGAGATAACGGCCTAATATGGAATCCTGATTCTGAAATCCAGTTGCGCTATGATGACGTTATCATCTGTTATGGCGAGTTGAATCATTTGCGTTCCTCTTTGAAAAACGCGATTTTAGGCGTTGCAGATAAGGCGTTTAAATCAACTGGAAAAGAAGAAACTAGTGCTTGAGCAGGTTTAACAAACTTCAATAAATACTCTGCATGTAACCCCTATATGGGCAAGAGATGTTTCATCATTTTCTTTGCCCTGTGTGTTTTATTTCCTTTAGATTTATTTGAGAATTCAACTACTGCATCTGTAGACGATACAAAGAAGATATACCATGTTGAAGAAGACCAAGATTTAGAATTAAAGGTACATCCACCAGGTACATTCTTCGACGAAAGTGAAAAGTTGATTTGGTCGCCAAATAATATCTCAAGTGAGAATTTAATGCAAATTTCAATTGTGATGGGGGAAATAATAAATCAAAACGCAATTCGATCCATAAATACCTCAGCATATTGGGACGGAACTACATCTTCAGTATTGCAATTTTCAAACACCACGGTAATTCATGAATTGGTTGTCATCAATAAAAGCACGGTTGTTACCTACAATGTAAGTTACCCAAATACCGTTTGGGGTGGTGACTATTCGCTAAGTGTTACGATAAATTTCCAGAACTCTACAACTCAGGAGATCCATTACCGCGGAATTCAATTCCAAACATATGACTATCACATCTACGGAAATAAGAATCAAGAAGGCATACTTTTGTGTAGTTGTGAAACAATTGAAAGTGAAATTTTTATAAGAAATACCGGCGAAATCGAATCCATATTACAAATTAGTGTGTCGCTTGATAGTGCCGCAGATGAATTTGCTAAAGTTGAATTTGTCGAACAAGATTCGATGGATATTGCTTTAATTGAGTCAGGAGAAGTATTTTCAACAAACATCTCAATCATGTTAGGAAAAGATAACATAATAAAAAATAATACCCTTGATATTCCAATAAGTATTAACATTTCTTATGAGGAAGACGATGGTAATTTGGTTTCGTTATATGAACAATATTATTTCCTAAAGACTATAATTGTTGATTCAAATAACAACCCCGAAGTCTCACTTGAAATCCCCGAATACAACGATGTTTTAACATCAAATGGATTTAATAGTTTACGAATCCCACAACACGGCAATGATTCAAGCCTATTTTTCTTAGGGAACGCAGAATATACTACTCGAATTTCAGTGCAGAATTTGGGATTCTATAACGAAGAATTGACAATAATATCCAATAACTCTCAATTAAATCAAACGGTTTTGTATCAAGATAATCTCTACATTATAGACAATTTTAATGAGTTGAAAATTAATATTGGAACATATGAGATTATTGAATTAAAAATTTTAATTCAAAAACCAACAAATATTGTAATGTCAAATCTAAAGTTTACCATTCATTTCTCCGATTCCTACCATACTGATATTGAATTAAACTTTGTCGACGCACCCACGGTCTCTACAGCGGTGATTTTAAGTTCTAATAACCAAACAACAGAAACAGAGTTGCCAATTGATGAAGACATCGCATTGCATGTTGATTTGTCTGATTATGAAGCGCTAGTTTTCTTTGAAAACCGGTGGTTTTTAACATGCCTAATAGAATCAACCAATAATTCGGTGAATGAGCTTATTGGGATACAATGTAACAACCAAAATATCCTTATCCAACCGGTGATTGATGGAAGGGACAACTACTCGTTTTACTTTAATTTGCTAAACCTAAGTAATGAACTAAATTCCAACTTTTCGGTCAAGTTTGAAATATCGCATCAGCCTTTAAGTAGAAATTCTTCGATTGTTCACTTTATTACATTGGATTATTTGATAGATTTAACAAATCAAAATGATAATTCCAATAATGAGGGCGACAACACCGGAAATAGTGGAGATAGTGATTCAAATAACTCATCTGGAAATGACAATACTACCGGGAATCCTGTTGATGACTGCGCAGACATCCAGTGCGATACGTGCCCTGTAGGCATGGTCAATGATCCGGAGGGAGGTTGTTGTGCGTGCATGGAAGCCCCTGAGACCAATGTCGATACTGGTGATGAAAATGACGAACAAGGCGAACTGCAAAATGATGATGCAACAAACACTGCCACAGAAGAAAGCAATATGCCAACTTACTTGATTATCGGATTAGTTATTGCTGCTTTAATTGCCGCAGTTGTAATAATTAGAGCAAGAAAATCTTCCGAAACACAGCAAATTGTGAGTAATAAAACTACTACTCAATTACCGATGCCTGCATTACCGCTACCGGGATTGCCAATACCAAGTGCAGTTGTAGTTTTGCAGGAATGGACTGATGATAATGGATATTCATGGCGACATATGTCTGACCGCACAATAATGTGGTGGAATGGGTCTGACTGGATTCCTTATGGCAAGAACTGAAGCCTTGCTTGAGGCTGAAAACCCGGTGGTTTGATATCTTAGACCTTTATCCCACATATGCCCTCAGGGGCAGGGGATGCACGCTCGTTTCGGCGAGAGGCGGTGACGCCAATGGAAAGACACAGAGGAGACTTTAGACAGCGTAAGGCGCTTAGGCCTAGCCAATTGCGTCTAACTGACGAAGATTTACCTCTGCCAGCAAGACTGTATCATTTACGTGAGTTACCGTGGCTCAGCTGTTACAAAAACCAACTCAAATCAGAGAATAAATCACCAAATACTCAAAAATCCTATGTTTCAGGTTTACGAGCCTATGTCGAGACCATATTACCTAGAGAAGAGGTCTTATCGGAGACAGAATATGAGTCGATGTCGATACATGAATTAGCTCAACGTATGGACCCTTTCAATGGCCGTATCGACTTATGGACGCATAGTCTAGCAGATCTACGACCAACGACTTACAATGCAAGGCTAGCGGCCGCAAGACATCTACTGAAATGGTTAGGCCACAGATGGCCTGAACACCTTACTAGAGCGCGCACTGGTAAGCGCCTGCCAAGAACACTAACCAAGCGAGAATTGACCATGGTACTTGATGCTGCTAAAACTAGCGAAGACCCTGTTGCATCAGTTGTAGTGACCCTTATGCTAGATACTGGGATTAGAGTAAGCGAAGTTTGTAACTTAGACTACGGTGACATCGATATTGAAGATAATTCAGCCAAGGTAATTGGTGGTAAAGGCGATAAAGATCGCTTGGTATTATTCACCAAACGTTCACTAGATCGAATTAACGCTTGGCTACCGGTTAGAAGTTCAAGAATAAAGTTTGAAGACAGTCCACTACTGCTAAATTCTGCAGGTAGAAGATTGCAACCAAGAGGAGTTCAACGGTTGATGGACAACCTTGCAATTGAGGCTGGTTTACCCAAAGGAAAACTCACACCGCACGTACTTAGGCATAACTTTGCTACTGGACTGTTAGAAAGAGGAGCTGATTTGGTGTCCATTCAAAAATTACTTGGCCACAGTAGTATTGCTACTACCAGGGTTTATCTTGAAATCTCAGATCAAACCTTGCGAGAGGTTTACAATCGTGCTCAATCAATGCGGCACAATATAATTGAATCATCTGTTGAAACTGATGAAGTGATTGAAAATACACCCTATACCAGTATTGCTGGTATAGAGGACTAGTTTGATTTGGTCTTGCGCTTGGAAACCTTCTCTGGACCCAACCATTCTCTATGTGGCTTTACTATCTGCCCAGAATGGCCTACAATCGGACAGTATTTTCCCGAACGACACCTTGAACAATTTTCCTTTGGCGGAAGCTCGACAGTCTTTCGTAACCGTCCATACTTCCGTCTTGGCATGTATTAGAATCAGCAAGAAGGTCTTTGAACAATTCGCGTGATTACTTCTTGGCTTTCTTAAACCAAGCCATCTTTGAGATTGGCGTGGATTTTGATGGTCCAATTCTGCCGCCTTTGGTTGCGATATCCTTGTTAGTTCTTTCAACCTTAGGTTTACTAGCCAAATCTTTGGCTTTACCAGCGGCTTTTGCAGCCACTGATTTTGCTTTAGTAGCAGCAGCCTTTGCTTTTGCAGGCGCTTTTTTAGCTGCTGTTTTTGCTTTAGTAGCAGTCGCCTTAGCTTTTGCAGGTGCTTTCTTAGCTGCGGCTTTAGCCTTGGCAGGCGCCTTCTTAACGGCTGCCTTGGTTGATGACGCGGCTTTTTTGGTGGCGCTAGAGGCTTTGTCTACCTGCTTTGCTGCGGCGGCAATTTTCTTGGCCAGTGCTGCTTGAAGTCCTGCTTTGACCAATTTTGTGGTACCTGCTGCGGCCACTTTGGAAATTGTATCTAATTTAGCATCGACTAATTTCTTGGCGGATGCTGCACCCACACCTGGAAGTGAGGTCAATTTATTGGCTTGCGAATCTTTCTTGCTTGAACCCATGGTATCACCAAACAGTGCACAGAAGAAGTAACTAATGAATTATTGCTTTAGATACTTTTTCCCGTTTAATTCATTGGTAGATAGTCGCAGGGCTTTACATGAGGGGGACAAATACCGATGTTGTCCTGCTGTGCCAAGTCTCCAGTGCCAAGGCAGAACACTGTGTTGAAACCGCAACTGGGTTACTGCGCAGAGCAAATTTCCCAGGGGAAAGCCGGGTTGTTTACTTAGGCAATGTTGCGGGAGCGATAATCAGAGCGATGGAATCGCCAGAAACTCCAGAATTTATTGAAGCGCCCGGCTACAATGAACAAAAATGGCGGCTAAAAACTACCAGTGGTGCAATGAGTGTGACCATTAGTTCAAAGCCGTATTGGGGTTTCGGACTATTCACTTCCGGATATTTGAATACGGTAGAAATATCAGGGCCTATCAATATCATAGCCAGATTAATCTTTGACCTTGATGCATCATTAGCAACCTCGCCATGGCAATTTAAGCATGCTCGGTCAGTAAACAAATATCTGGCTAAAAACTATCCAAGCACCTCGATTGAAGCGAATGAAAAGACTTGGCGGTCACTGATTAGTCAATGTAAAAACGACTCTAATGAAATGATTCACGTGATGACTCAAGCGGTTGATAATATTGAGCAAAAAGTCAACATGGTTAATGATTTTCAGGGTTGGTCAAAAGATAAGGCACTGGTCAATATTGCTGCTGCAAGATATGATTTAGCAATCGCCAAAGAGGCATTGGCAGACCGCAACATGCCAAGTGTAGAGCGAGCGCTAGCACGCACAGAGGCCGCACTAATCGAGGCAAATCCAGACCACGCAATGAATGAGGGCGACGGAGAGTTCAACATCGATAAATCGCTCGAAAGAATTAGTTTTGACGAAGATTTGGTGATTAAATCAGTAGATGATGAGTCAATTCCATTGATTGACCTAACGGAATCTGAATGAATTTCCACGGCTAATGGTGGTAAAATATTACGCGTCGCGTTGATAAAGGGGTTACTACTCGGATGGGTTGGTTGAAATGGCTTCAAAGAAGAAATCCGATGGTAGTGGAATCCAACAAGCTGCTGGTCTTATCCGTTATTTCGACGAAGAATCTGAACACGCATGGAAGATTACTCCGCTACAAGTATACGGCGCCTGTATCTTTATTGGTGTCTTCTTTTACCTGGTAAATCAAGGCGTAGTTTCAGCAATTTGGAACCTATTCTGAGGTCTAAAGTGGCCGAATCATAACTATTTTGTTTTCTATAGTAGCCATTTTTTGTGCTACTTGCATTGCTGTATCCATATCTAGTGTTGCACCAATGGTCTTTTGACCAGTCGAATCGTGAACGATGAGACGATGAGTTAGATTATTCAACGCACCTTCTTCAATTCGCTCAAAGACCCAATGCTCATCTTCAATCCGAATCATGGCTGGGACATCAACCAAAGGCCCCATTTCTCTACCGATATCGGTAGTTCTTGTTTTCAACCCTCGAAGATCTTTAATTGGATTCCAATTTCTAATCCTTGTCGGTGTTCGTGCTTTACGATTATTATTTACTCCGCCTCTAAATGCTCTTGTCATAAGGGTCCCATCCCTTGAAGTCTGTGACTTCGTTCCAAGCAGTTCCCATCTATTAATAAGCAGCGCGATGATTTCTGCTGGGATTTAGACGGTTTTGAGCGTGACGGGTTAATTCGTTCTAGCAACGTGTAATTTCATTAGACAATATGGCATAATTAGGATTGTAGGGCCAAATAGCAAAAAATTACTAACTGGATTTGATGATAAAATCAAGCCTACGCTGAGGATCAATACCAAGCCAAGTAAAAGGATACTTAGTTGCAGATTTGGCGAATTGACATCAAACTCAATGGTACTTGGTAAGATAATACTCAAACAAGCTACTATCCAAAGTGAGGGAATTAGGAATATCGCCAACGAATTGAACATTAGTATTGCTGCAGGAGCGAAAACTAGCATCATCCTGAGCCACCAATATTCTGGTCGGGATGCAGCGTCAAAGCCGTATCGTGGTAAAATTTGCGTCATCGAAATAAGTATCATCACTGATGCGGTTAACCAAAAAGCCTCGTGCAGATATCTATTGCCTTCATCAAAAACAGTTGAACTTCTCAGCAAGAGACTAGTTATTACAACGATTATCAAAATAGTGCAAGTAGCCATTATGGCAAATGAACGACTACGTCCATCGCCGACTTTTAGCGCATCATCAAACTGTTGAGATGGGCCGCAGATAAATGTCAAAACTAAGCCTTGTGATAAAAATATCAATGCCATTTTGACTTTACCAAACTGATTATCTATCACCCAATCGATAGTGAAATATTCACTTGAATAAAAGCCAAGTAACATTATCCCACAAACCACGTACATTTTTAGCGAGGCGCGAAACAGTAGTGTCTTAATTCCTGCATCAGAGTAATGGAACGTCGAGATGGCAAATAACTCACCACTAAAGGCGATGATTAGAATGGCAGTTATCACCATTAACAAATTATAATCACCCGCAGCTGACATGGTTGGCTCCAGTGGTAAACTATCGGTGGAGTAATAGTTGGATTCTGGGAAAAATACCCAAAAGGACAACAATGCACATGCTGCTACATAGATCATTACTCGGTTGCTAATCATCACTTTTAGTTCATCACTAGAGCCTTTGAGGCTTGGTAAATATCTAGTCCACAGCGAAAAACTCAACAGGAATAATAACGCTATTTCTCCAAGACCATCGCCGGTAATTAATAACTGTAAATCGGTTAATGAGGCCTCAGTTTGACCAAGTCGCTTGGCTACTTCGGTTTCCGCCATATCTCTGTTCATTATCGACCTTGCCCGGTAAATTACTAGGTAGAGTGTCATAATTATTGGCAGGGCTCGGTAAATTATTTTGGCGTTACGTGCACCTTTGGGCGAAAACCTGTTACAATACTGGTCGACTTTATTGGGTATTAGCCAGAGTACTAAACTGAAGATTAGTGCTGGGAAAAACAGCGGTAATGAATCTCCCAGCATGACAGTTCTAGCAATATCTACCCCTTGAGGGTGGCGGAATCAAGATAGACATGATGCTTAAGCCCTATACATGGCCTATCAGCGTTGGACGCAGGAAGAACTGAGAGAAATCTCAGAGAATTCACTGCTGGCCAAGATGGTTGAAAGTCTAGGCATTGATGTTGATAACTGGCTAGATTATGCCGTTGATACTCTGCCTGAAACCCTCCGGTTAACCGGCAGTAGGGCCGACATTGAGTGGACCAAAAGGGAACTACGAGCAATGGGCGGTGTGCCAATTTCTTGGATGCCTGAAGAAAGTGCTTGGCAAATGCCGTTTGCTAGAGGCAAAGCCCCAGAAGGTTATGCTAAACGAATGATGTCGATTTTACACGACTCAGGAAGAATCACTCGCCAAGAGGCTGCTAGCATGCTGCCGGTTGAATTGCTGGGAATAACTGATGAAACAGTGGTGTTGGATATGTGTGCAGCACCTGGTTCAAAAACGACTCAGGTGGCGGAAAAACTCGCCCCTAATGGCATTGTAATTGCTAACGAACCGGTTGCTTCAAGAGTTAACATGTTGATTTCTAATCGTGCTAGGTTGGCGTTACCAAATGTGTTGATTAATCAACAAGATGGCCGACACATAGGCAGAATCCCTCCCCCCGGTTATGATGCTATTTTGGCTGATGTGCCGTGTTCTGGTTCTGCAACGACTAGAAAAAATGTCCAAGTTTGGCAGAAATGGCGACCACTAGACGGCCGAAGTTTATTCAAATTACAACTGACAATTGCCCAACGTGGCGCAAGAGGATTACGACCCGGCGGCAAAATGATTTACTCGACCTGTAGTATTGACCCGATTGAAAATGAGGCTGTTATCGCTGAATTACTGCGCACCTGTCCATGGATGGAATTAATGCCAATCGATTCTGCTATACTACCCGGATTAGTGATGCACCAAGGATTAGCCGCTTGGGATATACTTGATGACGAGTGCCAAAAAGTGGTTATTGCTGGTGAATTGCCCAGACTTGCTGGACTTAACAAAGCCCAGGTTTGTCCGGCAACTAGAGCTGGAATTGACGAAGACTGTGATGAGGAAAGTGAACGGGCAATTGCTGAGCAATTAGGCCTTACCAGGCGGCTTTATCACATGGACAACAATACTGGTGGATTCTATGTTGCCTTACTCAGGCACCGTCCAGAAGCAACCCCTGAAGGCAAAGCAAGAGTATACATTTCTAAGCGTAAGTTAACCGAAAATTCTGGGTGGGAGCCAAAAATCATGACGATTAATCACACTAGTCGTCATGATACTAATCCCGCCCTTGAAGAAGAAATTACTAGTGTGTCTAAGCAGTACGCTATCACTGATAACCAGTGGTCATGGTGGAAAAGAGGACGTCGACTAAATATCACCCCACGCACGGTGCTTGAGAGAATATACCACCCAGTGTGTCCAAACAAAGATGGCAATTTATGGCAGAATAATACCTTTCATCCGCTGAAGATAATTCATGTCGGAATGCCTTGCTTCGTTAACAATAAAGGCACCTGGAGAACCCGACAAGAGGCTGTTCCAGCGATTGAAAACCATCTTGGAGACATATTGATTGACATAGATCATGAAATGGTTATCCAGTTACTCAATAATGTCCCGATTCTAAAACAGGATGTCCTGCCGCCACAGATGGTTGATTATTCAGGACCAGTGCTGATGTGTAGTGAAATTGCGGGTTCAAAAGCGATAGTCTCGGTGTGGAGTGGCAACTGGCTGAGTCTGATGATCAACACTACCGAAAAAGACATACTAAGAGCCAAATTAGGCATCCCATTTGAGCATGAACTCGAGGAGGAGTGAGCATGAATAGATGGTTAGTTTGTTTAGTGGCAGCAATCTTGTGCCCTGGATTTATTGGCCTTTCAACAGCACAACAAGATGCTGTGGCAAGTAGTGAAATTCCTGCAGCACTGGCAGTTAGTGAATCGTTAACCGAATGTTTTGTCGACTTAGATACCACGCAGTGTAGTGCTAATTCACCTTCATCCTTAACGCTAAATTGGTGGTCTTGGAGTGATGAGACCGGTTCTAATTGGCCTGATGATGACGCCAAGGCGCGTGCTGGAGAACTGGGTCTAAATGTCACACAGAACAATCCGGTCAGTAATATCAACCAGCAAAATGAGGGGCTGCCAATCATTGGACTAACTGGTAATCTGTACTTAATTAGCGAACTTGAAGGTTATCGAATTGAAATGCCCATTGAAATGACACCAAATTATAATTTAACAGATTCAACAATAATGTATATTTTCTTGAGCAAGGACAATGCTATTGATGTCCACAACAGACAGGTTGCTAATCTAGTCTATGAGATGAAACCTGAAATTGGCTTTAGTAATCTAGCTAACAATACCACTGCAACAACTTGGATCTTAGCAGAATCACATCTATCTGCTGCTGGTGTTGATATTGAAAAGTACCCGTATGACTGGCAGGTAACATTTGCCTTATTTGGTGGCACTGAACAAGACAATAACACAAGACTGCTCAGCCTCCATCAAGTTAGACTTGAAACTCAAACCGATAGCGTTGAGGTTGATGAATTCCTAATCCCAATTCTAGCCATCGCATTTGCGATAATTATCATCTCCACGATACTTGGAAACATGTACAGGGAAGAGCACGGAATGCCAATCATTACCGGTTACTGGCACCGTGAGAAGGACAATTGTTTAGTGGTAGAATTTACTACTAAAAATCAGAAAATGGAAATCAAATCCTGTGAAGCTGAATTACCGTGGAAAATGTCATCGCGCTTTAAAAGCCGATTTATCGAGCCAAACCAAAGTGTGCAGGTTGAACTGAAATTCAAGCAACTGGATGCTAGTGATTGTCGACTAAATATTCGCTTAGAGGTTGAGGAACTTGGCGTTTGGACGCAATTTTTGTCAATCCCCTCAATTTTATCTGATGAGTAACAAGACAAGTTTCAAGTTCAGTACCTCTAGGCAACATCGTTGATGGTATGAAATTAGACGATGTAGACAGGGCAATATTAAGCGCACTACTAGAAGATGCCCGGGCTAGTCAGAGAAAACTTGCCCGTGATGTTGGAGTCGCTCAAGGTACCATTACCAATCGTATTCGACGAATGGAAGAAATGGGTATTATCAACGGCTACAGCGTAGTTATTGACCCTGAAAAAGTCGGTTGGTCAATGACCATTATGGCCGGACTACGGATTGCCAAGGGGCGCATGATTGATGTTCAACAGAAAATCGCCGCTGATCATCGAGTATTTTCGGTCTACGACGTAACTGGTGACTGGGATTCATACGTCTTAGCCAGAGTCAAAAATCGGGCTGATTTAGACGACCTAACCAAAACCGTATTCACTCTAGAAGGCGTGACTAGGTCGTTTACCCACGTGGTGTTAAACACCGTCAAAGAAGATGGCCTACCACAGCCTGCCCCGGTAAGCAATGAAGAATAAGGCCTTTGAATGATGGCAAGTAGGGCGTACTATGGGTACCAACCGAACTATGGCTATTTTACTCGCGTTTGCGCTACAACTTTTGATGGTTGGCGCAACTGCTGCTCCACTAGCAGACAGTACTAACCCAATGGGTACTTATGAAAACATGAACGATGATTTGCGTGAAGAATTATACCAATCAGAGTACAGTGAAGTATTGCCGGTCATCTTTCAACTAAACTCTCCAGTCACGCAAAGTGACTTGACCACTTTAGAACAATTTGGTGCTACAGTGCTTGGCGATGCACCTCTAGTTGACGGTGGATTGTTTGAGGCAACTGCTGAGGATATTAGACACATTTCTAACTGGGAGCGAATTGAATACTTGGAACTTGACAAAGAATTAGATTTCTTCTACCTACCTGCTGAATGGGGCGGCGACCCTACCGACCCTAGTGCCATGATGCATGAAACAACTCACGTTGTTAAAGCCACAGATACTTGGAATCGAGTCATCGTAAACCCCGCTGGCGCAATTGAATATGATGTTGATCTATCATTTAGTGAATGGGACGGCGATGGTACCGCAATTGTTGACTTAGATACTGGCGTAGATGCCGGACACCCAGATTTTGATTATCTTGAACCGTGGACTGGAGAGAAAGTAATCTATTCTGCTAAATTTGACGGTGTGTGGACTGAGACAAGAAACTCGGATACCTCATCTGGCCACGGAACGCACGTTGGTGGCACGATTGCCGGCAACGGTGATGCTTCGGCTGGCAGAAGAGCTGGTGTGGCAAAGGGTGCGCAAATGGTCGCCTTAGGTACTGGTGACGGCGCCTCTATCTTCGCAGCTGAACAAGGGCTTGAGTGGACCTACATCCATTCTGTTCCTGGTCAAAACCCATATCACATTCGAGTGGTTTCTAACTCATGGGGTACTGATGGAGATTACGACCCTAACGGAGTTATTGCCCAACTTACTGACATGTTAACTTTTGAGAATGGTGTTGCGGTTATTTTTGCTGCGTCTAATTCTGGTGGTTCTGGTGGCGACGGAGAATGTACTGGCGATTTGCGAACCAATGTTTACGCTAATACACCTTCAGCAATTTCAGTTGCTGCCCTGACTCACGACGGAACCGCTGTCACCTCATTCTCCTCAAGAGGCTGCATGAATCAACAACATACCTGGCCTGATGTTGGCGCACCAGGCAGAGACATCTGGGCTACTGCTCCACGTGGTACCGCAATTGACGCTTCAACAAAGTTGCAAGGCGACTTGTATTACATGGCAATATCTGGAACTTCGATGGCCACACCACACGTTGGTGGTATGGCTGGACTTATTCTTGATGTGGCACCGTCACTTGGTGTCGCTGATTATCACCGCGAAGACCACGACTTTGCTAGCAGCCTAGTTGGTGGCGAAGGTACTGCTGCATATGGTCAATTTGAAAATTGGGATGAAGAAAATTTCAGCCGTATCCACGAACTAGAATTGATTCTTGAATTGACTGCAGTCTATGAAGGAATGCAAAATTCATGTGAGGCTGGTAATGATGCTGATGCTTGTAGCGACATACCTGAAGAGTGCTATGTCAGTGCCACTGGTCAATGTCACGATTGGCGAATTGGTCACGGCCTTACCGATACTGATGCGGCTGTAGCCTTAGCAAGAACTCTACAATTGATGAGAGACCAAGACGGCAACGGAATTGTTGACCATCCAGAATATACCGTTTGGGATGCTTGGGAAATATACGGGAACATGATGGGTGAGAAAACCATCAGCCTAGACACTGACCGAGTTCGCCATTCTTGGAAAGGCGATTGGAACCATTTCAATAATGGTGCATCAGGAGCGGTATACTACACCGAAGATTCCCATTATGTGTGGATTCCAAACGGCACAGAGAGACTCGAAGCAATGTTTACTGCTGTAGAATTCGAAACTGAAACCGGTCAAGCAGGCCAAGTTCAGTTAGAAATTGACCTAGGTGAAGATGGCAGTAATGACGCACAGGGACAAGGCGACAGACTGGCAGATTCATGGTATTATGACTTAGATGTTGATTCCTCTTCATGGGGTAAGTGGGCTCATTTTGACGTTACCGGACAAGCAATAACCCTGTTTGGCTTGATTGAGGATCCTGAATTCTTTGAATCAAGAATCCCGTATACTGTCGATGTAATCCTAACTTTGGATGTAACTGAGCCTATCGATATTGCCTTTGAGCAAAAAACCGATTACTACTCCGACCTTGACCCAACAACGCCTTCTGAAAATTATGACGGCTCAATGGATGGCATGCTGACCTTCACTCGACAAGTCTACGACCAACAAGCAGTGGTTGAGTTGATCAAACCCAAGGTCATGGCAGATGATGATGGGCCAGATGGATTCTTCTCCGCCTTAGGTGAAATATTCTCCAATTACGGCTTTGCTATGTCCTCTATGCTGATTCTATTCATGCTAATTGCTGGTGGTGTGGGCTATACAATCAACTCTCGACGACAGGAAGAAGACGAATTTGCTAGTGAAAGCAAAACAGTAGAAGCAGAATTACTCGATGATTAATCATCAGCCAATCTTTGCTCGGCTAATTCAACATATTCGGCACTGATATCGTAGCCAATGTATGAGCGACCGGCTTTCTTAGCGGCTAGTGCAGTTGAGCCTGAACCGATGAACGGGTCTAGTACGACATCACCCTTGAAGGTGTAAAACTCGATACAACGGCGTGGTAATTCCTCAGGGAACGGTGCTGGATGGCCAATACGTTTGGCTGATGCAGTAGAGAACCGCCAAATTGATTTGGTGAAGTCAATGAATTCCTGCTTCTCGATAGTATCCTCACGACCTTCAGCCCGCTCTTGCTTAGTGCGCTGGAGTTTGAAATCACCTTTACAGTAGACTAGGATGTATTCATGCACATCTCTAAGGCACGGGTTTGAGGCTGATTTGAATGAGCCCCAAGCACAGCTAGAACCGGCAGATGCTGATTTATCCCAGATAATTTCTCCACGCATCAAGAAGCCAATTTCAAGCATTATCATGTTGATGTAACTGGTTAGTGGAATGTATGGTTTTCTGCCCACATTAGCGACATTGATTACTGCCCGCCCACCAGGGGCTAAGACTCGGTAGGTTTCAGTAAAGACATCTTTGAGCATACTCAAGTATTCTTGCAGACTCAAATCTTCATCATATTCCTTGGTAACATTGTAAGGTGGAGAGGTGACCATTAGTTGGACACTATTGGGTGGAATCATGCTCATGTCGCGTGAATCACCGCACACAAGGCTATCTCGTAGGAATTCAGGAAACTCTTGTGGATCGCCAACATCAGCAACCTTAGGAATTCCTTGATACATTTTGGAATCATAATATTTTGAAGCATCATGACTCTCACGCTTGGAGACGCCGAAACTCGAGGTAGTAGTAGAGGACTTTTTGTTAGAACCTCTACCTACGGTCATATCGACATCTTTGACGCGCGGCTTAATAATTCAATCGGCAGTCTAGCATAGAGAGACGCGCGTTTCTCTGTCATTACCCATCGACCAAATCCAATATTTGGAGACACACCGTGCCCAGTGTCAATTTTCTTTGCCGTGGTTTGTTGGATGATTAGTTGAGTTGGTTGTTTAGCCAAGTTTCATACTTTTCATTGGCACTGGCTTGAAACGATATTATGGCTGGAACTTCATACTCATGCTGAACATCAATCCATCGCTCTAAGCCTGGTAATTTTTCTTCTGTAGTTTTGAGTAACGTCACTACTTCATCATCTGCAGATAACTTACCTTGCCAATTGAACATTGACTTCACTTCACTAATTAGAATGCATGCAGCAAGTTTGTTTTCTAACAGCCCGCGCGCTATTCTCTCTGCATGTTCCATGCTTGGATGAGTAACTAGTACTAGCCTAATTGACATGTCTGTGCCTAGGGGTGGGAGTTTTTCAGCCCGTCGATGATTTACAACTCGGTAATATCATTGCGAGTGAAGTCAACATCGAACTTCTTGACCGCTTTTTGATAGACTGATGCTTCAATATCGCCTTTTCTAACTAACTGTGAGAGTGCTGCTAGGGTGATTGATACACCATCAATTTCGAAGAATCGGCGCAGAGCCTCTCGAGTATCTGAGCGACCAAAACCATCAGTGCCAAGGATCTCATAATTCTCTGGCATCCACTTTCTAACCATATCTGGTACTGCGGCCATATTATCTGACACGGCAATAATTGGCGTCTTAGAATCACCAAGTTGGGTTTGAGTCCAAGTCTTCTTGGCTTCTTTGTCAGGATTGAGTCGGTTCCAGCGGTCGACTTCTAAGCCGTCGCGGCGCAGTTCACCATACGAGGTAGCCGACCAAATTTCGCTTCTAACACCAAACTCTTCCAACTTCTCAACTGCGTCTAATACTTGCAGCATGATTGTTCCTGAGCCGATTAAGCGCACTACAGGTCCGTCACCTTTTGGCGCACCTCGTAGCATATACAGTCCCTTAATGATGCCTTCATCAACCGATTTTGGTTTAGCCGGCATTGGATAATTTTCATTGTAAACTGCAATATAATGGATTACATCTCTGTCGTCATCAACCATCTCTTTGATTCCGTATTGAATAATGGTGGCTAATTCGTAAGCAAAGGCTGGGTCCCAAGCACGCACTGCTGGGTTGGTATGAGCCATGAGTAGTGAGTGACCGTCTTGGTGTTGCAAGCCTTCACCATTCAGCGTGGTTCTTCCTGATGTAGCCCCAATAAGGAAACCTCTAGCACGTTGGTCGGCGGCTGACCAAATCAAGTCAGCAACTCTTTGGAAGCCAAACATGGAATAGAAGATGTAGAACGGGAGAGTCATGCAAGCATGAGTGGAAAAAGAGGTTGCTGCGGCAATGAAAGTTGAGGTAGCGCCCGCTTCGTTAATACCTTCCTCAAACAACTGTCCTGAGGCAGATTCCTTGTACTTCATCAGTACTTTATGGTCGACTGGTTTGTACAATTGTCCTTCTGGATGGTAGATCCCAAATTCAGCAAATAATGGATCCATACCGAAGGTTCTCGCCTCATCGGGAATGATTGGCACTATGCGTGGGCCTAATGGTTTTGATTTCATCAAAGAACGCAGTATTCTAACGAAGGCCATGGTGGTAGAAACTTGCATCTTGCCTTTGGTCCCTTCATCAAACTCAGCATAAGTTGAGGGTTCAGGAGTGGCAATATCAACTGGATATTTGTTTCTTTTAGGCACGAAACCGTTGAGTTGTTCTCGCCTTGATTTAGCATAGGCAACCAAGTCGGGGACGTCTTTAGGCTGAACATATGGATAATTTTCTAGGTCTTCATCGGTAAATGATAAGCCCATATCATCGCGCATGAATTTGATGTCGTTTAAATCGGCTTTCTTCTTTTGATGAGTGGTATTTCTGCCAGCAAACGCAGGTCCTAGCCCGTAACCTTTGATGGTTCGAATGATTACTACGGTTGGCTGGCCTTTGTGGGCAACTGCTTGAGCATAGGCAGCATGCAGTTTAACGAAATCATGGCCGCCAACATCTTCGCAAAGATTTTCTAAATCTTCGTCGCTGTAATCGCTAACTAAAGCGGCTAGTTCTGGAGTGTTGAACAAATCTTGGCGGATTATTGCCCCATCTGCAGTCATGATTCTTTGCTCATCACCATCGACCAGTGAGGCTAATCTGGCCACTAAAGCACCATTGGTATCACTAGCAAATAAGTCATCCCAGCCGCTGCCCCAAAGTACCTTGATGACATTCCAGCCTGAGCCTCTAAATCTGCCTTCTAATTCTTGAACGATTTTTGAGTTACCTCTAACTGGACCGTCCAGTCTTTGCAGATTACAATTCATGGTCATGATGATGTTGTCTAGCCCTTCTCGAGCTGCTAATGACAGTTGAGAGAGTGACTCAGGCTCATCGGATTCTCCATCCCCCATCGTGTACCATACTCTGGATGAAGTGGTATTGCACAGGCCTCTGGATTCGAGGTATTTGTTGAATCTGGCTTGATGTATGGCAGTCATGCCGCCAAGGCCCATACTGACACTAGGGAATTCCCAAAAGTCTGGCATTAAGCGAGGATGTGGGTAAGAAGACAGGCCTTTGCCGCCAACTTCTTGTCTGAATAATTCGATGTTTTCTTCGGTTAGTCGCCCTTCTAGCCATGCTCTGGCATAAATTCCTGGCGAAGCATGTCCTTGCCAGTATAGATGATCGCCTGAGCCATCCCCGTCTTTACCGCGGAAGAAATGATTGAAACCGATTTCCCAAGCGTGCGATGCTGAGGCATAAGTTGAGATGTGGCCGCCAATGCCGTCAAAGTATTTGTTGGCTCTAGTAACCATCATCATTGCATTCCAGCGAATTACCTCGTGGAGGCGCTTTTCAAGGGCTAAATCACCAGGATAGTTGCCTTGATTCGATACTGAAATACTGTTAACATATGGTGTGTTAACAAGATCGATATCAACACCAGACTCTCTAGCAGCATTTACTGTTGCTAGTAATATTCTTCTGGCTTCTTTGTCGCCTAGTTGGTTGCTAACTGCTAAAATAGAATCTATCCACTCTTGAGTAGCAACAGGGTCTGGGTCTGGAAGATTTAGGTCAGATTCAAAGCCCAATGTGACTCCTCCTGTGTCTATCCTGTTGCCTTCGGCTTTCAAACCCTTCTAACTTTTACAAAACAGTAAAAATTACTATAATTTGGCCATTATCTTTGTTTTTAGGCCAAAAAACGTGTTACTGAATTAGATTTGATATAATTTTACTTCGGTCGAGTCGGCAAAACACATAAAGACCTCTTTGCATCGCCGGGAATCATGTCTGTAGAAGCAATGGTACAAGCAATGATTGACGATTTAACCGCCACCCTAGGTGATGCTGCAAAGCATGACAAGGGTAACTCCGCTGCCGGAACAAGAGTAAGAAAGGCTATGCAAGACAGCAAAGCTGCTGCTCAAGATGTCCGTGTTCAAGTTCAAAACGACAAAAACGATTGAAGTTCAAAACGTTTAATCTCAATCAAGACCTAGCGAAAGCAAGGTCTGGAAACACATTAAAATTGTGATTTCCATTAACAATACTCAAAGGTAAGCGACTGCTGTTTTACCATATGGAAGAACGAAAGGTATGGATTTCCATCCTTTTCGTGGGAATTTTATTCCATCTTTCAGCCGCTGCAGTGATGCCTTTAGGGCTTGACGCTCACATTCACGTGAATTATGTTACAGATTCAATGAGTGATGATGAGGCTTCACTAGATTGGGGGGCTGTCAGAACTGATGGGGCCAATTACTCAACTCCTTCAACTGTTGAGGCTGACGATAAGTGGGCTGTATGGCACACAATTATTGGCGTATGGTTGAGTATCTTTGGCGTATCTTTAATGTCATTACATATCTTATCGTTGGTCATTTCTTTGAGTTGCTTGGCTGTCATATATCTGTTAACCAGCAAACTTTGGGGCAGTAATAATGCTCTAGCATTAACCGCATTATGTTCAATATATAGCCCACTTGTCAGAGCTAGTGGCCGATTATATCAGGAGAATATGGTCTTGATGTTGGCTACTTTAGCAGTCTATGGATTGTTACAGACTAGGCGAAAACAAAACTCGACTTGGTGGTTATTTGCTAGTTTTATGTCATTGATGGCTATTTTATCGATCAAGGGAATAAATCCTGCTTATTCGATTGTGTTGTTTTTCCCTGTTGCCTACTCGGTAGTCAATAACCTCAAAATCAAACCGTTGAAAACTCCGGTATTACTGGCTGGATGTTTGCTGGTTAGCCTAATAATGACTTGGTTTAGAACTGACAGCATTACGGTTGATACAATATATTTCTTGCTTCGA
>Ga0209374_1000394_pt1 | contig 49029 bp, 46 predicted proteins | sample SaaInlLV_DNA_10m_FD_184683 | JGI IMG/M metagenome (GOLD analysis project Ga0209374, IMG submission 184683) | Marine microbial communities from expanding oxygen minimum zones in the Saanich Inlet - SI075_LV_DNA_10m (SPAdes) (version 2) | ecosystem: Environmental > Aquatic > Marine > Unclassified ... | reverse complement strand
TTTTGGGTCGGCAGTAGAAGAGCATGATCACGATCATGCACATTAACAAACTGAATGTTTAATTTTTAATTTATATATTATGGAAATTCCAAGTATTGTAGGAGCAGGTTTAATCGTTATTGGAGCAGGAATGGGAATTGGTAGAATTGGCGGATCCGCCATGGATGCAATTGCACGTCAGCCAGAAGCATCTGGTAAAATCCAAACAGCGATGTTAATCGCAGCTGCACTTATTGAAGGTATTGGTTTTGCTGCATTATTTGCTGCATAACAAACACCCAAAAAACAACTACAACGGTTGGTTGTAGTTGTTTTTATTAAAAAATTAAGCAAAAGTAATTAACAATAAATGTTATTATGGAAAAATTAATCGAACAATTTTCATTAGGCCTATTTTTCTGGCAACTACTTCTTTTTGTAGGCTTAGTTCTACTTCTAAAAAAGTTTGCATGGAAACCAATTCTTGATGCTGTTGAGACACGTGAGTCCGATATTAAAGAGGCTATTTCTGCCGCTGCAGATGCTAAAAAAGACATGGAAAATCTGCAAGCAGACAACCAGAAACTTTTAAAGGAAGCCCGGGCAGAGCGTGAAACTATGCTTAAAGAGGCACGGGAGTTAAAAAACACGATGATTGAATCTGCGAAAACAGAGGCCAAAGAAGAGGCTAGTAAGTTAGTTGCTCAGGCACAAGCCGCCATCGTATCTGAAAAGAAAGCAGCGATTGCCGATTTAAAATCGGTGGTTGCCGAACTCTCAATTTCAATTGCAGAAACAGTGGTTCGTGAAGAACTTTCAGACAAATCAAAACAAGAAAAATTAGTGGAATCAATGTTGAAAGACGCTACCCTAAACTAATGAATCATGGCAGGAACAAGAGCAGCAATTAGATATGCAAAAGCCGTATTGAGCTTAGCATCCGATAATAAACAAGCAGCCGCAGTACAGGCAGATATGGCACATATCGGTCAGGCCATTGCAAACAATGCATCCTTGGAAGCAGTGCTCAAAAGCCCAGTGGTCAAACTATCTGAAAAAGAAGCTGTATTAAAAGCTGTTTTCCCTTCTATGTGTACAGAAAGCAAATCACTGTTCAATATTCTTGTTACTAATAATAGAGTTGATATACTAAGTCAAGTCGCCTCCCAATACGGGATTTTATACGACTTAGCTAACAATAAAGAAAATGCCTTTGTAACCACAGCCATCCCGATGACTTCTGAATTAGAAGCCAAAGTTATGGCCAAGCTTAAAACCTTAACCATAAAGGAAGTGACCCTTAGCAATTCTGTAGATGAAAACATCCTTGGTGGTTTCATTTTACGAGTTGGAGACCAACAATACGATGCGAGTGTTTCGAATCAATTAAATACGTTAAAACGTAAATTTACAATTAACTAAAACTATACTGAGATTCAATCAGAGGTATAAAATAAATTAAGATGGCAGAAGTAAAAGCAGCTGAAATATCAGCAATTTTAAAACAACAACTTTCAGGTTTTGAAGCAACCGCTTCCTTAGATGAGGTAGGAACCGTATTAACTGTAGGAGATGGTATTGTACGTGCGTACGGACTTTCCAATGCACAGTATGGCGAACTTGTACAATTTGAAGGAGACCTTGAAGGGATTGTATTAAACCTTGAAGAAGACAATGTTGGGATTGTACTTTTAGGAGCTTCTAATGTGATAAAAGAAGGCTCCACAGTAAAACGCACAGGTCGTATTGCTTCGATCAATGTAGGAGAAGGAATTGTGGGCCGTGTGGTAGACACACTTGGCGCACCGATTGATGGAAAAGGACCTATTGAAGGGAAAGTTTACGAAATGCCTTTAGAGCGTAAAGCACCAGGGGTTATTTTTCGTGAGCCTGTAACAGAGCCCTTACAAACAGGGATTAAATCCATTGACGCCATGATCCCAGTAGGTCGTGGACAACGTGAGTTGGTGATTGGGGACAGACAAACCGGTAAAACGGCCGTTTGTATTGACACCATCTTAAATCAAAAAGAATTTTACGATGCAGGGGAACCTGTATATTGTATCTATGTAGCTGTTGGACAAAAAGCGTCAACAGTGGCATTGATTGCAAAAACATTAGAAGAAAAAGGGGCTTTAGCATACACGACAATTGTCGCAGCAAATGCTTCGGATCCCGCACCAATGCAAGTATATGCACCTTTTGCAGGAGCTGCTATTGGAGAGTACTTTAGAGATACGGGTCGTCCAGCATTGATTGTCTATGACGATTTATCGAAGCAAGCCGTAGCTTATCGTGAGGTATCCCTTTTATTACGTCGTCCTCCAGGACGTGAGGCGTATCCAGGAGATGTATTTTACCTACACTCCCGTTTACTAGAACGTGCAGCAAAAGTCATCAACAACGATGACATTGCAAAAGATATGAACGATTTACCAGATGCATTAAAACCGATTGTAAAAGGAGGAGGCTCTTTAACAGCCTTGCCAATTATTGAAACACAAGCCGGGGATGTATCTGCCTATATTCCAACCAACGTAATTTCGATTACGGATGGTCAAATATTTTTAGATGGTGATTTGTTTAATTCTGGAGTACGTCCAGCAATTAACGTAGGTATTTCGGTATCTCGTGTGGGTGGAAATGCACAGATCAAAGCCATGAAAAAAGTATCTGGAACCTTAAAATTAGACCAAGCACAGTTCCGTGAATTGGAAGCCTTTGCTAAGTTTGGATCGGATTTAGATGCCGTAACTTTAAATGTGATTGAAAAAGGACGACGTAACGTTGAAATTTTGAAGCAAGCACAAAACGACCCTTTCAAAGTAGAAGATCAAGTTGCGATCATCTATGCAGGGTCCAAAAACCTTTTGAGAGCAGTTCCTGTCAACAAAGTCAAAGAATTTGAAACCGAATATATCGAGTTTTTAAGAGCTAAGCATAGCGATGTGTTAGCCACTTTAAAATCTGGTAAATTAACGGACGAAGTGACAGACACCTTAACAGCAGTTGCAAAAGAATTATCAAGCAAATACAGCGCTTAGTTTAAGATAACAACAGCATGGCAAATTTAAAAGAAATCCGAAATAGAATAGCATCCGTGTCTTCAACGATGCAGATTACAAGTGCCATGAAAATGGTATCGGCTGCTAAGTTGAAAAAAGCACAAGATGCCATCACAGCGATGCGTCCCTATGCGAATAAACTCACGGAGCTTTTACAAAACCTAAGTGCCACTTTGGACGCCGATTCTGGAAGTAAATATTCAGAACAACGCGACATCAAAAACGTACTTATTGTAGCGATTACTTCAAACAGAGGACTCTGTGGGGCGTTTAATTCCAATATTATCAAACAAGCCAATGTGGTTGCAGAAGGTTATGATGCGAATGTATCGGTTGTGGCTATTGGAAAAAAAGCCAACGATGCCCTTTCAAAAAACTTTGACATCATCTCCAACCAAAGTGCTGTTTATGACGACTTAACATTTGACAATGTGGCTGTAATTGCAGAGATGCTCATGGAACAATTTGAATCCAAAGCAGTTGATAAGATTGAAATTATTTACAATAAATTCAAAAATGCAGCGACCCAAGAAATCATGACCGAGCAGTTCTTGCCAATTGAGCCCATAGAAGGCGATGCCAATGCAAACCTCGATTATATTTTTGAGCCGTCTAAAGAAGAGATTGTAGAAACCTTAATTCCAAAGTCTTTAAAGACACAATTATACAAGTCCATAAGGGACAGTTTTGCCAGCGAGCATGGCGCCCGAATGACAGCGATGCACAAAGCAACGGACAACGCCACAGAGCTTAGAGACCAGCTTAAATTAACCTACAACAAAGCACGTCAAGCATCCATTACCAATGAAATCTTAGAAATCGTTGGTGGGGCGGAAGCACTGAATGGTTAGAAATTTAATTTTAAACTATACTCATTAAAGCCTTGCATTAGCAAGGCTTTTTTCATGGCACAAAATTTGTTTGACTTTTAGCATGCTTAAATCAAATCTTATGACCTACTTAAAACAACGTTCGCTACTCTTTTTATTAGTTGTATCCTTATCCGCCACTGCTCAAAATAAAAAAGGAGACATGGCGCTTTCCATCACTGCCTCTCCCTTTCCAACGACCAACTCAGACAGCCGCGATTTTGGACTTATTGCCAAAGCAGGCTTGGAGTTTCATGTTTCGGAAAAGGTGTCTTTTCAAGGCAGTTTTTTCACCTCCAATAATGTGCTTTTTAAAGATGAGAGCGGCATCAACATTAATTCTTACGGGTTTATACCCACGATTCAATATTACTTTTTCAACTCCTCTAGGTTCAATATTTTTGGGCACTTAGGCTACGGCTTTGGTTTTGAAGATTTGACCCGTAATGATGGGGACATCGAAAACAGTGCATTGACTATTTTAGGTATAGGGGCAGGGGCAAATTATAAATTAAAAGAGAAGCTTTACGTGCAATTGCAATTGCCTTATTTCAATGCTCAAAACATTACCATCAACGAATCGATGGCTTCAGGGCTCGCCGTATTTGTAGGCTTTAATTTCAAACTCAATTAAAAATTCCGTATGTTTATAAACATAAATTCAAACCGAATGAAATTTACGACTTCCCTTATTTTAGGACTCGTTTTTTTAAGTATTGTCAATTGCAAGACCTCTCAAGAATCGGTAGTGCAATTTCAATCCACGGCACCATTAGAAATTACAGCGCCTTACTACAACTCCTGGATTGCGGGAGTTCAAGGAGGCGGCTCTGGGGTCAATGTATTTTTACCACTCAAAGAAAATGGAAACATTGTTATTGACAGCCTTCATTTTAGAGGTGAAAAAACTGCTGTAGAAACAAGAGATAAATTGATCGTAGGTCGATTCAGACACTCTACCAATACGCAAAAAGACATAATAATGAGTTCCAACCCACAAGACGAATACAAAAACAAGCGTGATTTAATCAGAGAGCCTTCTCCTTTTAATCTCGCTCAAAATGACTGTGTTGTTAGCTACAGTGTCAACGGTAATCGTCTTTATTATAAAATTTCAAACCTCAAAAAAGAGGAGTCGATGGCTTATCCTTCTTCACCGCCAAAAAACCGCTAAACAACAATTATAGATTGTACGTTAAAATGTGTATTTTTATAGGATAAAATAAGAGAGCCGTGAGCGTCCTAAAAACAGTATACAAACAAACCTTCATTTACGGACTGGCAACGGTGGTTCCCAGAATGTTAAGCTTTCTTTTGGTGCGTTTACATACCGATAAATCGGTGCTTGAAAATGTCTCCGACTACGGAGATGTGTCTATTGTATTTGCCTATTTTGTACTGTTTAACGTCATACTCGCCTATGGAATGGAAACCGCTTTTTTCCGGTTTTTCAACAAAGAACCTTCCAAGGACAAGGTGCTTAGTACTGCCTCAATTTCAATTTTAGTCTCCTCTTTAGGGTTTTTAGGTCTTGGTTTCCTATTTCGACAACAGATTGCCGACCTCACACACATCCATGTCAACTACATCACCTTGGTTGTTTGGACTTTGTTTTTGGATGCCCTGGTTATAATTCCCTTTGCTTATTTGAGAGCCGAAGGAAAGCCGGTTAAATACACAGCCGTCAAACTGACCAATGTCGTAATCAATCTGGCTTTAAATGTTTTTTTATTGGTGTATCTAAAAGCATTGTCGGTTGACAACAGTCTTTGGGATGCCCTCTATATCGCCAATTTTGAAGTGAGTTATATTTTCATTGCCAATCTTGTGGCGAGCGGCGTCACTTTGCTGCTACTTTTACCATTCTATATTAAAATTAAATACAAAATAGATACGGATCTTTGGAAAAAAATGCTGCGTTATGCCTTGCCAGTCTTGGTAGCTGGGGTGGCTTTTTCTATAAATGAAACTTTTGATCGGGTGCTGTTGGAGCGCCTCCTTCCAGAATCCATTGCCAAAACATCTGTAGGGATGTACTCCGCCTGTTACAAACTTGCCCTCTTTATGATGTTGTTTGCAACGGCCTACCGCTTGGGAATAGAACCCTTCTTTTTCAGTCAATCCAAAACCAAGGATGCCACCAAAAACTATGCAAAAATCTTGGAGTTTTTTGTGATCTGTGGGGCACTTATTCTACTCGTAGTGGTGGTTTTTGTGGATATTTTAAAAATCATTCTCATTCCAAATGAAGCCTATTGGGAAGCCATGAAAGTGGTGCCAATTTTATTATTGGCCTATCTTTTTCTTGGAATATATCACAATTTATCTGTCTGGTATAAGATCTCAGACCGTACCAAGTTTGGGGCCTATATATCTGTAATTGGAGCAGTCATCACCCTTTTGGTTAATCTAATTTTTATCCCTTCTTTTAGCTATATGGCATCTGCCATGGCTACCTTAGTCGCATATGCATCCATGACGGGACTGTCGTATTATTTTGGACGTAAGCACTACCCAGTTCCTTACAACATAAAAAAAATCAGCCTTTATTTAGTCCTCACCATCTCTTTATCGGCGATTTCGTTCTATCAATTTAGAGCCCAGTATCTGATGGGGTCTGCCTTAATAGTTGTCTTATTACTTATTATCTGGTTCAATGAAAAAGCAACCATTAAACAATTTTTAAAACCCTCTTATGACCATTAAAATTATAAATAAATCAGCCCATCAACTTCCTGAATACGAAACAATCGCCTCTGCAGGAATGGACCTTCGCGCTAATATTTCAGAAGCCGTTATTTTGAAACCACTAGCCCGTGCCATCATCAAAACAGGTTTGTTTATAGAACTTCCTGTGGGCTTTGAAGCACAAGTACGTCCACGAAGTGGTTTGGCCGCCAAACATGGCTTAACCGTTTTGAACAGTCCTGGCACTGTGGATGCGGATTACCGAGGAGAAATAGGAGTTATTTTGGTGAATCTATCCAATACAGATTTTAAAATAGAAAACGGTGAACGCATTGCACAATTGGTCATCGCAAAACACGAACGAGCAGACTGGATCGAAGTAGAACAACTCAACGAAACCTCTCGTGGAGAAGGTGGATTTGGAAGCACTGGAAAATGATGAATAGAACAAGACATGGTTTTGTAGCGTTTTGTATCTTGATAAGTTCGTTTGGGGTACAAGCACAAGTTGAAACCGACAGTCTTTTGACGGCTTTAAATGATAGCACCCATGTCAAATTTCAAACTCATTTTTATGATGCGATGAAGCATAAAGCTCTTGGAAATTATTCCAAAGCCATTGATGAATTATTAATGTGCGAAAAGTTAAATTCTATTGAATCGGTGGTATTTCATGAGTTAGGAATTAATTATTTTAAACTGAAACAATTTGAGAGAGCTGAGTTTAATCTTCAAAAAGCAATCGAATTAAATGCAGATAATTTTTGGTATAAAGAAAGTTTGTATCATTTGTATATTGAGCAAAACCGTTTTGAGGAGGCTACTTTGGCCCTCCAACCCATGCTCACTCGTCATCCAGATTATAAACAAGACCTTGTAAATCTTTATTTTGAAGTTGGACGTTATCAAGAAGCGCTTAATGTTTTGGATGAATTAGATTATAATTTTGGAATCAATGCTGCTAGAGATTCCATCCGAAAGGATATTTATGATCGTAGTGGATTAGAAGCCCAGCGGATTGCGCACCTCAAAACACGCTTGCAAGAAACCCCAGAAGACCCCTCAAATTTTTTGAATCTTATTTATGCCTATAGCGAGTTAAATAAAAAAAAGGAAGCTTTTGAAACAGCTCAGGAATTTTTGAAACAGCATCCAAAATCCCATTTTGTTCATGTGGCCTTATATAAATTTTATTTAGACGCAAAGGAGTACGATAAGGCAATTGCCTCCATGAAAATTGTTGCAACCAGTACGGTTGTTTTGCCGAGTTTTAAAGTGAAAGTGTTGAACGATTTTATGAGTTTTATTGAAAAACACCCAGAGTATAAGTCTGTTTTATTGGAAGTGACCAATAGCGTCACCGAAAACAGCGCGAGCCGTTCTGACTTAGAATGGGCGGATTATTATTACAATCAAAAAAACTATCTCAAAGCGATTTCGTCCTACATAAAAGCACTAGAATTTGATCCCAATAATTTCACCATTATTAAAAACCTAGCCCTTTTGTATTTGGAAACCAATCAATTTGAAACTGCTGTACTATTTACCAATGACCAATTGGAGATGTACCCTTCACAACCGCTTTTATATTTGGTCAATGGGATGGCAAATAAAGCGCTAAACAATTTAGATATGGCGGTTGAAAGCCTCTCAATGGGGTTGGATTATATTTACGACAATAATGAAATACAATACGATTTTTACAAACAACTGAGTGCGACTTATGAGCTGCAAGGAAATATTGAAGCATCAGAAGCGTTTACTAAAAAAGCAATGGCATTAAAAAACAATCCATGACACAGACAAGATTTTTTATATACAATATGATTTTAGGGCTTTTCTTTTTAGGGTGTAAATCTGCAAAAGTAATGGAGTCTAAAGAGACATTGGATCCAAAGATGTCTGTAAAGCAAATCGTTAAAAAATACGATAAATCAAAGTCTGAATTTAAAACATTACAAGGCCGACTAAAAATAGAATATACTCAAGGCAACCGCTCTGAAACACATACCGTCACTCTGCGAATGGAGCACGATAAGACCATTTGGGTCAATGCATTTCTAAATATGGTTCGAGTCAAAATAACCCATGATCGTGTGCGTTTTTACAATAAATTAGACAACACCTTTTTTGATGGAGATTATACATTAATTAGTGATTTTTTAGGAACGGATCTTCAGTTTAAAAACCTTCAGAACCTTCTCTTAGGTGAAGCAGTTTTTGATATTAAACCCAAAGAATTTGAAAAAAGAAACCACCCAAATTCTTATACGATCGCTCCAAAACAACAAAATGATCTTTATGATTTATTGTATTTAATTAATCCCGCTTACTTTAAATTAGACGCGCAGTTGTTAAGTCAATCTTTAAAGCAAAATGTCTTAAAAGTCCAGTACCGATCTTATCAAAACATAGAGGGATTGGTTCTTCCTGAACAGATGGTCATCACCTCAACCAATACGAATGAACAAACCACCTTAAATTTGAATATAAAATCCGTAAGTTTGGGTCAACCATTACGTTTTCCCTTTACCATCCCAAAAGGATTTAAAGCTATTGAATTAAAATGAAATTAACCAGTCCACGTTTTACCTTAATCCTCTTTTTACTCACGTTTATGCTGCATTTTAGTGGCTTTTCTCAAAGTAAAAAGCAGCAAGAATTAGAAGAGCGTCGCCGTGAACTAACACGTGAGATTCAACAAATAGGAGCTTTGTTGTTTGAAGGCAAGAAGGAGCAAAAATCGGTCCTATCGGTTGTGGAAGATTTAGATTTTAAGATTAATGTGAGAAAAAATCTCATCAGGATTACCAACCAACAAGCTAATTTATTAACGCGTGAAATCAATAGCAATCAGACTAAAATCTCTAAACTAAGAATAAGGCTAAAAGCTCTCAAAGCCGATTATGCGGAGATGATTGTCAAGTCCTACAAGAGTCGATCAAATCAAAGCAAGCTTATGTTTTTATTGTCGTCCTCTAATTTTCAACAAGCTTATAAGCGTCTGCAGTATATAAAACAATATGCAGATTATCAAATGCTTCAAGCAGAATTGATTAAGACAGAAACAGCTAAAATGCAAGAGCTTAACATTGCACTAGTCAATCAAAAAAAGGATAAACAAAAGCTAATAGAAGAAAATAAAATAGCGAAGGTTGCACTGGACAAAGAGCTTGCGCAACAAAAAGCTTTGATAAAAGATATTAAAAATAACCTTTCAACGTTTACAGCACAGCTAAAAACCAAACAACGTGAATCTAATAGAATTGATAAAGAAATCAGAAAAATCATTCAGGACGCTATCGCGGCTTCTAATAAAAAAGCGGGCAAATCCTCCAAATCAACAGTGTTTTCTTTGACTCCTGAACAGAAAATTTTAGCAGCGAATTTCACCTCCAATAAAGGAAAGCTTCCATGGCCTGTAGAGAAGGGTGTTGTGAAATTACGTTTCGGAAACAATCCATCTCCGATTGATCGGTCTTTAACAATTAAGAGTAATGGCGTTCGTATTGCGACCAACAAAGGCGAGGAAGTCCGTGCCGTGTTTGAAGGTGTAGTACAAAGCATCATGACTCCAAAAAACGGAAATAATACTGTTATGGTCAGACACGGAAACTACATTACAGTTTATAAAAACTTGTCTAAATTTTATGTTCAAAAAGGGGATAAGGTGACCACAAAACAAGTAATCGGTGAGGTGATTACCAACAAAGCTTCTGGTGAAACCGTCCTGAGTTTTGGGATCTACAAAGACAGTACCATACAAAACCCTTCCCATTGGATTTACCGCTTATAACTCTTAGCTAAAGAGCGCCTTTAGTTCAGTTGCATTTTCAGCTTTCATTTTTCCCGCTAAGACCAAACTCAACTGTTTGCGCCTCAAAGCACCTTCAAAACGCAAAATCTCTTCCTCTGTTTCAGGAATTAATTGTGGAATGACCACTGGCACCCCGACACTATCCACGGCTACAAAGGTAAAAATGGCTTCGTTTACTTTTACAGACTTTTCTGTTTTCTTATTGTCCACCCAAACATCGATATACACTTCCATCGAACTTTTAAATGCACGCGACACCTTTGCTTCAACTGTTACGATACTTCCCAAAGGAACTGCATGTTTGAATGCTACATGGTTTACAGAAGCTGTTACTACAATTTCTCCAGAATGCCGTTGAGCAGCGATGCTCGCTGCACGATCCATTCGAGCTAATAATTCGCCTCCAAACAGGGTGTGGATGGCATTGGTTTCGCTTGGCAGGACCAAGTCGGTCATGGTCGTTTTTGAATCTTTAGGATGTTTAGAATCCATAGAGTTTAAAGGTATAAAAGTATTATGTACAAAAACTTGTACGCAAAAACACGTTAAAAAAATGAATTGAATCAGGGAATGGCTTTTATCAACAACCACGCGGCACGATCTTGAGCCTTTCTTACTTTGAATAATGCTTTTTCAGCATCTTTTCGAGTTTCAAAACTTTCATAAACTACTTGGTGTAAGCCATATCTGTTGACACCAATAAGACGAGCGCTAGAATAGCCCAAAGCTTTCAATTGGTGTAATTTCTTTATGCTATTTTCTTTCACTCTAAAAGCTCCAGCTACAATATGAAAATCACCACTTTGTTTTTTTAAATTTACCATGACAGCAGGTAACGGATTGTCTATAACAAAAGTAGCTTCTTGTATTTTAGTATCTAAACTTGCATTTGCATTATCAATTGCAATGCTGTTTTGCTGCTCAATTTTTGAAAGGTATAAGTTAGATCCGATGGATCCGCTTAATCCAAGTGCAAGCACTGCTATGGCGGCATATCTCATATACAAAGCAGACTTACGTCGCCTAGGAGCCAAGGCAATTGCACCCGTTTCTTCTAGTTTCTGAACCACTGCTTTATGAGCTTGTCGCTCCACAGAAGGGGAGACAAAAGAAGCCAAGCCAAATGACTCGGTCATATAATTAAGATTATTAGAGGGTACAAACAAAAGTTTTCCTTCTTCTGATGAAGTGAGTTCACCAATGTGTTTAAACTCAACCGTATCTCCTTTTTCTAAACGTGATTTTAACTGAGAAATTTGCTGCTCAATTTTGGAAGTTGCCACTTCAAAACTAATGTTTTCTAAATCAGAAATATAGGAAGCTAAAAGACCATCATTAGATCGAAGTTGTGCATTAAAAGACAACTGTTTTTGTGGCGGATAAAAGTCACTAGTAGCCTCATTAATTCTCGCCGATATGGGATGCGACAAAAAAGCACCAAAATTAGGGAGTGTGACGCATTCGTAGCGGAAAAGTAAATCGCTGATGTACTGACTTAGTTGCATGAATTCAAAGTTAGAAAATTTTTCATTAAAAAAAAGTTTTTTTTATAATATCAAAGGTATTATTTCCGGGAGCTCAACTTCCCAAGCAATTTCAGTATTTCGAGGTACAACCAGATCAGTGTTACCAATAATCCAAAGGCAGCATACCATTCCATGTATTTTGGAGCACCATTTTCAGCACCTTGTTCAATGAAGTCAAAATCCATCACTAAATTTAGGGAAGCGATCACAACTATAAACAGTGAGAATCCAATACTCATCATCGAGGCATTTGTGGGGTCCATAATAGGCAAACCGCCGTTCCCAAACATACTCATTAAAAAACTTACTAAGTAAACAACCCCAATACCAGCGGTTGCTGCAAAGACACCCAACTTAAAATTTTCGGTTGCTTGGATTATTTTTGTTTTGTAAGCAAACAAAAGCGCGAATAAAATCCCTAAAGTAAGTGTGATGGCTTGAGGGACAATTCCGGGCTCAAATGCATTAGCATACACTTTGGAAATTCCTCCAAGGGCCAAGCCTTCTAAAATTGCATAGATTGGAACCGTAATTGGCGACCACTCTTTTTTGAAGATGGTTATAATGGCGACTACAACCCCCCCAATAGATCCAATAAGCACATAATCCATAATGGCATTGCTATAGGTGTAATAGGCGGCGAACAATAAAATCCCCATACTGATAGCTGTTTTATTCACAGCACCATCCAAAGTCATTACTTCATTTGAGGTGGTTTTTAAATTTTCAAAACTTTTTTTACTGAGAGCTGGATTTCCTGACTTTATCATATTGTGTTTATTAGTTGGATCGTTTTTATTTTTAACTACAAATTTAATCGAAAATATCACAAGAAAAATGCAGTCTGTTAAAGATTATATTTAGGAAGTCTCTGGAATAAAATTTTACTATTTTTGAATTTCTGACACCCCAATATCAAATTTAAAATACTATGAACAAGCCTCCATTAATTTATGCTCTTGCCCTTCAAGCAGTCCCCAATATTGGTGATATCACCGCCAAAAAATTAATTCATCAATGTGGAAGTCCCGAAGCCGTTTTTAAAGAATCAAAAACCGCCCTCTCAAAAATTAAAGGCATTAGTCAGCGAAGCATCAAAAACATCTATGATTCTACACATCTAAAAGCAGCCGAAAAGGAGCTCGTTTTTATGGAAAAGGAATCCATTCAGGGATTGTATTTTGAAGACCCCAACTACCCATTTAAACTAAAACACTGTGTCGATGGTCCTATTGTGTTGTTTCAAAAAGGAAAAATAGACTGGGAAAACAGTCCTATAATCAGCGTAGTTGGCACCGGAAAATAACAACTTATGGGCTTTCGCAATGTGAAAAAATAATTGAGACCCTTGCAGTTTTCAACCCCATTATTGTTTCAGGGTTTGCGTATGGAACAGATATTTCCGCCCATAAATCGGCTCTCAAACACCACCTACAAACGGTGGGATGTATGGCTCAAGGGCTTCAACACACCTATCCTAAGTCTCATTTCAAATATCGAAATATGATCGAAAACCAAGGTGGGTTTGTAACCGATTTTTGGAGCACTGCTACAATGGATCCCTCTAATTTTTTAAAGCGTAACCGTCTTATTGCAGGACTGAGTGAAGCCACTATTGTCATTGAATCGGCCGAAAAAGGAGGGAGTCTGGTAACTGCTACAATGGCTTTCGGATATAACAGAGAGGTATTTGCACTTCCCGGTCGCATGACGGACAGCCAAAGTCAAGGCTGCCTTAATTTGATTAAAACTAAAAATGCGCACTTGGTTTCTACTCCTGCAGACATCCCTTACATCCTTAGCTGGTCGATTGAAACCAAAAAAAAAGTGGTTCAAAAAAAGCTATTTGTAGAACTTGACTCGGACGAGAAAATAATTTACAACTATTTAAAAAAAGAAGAAAAATCAGCCTTGGATGTGATTGCTATTGCCTGTGAAATACCCACGTCCAAAGCGGCTTATTTATTGTTAAATCTGGAATTAAAAGGCGTTTGCAGACCCCTGCCCGGAAAAGAATTTGAGTTGGTTTAGTAGCCGATTTTATCTCGAACACGAGCCAATACACCATCTGCTACAGCCGCCGCCTTTTTGGCACCAATTGCAAGTGCTTGATCCACTTCTTCTAAGTTGGACATATAATAAGTGTAACGCTCTCTTTGTTTTGAGAAGCGCTCACAAACCAATTCAAACAAGGCTTGTTTGGCATGGCCATAGCCATAACCTCCGGCTTCGTAATTTTGTTTCATCTCTGATATTTGCGCCTCGGAAGCTAGGAGTTTGTAAATGGCAAAACAATTACAACTCGCCCAATCTTTAGGGTCTTCTAGAGCAGTGCTGTCCGTTTGAATGGACATGATTTGTTTTCGCAATGCTTTATCAGTTTGAAAAATATTGATCACATTGCCTTTACTCTTGCTCATTTTTTGACCATCAAGGCCTGGAATAAGCATATTTTCTTCTTGTACTTTAGCTTCTGGAATCACAAAAACCTCTCCGATTTTTGCGTGCACTCTGGAGGCTACATCGCGGGTTATTTCAATGTGTTGGAGTTGGTCTTTCCCCACAGGAATGGTATTGGCATCGTACAGTAAAATATCGGCAGCCATCAACATTGGATAGGTGAACAACCCTCCATTGACATCTTCCAAGCGGTCGGCCTTGTCCTTGAAACTGTGTGCTAACTCCAATCGAGAAAATGGGAAAAAGCAACTCAAATACCAAGACAATTCTGTGACTTGTGGCACATCACTTTGTCGGTAAAACACTGTTTTTTGGATGTCTAATCCAAATGCCAACCAAGTTGCAGCGGTGGCATAGGTGTTTTGACGCAGTGTTTTTGCATCTTTGATTTGCGTGAGCGAATGCATATCGGCAATAAATAGATAAGAATCATTTTTTGGGTCGTTACTCATTTCAATTGCAGGCATAATTGCACCTAAAATATTTCCGAGGTGCGGGGTGCCTGTACTCTGTACGCCTGTTAAAATTCTTGCCATTGTCTTTTTTTTATCCGAATGAATAGCAAAGGTACTTTTTTTGAGGCAATCGCTCAATTTTTTTAGGAGTTTTGAATGTGGGTAGCTCCATTAAGATGCTTTAGGACACAAGTTGCACGAAAGGATTTGTGCGGTAGCGGAGCATCAAAGTCGGGAAATCAAAGATTCGACGCAGTCAAATTTTGCGGAGTGAGGTAGCTGATATACCAGCTTTATGTCTTAAACACCAAATCCCGTATTAACTATAGCCATTGCTGTAGCTTCGTTATTTTATGTGTCCAATTCCAAATCCCATATCCTCAATTTTATACAAATGATTGTGATCATGCATTAATAAATGTCTGAGCATAATATATGGTGTATAGGTTTTGTATTCAGGATGAACTGCTAGTTTATTCCAATCTGTTGATTTAAATTCTTTTGCCAACTCAATTGTTTGTTGTCTAATTTCAAAAAAGTCCGTCAGAGTTTTTTTAAATCCAATTCCAGAAAAAAGTCTTCATCGAAATTATCTCCAGATAAAGGTTCAAATATTGGTTTTTCCTTTTCTCTAAAATCTTTGAGTCTTTTTTGAAATCCATAAATGTCTCCAACTGCTATATGGGTTGCGTTTTCATGAATCGACCATTTATCTTTTATAATTTTTTCTTTGTAAAGTTCAGGGTCAATTTCCGAAATCAATTCTTTTAACAATCTAGGCGTTTCGGTTAGAGCATTTAATATGGTTTCAATTTCTCTATTCATTTTTTCTAATGAGCTACATCGCTTGGGGTATGGTTTGTTGTGGTGTTTTGTTCAAAGTTATTAAATAAAACGTAAACTTTCGTTAAACGGTTCTTTTTCTAAAAAAGCACTTCAACAACAATAAACTATACCCTCTTGTTGCCAATAGTTAATTAATGTTTTTTATCCATTTCACAATGTACTCTTTAAAAACTAGATCTACATCGTAAATTTTGTTTGTATTCCATTCAACACCTTCTTTTGTCATAAAGTGATTCAGACCATTAATTTTTTTTAACTCAATATCTGGGTTTGCTATTTTATCTAATTCAGTTTTACTTTGTCTTGGGTCAACAAGAATATCTTCCTCACCAATGATAAACAAAGTTGGGCAATCAATATTCTTATATGTTTTTAAATTATCAATTCGGGCGAATTCCACATGATGAGGCATCAAGTAATTTGAAAATGATTTCTTATTGATATTTAATTTTTTGGATTCTTTTTTTCCGATTTTCCATAATTCCCAAGCTGTTTTATTCGGATTTTTATCAATCAAATTATGAACGTAATTTAGAGAGGCAATTCTCTCTTCAGTACTTTCACCAATAATAAGTTTGTCGTAATTCTTAATTCCATTTTTAATTTGATATTTTAATAAATCACGAGGTTTTCCAATGGGTACAGACCATTGAATTAAAAAATCTGGTTTTATGTTTTTCTCAATTGCTTGAATTGAAACAATTCCACCAAGGCTATGCCCTAAAAACCCAATTTTTTTATTAGAAATAGATTTAGATTTTCTCAACTGTTCAAAGATCTTAATAAAATCATTTGAATAGAATTTTGGTTGATCGTTATACTCTCCTGATGATTTTCCAACCCCTCTTTTATCAAATCTAAAAACTCCTATATTGTTCCCAAGAAGGTATTCAGTCAGATAGTTGTGGGCATTTTGAGAAATTTGTCCGGTTCCAGCAATAATTACAAGAATTTTGTCAAATTCATTTTTTGGTTTTAGAAGAGTACCAAAAATTTTAATTTCTTTATCAATTTCGACCTCGATTTCCTCTTTATTGTACTTCTCAATGTTTTCAATTTCCTTCTCATTACCATAAAATCCGTCTTGACTAAAAATCAGATTTGAAAGTAGTAATAATGCAATTATCAGTGGTTTTTTCATAATTATTGGCAACGTCCCGCTAAACGCAGTGAGGTTCTGGATTTTAGGTTTCACGAGTTTACTCGATAAAACAAAAAATACAATAAGAACCTTATCAAATTGCGCTTTAGCAATTGATGTGGCATCGTTTTCCCTCGATGGGCAGTTAAAGCTGTATTTTAAATTATTACTCATTATTAGCAATTTGGTTTAGCGGGACGATGTAGCACATTTCCAAAGGGACGGGAGCGCGCCAACGGCGTGCGTAGTAACTTTGGTCAGCTTTAGCTGAATGTGCTACATCTAGTGTATATGAACACCTTTAGGGGTGCATATTTCCATTATATTCAGAGTTTTGTTCCACAATACTTCCCAAATCGGCGTGTATTGTTGAACTCTTGCCTTTATAAATTTCATCTCAATAGTTTTCATTTCATTCCACTTTAGCACTCGAAACCTTAAGTGTTTAAAGCGCATTAATCCAATAATGCCGTTGCTTATCAGTATTTAAAACAACGCATACCCTCATACTACTGTGTTTTTCACAGTACTATAATATCTTACTAAAAAGTTGTATTGGTTAAAATGAAGAATCAGATTTGAGGTCTAAGTCTGTGATAAATGTAGCAAAAATTATTTATTTGTGGCGCAACCGACTTTAATTTTAACAAAAAAACGTTTTTTGTTCAAGCGCTCAAATTTTTTAGTAGTTTTGAATTCCATGAAAATCATTAAATATCCATTGTGGGTTTTGTACAGAGTCTGGTTCTATGTGCTTGTTGCATTGCCCATTCTCATCATGTTTCCACTCTTGTTTTTGTCCGTATTAAAACAGAAATGGTACCCTTACTTTTTTAAGCTAGCGCGCATTTGGGCCAAAATAATTCTTCTTGGAATGGGGTGTTATTGGACAGTGAAGCGCTCTGAACCCCTCAAAAAAGGGCAGAGTTATGTGTTTGTTGCCAACCACACTTCCATGACTGATATTATGTTGATGTTGGTGGCCTTTAAAAACCATCCGTTTGTATTTATAGGTAAAAAAGAACTGGTAAAAATCCCAATCTTTGGGTTCTTTTACAAACGCACCTGTATTTTAGTCGATCGCAGCAGTCCAGAAAGCCGAAAAGCGGTGTTTATACGGGCTCAAAACCGCATTAAACAAGGCTCTAGTATTTGTATTTTCCCAGAAGGGGGTGTCCCAAAAGAATCGGTTGTTTTAGACCGCTTCAAGGCCGGTGCATTCCGACTGGCCATCAATCACAAAGTCCCTTTGGTGCCCATGACCTTTTTTGACAATAAAAAACGCTTGTCTTATACTTTTTTTAGTGGAAGTCCAGGAAAAATGCGCGTACAAGTGCATCCAACCATTTCCACAGATCACTTATCCATTGAGGATACATCAGAATTTAGCAAAGAAGTATTTAATCTTATTTCAAATTCATTGGAAGCAGATTTAAAGGCATAAAAAATCCCGACGTATCGGGATTTTAACAATAGTACTAGTTAATTTATTTAAGCCTCTGTTTTTAAAATGGCTTTTATTTTTTCTTCTAGCTCCTCCATTAACTCTGGATTGTCTTTAATCATGTTTTTGACAGCATCTCGTCCTTGCCCGAGTTTTGTATCGTCATAGCTAAACCATGAACCACTTTTCTTAACAATTTCATGCTCTACAGCCACATCTAAAATCTCACCTACTTTAGAAACACCTTGTCCATACATGATGTCAAATTCTGCCAAACGAAATGGCGGTGCCACTTTGTTTTTCACCACTTTCACACGCGTTTTATTACCTAAAACGTTTCCATCGCTGTCTTTTATTTGTGTCGAACGACGAATGTCTAAACGGACAGAAGCATAAAACTTTAAGGCATTACCACCAGTAGTGGTTTCAGGATTTCCGAACATTACCCCAATTTTTTCACGCAATTGGTTAATGAAAATCATTGTACAGTTTGTTTTGCTGATAGATCCTGTTAATTTTCTCAAAGCTTGAGACATCAAACGGGCATGAAGTCCCATTTTAGAATCGCCCATCTCACCTTCAATTTCACTTTTTGGAGTCAATGCAGCTACAGAATCAATCACGACCATATCAATAGCACCCGAACGCACCAAATTATCGGCAATTTCGAGAGCTTGCTCCCCATTGTCAGGTTGAGAAATAATTAGGTTGTCAATATCAACGCCTAAGTTTTGAGCGTAAAAACGATCAAAGGCATGTTCTGCATCAATAAAAGCGGCAATACCACCTGCTTTTTGGGTTTCAGCAATTGCATGTAATGTCAAAGTTGTTTTTCCTGAAGATTCAGGACCATATATTTCAATCACACGTCCTCTAGGGTAGCCTCCAACGCCCAAGGCGATGTCCAATCCTAAAGATCCTGAAGGGATCACCTCTACATCTACCACAGGGGCGTCACTCATTTTCATTACGGTGCCTTTTCCGTATGCTTTGTCAAGCTTGTCTAACGTTAGCTTGAGGGCTTTTAATTTTGCATCTTTTTCGCTGCTCATAAGTCTTTTGTATCTAGTTCTTTCTTCTTGCTAAAATAAGATAACTTTTGTAAAGTTTTAAAATTTTAACGAACCTTTTTGTAATAATTTCTAAGCGCTTTCCATTCTCTTTACTCTACGTTGTTCCAAAAATTATTACCTTTGTAACCTATTTAGTATAAACTTAAAAATTAGTATAGCATGCAACTGTACAATACGTTAAGCAATATTGAAAGAGCGGAGCTTATCCAACAGGCAGGCAAAGAACGCCTGACGATCTCTTTCTACAAGTATTCAAAAATCAGCAACCCTGAGTTGTTAAGAAATCAGTTATTTTTATTTTGGGACAGCATTGATGTTTTAGGACGAATCTATGTTGCCAAGGAAGGAATTAATGCCCAGCTTTCAGTTCCAGCAGATCACTTTGAAGCATTTAAAACGCATTTAGATAGTATCGACTTTCTAGAAAATGTGCGTCTTAATATTGCCATCGAACACGATTTGTTTTCGTTTTTAAAACTAAAAGTGAAGGTGCGTGACAAGATTGTGTCAGATGGATTAAATGATGACACTTTTGATCCTTCTGATATTGGTGTTCATGTAAATGCATCTGAATTCAATGCACTTATTGAAGATGAAAATACGGTAGTGGTGGACATGCGTAATCATTATGAGAGTGAAATAGGTCATTTTAAAAATGCTGTCACACCAGATGTGGATACCTTTAGAGAATCTTTGGATTTAATTGAAGAAGATCTCAAAGATTATAAAGAAACCAAAAAATTAGTGATGTACTGTACCGGTGGTATTCGTTGCGAAAAAGCCAGTGCTTATTACAAACATAAAGGGTTTAAAAATGTATACCAGTTAGAGGGCGGTATTATCAATTATGCTCGTCAAGTTGGGAATCAAAAAATTGAAAATAAGTTTATTGGAAAGAATTTTGTGTTCGACCAGCGTCGTGCCGAAAAAATATCAGATGATGTGATTGCAAACTGTCACCAATGTGGTGAACCAGCAGACATTCATGTTAACTGTGCCAATGACGCCTGTCATTTACTTTTTATTCAGTGTGACTCATGTAAAGAAAGTATGGAAAATTGTTGTTCCACAAATTGTATGGATATTAACCGCCTGTCTTATGAAGCGCAAAAAGAATTGCGAAAGGGTCAAGGCAATAGCAATGACATTTTCAAAAAAGGGCGTGCAGATCATTTGCCGTATAAGAAAGATTTAAGGAACATTTTTGAAACTCTCGCTAATCCTCCCCAGTCTTAATTTTAGAGAGGTCTTTAAGTTTTTGAGAGATTAAAAATAGCGTTCACCTCATTTTTTAAGTCCTCAAATAATCTTATATTTACGTTTTAGATCATAGAATTAAATCGCATTTGTAATGCTACTGCATTGACAAATTCAATATATATAAATTATGGGATGTACAAGCTGTTCAACAGGTAAAGATGGTCAGCCAAAAGGCTGCAAAAATAATGGAACATGTGGGACCGATAGCTGTAACAAGCTAACTGTTTTTGATTGGCTTGCAAACATGACTCTTCCTAATGGTGCGACTCCTTTTAATTGGATAGAAGTCCGCTTTAAAAATGGGCGTAAAGTATATTATAAAAACACTGAAAATTTAACCCTAAGTATAGGAGACGTTGTAGCTACTCAAGCAGCCTCTGGACACGACATAGGTATGGTAACCCTTTCTGGTGAGTTGGTTAAGGTTCAAATGAAACGAAAGAAAATTTCTGAAAATCCAGAAGACGTTTTTAAAATTTACCGCAAAGCCACTCAAAGAGATATAGATATTTGGGTGGAGGCCAGAGATAAAGAGGAGCCTATGAAAGTCAAAGCAAGACAATTTGCGATTGACTTAAAGTTAAAAATGAAAATCTCTGACATTGAATTTCAAGGCGATGCCAGCAAGGCAACCTTTTATTATACAGCCGACGAACGAGTAGATTTTAGAGAACTGATCAAGTTATTTGCTAGGGAATTCAGAACCCGCATAGAGATGAAGCAAGTGGGTTTGCGACAAGAAGCGGCACGACTTGGGGGGATTGGATCTTGTGGAAGAGAACTCTGTTGCTCTACTTGGTTGACCGATTTCAGATCCGTCAATACTTCCGCAGCCCGCTACCAACAACTCTCTTTAAATCCCTTAAAATTAGCAGGTCAGTGTGGGAAGTTAAAGTGCTGTTTAAACTATGAACTAGATGCGTATTTAGATGCGTTAAAAGCATTTCCAAAAACAGAAGTCAAATTAAGAACTGAAAAAGGGACTGCAGTTTGTCAAAAAACGGATATTTTTAAAGGACATATGTGGTATGCCTACGAAGGTGAATGGATGAATTGGCATAAATTAACCACAACTCAAGCCAATAAAATTATTGCGCTCAACGCTAAAAATGAAAAGGTTGCAAGTTTAGAAGAATATGCAATTGATTTAGTTGAAGATACTAAAGTTAATTTTGAAAACGTTGTGGGTCAAGATAGCTTAACGCGTTTTGATGCCCCTAAAAATCAAAGACGTAAAAAGAACAACAGACGCAAAAACAACAGAAATAACAAGAACAACAGAAAACCTAGACCCCAAAATAACAATGCAAAGTAAATCAGTATTATGGATCTTTGTTTTTGTAGCATTTTCATGTCAGCAAAACAAAGTATTTGACCGCTACACGTCCATTTCAGATGGTTGGAAGAAACAAGACGTTGTTAGCTTTGTTTTTTCAGCACCTGATACTACAAATCCTTATAACTTATTTGTCAATTTAAGAACGACCACCGCTTATGAGTTTAGTAATTTATTCTTAATTGTTGAGCTAAATTATCCAAACGGAAAAGTTACAAAAGATACTCTTGAGTATCTCATGGCTAAACCAAATGGCGAGCTATTGGGTTCAGGCTTTACATCTGTAAAACAGCACAAACTCAGTTTTAAAGGCTACAACACTCCTTTTGTGTTTTCAGAAGAAGGCACTTATAAAGTACAGATTCAACAAGCAATGCGCCATCGCGGAGCCTTTAAAGGAGTTGATCAACTCGAAGGAATTATTGATGTTGGTTTTAGTATTGAATCTCTAAAATAAATATGATGGCAAAAAAAAAGGCAGCATCTCGTAATTTTTCAAAACCTATTCGTTGGTTTTGGATGTGTTTTTTAGCAGCTGTTTTAGGAGTTGGCCTTATTTTTACTTCAGCCTCTTTAGGGCTTTTTGGGGAAATGCCAGACACCACTGCCTTAGAGAATCCGCGAACTAATTTAGCTTCAGAAATTATTTCCTCAGATGGGGAAACACTCGGGAAGTTTTATTATGAAGACAATAGAACGCCTGTAGCTTTTAGCGATTTACCAAAGCACCTTATAGACGCCCTCATAGCCACCGAAGATGTTCGGCATTTTGAGCATGCGGGCATTGATGCCCGAGGTACTTTACGAGCCATTGTCAAACTTGGAAAAGGAGGCGGAGCCAGTACAATTTCACAACAGTTAGCTAAGCAACTTTTTCATGGAGAAGGGTCTCGTAATAAAGTGGGTAGAATTACTCAAAAAATCAAAGAATGGGTGATTGCGATACGTTTAGAACGTCAATACACTAAAGAAGAAATTATTGCTCAATATTTTAATATCTATGACTTTGGAAACAATGCAGATGGAATCCGATCGGCATCCAGAATCTATTTTGGAAAAGAACCCATAGATTTATCAATCAATGAATCGGCCATGTTAGTGGGGATGTTTAAAAATTCTTCCCTATACAATCCCCGCCCAAAACGAAACCCAGTCGGAACAAAGAACCGCAGAAACGTTGTGTTAAGCCAAATGGCTAAATATGGTTTTCTTAAAGAAACCATTAAAGACTCATTGAAACAATTGCCTTTAGCACTTAATTACTCTCCGGAATCTCATCGTGAAGGAATCGCCACTTATTTTAGGTCTTATCTAAGAGGGTTTATGAAAGAATGGGTCAACAATCCCCTAAACACCAAACCAAATGGGGATACATATAACATCTATAAAGACGGTCTTAAAATTTACACAACTATAGATTCTCGTATGCAAACCTTTGCAGAAACAGCAACCAAGGAGCATATGGCCAACTTACAAGCGGAGTTTTTTGTTCAAAATACACTAAGAAGAAATCGAACCGCTCCATTTCTAGATTTAGAACCAGAAGAAATTACGAATTTATTGAGCACTAGTATGCGACGATCAGAACGCTGGCGTAAAATGAAGTATGATCTCAAAAAATCAAACAAAGAAATTATAGCATCCTTTGATAAACCGATTCCTATGAAAATATTTTCATGGACAGCCAAAAATAATGAGATCGATACCATCATGACTCCCAAAGATTCTATGCGTTATTACAAATCTTTTTTAAGGGCTGGAATGCTGTCAATGGAACCACAAACAGGACATGTTAAAGCCTGGGTTGGAGGGGTCAACTATAAGCACTTTCAGTATGATATGGCCAAGCAAGGCAAGCGTCAAGTTGGATCAACTTTTAAACCTTTTGTATATGCAGCTGCTATTGACCAACTCCATTTGTCACCCTGTGATACCTTTCCAAAATCTCAAATCACAATTGAAGCCATGAAGTATGGAAATATGCAGCCATGGTCTCCTAAAAACTCAGGAGGGAACTACGGAGGATTTGAAACGCTCAAGTCGGCTCTAGCAAATTCTAGAAATACGATTACAGCGCGCTTAATGAATGAAATCGGGCCCCAGCCAGTCATCGATTTAGCACTTAGTTTAGGGGTTGAACAGGATATTCCTGCGGTGCCGTCAATTGCTTTAGGGACTCCAGATCTAAGTGTGTACGAAATGGTAGCCGCCTACTCTACGTTTGCAAATCAAGGAGTGTATACCAAACCTGTCATGGTCACTCGAATTGAAGATAAAAATGGCACAATTTTATATCAGAATACCCTTGAAACAAAAGATGTTCTTAGCAAAGAGGTCGCCTATGTCACTGTTAAATTAATGGAAGGCGTTACCAAGTTTGGTTCTGGCCAACGACTGCGCCACAGTGCAGCAAAAGATCAACTTGTATACAAAGAAATTGTAACAGGATATCCATATGAATTTACAAACCCAATAGCCGGAAAAACAGGGACTACCCAAAATCAAAGTGATGGATGGTTTATGGGAATGGTTCCAAATTTGGTTACAGGTGTATGGGTTGGAGGAGAAGATCGAGCGACTCATTTTAAAACCATTACATATGGACAAGGTGCTGCTATGGCACTACCAATCTGGGCAAATTACATGCGAAGCTGTTATGCACTAGAGGAATTAGGGGTTTCAAAAGAAGATTTTGTGGAGCCAGAAGAGCTCACTATTGAGGTGGAATGCGACCCTATTCTTGAAGAGGGAGATCCGATACCAATAGATACAACTCCCATTACGCCAGACATCGATTTCTAGTAAATTTATTCATTTAGTAAGAATTTTTTTGTACTTTTTTATCCTAAATTTAAACGATGATAAATAAACAAGTAGCAGACGTAAAGGAAGCCCTCGACGGCGTCTCCAACGGAATGACCTTAATGCTCGGTGGTTTTGGATTGTGTGGAATTCCCGAAAACGCAATTTTTGAACTGGTAGAAATGGACATTAAGGAACTCACCTGTATTTCAAATAATGCAGGAGTTGATGATTTTGGACTTGGATTATTACTCCAAAAACATCAAATTAAGAAAATGATTTCGTCTTATGTTGGCGAAAATGACGAGTTTGAACGTCAAATGCTCTCAGGAGAATTAGATGTCGAACTGATTCCGCAAGGAACCTTGGCAGAACGTTGTCGTGCTGCACAAGCAGGGTTTCCAGCTATTTATACACCAGCTGGATATGGAACCGAAGTGGCAGAAGGTAAAGAAACCCGCGATTTTGACGGTAAAATGTATGTTTTAGAAACTGCTTTTAAAGCTGATTTTTCTTTTGTCAAAGCATGGAAAGGTGATGCTGCAGGAAATTTAATATTTAAAGGGACAGCAAGAAATTTTAATCCGAACATGTGTGGGGCCGCTCGCATCACGGTCGCTGAGGTTGAAGAGTTAGTCCCTGTTGGATCACTTGATCCAAATCAAATTCATATTCCTGGAATTTTTGTACAACGCATTTTCCAAGGAAAGGATTACGAAAAACGCATTGAAAAACGAACCCTAAGACAAAAATTATAATCATGTTAGACAAAAATGGAATTGCAAAACGGATTGCAAAAGAAGTCAAAAATGGATATTATGTAAATCTTGGTATTGGGATTCCGACACTCGTTGCCAACTTTGTTAGAGAAGATATCGAAGTTGAATTTCAGAGTGAAAATGGCGTCCTAGGAATGGGGCCTTTTCCATTTGAAGGAGAAGAAGATGCTGATCTTATCAACGCAGGCAAACAAACCATTACCACGCTTGATGGCGCTAGTTTTTTTGATTCTGCCACTAGTTTTTCTATGATTCGAGGCAAGCATGTACACCTTACCATTTTAGGCGCGATGGAAGTTTCAGAAAATGGTGACATTGCCAATTGGAAAATCCCAGGCTATATGGTCAAAGGAATGGGGGGTGCGATGGACTTGGTTGCCAGTGCCGAAAACATTATTGTAGCCATGATGCACACCAACAAAAAAGGAGAGTCTAAACTCTTAAAACGTTGTTCGCTACCGTTGACAGGCGTAGGTTGTGTTAAAAAAATTGTCACCAATTTGGCGGTTTTAGAAGTCACCAAAGAGGGTTTTAAACTCTTAGAGCGCGCTCCAGGAATTTCTGTTGAAACTATTCAACAAGCCACCGAAGGAAATCTTATTATTGATGGGGTAGTGCCAGAGATGGCATTGTAGTCAAGTACTGTAAGAGATATTTAACTAGGAATCAGAAGTCCTTATTTTTATAGCATCGTTTAGCTCTAAAATATGATTTATGAATTCGTCATTTTTCTCTGGACTGATATAAACTTCATCATACTTACCGAACTTTATGATTAAACCCTTTCTAGCAGTGGCTGGTTTTAAACCCACCCAAAGTGTTTTGTCTTTTATAATTTCTCGGATTTCTTTAATCTCAATATTCCCTTTAATGGGCCCACAATTATATTTTAAGTGTGTTTGAGTTAACTCATAGTAGGTTCCATAATACAACCACAAAAGAAACCCACAAACGAGTAATAATATGTTTATATTGATAAAACTCCATTTGTCAAGTCCTGATCCCATCCCCTCTAATACAACAATATTCATACAAAACCCGACGATCCCTAGAATTATCAACTGAAATAAGAAGTCTTTTTTACTTTTAAACTTTAGTGTTTTCATTTAACAAACTTAAATCCCTTTTGGAATGGCTGCTATCAACGCTTTGGTATACGCCTTTTGAGGCGATTCATAAATAGTATCTGCTTCGCCTAATTCCTCTATTTTTCCTTTGTTCATCACCATCAACTGATCGGACATAAATTTCACCACAGCCAAATCGTGAGAGATAAAAATATACGTAAATCCATAATCTTCCTTTAGAGCATTCAACAAATTAAGCACTTGCGCTTGCACCGAAATATCCAAGGCCGATACCGATTCGTCACAGATAATTAGCTTCGGCTCTACGGCAATGGTTCTCGCAATGCCAATCCGTTGCCGTTGCCCTCCAGAAAACTCATGCGGATAGCGGTCAAAATGGGAAGCTTCTAGCCCTACTTTTTCTAAAATCTCAATAGTTTTTGCTTTGCGTTCTGTGTCGGAACGAAACAGCTTATGAACTTTCATGGGTTCCATGATTGCTTTTCCCACCGTTAGGCGCGGATTGAGAGACGCATACGGATCTTGAAAAATAATTTGAATTTCTTTACGCAACGAGCGCAACTCTTTTTTGTTGAGGTTTGTAATGTCGTTGCCTTTATATTTTAGAGTGCCTGCCGTGGCTTTGTCTAGCTGTAAAATGGCTTTTCCAAGGGTTGATTTTCCACAACCAGATTCGCCCACAAGCCCCATGGTTTCTCCAGAATACACTTTAAAACTCACGGCATCTACCGCCTTAAAAGCTGTTCTTGTTCCAAAAAATGAAGCTTTTGAAAAATATGCTTTTTCAAGATTTATCACTTCCAACAAGGGTGTTTGGCTATAAATTTCTTTGTGTTTCTTAGCCCGTTCGCTTTTTGAAATGATTGTTTTTGAAATGCTGTTAGATAAAAAATCACTGATGGTAGGCAGTTGTTTTAAGCGCGATTTAAGCGTTGGTCGTGCACCAATGAGTGCTTTTGTATAGTCTTCTTTTGGCGTTTTAAAGATGGACTTTGTATCTCCACTTTCTACAATGTCTCCTTTATACATGACGAGAATACGATCGGCAATTTCAGAAACTAAAGACAAATCGTGACTGATAAAAATTACACTCATTTTAGATTCCTTTTGAAGGCTTTTTAAAAGTGCAATAATGTCTTTTTGAACGGTTACATCTAAAGCCGTGGTGGGCTCATCTGCAATCAGAATATCAGGCTTACATGCAATTGCCATGGCAATCATCACACGCTGTTGTTGCCCTCCAGAAATTTCATGGGGATACTTTTTGAAGGTCTCGTTTGGGGTGGGAATTTTTACATCTTCAAATAAACGAATTACTTCGTCTTTAGCAGCTTTTTTAGAGATAGAAGTGTGTTGAAGTAAGATTTCTTCCACTTGAGTTCCACAGCACATTGAAGGATTCAAAGCACTCATGGGCTCTTGAAAGATCATGGCTATTTTTTGACCTCGAAGCGCCTCTAGTTCTTTCTGTGTGTATTGAAGAATATCTTCACTTTTGAACACAATTTCACCCGAACTAATCACACTTTTTTTAGGCGGTAACAAGCCCATAATCGCAAGTGATGCTACGGATTTACCGCTTCCAGATTCACCAACAATTCCAAGAATTTCATTAGGAAACAAATCATAGGATAAGCCATGTAGTACTTCATTTAAACCCGTATTGGATTTAAAGGCAACCCGAAGGTTGTGAACACTTAAAATGGCTGCTTGTTTCATTGCTTAAATATAAGCAATTTCATCGGTTTGTAGTAAGGGCTCTCCACGGAGTCTTAAAATAATTTGAGCCACAGCAATGGTGTCTTTTTGACAATAGGTGACTATCCGCTCTATAGCATTATCTTCATAATACACTCGAAATATTTCACTGCCATCAATGTCGTCTTTTGGAGAAGGAATTCCGAGAACGCTGGTCAATAATTTTAGAGACGTATAATGTTTATAATCTCCAAATTTCCACAATTCAAGAGTGTCAAGATGGGGTACTTCCCAAGGTTTTTTTCCAAATAGATTCAGCTTTTGCGGCAACGGAATGTTATGAATAATCATTCTTCGAGCTATGTAAGGAAAGTCAAATTCCTTTCCATTATGGGCACAGAGTAAATGTTTTGGTTTTGAAAAATGCGTTTCGATCAGCGTTTTAAATTCTAAAAGAAGAGCGGGTTCCTCTCCATAAAAGGAAGTGACTCTAAATTCGCGTTCCGAATTTACAAAGGCAAAATAGCCAACAGAAATACAGACAATCTTTCCAAACTCCGCCCAGATACCTGCGCGATCATAAAAAGCTTCTGGACTGTATTCTTCTTTGCGTTGGTATTTTGTTTTTTGTTCCCAAAGCAGTTTTTTTTCTTCTGACAGGGTTGAATAGTGTTCGGTTTCAGGAACCGTTTCAATATCTAAAAATAGGAGGTTTTCAAGGTTGAGTTTCTGTAGCATGAGATAACATTTTATAAGCCTCTTCGATGTATATTGAAATATCATCAGAGAAAATTTGGGTATCTGCATCAGGTGACTTTTGATGACCTAGCCGAACAATAATCACATTGTCAGTTGGCTCCACAATTACATATTGCCCTAAATGTCCTCGCATCATAAAAAAGGATTTGTCGCCTCGCTTTTGAAGCCACCATCCATAGCCATATTGTGGGCTTTCTGCAAATCGAGGGGTTAAGGACTTGGCTATAAAGGTAGAATCAAGCACTTGTTTTCCATTCCATTTTCCATGGTCTTTATAAAGTTTTCCGAAACGCGCAAAGTCCTTTGCGTTACTAGCTATACAACAGTACGCTTTTACTAAATCGTGTGACTCGCTATCCACCTGCCAAAGTGTAGGGTTTTCGCTTCCCAAGGGGATCCAGAAACTCTCTGTAAGATAATCGTATAATTTTTTTCCTGTCGCTTTTTCTATGACCATCGCCAATAACTGTGTATCTCCACTTGAGTATTTATAAGATTGTCCAGGTTCATTCACTACTTTGAGTCCTAAAATTACTTTTTCTAAATTATCGTCAAAATAGGCACGAGTTGTAATGGACAATGGCGAATAATATTTTTCTATCCAGTTGGTTCCTGATGCCATTGATGACAAATCTCCTACCGTCATTTGAGCAGCCAAGCCTTCACTAAACTCAGGAAAAAACTCACCGACAGGCTGGTCCAAACTTGTAATGTATCCATCGTTAATAGCTTTTCCTAAAAGCCCAGACACATAACTTTTGGCCATTGAAAATGAATTGGTTTTAGAGTTTTCATCAAACCCATCGTAATAGTTTTCAAACCAAATACTGTCGTTTTTTATAATTACATAAGCAACAGTGCCTGTAGATTCATGATAATCGACTAGAGTTCTTGTTTCAGCGACACTGTTGTAATCTTTATGAGTTGGCCACGGCTGTGGTACACCATTATCGATTACTACATTGTCAAACTCTTTATAATCTTCTAGAAATGCCGTGGTGTATCCTTTAGCATATATAGTGCGTACCGCTTTTAAAAGGTAGTCGGTATCTGTAATATAAAGTACAGCGATGATTACTGAAATAAGGATCAACAGTCGTGTTACAAATTTTTTCATTAATGAGTGTTTATGTTACTGTAAATATAATTATAATAACGACACACTATACTGCTTATTTAAGTAGAAAAAAGATTCCTGCTTCATAACTAGGAGCGGCATAAATCACTTTTCCAATTTTGGAAAAGAAGTAAGGAGTTAAGCTATGAGCTTTACAATATCTTTGGCAAAATAACTTGCAATAATATCTGCACCCGCACGCTTAAAAGCCATCGTCGTTTCTAAAACTGCTGCATCGTGATTGAGCCATCCTTTTTCGCTAGCTGCTTTGATCATGGCATATTCACCACTGACTTGATAAGCCGCCACAGGCACATCAAATTCATTTTTAATTTCTCGAAGAATATCTAAGTAAGCCAAGCCAGGTTTGACCATCACAATATCGGCGCCTTCGTCTATGTCCATTTCGGTTTCTCTCATCGCTTCAAAACGATTGGCATAGTCCATTTGATAGGTCTTTTTGTCTTTAGGAATATTCTTAGAATCAACAGGAGCAGAGTCCAAAGCATCTCTAAAAGGCCCATAAAAAGAAGAGGCATATTTGGCACTGTAACTCATAATGCCTGCATCTACATAGCCATCATCTTCAAAGGCTTCTCTGATGCTTGAAATGCGTCCATCCATCATATCACTTGGAGCCACAAAATCAGCCCCCGCTTCAATATGAGACAAACTCATCCCTGTTAAAATTTCAACCGTATCATCATTTTGAATAATGCCATCAGAAACAATTCCATCATGTCCATAGATGGAATATGGGTCAAGCGCGACATCTGTCATGACTAACATTTCTGGACATACATTTTTGATGGTTTTTACAGCGCGTTGCATCAATCCATTCGAATTTAAGGCTTCCGTTCCTTTGTTGTCTTTAAGCGCGTCCGCCACTTTTACAAATACCAATACAGACTTTAATCCTAAACTCCAAAGCAGTTTTACTTCGGCTTCTAGGGTATCCAAACTAAATCTAAAATAGTTAGGCATAGAAGGAATTTCAGACTTGATGTCTTTGCCTTCAACAACAAATAATGGTACTAAAAAATCATTTGGTGTAAGGATGGTTTCTCTTACCAAGCTACGGATGGATTCATTGGTCCGTAAGCGTCTGTTTCTTTTAATTGGATACATAATTTTAGTTTTAAGCTTTAAACCTAAGAAACCCATTCAACAGGGTTTTTTAACACCCGCACTAATTTTTCTTCTCTACTGTTTGGTTCTGGATGATGATCGTACACCCACTGTACATGAGGGGGTAAACTCATCAAAATACTTTCGATTCTTCCATTTGTTTTGAGTCCAAAAAGAGTGCCTTTGTCGTGTACTAAATTAAACTCAACATAACGCCCTCTCCGAATTTCTTGCCAGTTGCGTTCTTCAGGTGTATAGGGCAAATGGATTCTTCTTTCTAAAATAGGCACATAGGCTTCCAAAAAGCTGTCGCCTACTTCACTCACAAATGCAAACCACTGTTCCATACTCATGTTTTCTGTTGCCTTGCAATAATCAAAAAACAGACCGCCAATACCTCTAGCTTCGTTTCTATGACTGTTGTGAAAATACGCGTCACAACGGTTTTTATAAATGGGATAAAACTCAGGGTTGTGTTTGTCACAGGCATTTTTACAGGTTTGATGAAAATGGACAGCATCGTTTTCAAATAGATAATAAGGGGTCAAGTCTTGTCCACCACCAAACCATTGATCTATAATCTCACCCTGTTCATTATACATTTCAAAATACCGCCAATTTGCATGCACTGTGGGAGCCATCGGATTTTTTGGATGTAAGACCAAACTCAGTCCACAAGCAAAAAAATCAACATCACCTACCTTAAAATAAGCTTGCATGGACGCGGGTAATTTACCATGAACTCCTGAAATATTTACACCTCCTTTTTCGAAAACAGTGCCATTTTCGATGACTCGGGTACGTCCGCCACCTCCTTCGGGGCGTTCCCAAATATCTTCTTGGAAGGTTGCGCTGCCATCAATTGCTTCAAGTTTCGAAGTAATGCTGTCTTGTAATTTTTCGATGTATTTAAAGAATTTATCTTTCATCACAATAGAATTGGGTTGTTAAGAACGGTATTCTTTTACAGCGTCAACAAACGCTTTTGCATGATCTGTAGGGATATTTGGTAAAATTCCATGTCCAAGATTTACAATGTACTTGTCTTTTCCAAATTCATTAATCATCTGGTGTACCATTTTTTTAATTTCAGCAGGGGGAGATAACAATCTCGAAGGGTCAAAATTTCCTTGAAGTGTTACATTCCCACCTGTTAAATATCGAGCATTTCGCGCCGAACAGGTCCAGTCAATTCCCAAAGCTGAAGCGTTTGATTTCGCCATCTCACCCAAAGCAAACCAACATCCTTTTCCAAAAGCAATGACGGGAGCATCGTCTTTTAGAGCTTCAATAATTTGATTGATATACTGCCAAGAAAATTCTTGATAATCAGTAGGAGAAAGCATGCCACCCCACGAATCAAATATTTGAACTGCATTGACACCCGCTTTGACTTTTTCTTTAAGATATGCAATCGTTGTATCTGTAATTTTTTGTAATAATTGATGCGCAGCCATTGGGTTTGTAAAACAAAATTCTTTGGCTTTGTCAAAGTTTTTACTTCCTTGTCCTTGCACACAGTAACATAAAATAGTCCAAGGCGATCCCGCAAAACCAATTAGAGGAATGTCGTCGTTCAACAATTCTTTGGTCGCTTTAATGGCTTGATAAACATAGTCCAACTCCACGGTCACATCTGGAACGATGACATTGTCAACATCTCTTTGAGTTCGTACAGGATTTGGTAAATAGGGTCCGAAGTTAGGCTTCATCTCCACCTCAATATTCATTGCTTGTGGAATCACGAGAATATCACAAAACAAAATAGCAGCATCCATTCCATAACGTCGAATGGGTTGTACCGTGATTTCACTTGCGAGTTCAGGCGTACGACAACGAGTAAAAAAATCGTATTTTTCTCTTATAGCGATAAATTCTGGCAAATAACGTCCTGCTTGACGCATCATCCAAACTGGTGGACGTTCAACCGTTTCGCCTCTCAATGCTTTTAAAAATAAATCGTTTTTGATCATAACGTCTAAATATAATTTTGGTTCACAAGGTCGATGACACTTTCCACGGTAGGAATTTTCGCTACGCGTACATCTTTAAAATATTTTTTTGCTTCCTTGGCTGTGCTTTCGCCTATGCAATAGGCGACACAGTCCGGTGTATTTTTTTGTAAAAAACTTTGAATTGTTGAAGGGCTATAAAACATAACACCCTCTATAGATTTCTCTAGTTTCGGCGCTTCTAGCTTGGTGCTATAAGCCTCAATTTCTTTGACTTTGATGTTGCTTTCTCTTAAAATAGTAGGGAGGTCATCCATCCGAATGTCGCTACAAAAGTAAGTGACTTCTGAACCTTCAATAAAATCCACCAGATAATTTGCCAAGGCTTTGGCATTTTTCTCTGAATGTTTTACAGGACCAATTTTCTGCTCAATCAGGCGTTTGGTACGTCTGCCTACACAGTAGATGGTTTCAAAATTTAAGTCTTCAACAGGGCAGTTGTTTAAGATGGCTTCTACACCATTTTTACTCGTTATAATTACATTTTTATGTGTCGATTTTAAGTGTACCGGTTTAATTCTGTTTGCCGCTGTTTTGATAAAGTCAGAACTTTCAACTACGAGAGCATTGTTAAATAAGTCCTTTTGTCCACGACTTAATAATTTTGACGAAAAAATAGTGGTTGGTCCGTTCTCTATCGCGGTGGTACCTATCAGAGTTTTACCGCCACGACTTAAAATAAACTCCACACAATCATCCACAAGAGTGTGATGTTCTCCAAGTTTTGCGGTTCGTTTTGCTTCAATTTTTTTGGTGCCGTCGGTGCTTAAAACAATTCCATGGAAATGGACTTCTTCTTCTTTTATATATGCGAGAGCTCCAATGGGTGCGCTACATCCTCCTTCTAATTTATTTAAAAATTCGCGTTCAATTTTTGTTGAGATGTCTGTCTCTTCATGATTTAACGGGGCACATGCTTCTATCGCTTCCACATTAGATTTTAGGGATGCAATCATCACGGCGCCTTGTGCTGGTGCTGGCACCATCCATTCCAAATTCACAGAATCTTCAGGGGTCAGTTCAAGACGTCCTAGTCCTGCTGCCGCGAAGATCGCGCCATTCCAATCGCTGTTTTCTAATTTTTCGAGACGCGTGTTTACATTGCCTCTTAAGCCGACGATGCTATGAGCTGGGTAGCGGTTGAGCCATTGTGCTTTACGTCGTAAACTACCTGTAGCAATTACGGCATCTTTCTGCGCCAAAAACTCTTCATTGGTTTTAAAAACGAGTGTGTCTCGTATGTTTCCCCGTTTTAAAACGGCTGCTTGAACGATCCCTTCTGGCAAAACGGTAGGAACATCTTTTAATGAGTGCACCGCAATGTCTATCTCTTCGTTTAGCAATGCAATATCTAGAGTACGGGTAAAAACACCTGTAATTCCGAGTTCGTAAATAGGTTTATTTAAAACCAAGTCCCCTGTAGATTTTACAGGAACTAAGACGGTTTCATACCCTAAATGTTGGAGTTGTGACTGTACAGTTTTGGCTTGCCAAAGAGCAAGTGCACTATCACGTGTGCCGATTCGAATAATTTTAGACATGCGTTTTAGAATCTAATTGAAACACCTTGTTGATGAGTTCGATACTTTCATTTGTAGAGATTGTTTCGTCCTTCAGATGGTGTGCAAAGTGGTTGGTTATTTTTTGAACGAGGTTAGCACTAATTAATTCTGCTTGCGCTTCATTAAATTCATTTATTTTTTTTCGTTGGGTATCCATTTCAGCGGTAGCAAACACTTGTAATTTTTCTTTAAGAGCTTTGATGGTGGGTGCAAATTTTCGGTTGTCGACCCAAGCTTCGAACTCTGTTTGAATCTCACAAATGATATTTTCAGCAATTGGGATATACACCTTTCTTTTTTCCAAAGTTTCATCGGTCATTTGCGATAAATGATCCAAATGAACCAAGGTTACCATTGGTAAATCTCTCACATTTTCATTCACGTTTTTTGGGATGGATAAGTCGAGAATGAGTAATGGTTTTTTATTTTGAATAAGGTGTTTATCGATGGTGGGGTTTTGTGCCCCGGTCGCCACAATTAATATATCGGTATTTCCGATTTCTTCTTGCAACTGGCTGTAGTCTTTAACCAAAAGCTTAAACTTTCCAGCTACCTTATCTGCCCTGTCTCGAGTTCGATTAATCAGTGTAATGTGCTCGTTTTTTGTATGTTTTATAAGGTTCTCACAAGTGTTTCGTCCAATTTTTCCGGTCCCAAAAAGCAATATATTTTTTGATGAAATTTCTTCCACAGTTTTTTTGATGTAGTGTACAGATGCAAAAGAAACAGAGGTGGCACCTGACGATAATTCTGTTTCTGTTTTTATGCGTTTACTCGCTTGAATCACTGCATTGATTAATCGTTCAAGATAGGCGTTAAGTAATTGATGTTTTTTTGAGATTTTTGCACTTAGTTTGAGTTGGCTAATAATTTCGAAATCGCCTAATATTTGACTGTCTAAGCCTGCACCTACCTTAAACATGTGTTGAATGGCATCACTATTTTTATAAACATAAGCCACAGTTTGAAACTCTTCGATAGTGCCTTGAGTGTTGTCACAAAGTAATTTAATAAGTTCAAATGGATGTCTGGCAAAACCATATATTTCTGTACGGTTACAGGTTGAGGTTGCGACCAAACTTTCAATTCCACTCTTTTTGGCTTGAGCCAATAAATTTGTTTTCGCAGCTTGATCTAAACTAAATTCTCCACGCATTTTAGCATCTGCCTTCTTATAGCTGAGGCCAATTACATAGAAATAGGTGCTTGCAGATTTGTTGAATTGCTCCATTGGTTATAGGGAAATAAATCAGCACAAAAATAATCGCTTTGATTTGTAAAAAATAACGCTAGAAGAACTTTATATGTCGTTTAGAGGTTTATATCTATTATTTAGTTTTTTTTGATAAAATTCTTATTTTTGCAGAAGAAAACAATTATAAAAATTAATTTTTATTTATAATGAATCTAAATAAAGACCCCTTAGAAAGTTCGCTTACTCCACCAAAAAATATCGCTCAAGGATCTTTTTTAGAAACTGCTGTTGAAACGGGATTTACCGTCATGACCTATCAGAACGAAACTTCTGAGATTCAACTCCTTGAAAAGGAAATAGATAGCTCGTTCATTCAGTTTCACTTTTGTTTGAAAGGACAATGTAAGTTTGTGTTTAACAATGGTAATTACAGCCTTAACATTTCTGAAGAAAATTCATTGTTACTCTACAATCCGCAAAGAGACTTACCCATTCATTTAGAAGCGGATCCGACTGCTTGGGTGGTATCGTTATTAATTTCTATCAAAAAATTCCACGGCTTATTTTCTCATGAAGCGGATTACATCACATTTTTAAGCGAGGACAATCAAGATAAAAAATATTATAAAGACGGTCATATATCACCCTCAATGGCCATTGTTTTAAACCAGCTTATTAACTACAATTTAAACTCTACAATCAAGTCTTTATACTTTAAGGGTAAAGCCTATGAGTTGTTAAGTTTATACTTTAATAGGGGTGAAGAAGCAAACATTGAGCAATGTCCTTTTTTGGTCGATGATTCTAATGTGGTTAAAATCCGGCAAGCAAAAGATATTATAATTAATCGACTGTCTGAGCCGCCAACCCTAACCGCCTTAGCGATTGAAATTGATCTAAGCCTCAAAAAACTAAAAGAAGGGTTTAAACAAATTTATGGCACTACTGTCTATGGATTCTTGTTTGATTACAAAATGGAACTTGCCAGAAAACTATTGGAATCAGGCGCTCACAACGTCAATGAAGTGGGGCTTAAAGTTGGCTATAGCACCGCCAGTCATTTTATTTCAGCATTTAAAAAACAATATGGGACTACTCCCAAAAAATACATTCAATCTCTTAATTAACCAATATGAAAGGAGTTTTATTAGTAAACCTAGGGTCTCCGGATAGTCCCACCCCAAAAGATGTAAAAACATATTTAGGCGAATTTTTGATGGACGAACGTGTTATCGATGTTCCTTTGTGGGCGCGAACACTTTTGGTAAAAGGGATCATCTTAAATACGCGCCCTAAAATATCGGCCAAAGCCTATAAAAAAATTTGGTGGGAAGAAGGATCGCCTCTCATCGTTCTATCTGAGCGTTTGGAACACAAGCTAAAACAAGAGGTCGAAATGCCCATAGCGTTGGCCATGCGTTATGGCAGTATGACGATTAAAAAGGGACTTCAAAAATTAGTAGATCAAGGAGTTGATGAGGTTTTAATAGTTCCTTTATACCCACAGTATGCGATGGCAACTACCGAAACAATTTTGGTGCTTGCAAAGGAATTAAGGGATACACATTTTCCACAATTGACACTTTCTGATTTACCTCCGTTTTATAATAATCCAGAGTATATTAAAGTTTTATCCAATACAATAAAAGAGTCTTTAAAAGGAAAAACATACGAACATTTATTGTTTTCTTATCATGGAATTCCTGAGCGGCACATCCGTAAAAGCGACATCACGAAGTCTCATTGTAAAATTGATAAGTCGTGTTGTGTTACACCATCCGAAGCACATGCCTATTGTTACAAACACCAGTGCCTCGAAGTGACCCGTTTGGTGGGTGAAGAATTAGGGCTTGAAGATGCAGTGTATTCCACCTCGTTTCAATCGCGTCTAGGATTTGATCCATGGTTACAACCCTATACCGACCGTACAATTGAGCGTTTAGGTAAAGAAGGAACTAAGTCTATGGCCATTGCAACTCCCGCTTTTGTAAGTGATTGTTTGGAAACCCTCGAAGAAATTGCGATGGAAGGGGAGGAAATTTTTCATGAAGTAGGAGGAAAAGACTTTACAACGATCCCTTGTTTGAACGATGATCCAGCTTGGGTTTCTCTTCTTGCCAAATGGGTTACAGAATGGGCTTCAAAATAATTTAGGACTGCATGCGAAAATCCAATTCACAAAACTTTGGGACTGAAACCATTGGCAAACTATTAATCAAACAGGCGGTTCCAGCCTCGATTGGAATTTTAGTCATGTCACTTAATATTTTGGTGGATACTATTTTTGTAGGGCATTGGATTGGCTCTCAAGCTATCGCTGCTATTAATGTGGTGTTACCTGTTTCGTTTTTTATTGCTGCCTTAGGGATGTCCATTGGAATCGGAGGATCTTCTATTATCTCGAGAGCCCTCGGAGCAAAAGAGGTTCCTAAAGCTCTAAAAACATTTGGAAATCAAATTACCATGACACTTGTATTGACGGTTTTACTTGTGTTTTTCGGGCTGTTTTATATTGACACTCTTATTCCAGCGTTTGGAGGCAAAGGAACTATTTTTGAACCTGCAAAAATATACTATCGAATTGTACTCTACGGCGTTCCTTTTCTTGCGCTTTCTATGATGGGAAACACGGTCATTAGAGCCGAAGGAAAACCCAAATTTGCGATGTATGCTATGATGATTCCATCGGTGTCAAACTTGCTATTGGATGTCCTTTTTATAAATGTTATGGATTTGGGGATGATGGGGGCTGCTTGGGCGACTACAGGGTCTTATATCCTTTGTTTTACGTTTATTTTTTGGTTTTTTATTTCTAAGAATTCTGAGATGAAAATCTCTTTACCGCATTTTAGGTTGCAAAAATCAATAGTGTCTGAAATCAGTAATTTAGGACTGGTAACGCTTTCTCGACAAGCCATTGTGAGTATCACATATCTGTTAATGAATAATATTTTATTTGACTTTGGGGGTGAAACTTCTGTAACCTCTTATGCGATCGTTTCCCGAATGTTAATGTTCGCATTGTTCCCAATTTTTGGAATTACTCAAGGTTTTGTCCCTATTGCGGGTTATAACTACGGCGCTCATAATTATGACCGTGTCAAACAAACCATTCGAATTGCGATCACATACTCCATTGGGATGGCGTTTATTATTTTTGTGTTATTGATTGGATTTCCAGAGCTGATCACACGGATGTTTACCACGGATCCTATGGTCATAGAAAAAACTCCTACAGCAATGCGCTGGGTCTTTGCTGCCACTCCTATCATAGCAATTCAACTGATTGGATCGGCATATTTTCAAGCTGTTGGCAAAGCAGTTCCGGCTCTGTTACTGACCCTGTCTCGACAAGGATTTTTCTTCATACCTCTTATTTTTATACTACCTTTAAGGTATGGCGAACTTGGGGTTTGGATGGCATTTCCAGTTTCAGATGTGTTGTCTACACTAGTTACTGCCTTTATTTTATATAGAGAAGTCAAGACAAAATTAATTTCAATAACATAATTATGGATTATTATAACTACATAAAGTCCCTTCACTTGATTTTTGTAATCACCTGGTTTGCAGGCTTGTTTTATATCCCACGCATTTTTATCTATCATATTGAAGCGTCTCAAAAATCATCTCCCAACAAAGAAATTTTAGGAACACAACTGAAACTCATGGCTAAACGATTGTGGTATATTATTACATGGCCCTCTGCAATTCTGGCAGTTTTTTTTGGCATCTGGCTTTTAGCCTTAGCACCTTATTGGCTCGAGCAGTCTTGGATGCATGCAAAGTTAGGGTTTGTTGCAATTCTCATTATCTATCATATAAAAACCCATCTTATTTTTAAGGAGCTTCAAAAAGATCAAATTAAATATTCCTCTAATTTTATGCGTATTTGGAACGAAGGCGCTACCATCATTCTTTTTGCCGTTGTGTTTTTAGTATTACTAAAAAATACGCTTAATATGGCTTACGGAATGTTAGCACTCGTTGGATTGGCGGTTCTTTTAATGCTAGGAATTAAATTATACAAACGGACACGTTCGGACTAATCATTAAGTGAAGTACGTTTTTTTTTCTATATTTAACAAAAGTCTATTTTTATGGCAAAACGTAAGCTGTCTTTAAGCTCTCGTATTTTTATTTATATGATCATGTTGGTTGTTGTTGCATCCATACTTATTGCGGGGGTAACAATCTATCAATATAGCGAGCAGTCTCAAGACTACCACCGTTTGCGTTTGGAACGTAAGGAAGTTCAACTTATTTCGAGTATAAATTATGTTTTAAAAGAAACGACATGGGAGGTTAAAACAGAGAATTTACCCCTAATATTTAAAGATAAAATATATGAGATTGCGAACATTCACAACGTGAATTTTAATCTCTATGATTTAAATGGGGATCTTATTAAAATGTCGAAACCCAATTTCGAATACAACAGCATAGAAACACAACTAACCCCCGAAATTTTAAATAAACTCAACCAAAGTGTGTCCAAGCGTTTTGTTGAAAAAATCAAACGTTTTGGAGAAGATTACCGATCTTCATATTTGATATTCTCAGATAATAATGCCAAACCCCTAGGCGTTCTAAATGTGCCTTATTTTGATGATGATTCTTTGAATTATGGCGAACTTAAAGCGTTTCTAATTCGTCTGAGTTACGCGTATATCATCATGATTTTAGTGGCTATTGCTTTTGCATATTTTGTTTCTAAATACATTACAAAATCACTTCAAACGATTCGGGAAAAAATGAAGGAAACTCGCTTAGAGAAACGCAACCAAAAAATTGAACTTAAAGGGGCAAGTTTAGAAGTTTCTGCTTTGGTTGAATCTTACAATAATATGATTGACGAGCTAGAAGAGAGTGTCAAAAAGCTTGCCACTAGTCAGCGCGAACAAGCATGGCGCGAAATGGCTAAACAAGTAGCTCATGAAATCAAAAACCCATTAACCCCCATGCGATTAACCGTGCAAAGTTTTCAGCACAAATTTGACCCATCAGATCCCGATGTTTTGAAGAAAGTGAATGAATATACCAAAACTTTGATTCAACAAATTGACACTATGAGCTCTATAGCTTCAGCTTTCTCGGATTTTGCTAAAATGCCCGCTCAAAAACTCGAAGTTCTAAATGTGGTTGAAGTCGTAGAGTTGGCTCTTGATATTTTTCCAGAAAGCGACATTAAATTCATTTCAAAAAAATCTGAAATCATTGCTAATTTTGACCGTTCTCAATTAATTCGAATTATTACTAATTTAGTAAAGAATGCCGTACAGTCCATTCCAGAAAATCGCCCTCCCAAAATTAGTATTTACTTATATTCTGAACAAAACGATGTTGTGATAGAGGTTCATGACAATGGTATTGGGGTTCCAAAAGAAATTGAAGATAGAATTTTTGAGCCCAAGTTCACAACCAAAACAAGTGGTATGGGATTGGGCTTACCAATGATAAAAAACATGATAGACACATATAACGGACGTATTAATTTCTCTTCTATTATAGATAAGGGAAGTCAGTTTACTGTGCGTTTTCCTAAACAAATTACAGATGGAGTATAATACGATTTTAAGTGATTTTAGTAAAGGGGTAACCACCCTCACAATCAACAGGCCCATAAAACTAAACGCTTTAAATAGCACAACTATTTTTGAATTACATACTGCTTTAAAATTAGCAGATGAAGATCCCGATACTAAGGTTATTATTATTACAGGCAGTGGCGAAAAGGCTTTTGTTGCAGGGGCTGATATCAGTGAGTTTGCAAATTATGATTCCGTAAAAGGGGCTGCATTGTCAAAAGAAGGTCAGCATTTATTGTTCGATTTTATTGAGAATTTACCAACGCCAGTGATTGCTGCGGTGAATGGATTTGCCCTTGGCGGCGGATTGGAATTGGCCATGTCTGCACATTTCCGACTCGCGAGCACCAATGCTCGTATGGGTTTGCCAGAAGTGTCTTTAGGGTTGATTCCAGGATATGGAGGAACGCAACGTTTGGCGCAACTCATAGGTAAGGGGCGTGCTATGGAGTTGACCATGACAGCGAGTATGATTGATTCCGAAACAGCACTTGCATATGGTCTTGTAAATCATGTGGTTTCTCAAGAAGAGTTGTTGCCAAAGTGTTATGCCTTAGCAGATAAAATAAAATCGAATTCTTCTTTAGCAATTGCGGCAGCCATCAAAGCCATTAATGCTAACTACAAAGATGGGGTAAACGGCTATGATATCGAAATATCTGAATTTGGAAACTGTTTTGATACAGAGGATTTTGAAGAAGGAACAACGGCGTTTTTAGAAAAACGAAAATCTAAATTTCCCGGAAAATAAAAAAAGCCCAAACACAAGTTTGGACTTTTAATTTTTTTAAATCTATCAGTAATTCTTAGTCTGCTAATATGATAATTTTATTAGCATTCATTTCAATCGCGCCAGAATCAATGGCGAACCAATACCCCTTTCCTTTTTGTTCAAAAAGTGGTTTATTGAAATCATCGAGAATAATATCCCCTGTGATTTTTACATATCCTTCTTTAAGGATGGAGACGATTGCAGCGTGATTGTTTAGCATTTCAAAATCACCATTTACACCTGGGACAGAGACACTGTCTACATCGCCTTTAAATATGGTTGCTTCTGGAGTTACTATTTCTAAATACATAGGTTGTTTTTTAGGCTTCTGCTAACATTTTGTCACCAGCTTCAATCGCTTCTTCAATAGTCCCTTTAAGGTTAAAGGCTGCTTCTGGAAGACGATCTAATTCCCCGTCCATAATCATATTAAAGCCTTTAATGGTTTCTTTAATATCAACCAACACACCTTTTAAGCCTGTAAATTGCTCTGCTACGTGGAAGGGTTGAGATAAGAAACGTTGTACACGACGTGCGCGTCCAACCGCTAATTTATCTTCTTCAGATAGTTCTTCCATTCCAAGAATGGCAATAATATCTTGTAATTCTTTGTAGCGTTGTAACAACTCTTTGACACGTTGTGCACAATCGTAATGCTCATCTCCTAAAATTTCTGCTGTCAAAATTCTTGAGGTTGAATCTAATGGATCTACCGCTGGATAAATACCAAGTTCTGCAATTTTACGAGACAATACCGTTGTAGCATCTAAGTGTGCAAAGGTTGTTGCTGGTGCAGGATCTGTTAAATCATCTGCAGGTACGTAAACCGCTTGTACAGAGGTAATAGAACCTCTTTTTGTAGAAGTAATACGTTCTTGCATAGCACCCATTTCGGTTGCTAACGTCGGTTGGTATCCAACTGCAGAAGGCATACGCCCTAGAAGTGCAGATACTTCAGAACCGGCTTGTGTGAATCGGAAAATATTATCCACAAAGAATAATACATCTTTTCCTTGGCCGTCTCCAGCGCCATCACGAAAGTATTCCGCAATTGTCAATCCAGATAAAGCTACACGTGCACGTGCTCCCGGTGGTTCGTTCATTTGTCCAAACACGAAAGTTGCTTTGGATTCTTTCATGATTGATTTATCAACCTTTTGAAGATCCCATCCGCCTTCTTCCATGGAGTGCATAAAGTCATCACCATATTTTATAATACCAGACTCCAACATTTCACGAAGTAAATCATTTCCTTCACGAGTACGTTCTCCAACGCCGGCAAATACCGAAAGACCTCCATGGCCTTTGGCAATATTATTAATTAATTCCTGTATCAAAACGGTTTTACCTACTCCAGCACCTCCAAACAGTCCAATTTTACCTCCTTTTGCATACGGCTCAATTAAATCAATCACTTTGATTCCAGTAAATAAAACTTCAGTAGAAGTCGAAAGCTCTTCAAATTTTGGTGCTTTTCTGTGAATTGGTAACCCTGCATCACCTGCTTTCGGTAAATCTCCCAAACCGTCAATAGCATCTCCAATCACATTAAATAAACGGCCATAAACTTCGTCTCCAACAGGCACCTGAATTGGTGCACCTGTGGCATTGACTTCGGTTCCACGGCTCAAGCCATCAGATGAATCCATAGCGATGGTACGCACAGAATTTTCACCAATATGAGATTGAACTTCAAGAACTAAAATAGACCCATCAGCTCTGTTGATTTCTAAGGAATCATAAATTTTTGGAAGGTCTGCTCCAGATGCGAATTCGACATCGATCACTGGACCTACAATTTGAGCAACTTTACCTGTAACTTTTGACATTACTTTATTGTTTATAATTTTTCTAAAAAATGATGTGGAAAACACGTGGTTTTCGCGATGCAAAGATAATAGTTTTAATTAAAAAACCCAGAGCAAAGCTCCGGGTTTTTTATGATTTTTATATTCAGAAATAATTATTGTAATAATGGCGAATAATTTGTTGGATATTCACCTGCTTTCGCAACATTTCCAGAAGCTACGAAATTAGATCCGTAGTGATTATCTATAGCTTGTAAGAAAGAGTTTGCCATATACGCATATCCTCTTGCTGTTAAATGCACGCCGTCTAATCCTACAAGACCTCCTGTGACTAGTTTTGTATCTAATGTATAATCATCAAATACAATTCCACCATTGGATGCTTGAGTTAAAATTGCTTGTAAGTCCACATAAGCAATTCCATAACTTTGAGCAGCTGCTTGAACACTCGCGTTCATAGCGTCAGTTGCGCTTATGATTTCTACTAATTCTGTTTCAGTAACAACCCATTTATCAGCCAATGGAATCGCAACTCCGTTTACTGTTAATGGATTTCCAGGAATCGCCTCTGTTCCAATAAAAGTAGCTGATGTTAAAACCATCAAGTCATTTTCAGTGGCCTGTCTCATGCTAACCAAAGCAGGATTAATTGCTGTCAAGTCTGTTAAATGTTCATCAATGATTACTACGGCATTGTTACAAGGTGTGCCATTTTCATCGACATCACAGAAGCTTATTGTACGTTTAGCAATTTCTGCATCAGCATCATTTTGAGAAATGGCGTTAACCCCTACTAAATAAGCAAAAGCTTGTGCAATTCCAGCATTATAAGCTGCATATGCACTATTAACAGCGTTTGCTGTGGTTTCGTCAAGTGGAATAGGGTTATGTGGGACAGATGTAAAATATGGTAAATCAGTAACATGAGGTGTTCCTGAAACCACTCCCTCAGCTCCATTTGCAGTCAATGCTGCTAAAGCAATATCAAGGACTGCTTCAAAAGTTGCTAAATCAGTAATTTGATCCTGTTCCTGATCTGCACCACCTGTAGCATAACCTAAAACATCATTTCCTCCGAATAAAGATAAAGTGAAAAAAGATGGGTTTTGAGCTGCTGCGAGTTCAATGATGGATGCATTTGGTGTGTCTCCTGTAAGTCGTGTTGCGTAAGGATTTGCGAGTCCAGCTTCTAAATTTCCTAGATTTCCGTATCCTGCTGCTACAAAGTGAAAACTTCTTGCTCCTGGCACACCTAAATTATTAAAGGGTCCTGTAGGATTGTTTAAAAGATCTGTTTGTATTGTAACCGGTCCAACCACTGACTCCAATGATGCGGGTCCTGATCCATTAAAAACAAGTCGTGGCCCTATAATTCGAGTCCCTCCAAGAGTAAGTCCTCCAAAGTTATCCGCCATAGTGGGTTGTTTAAACTCACCCCCTCCAGCTTTTGCAAATTCTTTAGACATAATGTTTGGCCAAGAATTTTCTTGACTTGCTAAGAATACAGTTCCATCTGATACACCTGCGCTAAATGAAGGTCCAACAGCGATATAATTAGAGAAATCTAAATCTCCTGCATTAAGTTCTGGAAGCACCGTTGTTTCAACGAGGGCTCCATTGTCTTCAAGAACGTCTTCAACGTCATTACATGCCGTAAATCCTAGAACTACAGCACTTAGTAATATATATTTAATATGTTTCATAATTTTAATTATTAGTTGTTAATAGTCCATGACAGGAAGTAAATCGACCCAATGTTTCCAGTTCCAAATGCCGTATTGTATTCAGTTCCTAATAAATTGGTAGCGCCTGCTTTGAAAGTTGATTTTATACTTGGCACTGCATAGTTGATTTGTGCATCAACAGTATGAAATTCCTCTACGACTCCATTTCCAAAAGAAGCTTCCCAGAAGTAATCGTCACTAAATCGGTATGCGACGTTAAATCCAAAGTTTTCAAATAAGGCTGTATTTCCAAAAGAGGCCTTGAATTTATGTTCTGGTGTATTAAAGTTTGTATTGAAATCAGGAAAGTTATTATCTTCATCCATCTTAGCATAGGTATAATTACCGCTCAAGTCGAAATCGCCAAACACTTTTGTTGACAACCCAATAGAAGCACCATAAGAGGTGATTTCTGCTCTAGAGTTTGTGTAGGCGCTGTAGGCTGTGAAATCTCCACTTCCAATGGCAGCTATAGATAGTCCACCGTCTCCAGCAACACCATATAAAGGAGCTACTACAATTTCTGTAGAGATAAAGTCTTTATACGTGTTATGGTATGCACTAAAGTCAACAATTAAATTATCAAATTTACCACGGTAACCAAATTCAAATGCCGTCACTTGTTCTGGTTTTACAACATCCGGGTTTGCAACTACTAAATCAGCTGGATTTCCGGTGACTCCTAGCATTCCTACTGAACTCGCAGTATAAGAGTTGTTGTAAGCTGCAGATCCTGTTTGTGTGATGGTACTTGGTTGTCCATAAACAGCTTGTCCTGTTTGAGAAACATCAAACACATTTGTATAACGATCTAAGTTGTTTGGAGCAGACCCTACTAGTAAAGCACGTCCTGCGTCCAAGCCAATAAATAAATCTTGTGTGGTTGGGTTTCTAAATCCAGTTTGTCCTGAAAGTCTAATGTTATGGTTTCTATTGATTGTTAAACCAGCAGATAATCTTGGTGAAAAGAAGCCATCAAAAAATTCTGATTTGTCATAACGAACCGATCCTGTTAATTTTAATTTTGCAGCTGCACTCAATTCTAGTTCTTTTTGAAGTTGTGTGTACAACCCAAATTCAGAGTAGTTGATGGCACCATCATAATCAGTGTAAATTGTTCCTGAAGAATTTAAGCTGTACTGTCTAAAAGATCCTCCAACTTGAATGTCAACAGCATCAATTAAATGAGAAAAATTATAGTTAGCATCTGCATGGTAGTATTTAGAAGCATCCTGAAATTTAGATCCTGTAGTTAAGTCTGGATCATTGACGCTTGTATTGAATGCGTTTTGAAATTCATCAGACCCTGGTAAAAAGCGCCCTGTATCAGCAACAGATCTAGCAGCGGCATGCGCTTGTGCATCTGTAGCACCCCCTAAAGTGGATTGCACATACGTTCCTGCATATTGACCAAACCAAGTTACATCGTCTTTCCACGCTCGGTTGATATTAATTCCTGTAAAGACCATGTCGTAAGAATCTCCAGCGTTATCTGAAACAACATAACCTCTTACATAGAAGTTGTCGTTCTTAACTTCTAATTTGTGCTGTTCTTGAAAGAAGTTGTTAATTGCATAACGGTTAATTCCTTGGAAGATGGTAGAACCTGTTCCAACTTTTCCAACGTATGAAATTTCAAAGTCATTTTCAAAAGGTCTGTAGTAAAGTCCCCAATCTGCTTTGATACTTTCTGCATTGTAATTTGTCAAATCTCTTTCGTTGTATCCTGTTCTACTCACAGCTACGTTTGGTACCAAAGCATTGGCTCCTGCAGGCAATATACCTAAAGCTTCTAAGGCTACAGCTACTTCTTTAATTCCTGTGGAGACCTCATCTCCATAGACGTTAATACCGTTGTAGTTTAAGTTGGTGGCTCTTGTGCCGCCAATCATATCGCTATCTACTTCGCTTGTTGCAGCCCAGTCTGTTCCTTTCAGCCATCCAAAGTTGGCTTTGGCAGCAAACTTGTTGCTGAATTTACGAGCCACTCGAATTCCGAAATCGGTGTATGTATTGTCACCAGCAGATTCTTGTGAAGTGATTCCTCTTTTTAAGCTTGTACTGATTCCATCGTGATCGAAAGGATTTTTACTGGTCATAAATAAAATACCATTGAAAGCATTGGCACCATAAAGTGCTGAGGATGCTCCTGGAAGTAATTCTACACTTTGAACATCTGTTTCAATCATTCCTACTAAATTTCCGATAGGGAAGTTAAGTGCTGGAGTTGAGTTGTCCATGCCATCTACAAGCTGCATAAAACGGTTGTTTGCAAAGGTTGCAAAACCACGTGTATTTACAGATTTAAATGTTAAACTGTTGGTGTTTACATCTACGCCTTTTAAGTTTTCTAGACCTCCATAAAAATCAGCTGATGCCGAAGTTTTGATGTCTTTAATTCCAAAACGCTCCACTGTTACTGGAGATTCAAAAATACGTTCTGGTGTACGAGACGCAGAAATAACAACCTCATCAAGGAAACTTCCTTCATTTAAAGTGATTGCTAAGGTTTCGTTGTTTTTCGTGATTTCTTGTGAAAGTGTTTCAAATCCTACACTACTCACTTGAATTGAGAAAGGAGGGTTTTGGTCAACGTTTAGAGTAAAGTTACCATCAAAGTCAGTAACGACTCCTGTAGAGGTTCCAACTACAATAACGTTGGCGCCTGGTAATGGTAATCCACTAGCATCGTTGACAGTTCCTTTCACTGTTGTTTGTGCAAAAGATGCAACACAGAAAAGTAAGACTAAAGTCTTTAAAATTGTTTTCATAAATTAGAATGTTTAATATCGTATGGTTATAGTTATACCAAATTTAAGCATTAAAAATTTAATAATTCTTAAATTTACGTACAAATATTATTAATAACAGCTATCGAATGTTAATAGATAAATAAAACTTCGAACGTATTAGATTAATAATCAATACTTTAAAACAACTACTCTACGGTGATGAAGTTTTCTACTGTGTTCAAAGTTGTAACTCCCTGTTACTTTCCCACATCAACTTTCAAGAAAAAACAAATCATCTAACCGACA
>Ga0209374_1000393_pt1 | contig 49079 bp, 37 predicted proteins | sample SaaInlLV_DNA_10m_FD_184683 | JGI IMG/M metagenome (GOLD analysis project Ga0209374, IMG submission 184683) | Marine microbial communities from expanding oxygen minimum zones in the Saanich Inlet - SI075_LV_DNA_10m (SPAdes) (version 2) | ecosystem: Environmental > Aquatic > Marine > Unclassified ... | reverse complement strand
AGTCGGATCTTCTACTTCTTCAACTGAAAGCCTTGGATTATACAATTCAAATTCATCATTCAACCTCTTTTGGAGTTCGTTGATTATTTTTCCTCGCTTACCGATTATTCTTCCCGGCTTTTCTGCTCTAATCTCTACACTAGTACCACTAGGAGTCCTGCTGATGGTTAATCCACCAAATCCTGCTGATTTGGTATTTTCCATCAAGAATTCCTTGACCAGTTGTCTCTCAACATTTCTGTTGACGATTGTTCTAAGTACACTTTGTTTTCCAGCCATGATATTCACCTCAGAATTCATCCTCCAATTCGTCTTCAACTGTGTTGAAGTCTTCTAGGAATATTTCCAAATTGACTTGGTAGTGGTTCGATGGTGTTGCACGGCCTCTAGCACGAGGGATCCATCCACGACGAATTTGGCCTCTGTGTGCAGCAATGTGAGTGATTTCCATCTCTTCAGCATCAATATCTTCGTATTGGTGTCGAGCATTGTCCATAGCACTTTGAATCAATTTAATTATTGCTTTTGATGCCTTTACTGGATATCTACCTGGCCCAACGCCACCTTTTCGATGACCGACCATTGAAGGCCCACTTCGCTTGCGTTTCTTGTTTCCACTGCCTAATCTGAAAGGTACTGCTACTGCTTTTCTTCTAATGTCTGCCCTGTCTGAGTCAATTCTCAAGACTTCGTTTAGATAATCAATTGCGCTTCCAGCAGTCATATTCTTGACTGCTCTGCACACTTCAAAACAGTGTTTTACGTGCATGTCCACATTGACTGCCCTTGCTGAAGCAATTCTACTTCCTTGTAATAGTTGAGTGAAACCTTTCTGAGGAAGTTGTCTCCTCTTGGTTCTGCGATCCATTTGTCTTTGCTTTGCCATATTTCTCACCTCACTTCAATGCTACGTGCTTTGATGAACGGGTAGCACCTACACCTGGGCCACTGTGGGCCACATTCTTTCTGCTTAGAGCAAATTCACCAAGATAATGTCCAATCATTTCTGGCTTGACATCAAGTTCGATGAAATGTTGCCCGTTATGAATTGCGATTCTTCGACCTACAAATTCTGGTAGAATTGGCATATCTCTTCTATGTGTTCTTACAGTTATTGAACTGTTTCTTCTTGTTCGGTCAAGGAAATGTTCGTTTTCTACAGACATACCACGGCCTATGGATCTTCTAGCTCTTGAAGGTAACAATTCTATGATTGAATTGTCGGAACCTTCAGATGGCCAAAGTTCCATTTGTGATAATTCTTCCATGGTGTATCCACGGTAGGTAAATTCTTTCTTAACACGGCCAGTTGTGGTAGACAAGCGCTTTCTTGCTTTTCTTCTACTGGCCTTTGGGGTCATAAAGGACTTCTTATTCTTTCGTGCCATACATAATCACCTCAAACTTTCTTTCCACGGCCTCTACCGGTTCTTCTTGGCGCAATGATACCAACCTTAGCACCAGGTGGAGTTCCACGGGCAACCGAATTTGGTCCGTGGACAGCCTGATGATTTCCTCCACCGTGAGGGTGGTCAACTGGATTCATTGCAACACCGCTAACATGCGGGAATAATTTTCCTCTTGCCTTTGCCTTGTAATATGCAGCACCAGCAGTTCTTAGAGGCATCTCATCTCTTCCATGTCCTGCAAGAACACCAATAGTTGCACGGCAGTTTGCTGGCAATTCTTTGAGTGATCCTGACGGCATTCTGATACGAACTTTCTCACCGATTTTGGCTTCAACATAACATGAGTTTCCTGCTGAACGGGCAACTTTGCCACCATCACCAGGTCTTAGTTCAAGATTGTTAATTGCTGTACCTTCTGGTATGTTACCAATACTAGTAATGTTACCAGGCCTTAGCGAAACATTGTTGCCGACTGCTACGTTACTACCAACAGAAAGACCTTCTGTTGCGACCACTAACGTGGTATCGCCATCAGGTAACTTGAGTCTAGCTAGCGGAGCAGAGTGAACTGGACTATGAATTAGTTCAGTTACTTCACCAACGATGTCGTTTTCACGAGGCATTCTGTTTGATCCAGGAAATCTATGGCTTCTTACACGGTACCTTGGCGAGGAACCTTTTCTCTGTGCGCGTATTCTCTTACCCATTATATCACCTCAGAATGCTCCTAAGCGCATTGCTGCGTCTTCTGCGTCATGGCCTTCGGCCAGTTTTACTGAAGCATGTTTTCCATGCTTGCTGTTTCTAACATTAACTTTCGCTACTTCAACATCAAAGATTGTTTCAACTGCTTTAGCAATTTCATCCTTTGATGCACTTCTTCTGACGATGAACTCAAGTCTTTGTTGAGTTGATCTAGCTTCCATGGATTTTTCAGTAAGCCATGGTTGTATGATTATATCGTATGCATTCATAGTAAACACCTCAATTGAGTTCCTCCACAGCGGATTTAGTAAACACTGTCAAACGACCAAGTGCGCCACCTGGCGCCAGGTCTTCAGCGTTTAGATCCTTAGCAGCAACTACATCTACACCTGGTAGATTTCTAGCTGCTTGTGCTAATCCTGATTTTTCCTTAACAACAAGTAGTATAGATTTAGGAGTCTTGTGGACTCTCCCTCTCATTGTCGCCTTTCCAGCACGAATTTTTCTTCCTTCTCTTGCTCTTTGCAAGTCATCACCAAGACCAAGTCCGTCAAAGATTGCTAGAACCTTACGAGTTGCCGAGCCATGGTTGAATGATTCAAAGTCAAACTCTTCTTTCTTGCCGTCTCTAACTTCAACATAATTACCTAGTATAATAGGTAAAGAAGATACTTCTTCTGAAATTTGGTGACCGCGCGAACTTACCATTTCCAAGTCAGTAGTTGCCCTGAGTGCGGTATCTCTTGCTAGTCTTCGTTCTTTTTGATTTAATTTGCGGGCCCATATCTTTTCGACCTTAGGTCCGTGGGCTCTTCTACCACCAAGTGTGTGAGGGTTTTGTGCTGCTCTCTTTTGACCAGTTCGCCTCATAATTCTTGAGACACCTCTCCCCTTACCCCACCATTCGACGGAGTGCTTCATACCAGCCATTGGTTTTCTTTTTCCGCCATGTGGCCTTGAACCGTATGGTTGTCTGCGATTTGCTCGGCTAGAAGCTACTGCTAGTTTCACTAAATCCTCACGAAGTGGAGTAGCAAATGAGTCAGGTAATGCAATCTTTGACCCGTCTGAGACTGAGATCTCAAAAGTATCTTGGAGCCTACCTGCATCTAGTTCATCAGCACTGATTGTGTTGGTAATATCTTTTACTGCAACTTTCATCTTCAGGCCCCCTGCTTGGATGCTGTACTTACGTACGTGATTTCATAATCATGAAGAGTTCTGTCACTACCTCTAGTAGCATCTCTGAATCTAATCAAACGCTTTGACGGCCCAGGCACGCTACCTTTGACCAAGATGTAGTCTGAATTCACTTCACCATAGTGCAAAAATCCACCTGATGGAGTTATTGCATGTTCTTCTGGGTTAGCAACTCTCATAATTCTCTTGTTGTATTCGGTTCTTTGATGGTAACCTGTTTGACCACCTTGTCGGATTGTCTTTCTTACATATCCTGTACCGAAGTCACCCATGTTTCCGTGTTGCCTGCGCTTCTTTGAGTTCTTGTGAGATTGAAGTTTACCGCCAAACCGCTTGATTACACCCTGCCATCCGTATCCTTTGGTTACAGCTACGATATCGGTAAGGATTCCTTCTTCGAAACAATCAGCAAATGAAAATTCTTCACCAAACTTTGCCTTAGCATAGTTTAGTTGTTCGCTGGAGTTTCCACCATCCAGACCTACTTCCATTACATCGGGGACCTTAGTTGGTATTCCTGAAATTTGACTTGGTTGAGTAGCGACTATTAGTCTCACTTCGCACAAGTCTGCATTTTCTAGATTTTCGAAATGTTTCTCAGCATCATGCTCTTTGCGTTGAGGCAGTTTCTTGAATAGATCGCTAAAAGCCTCAGCAATCATTCCAGCATCAGCCCATGCCTCACCAATAGCTTGCTTGCCATAGGGAGTCATCTGATATCCACGAACGCCTAAGATTCTCATCTTTGGGCATTCTACAACAGTGACTGGAATTCTTGCTTCCTGTCCGGCTGCTGGGCTTCTTGGGTTTAAATCACGAGCTAGAATATGCGTCATGCCGGCTTTCCATCCAGCAAATCCTTGTATTCTAACTTCGCTCGCTTCGGTTTTTGGCCACGACTTGACGTGTCCGAAAGGACGCTTGGCACGCTTACGCGGACTAAACGCCATCGAACCTCTTCGTGGGTGACTTCTTTTCGCCATTGGGATTCCTCCATTATTTTGTTACAGCGCAGGGGCCCCACCGAGAGGGCGTACGAGGGCTCTCCAGATAGGAGTGGCCGTGACACTGCGCCTCGTTCCAACGAATGCGGAACAAGACTATCGGGGTCCTCCTGGGATGGCCCGTTGTGTCTGGCTACTCACCTTTGAGCAACCATCCGACTTACCAATCATATATGAGTGGTTCGGTCTGTATTGCTTTTCTGTCAATCGATTATGTATATGGGTATGATAGTTTTTTAATGGTTAATGTCTACTAATTTTAATCATCATGCTTTTGAACCCTCGGCCAAAAGAACCATTGATGCCTACGATGATACACCCGCTTTTACAAGATGGTGTTGAAGCAAGGGGATATCAAATTAGGGCACTAAAAAACGCATTGACATCTTCATGTTTGATGGTAATGCCAACAGGTTTTGGTAAAACAGCAGTACAATGGATGCTCATGGCAGAGACCCTCCGTTTATCTGACAAAAAAATAATTCTAATTGCGCCTACTACTGGATTAGTCGATCAACAACAGAGAATGGCTCGAGAGATGTTAAACATAGATCCCGAGACAATCGTAAGATATACCGGTGAAACACCACCAAGTAAGCGACGTTCACTGTGGGATGTAGGTAAAATTTTGATGGCTACTTCCCAAGTGATTAGAAATGATGCAATTAACAACATTATTTCCTTAAGTGACGTGGCGTTGTTAATTTTCGATGAGGCTCATCATGCCACAGGAAATCATCCTTACGCTCAAGTTGGAGACTTATTCCTTGCTGCCAACCCTAATGGCTATACTTTGGGTGCTACAGCCAGCCCTGGGACTACAAAATCATCGATACTTGAGGTTGCCAAAAGATTAGGAATCGACAGGCTTGACATCTCCAAAAGAGATGAAGTAATGCTAAAACCATATGCTGTCGACTTACAAAACGACATTGTCCCAGTCGACCTTCCTGACACATTAAATACACTTATTTACCCATTGCAAGAATATCAATCAACAGAAGTTGAAACCTTACAGAGGATGGGTTTTATGGCTCCAGTAAAAAATCTCACTTCAAAAATCATAACCGATGCACAGCAATCTGTTAGCAGGGCAATTAGTCGAAGAGACGCTAGAGGTTACAACGCTGCGCGTAAAGTTTCGGATGTTCGCAGAATGCACATGCTACTAGACTTGCTCAGGACTCAAGGAGTAATACCAGCAACATTATTTCTCGACAAAGCCGAAGACGAAGGCAGAACTGGTGGCAGAGGGACAAATCGATTCATTGCAAAACCGGTAATTCACAACTTCAGGAAGGCGGCTGAAAAACTCGGCGAGATACACCCAAAGGTCACCCAAGTAAGCGATATGATTACTGAAAGGTTGAAAGAAAATCCTAATTCACGTATTCTCATATTTACAGAGTACAGATACACTGTGCAAAATCTCAATCAAGTACTCAAAAATATTGATGAGGTTAAGGTAGCACCATTTATTGGGCAAGCCACTAGCGGAAAACAAAAGGGTATGACGCAGAAAGAACAATTGGCAAGACTTGAAGAATTTCGCTCTGGAGAAGTAAATGTACTGGTTGCAACATCTGTTGGGGAAGAGGGATTGGACGTCCCATCTGCTGATCTCGTTTTGATGTATGAACCGGTGCCAAGCGCCATAAGAGCAATACAAAGGCGTGGACGTACTGCTAGACAGAGTTCGGGTACGGTAAAGACATTAATTGCGCGCAACACAAGGGATGAATTTGTCAACAATGCAGCTAAGGTAAGAGAGCGACGTATGTACAAAAATCTTGAGGAAGTACAGCGAATGGGGCGAATCCCATTACGCGAACCAGCTTCTGGAGATGTTCTATCGAGTTTTGCAGTCAAGTTGGGAGACAATCAAATTCCTGCCGAGAAATTCCTGACAATTGAGCAAGAACGACTCAATCTTGAATATCAAATAATTAAAGATGAAGCTAATATAAATTCTATAGAACAGCCCGATACGCCGGTAAAGCAAACTGCTATTGCACCAAAAGATAAGCGCCCGAGAAATCAGACTGGCTTAGATGACTTTTTTCAAGAAAAGAATACTGAGAAGATTACCAGAGAGCATGAAGTATCTGCGATAAAAGCCACTAATGAAGTCATTCAAACCTTATCTCAAACCATTGAAATGAATGTGGTTCTTGATCACCGGGAAGCGTCTTCGACTTTATCTGCCTATCTTACCAGCCTTGGAATGTCGGTTAGATTTGAAAACTTAGAAACTGGTGATATTTTGTTAACAAAGGACATTCTAATTGAGCGGAAAACTTCGCGTGACTTACTAACCTCAATAATTGATCAAAGATTGTTCAAACAGTGCCAAAGAATGAGACAATCTACCAATCAGCCAATATTATTAATTGAACTTGGAGAAATAGGCAATTCAGTTCACCCCAACGCGGTACTCGGCGCTTTAGCACATGTTAGTTTAGACTTAGGCGTGCCGATTTTGACAACAAAAGACTCAATGGAATCTGCTCATTTGATATTTTTAATTGCTAGGAATAATCAAAACTTTTCAACGAAAATGCGCGCTTGCGTGAAGTATCAAAGCATCGAAGATGGTGCCATTGAAAAGCACTGTAGCAACGCTGCACAAGAAATCGCAGCAATGGTCAATCAAGGTGATGAGTCACACACCTTGTTAGCCAGGTGGAATACTGATGGAATAAATAAGCAAGCAACAATATTGTGTCAAATAACTGACTTAGATTTGGAAATTTGCCTTCAATTATTTGACAGATTCGATTCAATCGCTGATATTTTAAAATCCGATAAAGCAAGGCTATCTGAGATTTTGAGCGCTGAGAATTATGAACTTATTATGCCTTTTTTATATGCCTGAGTAAATTTCAGCCACCAATCAAAATTGCTCTAGTTCTCAACTGTGCCAATCTGTCAGGGAAATGACCCAAGGCAAAGGCTACTAGTTCAGCTAGATGTATCACAGGTATACTGGTATTTTTACCAGTCTTACGCCCTGCCTTAGATTGATATGAATCAAGGTTTGAGTGAGATACTGTACAAGCACTCACTATTATATCAGCACCATTTGATTTTGCGTCACTAATAACAGATGATATGAGGGACATAACGGGTTTTTCTAGAGTAAGTAATGAGGGGGCACCGACACTTTGACACTTTAAGTCGTAATTTACCGGTCGGCCACCTAATGCGGTAATGAGTTGTTCTAGATAAGACGGCATAAATGGGTCGTCTTGGGCACAAAACCCCTCTCTTTGCATATTTGGTCCATAATAAGGTGCAATGTTGAGATCGATTGGATTAATTACTGCGTCGTTAATTTTGTCAAGGCCAATCTCTTCTACTAAGTAGTGCAATAGATGCCATGACTCTGCTTCACCTCGGTACTCAACACCCGTAGAACGGGCAATCAAGTTATTTAATTGGGCAGAATAGACAGGGTCATCTTTCAAATCTTGCATAGTATCTTTCATAATCCCATGGCTTGTTGCGCAAGTAGTCATGATATCTAGCCCTTTTTCTTCAGCCAATGCTAGGTTTCTTGCAACCAAAGCATGTTGTAATTTTGTTGAAGCTTGCTTGATAATATTACCACCATCACTAGTCGCTTCTGGCAATTCAATTAAATCAATACCCAAGGTTTTGCATAGCGGTTGTATACAATCCTCTACTTCCATTGAAGCAGCTCGGGCAACATTACCAGGATAATAAGCAATCTTTGGCATTTTATCACTCAAAACCTCTGGTCAATTTCGTTAAACAATCCGACAACTTGGTGATGGTTCTTAACTTTGGAATTGAACATATTTGGTATTTTACCAATACCTGAAGGTGGTAATACCAATGCTTGTAGACTTCTAATCGGAGGCCCACCAGTTCTAGTGAATCCTAGTACCATTCGAGCAGAAACGCCATCGAAAATGTTACTCAGCAGGCCAATAGGGCCAAGAACTTGGCGATATAGCGTAGTTTCGTTCAATTTACCAGTCCATTTGACGCTTCTTCCGTACCACTTGACCAGTCTTCCATGTGGACCTCTGTAGTTGGTTTGGTTTAGGATGTAGGCGCGAACGTCATTGAGACCGGATGAGGCTGTTTTACCCTCTTGCCCATACCTAGCAATCGATGCTAGATCGGCTTCTCCCCAAACTCCAGTTGAGTTATTTAGCGAATCAATAAGTGAGTTCTTGAATGTCTCGCTAGACCTTGGGTCGATGACTCGATTCCATCTTTGTAGATGAATTCCGGGGCCTTCGTATTTTGAATCATAAGTAACTGTATCAGACATTGAGTGAAGTAAATAATACGATTTAATGTCACTTGAAGAATGTAGTTTAGACGCTTGTTCTTTGGACATTGTTCCAACCGCCATACCGTTTAACAGGTACTCTCCCTCACGTGGATTAGATTGCATCCATGGCTTAGCTTTCATGCGGTTTTCTTCAAACTTCGAATAGTCTACCATCAAATCTCTAATGACCGGGTATCCAGATAGTGGTTCGATTTTTAATCTTCCATCTGCTTTAGTAACGCTTCCAATTGATGTTGTATCTGCGAGAACAAGTCTGCCGTTGATTCTAATTCCACAACTTGCAGTACCACTGCCGTCACCCATCCTGAAAGTCAGACTTCCGTCAACATCATTCTTGATGGCAAGTAACATGTCTTGTATGGAGGCATTAGCAGGAAGTGAACATACGATTGTATCCCATCCGGACTCGGCTGCACTTGGGCAGTAACGGAAGATTTCGACTGTTACAGTTAGTTCTGTTTCATCCACAACCCCAGGAGCAAAATCTCCTGAAACTACTTCGTCATCTCCACTTGAACCATAAGCAATCATTTCGTCGAGTAGCTCGATTTGTAGGGTTCCTGATGAGTCAACACAGGCAATCTTTGGCAAAGCCTGAGCAACCCATGTGACAAATGGCGGTTCAAAGTCAACATCGCACAGTTGTATTTGGTGGACTCTACTAGCCCCTAGCGATTCATATTTGTCATCCCAGTCAGTTCCAGCTTTACAAAACTCGTCATAAGCTGTGTCCCCGATTGCACAAATACTAAAATTTACTCCAGAGAGTGAAGGTGAGTTAGAATTTACCGCCTGCCATAGTGATTCAGCATTATCAGGCATTTCTCCTTCGCCCCATGTTGAAGTGATTATCAGAGTGCGTTTGTGAGTTGCTAATGTTGCTGCATCAAATCCATCCATATCGTAAACGGTAGGAATCAATCCATAATCAGCAGCCATTTTCGCTGTCTTTTCAGCCAGAGCAGCAGCATTTCCGGTTTGTGATCCAAATAAAATGGCTAGAGATCTGTCACCTTCAAACAGAGAAGATAGTCCTGCACTGGCACTTCCTGAGGCAACTGGGGCGGATGCTGTTTCTACTTGTGCCGTTGCTTCTGACTCATCAACCATTACAGTTCCAGTGTCTACATCAGACATTGCTTGTAATGCTGAATTGGCCCATGTTTGCCATTCGGGTTCATATTCTACATCACACAGTTGAATATCATGAACGCGGTTGGCGCCAAGCTGTTTGAACTTCTCATCCCAATCTAATCCAGCCTTACAGAATTCATCATATGATGTGTCACCAATTGCACAGATGCTGAAATTTACTGTAGACAAATTTGGATTTGATTCACAGGTTGCTGCCCAAATAGATTCTGAGTTATCCGGCATCTCGCCTTCTCCCCAAGTAGAAGTGATGATGAGCGCTCTTTTTGACGAAGTAAAATCTTCTGGTTTTATATCTCCAAGGTCAACTACCTTCGCAGAGAGATTGAATTTTTTGGCTAACTTAGCAGTTTTACTTGCAAGTTCCTCTGCATTGCCTGTTTGGGAACCAAAATAGATGGTAAGATTCCTATCAGCGACTTCTGGCATTATACTCACTCAGTGATGCCAAACCGCCGTAGTCTTTGAAGGTTGCTTGCTCTCCCAAGGAGAGTTGATTTGCTGTGCGAGATAATTTATCGGCCAGATTACATCTGGAAGTCGCCCATGTCGCCCATTTCGCTACCCATGGATACGCCCTTGGATGAAATAACATCGTCGATTCGCAAAATCATTACTGCGGTCTCTGTAGCAGATTGAATTGCTTGTTCAACAACACGTAGTGGTTCTATGACGTTGGCCTTTCTCATGTCGACTACTCCACCTTCGTAAACATTGATTCCAGCGTGAGACTGACCGTCTGCGTGAGCTTTTCGAAGCTCTATCAGTGTTGTAACTGGATCTAATCCAGCATTTTCCGCCAAGGTTCTTGGAACTATTTCTAGCGCCGAAGCAAATGCTTCAATAGCCATCTGCTCTCTTCCTCCGACTGTTTCTGCAAAGGTCCTCAAATCACGTGAAAGAGCGGCAAGAACACTACCCCCTCCAGTTAGAACTGCACCATCTTCCCAAGCCACGGATACCACGCCAACAGCATCATCAAACGCTCTTCTAATTTCATCAACTACGTGTTCTGTACCACCCCTGAGTAATACTGAAACTGATTTTGCTTCAGGGCATCCAGTAATGAATGTCATCTCTGATTCTCCAATTTTCTTTTCCTCAACGCGCTCTGCATTACCCAAGTCCTCTGGAGTCAAATCATCTAAATTAGTAACAATTTTACCGCTTGTAGCCTTTGATAATGCTTCCATATCAGATTTCTTGGCTCGGCGTATTGCGAAAATACCTGATTTTGCCATATAGTGTTGAGCAAGTTCATCAATTCCCTTTTGACAAATTAGTACATTTGCACCAGAATTCTTAATCTTTTCAACTAGTCCTCTGATGTAGTTTTCTTCTTCCTCGAGGAATTTGGAAAGTTGGTTCGGATCGGTAATTTGTATTTTAGCATCCACTTCGGTTTTCTTAACTTCAATCGCTGAGTTCACTAAGGCTATTTTAGCGCCAGATATTGATCTTGGCATACCTGCATGAACTCTTTCCTTATCCAAGATTATTCCATCAATGAGGGTAGAGTCTTTGATTGAACCGCCTTGTCGCTTTTCGACTTTAATATCAGACAAGTCTACTATTCTTTGTTCACCGTCAATAATTCCAACTGCGTTTACCGCCCTAACACAAATATCTGCCATGAATGACTTCACAGCACCCGCTGACTTTCCGGTTAAAGCAGTCTTAGCAACTTCCATCAGTACAGCATCGTCGTTTTTGGTTTCAATTCCGTGACTCCCGAGTAGACCAACTGCTTTTTCGGCGGCTAACCTAAAACCCTCACAAATTACTGTAGGATGTACATTTTGTTCAATGAGGTCTTCACTTCTCTTGAGAAGTTCACCAGATAATACAACAGCAGTTGTTGTTCCGTCGAAGCAATGTTGCTCTTGTGTCTTAGCAACTTCGATAATCATCTTTGCCGCAGGGTGTTCTATGTCCATTTCTTTGAGAATGGTTGCACCATCATTAGTGATGACTACGTCACCCATTGAATCAACCAACATCTTGTCCATTCCTTTTGGACCCAAAGTTGACCTAACCGCATCTGCTACTGCTTTGGCAGCCGCTATGTTATTTGATTGAGCAGTTCTTCCTCTTGTCCTTTGAGTGCCATCTTTCAAAATAAATATGGGTGCTTGTCCATTACCGTACATGTTTTCGCCTCATGGTCTGCGAGTACGCCCAAGCCTTGAACCCTACGATTCAAAAATTTCGCACTTTTTTTATTGTTGCTCGTTTTGTTCAAGCCACTGAGCGCCATATGCACCCCATTGTGCCATAGTCCACCCAGCGGGTAGTCCAGTGGCTGGAAGAGGAGGTCCTGACGGTTGCGAAGGGGCAGATGGTGCTGATTGTGCTGGTAGAGCAGACTGCGGCGGCATAGATGATGGCACACTTGCAGGTGGTGCTGATTGAGGTGGCATGGATGATGGCAAGGTTGCAGGCGGACCTGATGGAACCGTAGGCGCAGAAATTACCGATTGGTATGTTGCTGTAATACTATCTTGGTAACCTTCTTGCCCCCAATTGGCATATTCATCATCTTCATCTTCAACATTCTTGAGAATTCTAATTGCAATCACAATTCCTGCTACCATTACTAGAACAAATCCAAACCACATTGCAGCTCCAGCAAGGTCAAAAGAAGAACCCTGATCATCGTTCGTTTCGATGATTATTTTCCTGAGTTGGACTTGGATTTCTGATTGAGCTACTTCTGCGACGGTATCTGACCTGGCATAGAGTGTTATTTCAGAATCAAATGTTGGCTGATCAAGCGTCATCAGAGTTGATTCAGTGACTTGGAATGTAACTGTAATAACCCTAATGGAATCATCTCCAGTACCAAGGACAAATTGTCGATCATTACTATCAATTCTTGATTGGAACCAACTGCTAGAGTTTCCAGCACCGATGTCCATCGAAACTGATTGCGCTGTTGAATATTGGTTTCTAACTGTCACTTCTAAGGTTACTTCATTTTCAAAGTCGTCGATTATGACCAACTGTGAAGGTAAAATCTTCAACAATTGATTGGTACTTCCAACAGAGTAAGTTGAACCACCACTAGCAATTACCGTCTCATCAAAAAGACTCTTAGCAATGATTACCATATTTAGATCAGCACTGGTACCTTCAACAAACGAAAATTCGACGGTTACGTTGTAACTAGCACCGCTATTGATTGGTACGGTCTTTGAGCCATCAACAAGGTTGGTGAATTGAGCATTCATACCTTGAGGGAGATTTAGACTCATTTCAAAGGTATCTTGGATATTTCCATTATTGGTGACTTCGAAAGTCATTGATTGAGCAAGATCACCTGGGATGTAAGACTGGTCAGAAATATCTGTTTCAACGTGGACACTGGCAGTTTTCTTGACCTCAATCGAGACTACTTCACTTACGGATAGTGACGGGTCGTTCACGTTAGTAGCAGTCACTATAACATCGTAAAACCCCTCAGGCAGACCAAGAGGCATTGGCAAATTCAAGAAGAAACTCCAAGTACCACCCCATTCGTTTAGCAAAGGTGATTCAACATTATCTACAGTTGCACCTGTTTGCCGGTAATATATCGGGAAATTATTGGCCACTGTAATATTGAATGATTCTTCATCATTACCGTTATTAAATAGCGTCATTCTAAGCATTTTTTCTTCGCCATTAGCATAGCCAACAACTACTGGTAAACCACTTTCGTCGGTCGAAAAGTAAGGTGATGAATAGTCAACCTCAAGGTTGCTGTCCCGATAGATTGGTACATTAATCAACCGATTAAGAGTTGTATCGCCAACCACATTACCGCTAGTTCTTGTTGCCCTTATCTCGACAGATATTTGACCTGGAGTGGCTTGCTGTTCAGCAGATATGGAGAGCGATAAGTCTGTAGATGTGCCCTTTTCCATAAATATAGAAGTAATAGCATTTCCAACATCGTCTTGTATGGTACCGCTCCATAATTCTGCGTTAAAGGTTGAGCGTAACTCGAATGTTGAATCTAAATTACCGGTATTGGTGATTTGGAATGGTAGATTTGCAGTTTCACCCGGAGTCATAGTAAGCGCTATTTGATTGGCATTTGAGTTTAGCCTCACACTGTATTGAGAATCTATCGAAACAGTTGTTGACACTCTAGCTTTCTCACCTGTGTTGGCTGAACTAGCATCAGTAAACCATATATCCCAATCTTGAATTTGGACATCTGCGCCAACCGGTATAGAAAGATTCGCCCAAACCTCAGTGGTTTCAAATGGACCTATGGGTGGAATAACCACACTGAAATCGTTGTCATTTGGATTGGTGGTATCAAGCCTTAACTGGGGCACTGTAGGGTTCATCCATGAGGAATTTGTGACATTGGTTTGTGCTCGGAATTGGACATTTTTGTAGCCATTGTTGGTCACTAAACACTTCCATGAAACTAAATCATTTGGCACCGTTTCAAATCCACCAACTGGATTATCACAGTTAGCAGTAAGAGTAAAACCATCCACCTTAGAGACACCGAATTGAACAAAATCATCAAAATGCATACCTTGAGTTGCGCTTGAACTGTCTGACCTGAATACTAAACCGAAGGTCCATGAATTGCCGCCTAAGAACAAATCTGGATTTGCTAAGGATGGATTTTGAGACCATACTGTTTGCGGGTCCCAGGAAATATTTTTCCATTGACCTGGAATTGGACTAGGATTTATTTCTGCAACATCCCAATGTACTGATTGTAACGGGTCTGAAAAATTCCCATTGTTATTCCAGAACTCTAGGTAAGCAGCATCTCCTGCACCCATTGTACCCCATGCTTGAAGATGTATTTGGCTGGAAATATAATTTTGTGATTGGAAAATTTTACGGCAAACCCATGCTTGTTCTAAATTTGTCAAACCAGAGTCTAGCTGGTCACCATTGCAATTATTATCTGGATTTTTATATGAGTGAACTAATCTGTCAAAGGCACTGGACGGATATGTGTTACCACCTGGCAAAGACATTCTCCAGTGAGAACTGCCGGTGGTTGCATCTGTATTATCCTCATACCAAGAGCCATAATCATTAGCGTCACCCCCACCAATAGGATAGCGAGCTGGTCTAAAGGTGAGCGAGGTACCAGAGGCTTCACCATCAAAGATGTCTTTGTATACTGCGATTGGTACTTGCTTTTCCATTATATCATTATCGTTTCTGTCGTCAGCAGTGAAATTAACTGATGCTCTAAGTATGAGCCCACCTGATAGTTCGTTAGTATTGGTATCCAAAACAGAATGAGCCTCTTGAGGATTCCACGAGATTGTTGTTGCATCTTTAGCACCACCAGCCATCAATCCGGTAGTCCAGCCAAATGATTCGATTACGAAACCGATAGGATGAACAATTTCTAACAGTGCTTCAGTTTGTTTTTGTACACCAGTTACTGAACCGTCTTTGTAAACAGTAACCTTTACTTCGATAAAATCATCTTGTAGTAAGTAATCAATAACCTCACCGTTTGGCTGTATCCATTTTTCGGTAGGTATGGTCTGGTTTCCAACCTCTATGCTGAAGATACTAAAGTCATCCTTTGAGCCACCTTTTGCGGTTGCAGCATCAACTTCAGGAACATAGTTCAGAGCTAATGTTTGTAGTAATAGTAAGGTCACTAAAGTTACCGAAGATAGTCTTCTCATCATCATCAACAATCATCCCATGTGCATTCAACACATGAAACTAATTGTTGATTGACTAAGATGAAATCGGTAAAATCACTCTAGTTTAAATCCAGTAATAGAAGGTTTGTTGTGAGATTCCTCACCTTCGCCTTGTCCAAAGTCACCAGCAAAAAAGTCATTGAAATCTACTTCAGATTCTTCGCCAACTGAACTAATTTCGTCATTAGATTCTGATTCACTAACTGATTGATTATATTCGTTTTGCTCATCAGTTACTTCTGCTATTTCTTCGGTATGATTTGTTGACTCTTCTGAGCTGAAAATCTGATTTATCTCTCCAGATACAACTGCGTTGGATAAAGTTCCAACTGCATTAATCATCGAACTTCCATCACTATCGGCATTCAATTCAAGGCGCTCAACCATCCATTCAGGTGGGTCACCAGACCCGGCCCCTAATACTGCTAGAGTAGTGAAAGTAGCGAGAGGAATTACTGCCAATGCGGCGATTAAATCTAAAAATGAAGTTTTTGGTATTGAACCGATATTTAGCGTTGTTTCGAAGAATGATTTCTCCAAGTCTATGTTCAAATCAATATCAGACCCAATCCAACCCAAGACAACTACACTAGCCATTCTACCCATCAACCAAAGAATAAGAACTGGCGCTAACCATGAAATTTTGGTCATCGAAATTAACCACTTCCTAGTGAACGAAGCAATCCCAATATACTTATTTGCGATCCTTGGATAGTATTTCATGACAATACTTAGCGTGAAAACATAGAGAATTAAGGCCAACTCCAAGCGCCTATTTTCTCTCATTACTGAATCTGGGACCATTAATACCATGGCTAATGGCAATGTCGCAAGTAAGACTTGGAAGGGGACTGCTAGCAATATCAAACCACCATGAGTTGAGATAATGGAGTGGCCTTCTTGCCACCTGCGATGAGCAAGTACACTGATCTGACCGTGAGGGGAGTGGGCATAATTTTGTCTTGCCAACCGACGCTGTGTAGCATTTCTTGGAGAACGCGAGAACTTGAAAAACTTCTTCCAGCCTCCACTTTCTACAACCCTTATAGGAGTGTATCCCCCAATAGCTAGTGCAAGGAATAAGGCCAGCATACCATACATGAGAGATGCGGTAACAATCCAAGGTATCATTTCTTTTTGAAATGAAATATTTATTGTTTCACCAAAAATATTGAATTCGAATAAATATGTCAAAGTAAAAGCAATCAACGGTGTAAGGAAAACCTGGCATAAGGCAACAAAGGTAAGCCACAGGCGAGCACTGAATGGTTTTTTACGAACCTTGCCCGCCATACCTCCACGTCAATTTAATGGATTATCAATTATTGCTGAAATCTCAGTAAAAAAAGTAGGGTTTACGGCTAGCAAATTATTCTTCACTATCGCTAAGTTTGTTTTTTGAGTCATTATCAAAATCAATCACTGGATAACCATCGGTCATCAATAATCTTAACCCACCCAGAAAAAACCCATCCATCCGCTTTCTTCCTAAATCTGGGCGGGGCAAATCCGATAATTTAGCGTCACATCTAGCACAAGATACCGTCAAAACCCTCCATTCCGCAACAGGCATTGGACAACAATTTTCAACAGATTTTGTTTCATCCATTATGATTTGTAACTGTTGCGCCATATCTAGAGTCCATGGCGGCTTTGGACCTCCGATAAATGTCTGTAAACGTGATAAGATAAACCAGCCAGAAGAAATCCACAGACCAAATCCAAAGGCGGCATTACCCCATTTTATTGAAGCAAGACCAAACACCAAAGGAACGAGCGAAACGACAAATCCCATCCAATAAATCATCCGCATGTGGAGTACCCGTTGAGTTAATTTGGGCGATAGAGGAACTGGGGCTGGATGCTCGGGAAAAGCAAGATTGAAACCCTTACCTCGAGTTATCATTAGAATTGGAATTCTAGGAAATAAAAAAGCGATAATAAATCCAGCAAAAAAATACATCAGTGAACTAATAAAGGACATAATATCACAAACCATTTAGCCTTTTCAGCGATTGTTCAACCTTATCCATACCTATTTCGATATCCTCCTTGGAGATCGTATAAGCAAATCTAAGATGCCCTTCGCCAGATGGGCCAAAGGCAGAACCAGGAGAACATAGTACCCCATCTTTTAGCAATTCCAACGCAATTTCTTCAGAGTTCATTCCTTCGACTTTAACCTTAGGAAATACATATATTGCACCTTTAGGCTTATGGCATTCAACCCCAGGCATAGCATTTAGCCGTCCGACAATCAAATCACAGCGTTGTTGGAACTCTTTAGCAATTATCTCGGGATAATCTGCTGCGTGCTCAAGTGCTGCAAGTACGGCGTATTGCATAGCATCATTAGAACAGGCGGTAATGTAATATTGCATCTTGATGATTTGTTTCATAGCCTCAAGATTGTCAGAAATGATATAGCCAATTCGCCAACCAGTCATGGCAAATGTCTTGGAAAAAGAGTTCACTACGAGGACCTTATCATAATCCGTGCCCATGAACGATATGTGTTTGCTTTCAAAGACGATTCGATCATAGACTTCATCGCTAATAATCCATAAATCATGTTTTTTGGCGAAATCGAGCAACTCATCACGTTGGCGGGAATCTAAAGTACCCCCAGTAGGATTACTTGGGAAGTTATACAAAATAGCCACTGTATTTTCATCGATTAATGGTTCTAAATCAGATAGTTGAGGAATAAATTCGTTGTCAAATTTGCAAGGATAATATCTATCTTCGCCACCGCAAATAGAGACATCTGGACCATACAAAGGAAAGTATGGCTCTGGCAGCAGCACATTATCGCCTGGATTTACCAACGTCAGGAATATATTGAGGAGGGCGTTTGTCCCAGACATAGTTATGCAGACATTGTCTGCAGCCATACCTTGTTGGTAAGACTCCCAAGATTGAGCAATTTTTTCTCTTAATGCAGGTAAACCAGCAGTTGTCGTATACTTGTTATGGCCGTCAACCATAGCTTGATGAAAGGCTTCGATTGCTACTTTTGGCGGTTGAAAGTCTGGTTCTCCAAGTCCAAAAGAAATAACATCATCGCCAGCAAGATCAAACATTTTGCGGACCCCTGTCGGTTGTATTGCCAATGCTCGATCGCTAAACCCACCCATCTGCATCACCGCGTATTATCCTTCCAACAATTCGGCATCGACTACAGATGCTAGATCTTTATCTTCTTTGAGCACCTTGGCAATCGAATCATTAGAATCTAAAAACAACGCTTCAGGGTTTTCTGTTCGTGAATTCCACAATAATAAACCTAAGATAATAAACAGTGCAAAGAAAATTGTATTTGGCAATAAATCCCAGATGAAAGACTCAGATGAATCTGCAAGATTTCCGTTCCCTTGAACTATAATAGTGATAGGTAACGATTGACCATCATCACTTAGACCCCTTATCTCAAGAGAATTATTACCTTTCGATATTTTATCCAAATCAAGGGCTAAAGACCATGAAAATCGTTCTAAGGCAGACAACGAGCTATTGGTTTGTTCAAAGGCAACCGACATCCATTCCCCGTCATTTATGCGATACTCGATGGCATTTACTGATCCCATTTGACCCCATGCAATCCCTTGGATAACGTAAAGACCAGATTGGTTGTCAATTGAGGATGATTCTACGTGAACTTGAGTATTGACATCTATTAATCCATTCAATCCCTGGTCTCGCAATTTTATCGACAGCTTCACTGCTTCGTAAGCATCGACTAATCCCCAACCAAAGTCCCTATTCCAAAACGGATCAACGTCCGGTTGAGTGGGTTCGCCTTTGCGTTCTGCAGTAAATTTCAAAATCTCTTTCATCTCAAAGGCCGTTAAGTTCGGGTTTGCCTCAATCATCAACGCCAAGATGCCCGATACTGCTGGTGCGGCGTAAGAAGTACCTGAACCTCTACTGGTGTAGGTATTGGATGATGCATCACCACCTAGTAAGTTGTTGCAACCACCTGATGTCACACAACCTTCTGCTTGGATAATATTGGTACCCGGAGCACTTACTTCTGGTTTCAATTCATTAAGCGGATTACCATCACCATTATCACGACGAGGTCCTCTTGAAGAATAAGAAGCAATTGTATCATCATCTCTAATTATCGTATTACCATCATCAGTAGCACCAACTGTGATTGAAAGGTCGGATGAGCCCATTCCAGATAGACCATCATTATTTGGGCCATCATTGCCTGCTGCAACACTAACCACAATTCCTTCTTCCATGGCCACATCAAGAATCATACTGTGCATGTCTGAGCCGTCTGAGCCACCCCCTTCGTGAGAGGTAATTCCCCATGAGAGTGAAATGATGTCAATTCCGTGAAGACTTTCATCGACCCCTGCCCAAGCTGTGTCTTTGTTGTCAATTATCCATTGAATTCCATTCATTGCTGATTCATAAAATTCCTGCTCCAAGACATAGTTTTCAAACGGTCCTGCTCCGGCATCCGTCCCTATTCGAACGTCGACTAAAGTAGAACCGGGAGCTGAACCATAAAACTCTCCTTGACTTCCATCTGCTTCGATACCTGTTGCTGATGACATTCCAATACAGGCTGTACCATGCTGGTTACCGTCATCTGGATCAAAAGAACCATCTGTTTCCCGGGCACCAAGTCCAGCTGCGACACAAGTAGGATCGGTGTGTAGATAGCATACTGCATCATAACCAGCAACGAATTTACCAACTAATCCTGGATGTTCATTATCGACACCCGTGTCTACCATAGCGATGTTAACACCTTTACCGGTTACACCAAAATTCCATGCTGCGTCTGGATAGATTGATGAATTTCTTGCTTTGACATTGGGCGTCTGAATGTCCCCATAGAATTTGACTGCACCATATTGATGGACCATTACCACATTAGACAAATTAGTTATTGAATCTGCGAGATTAACTTCCTGTAGACCGATTAATACTGAATTAATTGATTCAAGGGTATCAACAACCACAATTCCTAGATTGGCTAATTCCTGTAATTGGACCTCAGTAACTTCAACATCATAGGAAATACCCATGCCAACCATGCCTGTGGCAGATTCTATAGAATCATGTATACCATTCCTGTTTATGTCATATGATGAGATATCCCACCAAGCAGTTTCTGTTCCAGCCCATTGTGGTTCTTGTTGAATTGGTATAGAGTCGGTTGAATCAACATGATGCCAAATTATTCCGTAGTCGTCTGCAATGGTCCAATCTGCTCTATCATACACTGGTTGATCATAAATCGAACCAGTTAACGGTAAAAAGAAAATCACGCAAAGTAAAACCGCAAGAAACTGTTTCATAATACTCCCTCATACACAGCAGAAGTTAATTGCACATCAAGATATTCATTAATTGATTAAAAATTGGTGGGAGCAGAGGGATTTGAACCCCCCCCAGCGGATTTCTTCTGAAACCGCCCAGTGTTAGTGGGCAAGGTTTGCAGGATGCAACAGGTCGGCGCTCCAGTTGGTCATCAACTTCAGCAAACCCACTCGTCGTCATTCCCGTGCAACTGGAGCCCGCGATACTACCAAGCTATACTATACTCCCTCGGTTCATCATCAAAATCAGTTCTTAGCCTGTCGGCGAGCACGCTTTCGGCGTCGCAATTTCTTCTTGCGCCACTTCCAACGTTGGTTGCCGGTTTTCTTCCAAGCACGTGAGCCTCTCTTCATGGTGAACAGGCATCCCACCAACATTCCATATATGATAGCATCGTTAAATACTAGATTTGTTGGAGTACCTAATCTATTAAAATCAATGAGTTGATTCATGGCGGACGTACCAGGATTCGAACCCGGGTCGCCGGCTTAGAAGGCCAGAGTGATATCCAACTACACTATACGTCCAACCCACCCCAAATGTATCTCTTTCATGAACTTTGAGTATGCGAACTCAAAGAGGGCGGGCACATTTGTAACATCTAGTGGGCTTTCTAACAGTAGTTCTATCCCAACTATAGCCACAGTGACTACACGTCCATGATTTCACCTTTAGATCTCCAAGTACTGAATTTCTTAATCGCTGTAATAATGGCGATTCCGACATTTTTGGCATTGGTGCGACTTTATTTGTCAACTCATCATGTTGCGAAGTATGCAATGTTAAACCAGCAGCATGCAGAAATTCATGAACAAAGGTATGTTTGTACAGCACTTCATCTTCAAGTAAGGCTGGATGTAATCCAATTGTCACAACACCTGGGTCGAGTCTTAGCTTTCTTCTACGGTTCAACTCTGCAGAACCCTCTTCGAATCTTGTCATACCTAATCGGTCATCAATCGGTTCTAACCAAATAAGTTCTATCCTTTGTTCAATCCACGGCATAAATACTGCATCAGTGACGCCTGAAAGGACTGATAATGAGTCTACTATCGCACCTTCTGGTATGTGAGGTTCAATTGTTGGCACAGGCGTATCACCCAACATACCTGAATCCGCCATATACCGGCCAATCATCCGATGTTCATCAACTGTATTATCATTGAAAATGCTTATCATGGGTCTGTTGGTGGCATGGCTACAAACACCTATGGGCGTGTAGATCAGTTGGAAGATCGCTACCTTGGCATGGTAGAGGCCCCGAGTTCAAATCTCGGCACGTCCACCATTCTATAGAATTACGAAGTTTTTCCACCGCTTCATGTATTCAATGAAAACTGGACTTAGATCTACATTTGCTAAATGTTCAACAGTGAATGGCGGCATTTGAGGCTGATAATCGGAATCTATCAAGAGTTTTGGCCAATCTGGATGGGCGATTCCAACTCTGGCAACTCCAACTATATCGGCCCCTTCGTCTGACAACCACTGCGCATCTTTACCATCCCATACAGCTCCAGTTGAGATTAGTGGCATGCCTTTTGGGATGACTTGGCGGAAGCGTTTGGTAAGCGAATTATCATTACTATCATCAACCGGTTGGAATACGTCCCAGCAAGAAATGTGCAACATATCTATTTCAAATTCACAAATAATCTTGGCTAGTTCAAGACTATCATGTAGGTAAATTCCGGCTTTTTCAATGATGGGAGAAATTCGAACTGCAATGAGGAAATCTTCACCCACTGCACTACGAACAGAACGTATTATTTCACTCAAGAATCTACTTCTTCCGGTAATATCACCGCCCCATTTATCGGTTCTTCGATTAGTTTCTTGGCCTAAAAATTGGCAAATCAGGTAAGAATGAGCACCATGTAATTCTATACCGTGAAACCCGGCTTTTTTACACCTGATAGCAGCATCAATAAAGGATTGAATCATGGATTTGATTTCTAATTCTGTCATTGCCTTAGTGTAAACTCCATTCATTCCTGACTCAGTATTTTCACTAGCAGAAATTGGTCTAACACCAGTTATTCTTTGCGGAGCTCTCATGCCGCCATGAAATAACTGGACTAATGAAATAGTACCTGTTTCATTTAGCTTTTCAGCTAATTCTGTCAAGCCGGGAATATGGTTGTCGCTCCAGACACCCATTTCACCTTCCCAGCCCTGCCCATCTTTAGTGACATTCGCTGCCGCAGTAGTAGTGATTCCAAATCCACCTTGGCCCCTTCTAACAAGCCATTTTATTTCTTCAGCAGACAATGTCCCGTCATTGTTGCTTTGCTTGTTGGTCATCGCCGCTAAAAGAGTTCGATTTTTGGCAGTAAAACCGCGCCCTAAATCGATAGAATCTGTAACCTTCACGAACGTTCCACCCAGACTAGATTAATGGTTTCATCTCAACGTATGGCAGATATTCTTGGCCGTTAGTCAATGCCTCATTTATGTCCTGAAATGCTTCTATATCTGCTCGCTTCTTGTCATCACTGCGCTTTGCTAGACTTCGAAGTGGCATAGCCATCCTAATATTTCCCTCGAATGAATCCTTATGTCGCTCGAGAAATGCCCAATAAAGATTTGAAACCTTGCAATCTTTTTTCGGGTTGAATTTACAACTTTTACAGTAATCTGACATTTTGTTGATGTATGGAGTACCCGAAACGTAGGGTTTAGTCATCATTGCAGAGCCTAAGGAATAGGTGCCCATGCCAAGCACATTTGGCTCAACCACCCAGTCATAAGCATCGATAAAGGCTTCATGAAACCATGTAGTCAGTTTTCTTGGATTGATATCTAATAAGCTGGCAAAATTACTCAACACCATCAATCTTGGAATGTGATGGGTCCACCCCTCATCCATAACCGATTCAACTACTGTATCCAAGCAATTAAATCCTGATTTCTTCCCCCAAAAGGCATCAGGCAGGGGATTGTTTTGTTGCAAGAAGTTTGGTTGATTAGATTGAATATCATATACTTCTAGGGACCGAAAACCGTCGGTAACATCATGAACATGCTTAACATATTCACGCCAAATTAGTTGTCGATAAAATCCTTCAAGACAATTTAATGGAGCTCCTGTCATTAAAGCAGAATCTACTATCTCTTTGGCTGATAGTCTTGAGAGATTGGTCGATATCGCTAATTTTGAATGGAATAAAAACCGGCTTTTAGAACTCATTGCATCTTCATATGGGCCAAAATATTGCATATTGTCCATAGCCCATTTTAGCAACTGGTGATTTTGTTCTAAGGTAGTTGGGACCTTACTAAGATCGCAATTACCTGGGTGATCAGCAAACTTTGACCTAACTAGTTCCATTACCTCCATATCGATTTGGTCAACTTCGAAGTCAATGTCGGATTGTGTCTCAGGGTCGCCTTTCCATGGCAAACGATTCTCAGCATCAAAGCTAAATTTACCGCCCATTGGTTTCCCATCTTGCATCAAAACGCCGGTTTCTTTTCTTACTCTCTTGTAGAATCTGTCCATTCTAAACGGAGGCTCTGTGCCAACTGTTTCGCTAAACCAATCACGCTTTGTCAACCATCCATCATGTTGGTGCACTTGCAGTCTCTCCCTTTCTACTAGCGGTTTAACTTCCATTCGCATGCTCCTCTCCGCAGGCTCGACCAAATTTATTGGTCCTAACTGACTAGTTATTTCTGTCAACAAATCAGAGTAATTACCATCAGTGTGGTAATACCTTACCGGATGGCCTAAATCTTCTGACTCTTTGGCAAAATGTCGCATGTTAGAGAGTAATAATGCTAATTTTTGTTGGTGATAGTTTAACGAGTCACCTTTAATTTTCGATTCGATAAAAATTAGACCGTTTTCTGCACGATTGCCGAAAGACCACGGGAATAAATCGTGATTTAATTGGTCATAACAAACAAAGAACCACTTCTTGATTACTGGTTCTTTAGACATGCTTTAGGGTTCCTTGGTTAGGATATAAGCACATGTTTAGATTAACGATTGCTAATTCTGCTCTCATCTACTAGTTCATCCCAACTAGAATCAAACCCAGTGTAGTGGATTAGGTACTTATCTCCCCTTACTTCACGAATCAATCCGTCCCACCAACTACCTCTCCATTCAATTTTTACTTGTTGGCCTGTAGTGTAATCTGGTTTGTTAAACGGATGGTCATTTGGTCTAATTCTCCAACCAGTTGGGCCAACAATGTAGATTGTATTATTTGTCTCAACTCTCGCAGTTGCGTGATTATCATAACTTATCTTCAGGATATCAGAAGATTTTAGTTGAGCGTCGCCCAGCATGGGATGCGCATAAACAAAACCGTGTAATGAATTACCTGTTATTTCGGCATCTTGGATTATAACTTCAGATTTCGTTCCAAAAGGTCGAACCATGATTTTAGCTAATTCTTTGTAGTTTATTTCAGAATCAAGTGAAATACCCATTTCATAGAACATTTCCTCTGCTTCAGAAATATCGAGTGGATCACCCATTTCTGTGAGTATTTTGAACATTTTACTGGCATGGATAGTTCCGGTGTTGCCCTCATCAAATACTTTGAATGATTGAATTAGTTCTTGTTCTTCTTGAGAAATTTGCTCAACATAATCTTTTGTTGCTTGTGAATCTGCTTGCTTGGCAATTCTAGAAGGAGGAACTCTTGATTCCACATCACCATCATCAAAGTGTATCATGTATGTGTGATGAGGTTGTACCTCAGCAATTACACCAGGGAAAAAAGTACCATAGTCCTTCCAATTTACTAGGACTCTATCCCCTTTGTTCAAAGCATCATCAGCGCGACGAATATTGCTTGGCTCTTCACCAATATCCAAATTTTGCTTTGATTCTATACCACTGGTTTTAGGAACATCAACATCATAACTTCCATCGTGATTAACCCTAGTTATTGTACACCTATCCAGCCAACGCTCATTAGTTGGACTGAAATATTCGACATGCATTCCAACTTCTAATTTAGCCAAAATCGGCATATCTATGATTTCCTCAATTTGGGAAGTTGTTTCATCTTTGTTGACCATTCCAAGGCGTTGTAGAGCAGTAATTACAGCATTTGTTACCGCATCAACATCATTGTTGATTACCGTATTGTGAACAACGTCTCCACCAATTACCGAATCTTTTAGGTTCAAAATTTGATTACTTTTTGGTGGTGCTGGTATCCACTCTGCACCGCTCCAAATGTAATTTCCATCTGGACTGTAGACTGGGTCGGTCATAACTTTCTCTCAATGAGATAATGTATAGAGATTGCCATCTGTTTACTCTTCTGACTTGTCTGATACTTCATGTGGTCTTGATGGGAACAAATTATCCAACCATTTTGGTGACCACCAATTTGCTTTGCCCATCAGCCTCATAGTTGCTGGCACAACTAGCGCTCTAACAATTGTGGCATCAATTAAAATCGCTAAAGCCAGGCCAAAACCGATTTGTTTCAAAATCACAATCGATGATAATCCAAAGGCACTGAATACTACAACCATAATAGCAGCAGCACCGGTGATTAGTCTACCTGTCTTCTGTAAACCGTTAGCTACTGCCAATGTGTTATCTCCTGTTCGCTCCCATTCCTCATGAATTCTTGACAACATTAGAACCTCATAATCCATAGACAGACCAAATACGATACAGAACATGATTATTGGATTGGTGGTTTCGATTGGTTGAGGTGTGAAGTTTAGCAAATCTGCCCCATAACCCCACTGGAAAACAAAGACTAACATTCCAAAAGATGCCGAAATTGATAAAATATTCATTATGATGGCTTTAATTGGAATTATTACACTTCTTACCTGAATAAATATGAGCACCATGGTAGCAATTAGAATGAATGCTAAAGCAATTGGAAGATTTTCGATAATAGCATCTAATACATCCAAACTATATGCAGCAAATCCTGCAACTTTCAAGACTCCATCATCACCGATGTTTAGTTCCTCGAGCAGCTCTGAACGATCTGATCTTAAATCTGAAACAAACTCTCTACTTGTTTCACCAGTGATTGAACCATCAAGTGAAAATACTAGGTAAGTAATATTATCAGACAAAAATTGGGCACGAACATATTCTCTGGTTGCTAAAGTTTCGTTATCCAGAAATTCATCTGGAGTTTGCCAAAATTCTAGAACTTCTGATTCATTCATACTGGAGTTTGGTAACGCATAACCAAAACCGTCGAGTACCCTGTCTTCCTCGATGTAATTTACCATCCAACGATGCACTGCAAGTAAATTACTTTCTTGAAGTGGGTCTTGACCATCAAAATCAATTACAATCATAGCCGCATTAACTGCTTCTTCTGGCCATTTTTCATCCATTAGTTCGAAACCGATTCTTGTCTCGTCATCCGGAGGCAATGCGTCTCGGGATGCTATTGAAAAATCTGCTTGTAAAAATGGCAAACCTGCGCCTAACAAGATTACTAATGTGGGTATGAGAACTGCCCACGGGCGAGCCATTACAGTGTTGGCGATTTTGGCCCAAGCGCCGTCTTCTTTTTCGTTTTCAGTACTAAATGAAAACGGTATTTTACCCTTGAAAACCCGGTGTCCGAGCATAGCCAAGATTGCAGGTAACACTATTACTGAAAATACCATTGCGATACTCACTGATAGGGTACCCCCTATTCCTAAGCTTGGCAATCCCGTATTTTCAAAGAATAACATACCCATTAGGCCAATTGCTACAGTTATTCCACTGAAGAATATGGCTTTACCTGCAGTTGCGACTGAGATTGCAGTCGAAGTTCTGATGTCCCTGCCCTGGTTTAGTTCCTCTCTAAACCGATTAACAATAAATAACGAGTAGTCAACTGAAACACCAATCCCAATCAAGGTAATTATGTTTAGAGCGTATTGGGTAACATCTGTTACGTTTGAAAGCCAAATAGTAACTCCCATTGCAGAAATGACTGTCAAAACTGCAACACCTATAGGCAATAATGCTGCCACTACTGTACCAAAGACGATACCCAAAATAATTATTGATAGCGGGCCAGAAATAATCTCAGCCTTGATTAAATCATCTTGTATTCTAGTGTCAAATATCACATCTATGGCAATTCCGCCAGTTCTCCAAGAATTGAATTCATCATCAACATCAATATCTTCCCAGTTATCAGAATACAGTTGTTTTGCATCTTTCCTGTCAAGGTAAATTGTTACGACGTTTTTGGCCCAAAAACCATCTTCATCTTCAACAATAAATTTGTCTCTCTTGTCGCCTGTTGTATCCCAAGAGTATTCAATTGCGACATCCTCCATTTCAATGAAGTCTGCTAGCGCATCGGTCACAGCTTGCTGCCATATGGGGGACGAGTCGTCTAATGTTGGATGATTGATTAACAGCGTGAACCTCTCAACTCCTTCTTCCTCAGAAGCAAAAGCGCTGTCCTTGAGATCACCTGCTTCTACAGATTCCAAATCACCTTCACCCCAAGACTCGGCCCAATTTGGACCCATAGAGATTAACGATCCTAACAACATACACGATAAAATTCCAATAACTAGGACCTTCCTTTTGTGATCGAAAATCGATTCGCCCAGTTTGTAAAAGGCTCTACCTTCTAGCATCTTTGGGTCCGTTGACCAGTCCATGGCTCGGGGGAAGGAATTTGGTATTTCAATTAATGTTTTACTAGGTGAGTTTTACAACAGTTGGAAACGAGGCTTGATAACTTATCACTGTGTACACCAGCCATGGAAAGAGCCTTACTCGGTGGAGGGTGTTTTTGGTGTACAGAAGGAGCCTACAAAAGAATGAAAGGTATAGAATCTGCTCTACCAGCATATGCTGGAGGGCCTGATAAGAAACCCAACTACAAGTCAGTATGCTCAGGAAAAACAGGTCATGCAGAAATTGTTGAAATTATTTATAACCCCAAAATAATCGATTACCCAACAATTTTAGACATCTTTTTCACCGTCCATGACCCAACACAATTGAACCGACAGGGAAATGATATTGGCACTCAGTACAGAAGTTGCATAATGCCATTAGATGAAAATCAAGCAGCAGTTGCGAGGAGTAAAATTGTTGAAATGCAAGATTACTTTGACAGAGAAATTGTCACTATAATCGAAGAACCGATCAATTTTGTAATAGCTGAAAAATATCATCACGATTACTATGATAGAAACCCTAGCCAAGGGTACTGCATGGCAGTTGTAGGCCCGAAAATCTCAAAGATTCGCCAAAAATTTGCTCACTTATACTAGAGTGAAATTCAATAGACGGCTGCTACACGCCTGCTCATGGTGAATAATGTACCAACCCCGCCAACACCGGTTAATGAACCAGTTTTAGGATATCTCCCGGGTAGTAAAGAACGCACAGAACTCAAAGCTGAATTGTCAAGACAATCCGCACAAGTTGTGGAAATACCGTGCATCATAAATGGAGTAGAAGTCTACACTGATAACGTCGTAGAACAGGTTATGCCACACAATCACAGCCATGTTATTGCTAGAGTGCATATGGCTGGAGAAAAAGAAGTTGCTGATGCCATTGATGCTGCATTGAATGCTCATGATTCATGGTCAACAATGCCATGGGAAGCCAGAGGTGCTATATTTCTCAAGGCAAGTGAGTTGCTAAAAGGAGAATATCGCGCCAAAATCAACGCAAGTACAATGATTAACCAGTCAAAAACCTGTCATCAAGCAGAAATTGACTCTGCATGTGAATTAATTGACTTTTGGCGATTTAATGTTCAATATGCGAGAGAAATATACGAAGACCTACAACCTCCCGTATCCTCATCTGGCATGTGGAATTCCAGCGAAATAAGGCCTTTGGAAGGTTTTGTTTTCTCAGTCACTCCATTTAATTTCAGCAGTATTGCGGCTAATCTTCCATCATCTACAGCAATCATGGGAAATACTGGAGTTTGGAAGCCAAGCAGAAATTCTTACTTGTCAAATTACTACCTGATGCAACTCATGATGGATGCAGGATTACCAGACGGAGTAATCAATTTCATACCTGGTAAGGCAAGCATGGTAGGAGATACTTGTCTATCCCACCCAATGCTGGCTGGAATCCACTTTACTGGCTCAACATCAGTATTTAGACAAATGTGGAAAGATGTTGCTAATAATCTAGAGAATCTACGCTCATATCCAAGAATAGTTGGTGAAACTGGAGGCAAAGATTTCATTGTAGCACATCCAAAATGTGACAAAGAGGCGTTAACTGTTGCTTTAATTAGAGGAGCATTTGAATTCCAAGGTCAAAAATGTAGCGCTGCTAGTAGAGCATACATTCCTGAATCTGTTTGGGAATCTATTAAGGATAATTACATCGAACAAGTTGCTAGTATAACTGTTGGAGATCCCAAGGACTTCTCCAATTTTATGTCTGCAGTCATAGACAAAAAATCCTTTGACAACATTGTTGGATATATTGAGCGAGCCAAACAAGATACTGGTTGCGAAGTGATCACAGGTGGCACATATGACGATTCTACAGGATACTTCATCCGACCAACAACCATTGTTTGCAATGACCCTCGATATGAATCAATGGCGGAGGAAATATTTGGTCCTGTATTATCTATTCACGTATACCCTGACTATGACTTTGAGAATATCTTGAAAGTTTGTGATTCGACTTCCCAATACGCACTAACAGGTTCTATCTTTGCGGCAAACCGTGAAGATGTTCTTACTGCAATGGCTGCTTTGAGATATTCATCAGGAAATTTCTACATCAACGACAAACCAACCGGTGCTGTTGTCGGTCAGCAACCATTTGGAGGTGCAAGAGGTAGTGGTACTAATGACAAAGCTGGCTCACCACTAAATCTGTTAAGGTGGGTAAGTCCAAGGTCAATCAAAGAGACATTCGCTCCGCCGCATGAGTGGACTTATGGCTTCCTAAAAGAGTGAATAGGTAACTTCTTACTCTTGTCTAAATTGTTGACTGATTCAGTTAGAACTCTTGGCTCTATGCCTTTACTAACTATAGAAATTAACCACCAACCAAAAGATAGTATTGGAGTAGAAGTCAACATAAGTAGGCACAGGAATACTATAATATTGGATTGCGATAAGTCCCAAGACCAAATCCCACAACCAATCATTGCTATTATGAAAAACAGCCTTGAGGCTTCACTTGGTGTTGACCAGCCACGATGGTCTAGTCTTGGAGCAAATAGGTATTCCTTAATCCCCATAATCGACTTTCGATGGATTAATGATAAAAAGGCATGTTTATTTCTATTGAAGCGATTACTTCATGACATACCACAAACAGGCCAAACCCCGCAGTGATGAATGCTTTAGCCGACTGCTGATTTTTTTCAGTGACGAGTGATGGGCGAACTGAGCGGGACAAAACGATTTGATCAGACCTCATCCTTATTGTGAGAAATATGCAAGGAGTACCTCAAACCGGACTTTCTCCAGCGCCAAAGAATCTCTATTTATCACAAAAGTCATCACCTTGGAAAACTATATTTTCAATGTTAATTTTGGTAATCGTAGTCTTTTTCTTCGTCCAAATTTTTGTTCTTGTAATATCCGGATTTTTGGATAGTGACTTGGATGGTGACCTTGGCCCAATGGACCCGCTTATGGTGATTTTTGGAACCCTGTGTTCAACACCTTTCTTACTATTATTTTTAGTCATGAGAAAGCCAAAGTTGGCTCATATTGTTAGACTTGAAACCAACAATAACGGTAGCAATGCACATTATATAACTCCTGGGACATTGATTCAAACACCACATCAGACGATTCTACAACACCATCTTATTCACAATACAGCACCTCTAGAGATGCCTAAGTTTAGTCACCTGTGGATTATTTTCATTATTGGCACCATTATTTCAGCGATATTCATGGCTCCATTGTTGGTGCTGGGGTTGGAAACTACTGCAATCTTATTATTCTTAATTATCGCTTTGCCTGCGTGGGTTATTGGATTTTCAACTCCAGTATTTGCTTGGTGGTCAACTTCAAACGAATATTTTGGACTTAGAACCACAAGAAGGCAAGGAGAATGGATGTTAATTGCTGGAATGTTATCGACACTTCCTGCCTTAGCGATAAATTCGCTTATCTCACCAATAATCATCAACATGTTTGGGCTATCTATTACTGATGAATATAGCCTTGGTTATGGGATGATTCTATTCCTTTCTGCGCCTATTGGTGAGGAATTATCTAAAGCCTGTGCTGTGTTATTTCTTGCCAGATTTATTGACTCACCAAAACGTGGCTTCCAAATTGGTTTTTCAGTGGGCCTTGGTTTTGCTCTTCTTGAAAATATGATCTATATCCTTGGTGCTTTATTTACCGGTGAAGGGGCTGCAATTAGTTTTGTTTTCACAGCCATTTTAAGAGCAATTGGTTCAATTCCAGGCCATGCTACATGGACTGGAATCACCGGTTATGCTATCGGTTGCTACGTAATTAAACAGCGATGGAATAAAATGAGTGTAGGTGTTTTTGACAAATCAAACAGTAACTTAGAGAGTCAATGGATTTTATTCAACAAAAAATCAGGCCAACCTATGATTTCTTCAAAAAGTGAAATTGGACAAAAATCAATCCCTAAATGGCTTTCTGCTGGTCAAGACAAGATGATTACAATGACTGACAAACCTGTCAAAGCCATATTGATCGCAATAATATGCCATTCTTTATGGAACGGATCATTATGGTTAACTAGCGTAATTCTACAGAATTCATCGCTCTTGATACAAGTAATAGCCAATATTCTGACAATAATCACGTTAATTGTCCTATTGTGGATTATATTACGGAGACTGGTTCCCTACGCTCTTGAAGAAACCAATATCACTACAGAATAGTGCTTTTTGTGCCAATATTGGGGAAGCAGATTTAAACAAACCTTTCCGCACTGGAGTGTGGGGATAACTATGGATTATCTAAGTGAGGGGATAAATCAAGGTAACTTGTTTGTCACTTCAATAATAATGTTGATTTTGGTGATTGCGTCCACTAAGGCTCGCTTCTTGGATACAGCTGGAGTTGCTTCAGCGGTATTTGTTGGTCTACTAGTAGGTGTTTTAGGCCACTGGAGTTGGTTACTTATTCTACTTTCTTTCTTGGTATTTTCTCATCTTGCCACCAAATGGAAGTTTGAAGAGAAAAAAGCCAAAAATATGTCAGAAAGTGATGATGGACATCGGGGTTGGGTAAATGTATTTGCCAACGGTAGTATTCCAGCCTTGGTCGCAACTGGTGCCTTTTTGACAGAACAGTGGGAATATGGCATTTGGATGTTTGGCGCTGCTGTCTCGGTTGCTGCTGCTGATACTTTTGCCAGCGAATTTGGATGCCTTGATGAAAATGTGAGAATGATTACAACTCTCAATAAATGTGAACCGGGAGTAAACGGAGGGTTTTCCAAAACTGGACAGTTAGCAGCACTAATTGGTTCAGTAATTATCGCAGTGATGACAATTGGAGCATGGTTACTAATTAATCCAGATGAAACGTTTACCTACGGCTTCAACCTTGCTATAGCAGTTATTGTCATAGGTTGGATTGGCTGTCAAATCGATAGTTTACTAGGGGCCTGGTTTGAAAACCGTGGACTGTTAACCAAAGGTGGCGTCAATGCCTTGGCTATCTCTTCAGGCATGCTAATTATGTTAGCTTGGCTTAGTTGGTTTTAATTAATCAATAATCCGATAGTTATTCAACTAATACTCTTTGGTTAACTCATGGGCAAGCGTATCATTAGCATTTTATTGCTAATTTTACTTGTCGGAGTTATTGGCTCTAACGGTGTTTCAGCCAAAGATGATTCATACCAACCAGGATATATTGACTGGGAAATTAATCCTGTTGAGCACTTATTTGTCGAAGGTGACACTGAACAGACAGCGATACTTCAAAGAGAGAAACCAGACCAAACAGAAGGTGGAATTAGTTTAGACCCATTATTCAACGGCGACATATTTTCTATCCAAAGTGAACCAATACAACACGGTTTTACTCAAAGTGTGAAGATGAGTGTATACTTTTCAGTCTATCTAGATGATAGCGTCGGCCCACAAACATGTGTCAGACAACAAAGCACGAGTCTTGGTATTTCAGATGCAAGTACCACTTTATCCTACACAGTATCTTTAGCAGGACAACAGATTTACCAAGAATCCGTAACTGAAATTGTCGACGAAATCGGTTCTTCATCTGCTTTGAATTTTTCTGGACCGGTAAATGATGTTAACATTACTGCAAGCCCCGGAGATACTTTTCAATTAACTCTTTCAGGAGTTCATAACTGCTTAGGGTCTAGTGTTATGATTCAATGGGGTGGTGGCCCTGAACCACAAAATTCAGGCGGTATTTTGATAGTTGGCCAATTATACCAGCCAGAAATGAACATGGTTGTTGATAATTCAAATATACCACACATCGAATTAGATCCAATCCTTCCGTGGGGGGCTGAAGACATCAAAGAAACTAAGTGGGAAATTTGGGGACCACTCAGCAAATATGATCGTATATCATTAGATAATGATGATATGATTGAGAACTCTGCTGGAAAATCAATGCTTGAAAGACAAATTACTGAGAATAAATCCGTTCTGGTTTGGTCTGGCAAAGAAACTCTTGACAGCGGAGAATATAACTTACAAATTTGTATAAAAACAGTTCATGGCGACTTAAACAGTGATTGTCACGCGTTGGGGATTCTCAGATTTGAAGTTGTAGACGAAGATAATGGGTTTGCTAACGCTAAACTATTTTTGACCATCACAACGGTGCTTGCACTGCTTTTATTTGTTGGTAACGCATTTAATCAAGGACTCTTAATTCCCGCACCGATTTTAGGCGCGCTCTTGGTAATGATGTTATTATTTATTCCAACTGCATTTAGTCAGAATAATCTGGGAGCAGATGCTGCTATTTACGACAATACCAGAATCTCTAACGCTGAATTGTATGATGAAAATGAAAACTCTTACACAATTGATGAACTATTTGATGGCAAGGATGCTTTGGTAATCGGTGTTGGTTTGCCTGCGTCAGAAAATTTTATTGAACAAAGTAATCAATTCAACCGGACTTTAGAGAGTTATGGCGACGATGTAGCAATCATACACATTATATCTGGAACTAATCCTTTAACCTCAGACTTAATACAAATGCGCACTCAATTAAACACAACATGGCCAATTTTGTTGGACCAGAATGGACAATTTGCCGAGACTTTACCTAACGGTGTTTCTGACTCGGTGTTGGTCATCGATAGAGCAATGCATGTGACTTTTAGTAAATCACCAGTCGCTTATTCTGATGATATTAGTGAAGCTATTGACGCCATACCATCGGGAGGAGCTCAAAACCTTGCACCATATTTTGCGCTGCTAGTTGGCCCTGGATTATTCTTATTCTTCATAGCTCTACCCAGAGAAGGATGGACTCCACCTGATGAACCAGTACCTCCAGGTTCATTATGGGCCTCGATTATTGGTGCTGGGGCTGCTGGAATCTTACTGGTAAATTTACCAACACTAATCCTCACAATATTGCCTATTGGTTCAGGATTGTTGTTTTACATGGACATCTTGATGATGTTTTGGTTTGTTGAAATGGCATTCTTCACCGCTAAGAACGGTAAACCGTATGAAGCCACAATATTAGCTGGATTTATTCATCAACTATATCCTAAACATTTCCAAGATTGGCGGCCTCTGGAAGACATGGAAAGAGATGTATTGTTAGGTATTTGGTTTGGCTGGTTTGGAATTCTTGCATTCCCTGCGTTATTCCCTCAAGCAATTGGCGCAGCAATGCTCAGTGGCTTTGCCGGGATTTTACGATCACTTTTATCATTAATACTAATTCTTCTAATGGGTGGATTAGCGATTTTATCAATTAGAATTATTGCGGCTATTGGTGGACCAATTTCAAGACTGTTTGGCAGATTTGGTGCTGAATCATTTACTCAATTTGTCGGCTGGTGTATTCTACCATTGGCAATATGGGTAGCAATCAACTCGATTTTAACAAGTATAAGCGTCGGACTGTTATGAAAACCTTGACATTGGTTGACTTTAGATATCATAATACATGATTGAAGCTACGACACGATGGAGTATCACAAGAAGAAAGATATTTACTAACTGTGCTCGAAGATATGCTATAAAGTATGTTCACAATAACAATAAAACTTGGATCAACAACAAAAAAAAGTATAGTTCACCATGGGATTTGATGATAAGTACCTCAAGAAGCGTATTTTTCGAATTATTAACTGATTTACACAGAGGAGTTAGTTGGAGTGAAAAACTAATTCAATCTAGAATCAGATTTGAATTAACTAGCCAATTGATTTCCTTTGGTATAACCTATGAGAAAATAACCAACAAGAAAAGGAATAAATTAATTTTGTATGCATTTATCCGAATTAAAAAAATATTAGGTAATTCAATCATTACTAAAATCGTTAATGGTACTATCAAAGAATGGAGTTTCCACGACCGGATTAAACCGGTCATGTTTGGTCATATTGAGGTCTACTGCTCTCCAGACATAGTTTATCGGTATAAGTCAAAATGGCATTTAGTTAGACTAAACTTTCAATCAGAAAAAAACCAGCCATATGTTGATTTAGAGTTATGTTCGATGTTGTTATGGTCAAGATATAATCAATATTTGCCAAATATTGAACAGAAGTTTGCTATCCATGGGCTATTCTATAATAATGGCAAGTGGAGGAATTATTCAATTATGCCGAGTCAAAAAATGCTGCAAGAATCAAAACAATTGCTAGAAAAGGATGCCCACAATATGAACTTACTACAAAATGAATTTGTGAAAACCATGAACCCAAATAAATTACCATTTGCCAAATCAAGCAATTATTGTATCCGGTGTCCGTACAAAATCTCGTGCCCAAAAGTTTAGTTTTCCTGAAAAACATGTTACTAATTTATGCTTTGTTTATAAAAGAATTCAAAATGTAGCCGTCGAACTTAATACTCTTGTTTTTTTGGATTCTAATATGTCGTTAGCACCAACTGATTATGACTTCGGAAGTCCGTCGAATTATGCCTTTGCCAAAAAAATAACATGTAAGAGTGATGAAACTAGAAAAATGTTTGTTGAGGGATGGGGCCACATGCTAAATTACAACCATGAACAAGCAATCGCCTGTTTCTCAAACTGTACTGAACTTGAACCGGATTGTGCAATGGCTTGGTGGGGAATTTCTTACTGTGTTTCATCAAACTATAACTGGGCTCCAGGATTAGGCTCTGGACATGATTCAATCCAACAAGCACTTTCGGTAATGGGTGAATGTACAGAATTAGAACAAGATCTAATCAGAGCATTATCAACTCGTCACTCAGCAGAAGCTCGAGATGCTGCGGACCCGACTGTTCTTAATATGGGGAACAGCCCTGAACTGAATGTTGCATTTGCTGAAGCAATGGCTCCTCTGTATCAAAAGTACAGCGGTGATTTAGATGTAACTGCTATCTATGTAGAGGGTCTAATGAACCTAAAAGCATGGCAACTATGGGATAAAAATACTACCACTGGAGTAATAACTCCGGCTGATGACAATACCCTGTTGTTGGTTAAAATAATGGAAGATGCCTTTGAGAGTAGTGAAGAAGCCAAGGTTCACACTGCACTTTGCCATCTTTATTGCCACGCTCTTGAGTTATCTCCTTTCCCAGAAAGAGCCCTACCGGCTGCAGATGTTCTACGTACAACAATGCCAGGTCTAGGACACTTAGTCCACATGCCTTCACACATTGATGCATGGGTGGGACAATGGAAAGAGGCAGTGGATTGTAATATTGCAGCTGTTAAGGCCGATGACAGATATGTTGAACTGACCGGTAATGAATCCCAGTTTTACAAGTTTTATCGTATGCACAACCATCACTTTATTGTCTGGTGTGCAATGTTTGAAGGACAATATGAAACCGCTTTGAAATATGCGCGAAAAGCCGCAGCAACCTTGCCTGCTGGAGATGAAAATCACGGTGTGAATTTCATGCTTGCTGGAATAATCCCAATGGGTGCAATCTTCCTAGAATCATATGTCACTATGACTTGGCATGTTATGATTAGATTCGGCAAGTGGGATGAGATTCTTGCTGAACCAATGCATTCTGACAAAGGTGCATTCCCAGCAACTATCGCCACTCAACACTATGCTCGTGGTGTAGCATATGCCTCCAAAGGAATGGTTCCTGAAGCAGAAGCAGAACAAGTGTTGTTCAGTCAAGCACTGGAAAACCCAGCCCTTGCAGGCAGAGTTATGCATAACAATTTGATGTACCAAGACCCTGCAGAAGGACCATCTATTCTAAACGTCAATGCGGCAATATTAGAAGCTGAAATTGAATATAGAAGGCAATTCTTAGCAAAAGCTAATGGTGATTCTGCTGATTTCACAGCAGCATTTGATGAACTACGTAGAGGTGTAGATCTGTCACTAAACCTTGCTTACAACGAACCATGGGGACAAATGCAGCCAGTTAGGCACATCCTAGGTGCACTACTATTCGAACAAGGTCATGTTGAAGAAGCAGAGAAAGTTTACCGCGCTGACATTAAATTATGGAAAGATAATATGTGGGGATTACTCGGTCTCAAACTATGTTTGGAAGCCCGTGGTGATGCTTCAGAAGAACTTGCAGAAGTTACTGCTCTGTTCAATGAGCGAAGTTCCCGTGCAGATATAATACCAGCAAAGACTTGCTTCTGCGCCCAAGATGCCTTAGAGAAGTCTTGCTGTGACTGATTTGTTCAGTCTTTAAGACTCAAGAAGTCAAATCATTCAGTACAGAACTTACATCAGACGCCTTGGTTACTCCACTAGCGAGTAGGACACCTTCTGCCCCTAGTTCAATGGCCTTCTTGACATCTGCACCATTCTTCACACCCGCACCACAAAGCACTCTGACCTTCGGATTAGTGGATTTTACTGCGGCAACAGTGTCTGAAACAATTGATGGGTCTACAGAGGTTACCGATATATCGCCACCAATTAGTTCGGGAGGCTCTACAGCAATGAAAGTTGGACCTAATTGAGCCAAAGCAATTGCCTCCTCAACATCTGCTGCACAAGCACAAATTGGGAAGTTTTCAGGTAACATGGCCATCAAATCTCTGACGTGATCAATTGAAACTTTGTGCTCAGCATGATTAATTATTGTTCCAACTGCACCACGATAAATAGCCAAATCAGGTTCTAACCAACCAGTGTGGCTGCCCTTTCCTACTGGGTCTAGATGTTGTGACCAAACCTCAACATTATCAGTTTTATTGGAAATTAAAGACAAGTCAAATGCTGACACTACTGCAATCATGCGGTAATTTCGGTTAGCAACCTGCTCCATTACTGTAGCAAGTTGTTCAGCAGATTCGCCACTAGCGGTTTGATATGTCTTGAAATTAACAACTATCAATGGTTTGTCCATGAGTTTGGCAGGCTAACATTGCATTTGAGTTCTTCCACTGATATTGCGCTATTCACTGGTTTTCCCAAGTAGTATCCATTATGGTAGTACCTGGTGGAATTACTGACTCATGACCAACAATAACATTTGTCAACCGACTATTTTCCCCGATGACGCTATTTCGACCAATTAAACTACCCGATATCTGGCTTAATGTGCCAATTTTGCTATTGGATAAGATGGTTGAATCTCTTATTGATGACTGCATAATTTCTACACCTGATGAGATCATTGAAGATTCAATAATACTATCGTTTGTCGCTTCTTTCGGTGAAGAAAACCATGACTTTGTTGATTTTAAACCCGTATTAAATCGTGATTCCTCGACACATTTTGATACCGCATCACACCATGATTCTCTTGTCCCTGCATCAATAAAGTAACCACCAAATTGCATTCCATTTAGCATTCTAGTATCAGTTAATTGTGGGAACACATCTCTTTCTAACGAATGACGACCCCGAGGCATAAAATCAAAGATGTCCTCCTCAAAAATATATGAACCGGCATTAATCAAATTCGAAAATACCTCTTCTGGTTCGGGTTTTTCCTTAAATTGGGTGATTTTATTTGAACTATCAACTCCAACAATACCAAACCTCGTTGGGTCTTCAACCTCCCAAAGACCTAATGAGCCAACGCCACCATTTTTATTATGTAATTCGAGTAGTTTTCCGACATCTAGTGATGAAATTATATCCCCATTAAAACAAGCAAAGGTGCCACTTACACTATCCTTGCAATTACCAAGCGCACCACCTGTGCCAAGTGGTTCTGTTTCATTAACAATATTAACCTCAAATTCGGATTCAATAGAATCAAAATATGATTTTATCATATCGACTTTGTATCCACCTGCAACAATAACCTCATCAATTAAATTATTAGGAATAGTGTGGATGACTTGTTCAAGTAAAGTTCTGTCTAACATAGGTAGCAATGGTTTAGGCACCGATTTAGTCCATGGACTTAGTCTTGAGCCGATGCCCCCGGCTAAGATAACCACTTGCATGTTAACCGGTTCGTGGTTAAGTCTTTGAACCAATCCGTTAGTTACTCATCTTTTGATTCATTATCTGACTTATTCTCATCTGGGGTTGAGTAGTCTATGCCACAACTGCGACAAACTTGATTGTCGTCCCAATCACACTGCCTTCGGCAACTCATCAAATCATGCCTTCCATTTTACCGAGCATCCGATAGATTCTGTGGCTTTTACTTCAGGCGCATGGCCTGCTAATACTGCATTGATTGCGTCTAGTAAATCAGTTGATGTAACATCAGCTGGGTTCTTTGGTGAATCATCCATTCGCCCTTTGTACACCAATAAATTATTTTGGTCGAAAAAGAAAAACTCCGGTGTTCTTTTTGCGCCGTAGTTGCTAGCAACTGATTGATTTTCATCGTGCAGATACGGATATGGCATGCCTTTATCAGCCCTTTTGACCATATGCTCAAATGAGTCAGTTTCGTATACTGAAGAATCGTTCGAGTTGATTCCAACAAATCCAATATCATTTTGTTGACAGTATTTGGCTAATGAATTCATCCTCAAAACACTGGCGACAACGTATGGGCAATGATTACACTCGAACGCTACTACTAAGCCGTTTCCTTGATTACATTCTACCGCGCTAACTTCATTCCCACCGATGGCTATATTGGCATTTCTCAGGGTAAAGTCGACCAAACTATCTCCAACACTCAGTGTCATGTTACCAAACCAAGAGTCATTCAATAAAGTACCTTGTATTCTATATCGGCCCAATATTTAGACCAATTACTAACACTAGACTTGAAAATAACACTATGAGAATATTATCATCTATGAAACCAAATTCATATCTCTCTACATAGGACGCTACAACACCTGAAATTAGCCCCCACAACGGAATTTCTGGTTCTGCCAACTGTCCAAAGAAGTAACCCAACGGTAAGCACAATATTGCCATTCCAACATTTCCCCAAGCACTTTTTGTTCTTTTTTGGAACATTTTATTTCTTATAATTCCGGTGACTCCATCTCCAAAGGCCATGTAGAGTGCTGGTAGTATTGCTAACCAAGGCTCGTTACTATACTCCCAAATAGCATAAACTGAAATTCCTAACATCAAGGCGAAAGATGCATCATTCATATTTTGATCTGTTTGCATCCACCACAATCGTCGGTCAGTAAGATGGGTTAAAGCTAAGCCTAAACATCCCAATATCCCTCCAACCAAAACCCAAAATGGGTTTTCAAAGACCATTGGAGCGGCTATTATTGGCACACCACCAGCCAGCATATGAGCAACTTTTCGATTATAATATACCGCAACCATGTGTTCTGAGCCCTGCTTTCTAAGGTAGTGATAAAATGGTTTTATGCCAAATACAACTATGATCGACCACAATCCTAAAATGACAAACCAATAGAAGTCGTTGGACATAATTTAGCCTAACTGTCACAGTGTTTAGATATTCAGTTCAAGCAAAGTATTCAAAGACGGTCTTCGATTGGACAGATTTGGAGAGAGTCATGAATATCCATGAATATCAAGGAAAAGAATTGCTTAGGGCAAATGGTGTCCCTGTTCTAGATGGAGTACACTGCAAAACTGTTGAAGAAGCGTTAGATGCGTATGACTTACTAAATTCAAAAGTGGTTGCAGTTAAGTCACAAATTCATGCTGGAGGCAGAGGAAAAGGAACTCTTTACAATCCCAAAACAAGAGATCATGTGATGGACGGCGGTGTGAAAATCGCTTTCTCTAAAGATGAAGTAAAATCATATTCTGAGAATATTCTTGGAAATATACTCGTAACAATTCAAACTGGAGATGAAGGTAAACTAGTCAGTAATTTGTACATCGAATCTGGGTGTGACATCGAACACGAATTCTATCTTGCCCTATTGGTTGACAGAGAAAACAAAGCTGTCATGATAATGGCCTCAACTGAAGGTGGTATGAACATTGAAGATGTTGCACATGAAACGCCAGAATTGATTCATAAAATCACTATTGACCCTAATTCGGGATTAATGGGTTTTCAAAATAGAGATTTAGGGATTGCTCTTGGACTGAGCGGTAAAGCCTTGAAATCATTCATGAAGATGTTGGTAAGAATGTACCAAATGTTTGTTTCAAATGATTGTACTATGGTCGAGATTAATCCACTGGTTAAGACTAAGAGTGATGACATCGTTGCTCTTGATGCAAAAGTTTCATTTGATGAAAATGCTGAATTTAGACATAAAGATTGGGACTCATTACGAGACTTAAACGAAGAGGAAGATGTCGAAGTTCGTGCCAAAGAATCTGGCCTATCATATGTGAAACTTGATGGTAATATTGGTTGCTTAGTAAATGGTGCAGGATTGGCAATGGCCACAATGGATGTCATCAAACTGTATGGTGGTGAACCGGCAAATTTCCTTGATGTTGGTGGAGGAGCAAATGAAGAGCAAGTCAAGACTGCTTTTTCTATTATCCTTGAAGACCCCAACGTAAAAGGAATTTTAGTCAACATATTTGGTGGTATAATGCGTTGTGACATCATTGCTCGAGGTGTTATTGCAGCAACTGAAGCTCTGTCACTTGAGGTACCCCTAGTGGTTCGACTCGCTGGCACAAATGTTGGTGAAGGCAAGGAAATATTATCTAAATCTACTCTTAATATTCATCCGGCGGATGATTTAGCAGAAGGTGCACAAAAAATAGTCGCTCTTATCGGTGGAGGTGGTCAGTAATGGCAATATGGATAGAAGAAGATGCTAAAGTTTTGGTTCAAGGAATAACCGGAAAGCAAGGAATGTTCCATGCGGATAAAATGGTTGAATATGGCACTAATATTGTCGGTGGATGCACCCCAGGAAAAGGCGGACAAACTGTCGAATTACAGGGAAGCAATTATCCGGTATGGAATTCAATGACTGAAGCAATAACTGAAACAGATGCTGATGCTACCGTCATCTATGTTCCTCCTCCATTTGCTGGGGAGGCTATCATGGAAGCCGCAGATGCTTTTGACAACGTCAAGGGAGAAGGTGTAATCGTTTGTATAACCGAGGGTATTCCAACCCTTGACATGGTAAAGGCAGTCGCCTATGTCTACAATCGCCCCGGTGTTCGTCTGATTGGTCCTAATTGTCCAGGAATAATCACTCCAGGAGATACTGGCGGAGCAAAAATAGGAATCATGCCCGGCCACATTCATGCAAAAGGCAGAATCGGAATTGTTTCAAAATCAGGAACCTTAACTTATGAAGCGGTTGCTCAAACGATGAGTATTGATGAAGGACAGTCTACTTGTATTGGAATTGGTGGGGATCCAGTAAACGGAACTGGGTTCATTGAATGCTTGGCTGCTTTTGAAGCAGATGAACAAACCGAAGCAATAGTTATGATTGGAGAAATTGGTGGTACCGCTGAAGAAGAAGCTGCTGCATGGGCTGCTGAAAACATGACTAAGCCCATTGTCGGTTTCGTCGCTGGTGCAACTGCTCCTCCTGGTAAAAGGATGGGGCATGCTGGAGCAATTATCTCTGGTGGAAAGGGTACTGCAGAAGAAAAGTTTGCGGCCTTTGAGGCTGCAGGTATCGCTTGTGCAAAGGATCCTTCTGAACTAGGAAGTGTACTTCTAGATTCGTTGAAGAAAGCTGGCTTAAGGTGAGAATGAGTAATGGAAGATTTTGATTTTAATCATTACTATCAAAATCATGAAGTTGACTTTGCTTGGCTAGAAAAGCCTAGTCAACATGAATTTCGCTGGCGATGCAAAGATGGCAGTTGGCGAAAATCAAAAAGAAGAGTTAGTTCAATCGAGACCTTTAGGAAATCAATTTCTCGGGATAATCCCAGTGACATCTACTTTTCCACATCTTCTTGGCTAAACCCTATTGATTTACCAAGACTAAGTGATGATACAAGAACTCATCCGATTCTTTTGAATCACTTGATTGTCTTTGATATTGACTATTCTCCATTATCTCTTGAGAACTTAGAACAGGCTAGAACAACAACATTGAAATTACTTAATTGGATTGAAAAAAACTATGATTATGAGTTAATATCAATCTCTTTTTCTGGTAGCAAAGGTTTCCACCTTTTCTACCATGAATTAGACAGAACTTTATTTTCCATTGAGAATGCAAGGAAAAGAGAGAATGCAGTAAAAGCAGACCGCGATAAATTGCTTCAAGAAGTATTGCTAGCAGGATTCAAAGTAGACCCAAGAATTACTGCTGACACGCGTAGAATCATTCGCTTACCCGGCAGTATACACGGAAAAACTGGATTGTTATGCCACAGGATAGGCCTAGAAAGATTGAGCATGAGTATTGATTCTTGGATTGGTCAAGTTCCAAGTTTTTGGGGGCATTTAAAAATACCTAAGACTGCAAAGGTCCAAGATAAAAAGGTAGTGAATAAATATGTCAAAGATGAAGGAAGAGAAGTCGAACAACACACCTACATGATGGAAGTTAGCAACCACTTACCTGGGACTAAAGATAGAAGCGCACTACTCTTTTGGACTCCTTATTCATGGGGCACAGGTGCTGAATGCTTTGACCGATTAAACATGTTAATCGAAATGGAAAACCTGGGTTACTGTGCTATTTTTTCAGATGGTGAAAGGATTCTATTCATCTGCCCGGAATCTATCACCAGGGCAAAAGTAGTAAAAATTCTAAGCGAACTAGGCATTGAGAAATTATCAGAGAACCTAAAACAACGAGAGCATTATTGGGTCAGAATCTCCGGTATAATGGATGATAGTGGTATATGGCACAATGAACCAAAGTTCATCTCCCTTATTAACAATAATAGTTCAACACCAATCTATTCAAAAGCACATTTAACACTACTAACTAAACTTGGAGTTGCTATTGATTCATCTCAACCTGATAAACTCGCAGGAAACAGTGAACCAAGCATTAGAATGGTTGTTCGAGAGTGATTATTTATAGACTGCTTACCAATAACTTAAATTGTCCCCAATGGAGTCTTAGGACTGTGACATTTTTCTAAAGAAGGCTAGAAACAATCGGTGACGGCGCTCGGGGACAGCGCCTAGCCACATTTTCGTGATGATATGGTTTTAAGAAAATACATCTCAACGATATCACTTTGTTTTGTATTGATAGGATTAATCAGACAGTCTTATCGTGATGCTGTTCATTCAGGATTATGGATTACATTAGCAATTTTTGTTGGGTTTGCATTATTTGTTAAAATACTTGTAGAGAATGGAATTATGCAAATAACGCCAGTTAATCAAATGCCAAGAACAAAACATATTCAATCGACTAATAATTATCGAAATTATCATTACAATTCAATAGTTGCTAAAATAAACTCTAGTGGAGTAACAGTAACTACAGTAGACGAAGCAATCAAGACTTATTCGAGTTTGTTCAATGTTGGCGAAAAGGCTGCAAAGCCATTTTTTCACAATCCGTTTGTCATGTCGACCTTGAGTCTAAGTAACCAAGGATTATATTCTCCTTCACAAGATACAGACCAATCCAAACATAAATCCAATAAATTAGATCCAACCTTTTGGGATAATGTTTCAAAGGGAGTTGCAAAAAATGAAGGAAATACAGATGAAAGTTGTGCAGATCCTAACTGTTCAAAGCCTGTGTCTGCATTTGATTTTCGATGTTTCAAATGTCGAAAACGATTCTGTGGGGATTGTGAAAGCGGCAAGAGAATTATGTGCAAGGCATGTTCATAGGAATATTTCTTTTCTGTGTAAAGAATTTTCCGGGATCATCGTAGATGACTTAATGACTTCAACTCTCATTTTACCATCTTTACTTCTGGCGTAAAACAACTCTGATGGGCTGACAAATTGGTTCCAATATCGCTGGAAGAGTTCCGCCTTTTCTGATGATGCAGCTAGAATCTTAGGAACTGTGTGGTACATGACAAGTTGGTCTTTTACTGGCCTGAAAAACTTGGCAATGACTTCTGGCATGAGTTTTGATAACCATGTATCAGTAATAAATTTGGAAGAACGGGAAATAACATATCGTGGTTTCTTTATTGGCCCAAGTATTTCTTCTAAACAGGCAGTAAATAATGCACTCTCTTCTTCTGTTGCATTTTGAAGATGTAAACGAAACCATCCTCCACCTCGGTTACCTCCATCTGCCCGACAATTTTTTGAAACCATGCCTAAATGAATTAAACTGTTAACTATTGAAAGGGAAATCGCATGAATTAGTGATTCGTCACTCCATGGAGTTTGCTCTTTACCGAATGAAAATCCCCCACCAAATCCACTGCTAACTTTTGCTTCAATCGCTGTGGTCGGTTTTGCATTAAATGGTTGTCCTATCCCCCATAATCCTCTTACATGTGACCTATTTCGGCTACGTCGTAACATATCTTCATTGAAAGCCGCCATACCTTCGCTAACCCCTTCGGGTTCAGCCTCAGTAAAAGCAGCATGAACATGACCAACTCCTTTCTCAATTGCACCATCATCACAAACACCATACAATTGCTTATGTTTTATCTTGAAGCGGTCATAATCGGCAAAGCCATTGGTGAACTCTTCGGCTAAACAGACTATGTCCCAATTATTGGCAACTTTTTCTGGCCAGTTTTTATCTAATCTTATTGACCGACCCCTCAGTTGATTGATACTCATACTGGTAGTAACGGTTGTTAGGTCGATTAGTACATTAATTCGTGATGCATCCCAGCCTTCTCCTAATAATCCTCTGGTTCCAATCAAACACTTAGTCAAACCATCCTGAAAAAATTGTGTTATCATCAATGAATAATACCGGGGTTTCCAATCTACACCTCTACCAATTATTTGATGGTAGCCATCAATTTCTTTTTCAAGTAGTTCAATCTTTAACTCTCTCTTTGCAATCCATGAATTAGCGTGCTGTAAGAATTTATCAACTAAGTCATCATCAACTAATACTGTGCTTCCAGTCATTAAAATTGGATTGAGTAAATCTAAGTTATCGCAACTTATTGCCTGCCTAAATGCGGCAATAGCGCCACCCGCTTCTTCATCCATTACTCCCTCTACTAATGTTGTTGCAGAAGTCTTTTCAAAATCTGTGATAATTACTGCTCTAATATCACCACCCAGTGCTTGCATTTCAGTAGAGATTATGTCTGAGAGCGCTATAGTCTTTGATGAAGCATAAGCCATTATTCTACCAACAGGAGAAGCGCATGGACGGATTCCTGTTTCTGTTATTTGGGTACCCAGCATACGTAATCTTTGAGTGACTAACTCTGCTTTTTCATGGTCTTTTTCATTATTGGACCTCCTTAGACCATGCCTAACATATCTGTCTAAGACTGGTCGTAATATCGCCAACTTATTTTGGAAATCATCTATTGTGAAATTATCCGGTCTAGGTACATTGGTTGGTAATTGTTGATTCGAACTCATCAAAAACATTCTTGCTGCATTTGCAAAGGTAGGGTATCTTTTGTTGAAGTCATCCCAACCTTCTTGCTTCCCACCCGGTGATTTTCTCTCATCTAATGCTTGAAAAATCCATTTATCAAGTGGAAGTGTTGCGTTATCATACTCCTCTTTTATGTGTAATTCTCCTAGAAGAAGCTTAAATTCTTCATCAACCTGTGAAACGTAATTTAGTTCATGTTGGGATGGTCTAACGAAATAAGCAAGATCTTGGTAAGGCGCGAGATTTGAATCCCTTACTAAAGCGGGCACAGGCACTTCATAGTCAATCTCACCAAAGAATTCTTGATACCTTAAAGAATCAATTTCATCATAATGATCAAAATCAGGTGGGGTTGCAGTTAATCCAAGGACAATTGGATTATCGAAGTATTCTCTTACCTCTGTAAGAACTCTACCCCAGTGGTGCAGTAAATGATGACACTCATCTAATATTATCAAGCCAATACCAACCTTTTTTAGTCGCTGTAAGGTCTTTCTTGATGACTCACTTAGAGTCCATAGAGCGTTACCATGTTGAGCAAAATCGTCCCTCACCTTTTTTCTATAGACCGATATCCTGTCATCAAAATATTTGCTATTTTTTGATCTTAAATCTTCTATCCAAGCAAGAGCAGATTCATCATCGATTGCCTCTTTTTTTACAATTAATGATTTTATCCAAAGCTCGATGGCAGACTCATCTAAAGATTCGCCACCACGCTTTGGCATGGTTATTGATTGGTATGTAAGACTGGTCAATAAACCTGGATTTTCTGGGTCGGTACTGATAAATTCATCTTTCCCATCCAACTCAAAAAGATCTGTGCGTGCTGCCCATTGTGCCTGAATTGCAGAATTAGGAGACAGCACTAAAGTTGGTTTTCTTACCAAATCTGACCACACATAGAGACCTAGCACGGTTTTTCCTGAACCAGGTGGAGCAACTATATGCAGGTGCTTACCTTGTTGATCTAGTTCTGGTTCAATTACAGATGCGGCTGCGATCTGGGATGGCCTTAATTTTCCGTTAAATTTTATGGCCCCAAATTCTGGTAAATTATCAGTGCGCAAAAATAACCCTCGTCATCTAGGAGGGCCACGTTTAGGTCCCTTTGGAGGGCCACCTTTTGGACCACCAGGTGGTCCTCTTGATGAGCCACCGGGTGGTCCCGGTTTCTTACTTGGTGGAGATTTTGATGGAGGTGCTCTTCCAGGACTTTTAGATGGACCGCCTCTTGATGGACCACCTGGAGGGCCGCCTCTTGTTGGACCGCCTGGGGGACCGCCTCTTGATGGACCACCTGGAGGACCGCCTCTTGTTGGACCACCTGGAGGACCGCTTCTTG
>Ga0209374_1000392_pt1 | contig 49080 bp, 38 predicted proteins | sample SaaInlLV_DNA_10m_FD_184683 | JGI IMG/M metagenome (GOLD analysis project Ga0209374, IMG submission 184683) | Marine microbial communities from expanding oxygen minimum zones in the Saanich Inlet - SI075_LV_DNA_10m (SPAdes) (version 2) | ecosystem: Environmental > Aquatic > Marine > Unclassified ... | reverse complement strand
TGGTTCCTGAAAAAGATATTCCAATACAATACACTGGTCTCCGTCCAGGTGAAAAACTCTATGAAGAACTCCTCATCGATCCAGCCCAAGCTCAACCCACCCGTCATCCCCGCATTTACTCTTCTGAAGAACCTCAACCTGAATCTGAAATTCTCCAAAAAGAAATCCAACTGCTTAGTGAAGCAATTTCAAAATGTGACCTGAACTCTGCTTTAGAATCCATGAAAAGACTTGTTCCTGAATATAACTCCAAAAATGGTCAATAAATTTTTAGTTGTAGATATTATTCTAAGTTAATTTTTTGGTTTATTATTACTCTGACCCCTTTTATTTTCCTAAAAAATAGTTTACATTATGTTCATTAAGCCAACTTTGAATCTTTGGTTGTCACGATCATAGAGACTCCACCGATAACTACTGCTGCACCAATGAAAATCATGGGCGAGGGTTCTTCTCCAAGAAAAAGCATACTTGAGGCAATTGTGAAGACAGGAAGCAACAGCATTACAGGCATAACCTTTGAGACATGATTGCGGGAGAGAACATGATACCAAATTCCGTAACCCAAAACCGTCATGATCAAAGCCAGGTAAAGAATCACTCCCCAGCCAATCCAACTTGCATTTGCCAGAGATTCCAACTGAGAATCTTCAAACATGAAGGATCCCAGAATCATCTGCGGTCCTGAAAATACCCCAACCCATGCAGTCAAAGCAAATCCGGATGGCGGATTTTCAAGTCGTTTAACCATAATCTGTCCCACAGCCCACGTCATCGCTCCTGCAGCAGTAAGCAGAATTGCCGGCAGTTGTTCGCTTAAACTCGGTTGCCCTGCAATCAAAACGATTCCCGCAAAAGAAATCAGCATTCCCAAAATACGCTGACTTCCCGGTTTATCCTTGAGAACGATTGCTGCCAACAGGACAGAAAATGGAACTTCTAGGTGAATAATTATGATTGCCAATGATGCATCAAGCATGGAAAGCCCCGTGAACGTCATACCGTACTGCAGTGTGGAACCTACTAAGGAAATCCAAAATATTTGCTTCAGCTGACCACGGGGAATTGGCACAAACCAGACCAGTGTCAGTGCTGCCAGAGTGAAGCGGAGACCCATTAAAAACAATGGTGGGAATTCATTCAGTCCGGCCTTTGCAAAGGTAAATCCGATTCCCCAAAGCAGAGGGACACTGGCTGCAAGTAATAGTTCTGAGTTTTTCAACACATTTTAAACGTCAAATTATTATTGAGAAATTCTGTTGGAATAACTCAGACTAGTATTTAATTTTTCTGTATTTTACCCTGTACTCTTTTACGCTGCAAAATAATGACACTTATTAAATAACGATTTTATATTCATTATTTTATCTTAATAATACTAATTGAGTAAGTCTTATGCATATGGAAATGCTTATTAAGTTACTTTTACCGCTTAACGACTGAAATTTTGCATTTAATAGTTTCAACGGACTATACTTACTGTAATTAGTAACCTTAAGATAATCACATATTTATCATGGGTCAATTCTATATCAGCTTATATTTTGTCTTCTAACATTAAACATAACATTTTCACTCTAACTAAATTTTAGTAATAACTAAAATATTTATAAGATCATACAAAAGAAAAACATGTACAACCAAATATTCTCTTTCCTGAAAAAAACTACACTAACACTCTAAACATTAATAAAATAACTTGACACGACTTAAAGTCAGTATATAATTCCGAGGTTAGCAGTATATTTTGCAGTATTAGAATTGTCTAAAATGGCTGTCGTATTTAAATTGTCATTTTAAACTCATGTTTAGATAAATTGAAGTTTAGTCTATCTAACGATGTGTGGCAGTTTAAGTAAACAAGTCATGATTAACATTATGAAGTGAAAGGGTGAAAATTATGACATAAGATTATTTTTGGATGCAAGATTCAAATATAAAGCATTCTTGCGATTTCTAGAATATAGATAAATTTTACTAATTACAGTTGATGAGTCATGTAAAGCAGGATTAGCACTTTCATGATTAGTTGTGGATTAAATATTCAATAAGTCAACTTTTTTCAACAATAATAAGCATTTGGAGATAAATAATGAATATAATTAATAAAAGTAATTTAACTGCATTAGGCATTTTGACAGCATTCTTGTTTACCATTTTGCCAATAACCGCAGGTGCTCAACAAAAATTTATTTCAATCGGTACTGGCGGCGTAACTGGAGTTTACTATCCAACTGGAGGAGCGATTTGCCGTCTTGTAAATAAGACCCGTAAAACTCATGGTATTCGTTGTTCCGCGGAAAGCACAGGTGGATCTGTATACAATATTAATACGATTCGTGCTGGCGAGCTTGAATTCGGAGTCGCCCAATCAGATTGGCAGTATCACGCTTATAAAGGAACATCTAAATTCGAAAGTGCCGGGGCATTTAAAAAATTACGTGCAATGTTTTCTGTCCATCCCGAACCATTCACATTACTTGTACGGGGTGATTCAGGAATCAATAGTTTTGAGGGTTTGAAGGGCAAACGTGTCAACATCGGAAATCCAGGTTCTGGACAGCGTGCTACCATGGAAGTTGTAATGGAAGCTTTTGGTATGAAAGCAAGTGATTTTTCGCTGGCTTCGGAACTGAAGGGTTCAGAAATGGCAGCAGCGATCTGTGATAACAAGATCGACGCTATGATCTACACTATAGGTCATCCAGCAGCTGCCATTAAGGAGGCTACAACATCTTGCTCTGTTAAGTTAGTTAATGTAAGCGGGGCACCGATTGACAAACTTGTTAACGATAATGACTATTATCGTGTCGCAGTAATTCCAGGCGGTATGTACACTGGTAATCCAAAAGATACAACAACTTTTGGTGTAGGAGCAACATTTGTTACTTCTAGCGACGTCCCGAACAATGTCGCCTACATCGTTGCAAAAGCAACCATGACCAACATTGAAACCTTCCGCAAGTTGCATCCAGCGTTCGCTAATCTAGATCCAAAAACAATGGTTAGTGACGGACTATCCGCACCACTGCATCCAGGAGCAGTTAAGGCATACAAAGAATTAGGCTTGCTTAAATAAATTAGTAAAATTATACACCACCGGGAGCTATAAATAGCCCCCGGTGATTTTTCTTAAGAATTTTTGTTATCCTCAGGGGGAGATGGCTCAGGAAACTAAATCTGAATCTGCCTCCGAAAATATAGCGTCTTCTTCAGCAGAAATATTAACAGAAATCGATACTGGTGGGCGAAAGCCTTCTGGCCCAATAGGTAGGATGTTGATCCTTGTTACATTGGCTTGGTCGTTATTTCAGATTTATATCTCATCCAATGTACCGTTCTGGCTAGTCACAGTTCTCGGCAGTAACGTGACTTTTAATTCGGATGAAGCCCGCGCCACTCATCTTGCTTTTGCCATATTTCTTGCGTCTATAGCTTTCCCACTATCTAAGAATTCTCCTAAGGACATCATTCCATGGTACGACTGGGTTTTAGCTATTACTGGTGTAGCGGTGTGCTTGTATATGCCAACTTTTAAGAATGAGATCTCACTCCGTCCTGGTCTATGGACCCAGACAGATTTAATAATTTCCACAATTGGTATGACCGTGTTATTGATTTCAACATATCGCGCACTGGGATTACCTTTGGTAATTGTAGCATCGCTGTTCATGATGTATGTTTTCTTCGGTAACAGCACTGTGCTACCAGAAGTCCTCCAGTGGAAGGGTGCTTCGTATTCTAAGGCGATGGGGCACTACTGGATGCAAACTGAGGGAGTTTTCGGTGTCGCCCTCGGTGTTTCTGCTTCGATGATTTTCCTCTTTGTCCTATTCGGCTCAATCTTGGAAAAGGCTGGTGCTGGTGCTTATTTTATCAAAACATCTTTAGCGCTCCTAGGTCATTACAGAGGTGGTCCAGCCAAGGCCGCCGTTCTATCCTCGGCAATGACGGGAATGATTTCAGGATCTTCGATTGCCAATACTGTTACGACAGGTACCTTCACTATTCCACTTATGAAGCGAACCGGCTTCACAGCAGAAAAAGCCGGTGCTGTTGAAGTCGCATCGAGTACAAACGGCCAATTAACACCACCGGTCATGGGTGCCGCAGCATTTTTGATGATTGAGTATGTCGGCATCAGTTATATAGACGTAATTCGCCATGCATTTCTACCCGCCCTTATATCCTACATAGCACTACTTTACATCGTCCACCTTGAGGCTTTGAAACTTGGACTTGAAGGCTTACCACGCAATGGTCCGGTAGAGTCTATTTTGAAACGTATTGCAAACGTACTTTTAGGTTTTCTCACAGTTGCAGGTTTAGGTGGAGCCATATATTACGGCCTAGGTTGGACTAAAGAATTCTTTGGAGATGCAACTATCTATGCAGCAATAGGAATATTCATGGTAGCATATGTTTGTCTTGCAAAGATTGCCTCCTCGCTACCTGATCTGGATCCTGATGATTTGGCCAAGCCATTGCTATACTCACCAAAACTTGGAGTGACAGTTAAAACAGGACTATATTATCTCCTACCGATTATCTTACTAGTGTGGTGCTTGATTGTCGAACGCTTCTCACCAGGTCTTTCAGCGTTCTGGGCTACCATGGGTATGATATTTATTACACTTACTCAGCACAGCCTTAAAGGTTTCTTGCGTAACGATCATAATCATATGGATGGCATAAAGCGTGGCTGGAGTCAGTTCATTGATGGAATGGTCGCAGGGGCACGCAATATGATCGGCATCGCTGTTGCTACTGGTACTGCGGGTATTGTAGTCGGGACTATATCTCTCACAGGAGCGCACCAGATCATGGGTGAATTTGTCGAGTTTCTATCCGGTGGAAGTTTGATGCTGATGCTCTTTCTAGTTGCAATCTTAAGTCTTATTCTGGGTATGGGGCTACCTACCACCGCAAATTATATTGTCGTGTCCAGCCTGATGGCTCCGGTCATCATCTCGATAAGTGCGCAATCTGGTTTGATCGTGCCCCTAATCGCGGTGCACATGTTCGTCTTTTACTTCGGCATTCTTGCAGATGACACGCCACCAGTTGGTCTTGCAGCTTTTGCGGCCTCAGCAATTTCTGGTGGTGATCCATTTCGCACTGGTGTACAAGGCTTCATGTATGATATTCGTACCGCGATCTTACCTTTTATGTTCATTTTCAACACCGATCTGCTACTAATAAATGTTGGTCCTTTCAAAGCGGTATTTGTCTTTGTGGTTGCACTTGTTGCCATGTTGGCTTTCGCTGCGGCCACGCAACATTACATGTTTGTCCGTAATAAAATATGGGAAACAATCGCTTTACTCCTAGTAGCATTCACTATGTTCAGGCCAGGCTATTGGCTCGATCAATTAAGCCCCCCCTACGATTATCTTCCCGCCACTCAGATAGTTTCATTGGCAAAACAAGCGCCAGTTGATGGTAATCTAAGAATGGTTGTCCGAGGACCCGATAGCCGCTATGGCGATATAACGACAATTACTGTCTTAGTACCCTTGGGTTCACTTGGTGATGGTGATACTCGTCTAATGACAGCTGCTGGTATAATGGTAAATATTGATGGAGACAAGGCTATTTTGGATGAGCCGCTGCCTAGTACGGCACTGTCGCTCATCATGCTTGAGTTTGATTTTTATGCCGATGATCCAGTCCAAATTATTCGCATTGAAGTTCCAACGCAAAGGATCGCTAAAGAATTATTCTTCATTCCTGCTATCATATTGTTGTGTTTTATCATAGTCATACAGCGTCGTCGTTTGAGAGATGATACCCTTTCATAGGGAAGCGATATTTTAACTGAAAGAGCCATCATATGTCAGCTGATTCGTTAAGCCTCTAATTTTTCAGTTCTCTTCAAGAATTAAAAATAATATGATAGTTAATAATTAGATTCCCCTCTTAATCAAATCCAATCAATAATGTCGTGATTGGACTAAAATAACTTTAAAAAAGCAAAATTTATATTCTTTAATAAATTTGTGCTTACTAATTGATTTTATGACGAAGTCTTTGCATTGTAAATAAATGATAAATCGCTGATTATAGCTTAAGCTTTAAAGAGCCAAGTCAGGAATTTTCTGGTAAAATATTGTTGCCTTTTCAAAAGCATGAGCCAGTTGCAAAACTCCCAGATCGTCCTGCGGTTTCCCAACTAACTGTAATCCAACCGGAAGTCCATCTTCTGTAAATCCGCAAGGCACCGAAATCGCAGGCTGTCCGGTGACTGAAATAAAATAACAAGAGCGCATCCAGTCCAGATAGGTTTCCATTTTCACCCCGTTTATTTCTGAAACAAATTCCTGCTCAATCGGAAAAGGCGGAACCTGGCTCACCGGCAGCGCCAGAAAATCATAGTTCTGCATAAATTCACGCACCCGATGAAACAGTGCCGTGCGTTTGACTTCCGCCCGCCCTAATTCTGGACCGCTCAATTTCATCCCGGATTCGATATTCCAAACCACGGTTTCTTTTAATTTATTTCTGTGTTCAGGTAAGAGAGAGCCCAAATTCATTTCATAAAACCAGGCACGGAAATTTTTAAATATCTCATCCGCATCAGAAAAATCCGGAAATCCTTCCTCGACGATGCAACCCAAATCCTCAAAAACTTCCCGCTGAGCTTCCAGGGTTTTAGTAACTCTTGAATCGACGGGCAGTCCTCCAAGATCAGCACTCCACGCGATACGAATTCCTTTTAGATTCCTCTCCAGCGGCTTGCGGAAAACAGCACCGCTTTCCGGAAGTGAAATTGGGGAACGCAAATCCGGCTCGGCTAAAACACTCAGCATCAACGCAGCATCTTCAACCGTGCGTGCAATTGGACCGTCTACCGCAAAACTGTTCCAGCCAGATTGGCTTGGCCAACTCGGAACCCTGCCTACAGAAGGCCGGAAACCAACAACATTGCAGAAATTAGTTGGATTACGGAGCGAGCCTCCCAAATCGCTTCCATCAGCAAAAGGCAGCATCCGGCAGGCAACCGACACAGCCGCGCCCCCGCTACTTCCTCCACACGTTTTGCTCAAATCATAAGGATTTTTTGTTACACCAAAAACTTTATTAAACGTCTGTGAACCTGCACCGAATTCCGGAGTATTCGTTTTGCCAAGCAAAATCGCGCCGGCTTCCCGTAAACGTTCCACAAGCAATGCGTCTTCTTCAGGAATGAAATCCTCGTAAACAAGTGAACCAAATGTTGTGCGGATGCCTTTTGTCTGCACCAGATCTTTGTGCGCTACCGGTAATCCATGCAGCGGACCTACTTTCTCACCTCGCGCCAGTTTTTCATCCGCTTTACGCGCTTCTTCCATTGCCATTTCCGGCAACAAAGTGACGATGGCATTGACCTGCGGATTGACCTTTTCGATTTGCGCCAGATGCGCTTCCATAGTTTCAACAGCGGAAAGCTCGCCAGAACTAATTTTATGTGCAAGCTCAACTGCAGTCAAAAAACAAAGTGATGTGTCAGTCATTTAGATCTTTTTGTAAAAGGTGAAAAATGTAAACAGGATCTACTTTCTGCTAAGCCTGTCAATAAAAGTCACGCTGATTCTGCTTACAATAAATTCAGTTAGATTTTTCTGTGGATGGACTTGAAGGTAGCTGTTCCCTTTGCCTGCCTAATTCCACGACCAAAGAAAGTGAGAGACACATCAAAGCACTCAAAACCACTCCCCTAAATCCGAAAACTTCTATTTCCTCTACTTCAAGACACACATCCGAAAAAAGTCCTAAAGGGCTGAGAATGCTTTCACTGATCCCGATCACTGGAATTCCGCGTTCGTGAACATTTCCAGCCAATTTTAGCACTTCATTAGCATAGGGAGAAAAACTAATAGCAAGTAAAACATCTCCCTTACGGATAGTTTTCCCCTGTTCGGCAAACATTCCTCCCACACTGTCCAAAAGCATATTAGGTACTCCAAGATGGCTTAAAGCATAAGTCAAATAAGTGCCAATTGGGAAAGATCTACGCTGGGCTGCAATATGTACCACACGTGATTCTAACATAATCGAGGCCGCTTTTTGTAAATCTTCATCTGTTACGGTTTTTCTAAGACTTTGCAGCGCTTGGATTCCACCTTGTATGAAATTCCCAAGATTCGAATTATCGCCTTCCTTTAGTTGGCTCATCTCCAGATTAAGATTCTGCACTCTTTTTTGATATTCGTTCATTCTGCTCACCAGACCCTGCTGAAATACTTTCTGCATTTCACTGAAGCCGCTGAAGCCAAAACTTTTGGCAAACCGAATTAAACTTGAAGGAGGAACTTCCGAGTGTTCCGCAATCACAGCAATTGTTTCCATCCCCATTTCGTTGGGGTGGCTCATGGCATAGCGGTTGATCTGCTGTAAACGGCGGCTCAAGCTGCTGTGACATCTTACAAGCTCATTTCTTAAATGTTCGTAATCCATGAAATGCCATCCTTTTATCTACGATTAATTAGACATGCTGAGTCTTAACTCTTGCGTGTATAAATCAAATATTTAATTTTCCGGATTAATCGGAAATTAAAATGAATTAAAAACAATTAAAAAACTTGACAAATATTTTTTATGTAGTATATTCCATTTTTGAAACAATATGAAATATTTTTTTCATATTGTTTTTTCCATATTTTTGCGGGACCACATGGACTGCTCAAAGTAGCCATGTTGAATTTATGGAAAATTTTTAACAATAAATTCTTTATCAATTAAAAATAAATTATCAATGGAGATAGTATGAAGAAAGCAATGAAAAACCTATTAGGTGCCATCGCCCTTACGGTGGGCTTAACGTTAGCAACCGGAGTAGCGCAAGCTGCTGGAAATGAGAAGTACATTTTGGTCAGCCATGCTCCAGATTCTGATTCATGGTGGAATACGATCAAGAATGCACTCGCGCTTGCGGGTAAGCAGATGGGGGTCGAAGTGGAATACCGAAATCCACCGACCGGTGACCTTGCTGATATGGCTAGGATCATTGAACAGGCCGCTGCTTCCGGCCCAAACGGCATTATCACCACGCTAGCAGATCCTAATATTCTTGCAGGACCAATCAAAGCTGCTGTAGATTCCGGTGTAGACGTAATAATTATGAACTCCGGAACCCCAGAAATGGCTCGTAAGGTCGGTGCGCTTATGTATGTAGGACAACCAGAATACGACGCAGGCTATGCAGCCGGTCTCCGCGCAAAATCAGATGGTGTGGGTTCATTTCTGTGTGTGAACCATTATGCAACGCAGCCGTCCTCGACAGAACGTTGCCAAGGTTTCGCCGATGGTCTAGGCATTGAATTGGGCAATCAAATGATTGATTCCGGGCAGGATCCTGGTGAAATAAAAAACCGCGTTATGGCCTATCTGTCAGCAAATCCAAACACTGATGCTGTACTGACACTTGGTCCAACATCTGCGGACCCGACACTACTGGCTCTGGAAGAGAACGGAATGGCTGGTGACATCTATTTTGGAACATTTGACCTTGGAGGAGATATCGTTAAAGGTATAAAGTCTGGTGTAATCAAGTGGGGCATCGACCAGCAACCTTTTCTGCAGGCCTACTTGCCTGTTGTGGTTATGGCCAATTACCACCGCTACGGTGTACTGCCAGGAAACAACATCAACTCCGGCCCAGGTTTCGTAACCGCCGACGGATTGGTCAAGATCGAGAAATTTGCGGGAGAATACCGCTAATAACCATTATTAAGGGCGCCTGATTGCGGCGCCCTTTTTATCTCTGCATTCCCTGTGAAATTCTTATAAAAAAGTCTCACATGAGCGACTCAGCTCAGTTAAATCATACTACAGATGAACGTATCAAGGAATTTTCCAAACTGCGCAAGGCATTGATACGTCCAGAACTTGGAGGTATAGTCGGTACGGTAGCCGTCTTTACGTTCTTCCTGCTTTTCGCCTACGACAGTGGCATGTTTAACAGCCGGGGTATTATGAACTGGTCGATTGTTTCTGCACAGTTTGTGATTATAGCGGTTGGTGCAGGACTTTTAATGATCGCTGGTGAGTTCGATCTCTCAGTTGGGTCAATGATAGGCTTTGCTGGAATGATGATCGCAATTTTTTCAGTCACACTTGAGTGGCCTGTCTGGGTGGCGATCCTTGTAACCTTTGCAATGTGCTTAGGGATAGGGGCGCTAAACGGTTTCATTGTTATACGTACTGGACTGCCGAGCTTCATCGTGACGCTAGCTTTTCTTTTCATCCTGCGCGGTCTAACCATCTTTCTACCGCAGGTAATCGTGCGTAAGACAATAATAGGAGGAGTAAAGGATGTGGCTGAGGGTGACTGGCTAGCTGTTCTATTCGACGGCAAGATTCTGACCGGGCTTTTTTCTTGGCTTGGAGAAGAAGGTCTTATTGCTACATTCGAGCGCGGCACGCGAGCAGGACAACCTATAGTCAGTGGAGTCCCGATGTTGATCGTCTGGGCAATTGTTCTAATGTTGTTTGGTCATTTTCTCCTGACCCGTACACAGTTCGGAAATTGGATATTTGCCGCGGGTGGTGATGCGGAAGCAGCACGAAATTCTGGCGTGCCTGTCAACAAGGTTAAGGTCCTAATGTTTATGATGACCGCCTTCTGCGCAGCAGTGTTCGCCACATGTCAGGTGATGGAATTTGGCTCAGCCGGTGCAGATCGTGGCTTATTGAAAGAATTCGAAGCTATCATCGCCGTTGTGATCGGCGGCGCGCTTCTGACCGGTGGCTACGGTTCGGTCATCGGTGCAGCGTTAGGAGCGCTTATCTTTGGTGTTGTTCAACAGGGATTATTCTTCGCAAATGTTGAAAGCTCACTTTTCCGTGTGTTCCTAGGGGTGATACTTCTCTTTGCAGTCATCCTTAACACCTACATACGCCGTATCATCACTGGGGAGAGATAAGATGAATCAAGAGGAAAGACCCATCATCCAGATGCACAATATAGAGATGCATTTCGGTTCTGTCATTGCCCTTTCAGGAGTTTCTATTGATTTATTTAGTGGTGAATGCCACTGCCTTCTAGGAGATAACGGTGCTGGAAAGTCGACATTCATCAAGACTATGTCCGGGGTATATAAACCGACACATGGCGATATCCTGTTTGAAGGCAAACCGATGCATTTCGACGATCCCAGAAACGCGATTAAAGCTGGAATAGCAACAGTTCATCAGCATCTTGCAATGATCCCACTGATGTCAGTCAGTCGTAATTTTTTCATGGGAAACGAACCAATTAAAAAGGTTGGTCCACTGAAGCTTTTTGATCTTGATTATGCTAACCGAGTGACCATGGAAGAGATGCACAAGATGGGCATTAACCTGCGAGGCCCCGATCAGGCAGTTGGAACTTTGTCAGGGGGCGAACGCCAGACCGTTGCAATTGCCCGGGCAGTTTATTTCGGAGCCAAGGTACTGATATTAGATGAACCGACCTCTTCACTTGGGGTCCGTCAAACCGCTAACGTGCTAATGACCATTGACAAGGTGCGTAAACAGGGTATTGCAGTAGTCTTCATAACACACAATGTACGCCATGCTTTTCCAGTTGGAGATCAATTTACAATACTAAACCGAGGCCATAGCATGGGAACTTACCGTAAGAGCGAAATCGACCAGAATTCATTAATGACAATGATGGCTGGCGGGGAGGAAATTCAGGATCTCGAGGCGACAATCCAGGGTGAAAAATAATTTCAAGCTAGAGTACCAATCATAACAAAATAATAAAAAATATTTTTTATTAACAACTCAGTTAAATTGTGCTGCCATAACTGTCATCTTATTTTCTCTGTGTGTTCGCATGAATCTCATTTGGGGACTATAATTTTTTAACAGTCGAAATAAATTTTCGCTGATGAGGACAATTGTATCCTTGCTGTAATCAAATACACACACTAAAAAAATTCTTAACAACTCTCCAAACCTACTGTTTGTGGGTAATCAAATTTTTACCGCTTGAATCCACTGCAGGAATTTATTATAACGGATTGAAAGTGATAAAGATCACTGTGCAGAAATTATTGCTGTGCACGACGGTAATGTTAGGATGATTTCAAGAGGCTATAGCTTTGTAAATGAACCCAACGGATGTTAATTTTTCAACGCCGTGCCCGAGATATAGTGTGTTTTTCTTTTCAATAATGTCTCAGAATATTAATTGACCATTCAGCAACAATTAATAATAACTAAAACCAGAGAAAGATAATGAGAAATATTCGTCTCACAATGGCCCAAGCTTTGTTACGTTTTCTGGATGCTCAATATGTAGAACTTGACGGTACTGAACACAAATTCGTCCATGGAGTGATGGGTATTTTTGGGCACGGTAATGTAACTGGACTTGGTGAAGCATTGGAATATGGAGATTCCAGTTTACGTTTTATCCAAGGCAACAACGAACAAGGGCTAGTGCACGCCGCAACAGCGTTTGCCAAACAGAAGAACCGGTTGGGGATTTATGCTTGCACCAGCTCGATTGGTCCTGGAGCCACAAACATGATTACCGGAGCAGCTACCGCCACCGTAAACCGTATTCCAGTATTACTTTTGCCAGGAGACTCATTTTCCTCACGTCAGCCAGACCCTGTGCTGCAACAAATAGAAACTCCGTGGGATCACACGATCAATGCAAACAGCGCTTTCAAACCCGTCAGTCGTTATTGGGATCGCATCGAACGTCCGGAACAGTTAATGGTTGCTGTACTGAATGCCATGCGTGTGTTGACTGACCCTGTGGAAACTGGCGCAGTAACACTTTGTTTGCCGCAAGATACTCAAGCAGAAGCTTATGATTACCCTGATTATTTTTTGGCAAAGCGGATCTGGCATATAGATCGACGACCTTTAAATCAAAGGCCACTTCATGAAGCGGCTACACTTTTGAGCAAAGCGAAAAATCCGCTCATCATAGCAGGAGGAGGTGTTCATTATTCACAAGCAGCAGACACTCTCCGTGATTTTGCTGAAACCTTTGGTATTCCCGTGGGTGAAACACAAGCTGGTAAAAGTGCAATGAGTTGGAAAGACTCGATGAGCGTCGGTGCGATTGGTGTCACTGGAACTTCAGCAGCTAATTTAATAGCGAAGGATGCTGATGTGGTTTTTGTGGTCGGATCGCGGCTGCAAGATTTCACGACGGCCTCAAAACAGATATTTAGTCCAGATGTAAAATTGTTGCACCTCAACATTAGTCAATACGATGGTCTCAAAATGGACAGTGTTGCCTTACAAGCCGATGCGAAATCCGGATTGGAATCACTGAAAGACGCACTCCAAACAGTGGGTTATCAAACCAGCCTGGAATACCGCGAACTGATCTCTCAATTGCAATCGGAATGGAATGTCGAGGTAGACCGGCTTTATCAATTAACTTCTGAAGAGGGCAATGTACAAACTTTGATTGTAGGAGCACTCAACGAATTCATGGCTCCGGAAGATGTAATCCTTTGTGCTGCAGGCAGTTTGCCGGGAGATTTGCATCGGTTGTGGCGCTCAGAGTTGCCCAAGAGCTACCACATGGAATACGGCTATTCCTGCATGGGCTATGAAGTTGCCGGAGGACTTGGTGCAAAGCTGGCGATGGATCAAGGTGAACTCTACGTCATAGTCGGGGATGGAAGTTATTTGATGCTCCATACCGAAATTCTTACTGCGCTCAAAGAACATGTCAAAATCAATGTGGTCCTCTTAGATAATTCAGGCTATCAGTGCATAAGGAATTTGCAAATGGAGCACGGCAGCGAGGGCTTTGGGAATGAGTTCCGCTACAGAGATAAAAAATCTGATCGACTTACAGGTGAAATTACACCAGTTGATTTCAAAAAATACGCAGAAGCTTTAGGGGTTAAATCCTTTTTTGCGAACAACGTTAGTGAGTTTAAAGAATTACTGCAAACAACTAGAAACGAAGATGTATCAACGCTGATAGAAGTAAAAGTACTTCCCGGTACAATGACAGGTGGCTATCATAGTTGGTGGCGAGTAGGTATTCCGGAGGTTTCCAATTGTGAAACAACGACTGATTCAAATCTTAAAATGTCTGAAGGAATTCGGAAAGCTAGGGCATACTAAAGTTAATTTACAATATTATTTGCAACTTTATTAAAGGTTTTTTATGTTTTCAAAAAACTCCATACAATTGTCTATAGCACCCATAGCATGGACCAACGATGACCTACCTGAACTAGGAGGACACATTACCTTCGAGCAATGTATTGATGAAATGGCAGCTGCGGGATATACCGGTAGTGAAATTGGGAATAAATATCCAAAAGACCCTGCTGTGCTAAAATCAGCTTTAGAAAATCGAGGTCTACAAATTTCATCAGCATGGTTTAGTACCTTTTTCAGTGAAGAAGGACGAACCGAAGAAACAGTCAAAAATTTTGTAGAGCATATGAATTTTCTTAAAGCATTGGGAGCAAAAGTTGTAAATATTTGTGAATGTGGACATTGTATTCAAATGACATCAGGGTATGTATTTGATCGTCCGAAATATTCCGATGAACAATGGCTGCAGGTCGCTGAAGGATTAAACCGTGTTGGTGAAATGGCCCGAAAAAATGATATGGTGATCGCCTATCACTATCACATGGGGACAATGATTCAGGGTTCTGAAGAAACTGATAGAATCATGGAAATGACGGATCCTGATTTGGTTCACCTTCTTGTGGACACCGGACACTCCTACTACTCGGGAGGAAATCCATTGACAATGGTTCAAAAGTATGGTTCACGCATACGAAATGTGCATCTAAAAGATATTCGTCAACCTGTACTTGATGAGGTTAAAAAAAACAAACTAAGCTTTCTGGAATCGGTTAAGGCTGGTGTTTTTACAGTTCCGGGTGACGGTTGCATCGACTATGATTCAATTTTTCAAGCTCTCGCAGACAATAATTATCAAGGTTGGTTTGTGGTAGAAGCAGAACAAGACCCAGACAAGGCGAATCCTTTGGAATATGCTAAAAAAGCTAGAACTTTTATTCGTGAACATACAGGAATATAAATGAGCAACCGATTTCACAACAACCCCCCACTACGTTATGGAATGGTCGGAGGAGGAGTAACAAGCCAAATTGGAGACAGTCATAGGGCCGCAATGAGACGAGACAGCTATTTTCAACTTGTCGCTGGAGCCTTTGACATTGATAAAGAGCGTGGACAACAATATGGCAAATCATTGGGCTTGGATCCAGATCGAACGTATGCAGACTATCTTCAGATGGCGAAAGCAGAAACATCTCGCGAAGACATGATTCAAGTCGTTGGAGTAATGACTCCCAATAGTACGCACTACAAAATAGCAAAAACATTTATTGAATCTGGGGTTAACGTTATTCTGGAAAAACCGATTACGACAAACACAGACGATGCACTTGAATTGATGAGGCTGGCTAAAGAGAAAGACGTCCTTTGTGCATCCATGTACGGCTATAGCGGTTATCCAATGGTCAGACAAGCAAGGGCCATGGTGGAAGCTGGAGAACTAGGGGAGATCAGGGTCGTACAGACAGAATTTGCGCATGGAAATTGTGCCACAGCTGTTGAACAACATAGCGAAGGGGCCGCCTGGCGAAACGATCCAAAAACGTCTGGAGATACTTTCGTTTTGGGAGATGTTGGTGCTCATGCTTTGCATCTAGCGACATTCATCACCAAACAGCAGGTTCAAGAAGTTGCAGCTGACCGGCAATGCTTTGTTAAAGGAAGAATACTGGAAGACAACGCACATGTTTTGCTCCGTTTTGAAAAAGGTGCAGCCGGATATTTATGGGCCAGCGGTGTTGCCATAGGACATCGCCATGGTTTGGCAATCCGGGTTTTCGGGTCTAAAGCCGGAATTGAATGGCATCAGGAGCGTCCAAATCAATTGTTTCTTTCTCCATTGGGACAGACCCAGCGAATATTAGAACTAGATTCTCCTGAACTCCACCCTCCAGCTAAACGTTTGTTGCGTGTGGGAGCCGGACATCCGGAAGGTTACTTTGAAGCGTTCAGCAATATCTATTCAGATTTTGCGGAAGTACTCCTAGCCAAGCTTTCAGGGGAAACACCGGATCAACTAAGTTTGGATTTTCCCACTTTAGAAGATGGTGCTCACGGAGTAAAGTTTATTGAAGCTTGTGTAGAATCTGCTGATAATAATGGCTGTTGGGTTAACTCAAAATTGGATGATTCAATATAAACATCTTGATCTAATTAATTGCTGGGAACCTCCTGAGGGAAAAGCCAGTCGGGGTTATGCGAAACTCTTTACACAACTCGTTACACAAGCACACGAAGGCTGTGATTTTGATTTTTTACAAGGGACTCCGGGTGAAACACTGGAGCCTGATATTTTTTAAGAGGCTATGATGGAAAAAGTTCGTGTTGGAATCGTTGGAACAAGTTGGTGGGCAGATACAATGTATTTACCTTCTTTGGCTGGCACAAGAAAGGCAGTTATAACCTCCTGTTGCGGGCGTAACGAGGAACGTGCCCGGAAGTTGGCGAAGCTCTGGAATATTCCGAAAGTGTATACCGATTGGAAGACCATGCTGGATGAAGAACCTCTGGATGCTCTGATCATTACCACACCCAATGACACTCACTGCCCCATTACACTGGCAGCACTGGAAAAAGGACTGCATGTGCTCTGTGAAAAACCTCTCGCTCTGGATTATACCGAGGCACGCTGCATGGTGGAAGCTGCAAAGGAGCACAAGGCTATAACAATGGTTCCGTTCACGTACTCTTTTCTACCCATGACCCAGACGATCAAACGCTTATTGAACGAAGGATACTTGGGGAATCCTTTTCATTTAAATTTCCGTTATAACGCTAATTATGGTCGGTCTCCGGAATACAGTTGGAGGTTCGATCAAAAAAGTGCTGGTTCAGGTTCATTGGGCGATATTGGTTCCCATTTCATTTATTTAGCAGTTTGGTTTTTCGGAGCGGTAACACATGTTTCAGCCGAATTGTGTACTTTTATAGAGCGTCCAGACCTTGACCCCACCGGTCAGCCATATGTAAGGGCAGACGATTTTAGTATAATAGTGCTAACATTCTCAAATGGTGCAAAGGGTGTAGTGCAAGCCACCACCGTTGCCCATGAACCAACTCCTTGGGGACAAACACACTACTTCGACCTACACGGTTCCGGAGGAACTCTACGTGGCTGGACCGATTGGGAAAAGACTTATAAACTTCTTGGAGCCAAAGCGGAAGAGAAGCAGTTCCAAGAAATTGAGATTCCTGAATTGATACAGGAAGGTCAGCAACTGGGAGATATACAGCAAATGTACAAGGAAACCTTTCGCAAACGAGGCCAAATGACCGGTGAATTCATCGAGGCAGTGGCTTCAGGTAAAACCTGCAGCCCTACTTTTGAGGATGGCGCTGAAATTCAAAGGATTCTGGACGCAGCTTTTCTCAGTTTCCAAGAAGGACGAAAAGTAGACATTAAGGAAATTTACTGACTACTTTTTTCAAATCGATTTTTATGTAAAATGACTTTTGATCTCTATGCAAGTTGACTATTTTGAGGGCTGGACTCAGAAGGGACACTCCTGGTGGTAATGGGGTAAACCTGAGATTTATTAAAACGAAGATGTTTGCATCGACCGCGTTAACTGGGAAGCAATCAGAGAAAAACAGTGCATGTGAGTGTAATGAGTAAAAGCAAACTTATCGAACAACTGAAGCGCAAGCGCTTTCTCTCAATTGGTCGTGCCGGAATGGATTTATATGCCGAACCGCCGGGAACTGAATTTGAAAAAGCCAACAATTTTTCGGCACATGTCGGTGGATCGGCGGCCAATATTGCCGTCGCCTTAGCAAAATTAGGAAGCGAGGTGGAACTCGTCACTTGTTTTTCTGACGATGCTGTCGGCCGCTTTACGGCGAAAAATCTACAAGAATTTGGCGTCGGCACATCACATTGTAGGATCGTTGGCGGTGAAGCCCGTAACACGCTTGCCGTAATTGAAACTCGTTTAAAGGATTGCCAGTCCGTAATTTATCGGAACGGGGCTGCCGATTTTGAAATGAATTCAAACGATGTTAAAATGATTGATTACGAAGGGTTTGGTGGTGTGATCATATCCGGCACAGCCCTCGCTGGTGAGCCATCACGTTCAGCCATTTTTGACGCTATTGAATTTGCTCGTGCCGCCAATGCGACTGTCATTATTGACATGGATTACCGACCCTATTCATGGACATCTTCTGAAGAGGCAAAAGTAGTTTATTCTTCGGCAATTTCTCTGTGCGATATTGTCATTGGTAACGATGTGGAATTTGGTGTCGCAGCAGGGAATCAAGTGGAGGGGTTAAATTATGCGACCCAACTCGTCACCAAAACTCCTGAGATAGTAATATACAAAAAGGGCGAGTTTGGGTCTACGACGCTAACCAAAGACCAATCGTTTGATAAGGGCGTATTTCCGGTACAAGCAATCAAGCCAACAGGTGCCGGTGATTCTTTTATGGGTGGTCTCATTGCTGGGCTTGCAAACAGTATGACCTTGGAAGACGCGATCGTTCAAGGATCTGCTTGTGCGGCCTTGGTGGTCACTCGTGTTGCCTGCTCAACCGCAATGCCCTTTCAGACCGAGCTGACTGAATTTCTAAAAATCAACACTCTTTCTTAAATTTGAACTGGAGATTTAAATGCATATAGCACCTTTTGAAAATGACAACAAACCGCTTGTAGATGTAGATGATTCAATTGTTCCGTTGACATATTTCAACATTGTTAAGCTAGAAATAGGGCAAGCTTTTTTTTATCAAACGCCTGGATACGAAACCTGCGTTGCCCCGGCTACGGGTACTGTTGATGTCAGTGTAGAAGGCGAAAACTATGCTGGTATTGGTCAGCGTAAGGAAAACGTTTGGGACGGGGAGCCCGAGTGCGTTTATGCGCCTTCTGGTTCAAAGACTGAATTTGTTTGCACTTCTAAATCGGCTGAAGTCTTCGTTGCTGGTGCAAAGTATGACAAAGTGATGGCCCCTTTCGCCGTCCGTGCCGATGACATTGATATGATTCAGTATGGCTCTGACGATACAAAAACCCATCGCAAAATCAAACACATACTAGGAACCAAGTATAACGATAAAGTTGGCAGATTGCTGGTATCGGAGCTCTTCACCGTAGGGGCAGGCGGTTGGTCAGGGTTCCCATCTCACAAACATGATGTGGACCGATTACCTAAAGAAACTCTCCACAACGAAGTCTACAACTTTCGTTTTAAACCGGATCACGGATTTGGAATGCAGCTTCTTCAACCAGATGGTGATGCCGTCGGAGAAGCATTTCATCTTATTGATGGATCAACATTCGCATTTAACGCTGGATATCACCCCTGCGTGGCTGCACCTGGATACGAAATGTACTATTTTACCATTTTGGGGGGCTTAAGTCAGCGTTCGCTGATTCAGTCATTCCAGCCTGAGCACGCCTATCAGGTGGAAACCATCCCTGGTATCAAAGATATGATTGCTAAATTTAAATGACTGCTGCCTCTCTGAAAGAAGTCCTTATGCCCGCCATGGAAGAACATCGTGCAGTGGCAGGACTTGTGGTTTTGGGTTGGGAGGACGCACGGGCCTACGTCGAAGCTGCTGAGGAAACAGGCATACCAATTATTCTTCAAGCTGGACCCGGCTGCCGTGCCCATACACCTGTGCCAATATTGGGTAAAATGTTCCGCCATCTTGCTGACCAGGCCAGTGTGCCCATCGTATGCCATATTGATCATGGGTATTCTGTCCAAGACTGTCTAGAAGGAATCGACAGTGGATTTACCTCTGTTATGTTTGACGGCTCCAAGTTAACGATATCAGAAAATATCGACATCACAGCTCAAATTGTCGAAAAGGCACATGCCGCCGGTGTTTCTGTAGAAGGAGAAGTTGGGTTTGTCGGTTATGCCGAGGGGGCTCCATCAGCAAACACGTTACCCGAGGAAGCCGCTCGTTTTAGTAACGAGAGCGGCGTGACCGCTTTGGCAATTTCTGTCGGCAATGTTCATTTGAAAACTGAAAAAAACTCCGGTATTAATTTTGGTGCATTAAAGGCAATTGAAGAGGTCACGACATTGCCCCTTGTCTTACACGGAGGCAGCGGAATTCCAGTGAATGTTCGCAAGTGTCTGTCTCAAGAAAGTAGAGTGTCCAAATTTAATATCGGCACTGAACTGCGTATGGCGTTTGGCAATGCATTACGAAAGTCATTAACAGATAATTGTGATAGTTTTGACCGCATTAGATTGCTTGCACCAACTGTTGATGCCGTAAAATGTGTGACAATTGAAGTTATCAGCGCTTTAAATGGGAAACCAAAATGATTTTGACTGGATTGCTTGGGTGAGGGGGAATTGGTCAAGTTCATGAGCATAGTACTGCAACAAGTTATCAAGTAACTCTTGCCACCGCATAAGATGCCAATTCAGTCGCTGTTGATGCTTTTGTGAAAGAAATAGAGGGGCATTTTCACATTTAATAAATGCAAATTACATACTATTAAGCTCACTTTTTTAAATACAACTATGCAACGCCATTTCTTCGATGTTGATGATATTAAACTCTCTGAATTTGCTTCTCTGTGCTCACAGTCCGTGAATGCGGAAGACTATCCTTTCTCTGCAGAAGTTCAACAGAAAGTTGTCATCTATGAAGGCGATCGAATACGATCTTTGCTTGGTGCAGAACAAGCTCAAGATTTAAAAACTGAGTTACATCATTGTCTCAAGGATGGTCCGGGGGTGCTGGTGATCAGTAAGGCATTTCCTGATTTTCATGTCATTGACAGAGCAACCGAAGTTTTTAAGGAAATAATTGCAGGAGAAAAAAATATTACGGAAAGTCGGGGAGATCATTTTGCGAAACCCGGAGAAAACGAAAGAATTTGGAATGCCTTACAAAAATTTTGCGAACGGGACAAGAAAGCTTTCGTTGATTACTACAACAATCCCATCCTTAGTTTTATCTCGGAAGCATGGCTCGGCCCATTCTTTCAGCTAACTTCGCAGGTCAACATTATTAAACCCGGTGGACAAGCACAACTGCCTCACCGTGATTATCACCTTGGTTTTCAGGATGATTCTTTTGTTGCGGAATTTCCAATTGCGAGCCAAATTTTCACGCAGTTACTGACTTTACAGGGTGCTGTTGTACATACCGACATGAACACTTCATCTGGACCGACCTTGCTGTTGCCATTTTCGCAGCAATATCCGCTTGGTTATCTGGCGTGGAGGGACTCTGATTTCATTGATTATTTTCAGCATAATGCTGTGCAGTTGCCACTGAATAAAGGGGATGCTGTTTTCTTCAGTCCAGCCTTGTTTCATGCTGGAGGAAACAACACCGAATCCAGTGACCGCATTGCCAACTTGCTGCAAGTTTCAAGTGCTTTTGGAAAACCGATGGAATCGGTAGACCGCACCAAAATGACGAAATTGATTTACCCGTTACTGCTTTCCGGAAAGCAAAATAAATTATTCAGTCCGGAAGAAACGAAATCAGTTTGTGCAGTAGTGGTTGATGGTTATTCATTTCCGACAAATCTGGATTTGGATTCTCCGCTGGCAGGTTCCACACCGGAAACTGTTCAGTCGTTGATTGAAAGGGCCTTGAATGAGGAGTGGTCGGTCGATCGATTTTGCGATTGCCTAGATGAAACAACAAAACGTAGACTTGCATGAATTAGTAGAACAACAAAACAATAAAATGAAAAACGAAGCTAAAACTATAACATTTGGAATAATCGGGGCCGGACGTATCGGCAAACTGCATGCAGACAATCTGCTCAGCCGTGTCGAAGGTGCGCGTTTAAAAGCAATCACGGATCCGTTTCTGGACGAGGAATGGACAGCTTCCAAAAATATTCCTGTGACAGGGAAAGATCACCGGATAATGCTCAACGATCCGGAAATTGATGCAATCCTGATTGGTTCGCCATCTGCTGAACATGCACCACAACTGGTCGAATGCGCACAGGCCGGAAAGCATATTTTTTGTGAAAAACCAATTGCGCTTGATCCGATAATTATCCGGAATGCTCTAGCAGAAGTTGACAAATCCGGTATCAAACTTCAGGTGGGTTTCAATCGCCGTTTTGATCCAAATTTTTCTGCAGTACAACAGCAGGTTGCTTCCGGTGCTTTGGGAGATCCGCACATTATCCGGATTACTTCACGCGACCCCGCTCCACCGCCGGCCGAGTATGTAGCAGGTTCTGGAGGAATGTTTCTGGACATGACGATTCATGATTTTGATATGGCCCGTTTTCTCAGTGGAGGTGAAGTAACAGAAGTTCATGCTTACGGCGCGGTGCTGGTTGATCCGGAAATAGGTAAGGCGGGTGACATTGATACCGCAGTTATTTCACTGAAATTTGCTAACGGCGCACTAGGCATAATCGAAAACAGCCGCAAAGCGGTTTATGGCTATGACCAAAGAGTAGAAGTTTTCGGTTCAAAAGGCACCGCACTGGCAGATAACAACACACCGACCTCAATGGTAATTTTAAACGAATCCGGAACAATCCGCGACAAGCCGCTTTATTTTTTTCTGGAACGCTACGAAAAAGCATTTGTCGCTGAAATGCAGGCCTTTGTTGATGCAGTTCGAAACGACGAACCAACTCCTGTTTCCGGAAACGACGGACTTGCTCCGGTGCTGATTGCACTCGCGGCACAGCAATCACTAAAAAGGGGGAAACCGGAAAAAGTAGAATCTATTTAATTCAGCAAAAATATGTCAAAAACAGCAAACTTAATTGATAATTCAAGACCGCTCGACCTGATCTGCATGGGTCGTGTTGCGGTTGATTTTTATGCCGAACAGCTACACAGTCCGCTTGAAGACGCGCAAAGTTTTCGCAAATATCTCGGCGGTTGTGCCGGAAACACCGCAGTTGGTACGTCCCGTCTAGGTTTGAATTCCACCATGTTTTCCTGTATAGGAACTGATGATATGGGTGTTTATTTACAGAGTACCCTCGAAAAAGAAGGCGTCGACACTTCGCTTTTGCGAAGCACCGCGGAACACTTAACCGCGCTTGTTTTGCTCGGCGTGAATCCTCCGGAGCGTTTTCCTTTGATTTTCTACCGTGAAAATTGCGCGGACATGCAGATTCAACCTGAAGATGCCGATCCGGAAATATTCAAAAAAGCCAAAGCCCTTTTGATTACCGGCACCGGATTATCCACAGCGGAAATGCGTGAAGCCACACGTCAAGCCGTGAAAGTCGCCAAAGAATGCGGATGCGCGGTTATCCTGGATATCGACTATCGTCCGGTGTTATGGGGCTTGACCGAAGCCGGAGACGGAGAAACGCGGTTTGTCGCTTCCGAAGAAGTCACGCGGGAGATCCAACCTTTTCTTGCAGACTTGGACTTGATTGTCGGCACCGAAGAAGAAGTACAGATTTGCGCAGGGAAGTCTGTCGCGGACAGCGAAGAAACACTGGAAAGTTGTTTGGCCGCCATTCGTCAGCAATCGTCGGCAACTGTTGTGCTCAAGCGGGGTGCGGACGGTTGTGAAGTTTATTCTCCGGAATCCGCCAATCCGGTTTCCGCGCGTTCCTTTCAAATTGAAGTGCTGAATGTACTCGGTGCGGGTGACGCATTTATGAGCGGATTTTTGCGTGGATGGTTGCGAAAAGAAAGTTTGCAAACCTGCGCTCTCTACGGAAATGCCTGCGGGGCGCTGGTGGTAACACGGCACGGATGCTCTCCGGCTGCACCTTCTTTTGCGGAAATTGAATATTTTATCCAACACTTCGATGATACTCCAAATTCAGCGCAGCCACGGCATCAGACCTTCTGGTCAAAAATGAATCAACTACATATGAGAACAGAACTGGGACAACCTCAAAAAGAAGAATTGCTGATTCTGGCTTTTGATCATCGAACTCAATTTGAAGACACTTGCCGTGATAATGGTTTATCCACAGATAAAATTGCGGATTTTAAGGATCAAGTTTGCAAGGGTTTTCAAAATGTCAGAAAATCAAACAGTCACAAAGGACTCGCGATTTTGATTGACCCGGAATATGGTCGAAATATCCTGACAAATTCTGCAGACGCGGATTATACGATCGGAGTTCCAATTGAAAAAGCTGGTTCATTTCCGGTAGAGTGGTTGACAGAGGATTCGCTTTATCAACAATTATTGGTACGTCCAGCAGACTGGTTTGTGAAAGTGCTTTGGCATTTTCATTCACAAATGAGTTCTGAAGAAAAAATATTGCAGCTTGCTCAGCTCAAAAAACTGAATGAAGTTTGCGCTGCGCTAAAGCGAAAATTGATGTTGGAATTGATTATTCCGGAAGATTTTGCCAAAAATGAAAGTCATATCTCCGCTGGAAAGACTCTAGGTGACGCAATGACGGAAGTCTATCAAGCAGGCATAAATCCATATTGGTGGAAAATAACCGCGCTGGATACTGAAGAAGAATGGCAAACGATGACCGGCGTTCTGGATAAGTACGATCCAGAGGTTGGCGTGATTATTCTTGGAAATAACGCACCGATCGAGCAGTTTGACAAATGGTTTCGTGTCGCGCGTTCAACTCCTCACACTTGCGGGTTTGCCGTTGGTCGCAGCATTTTTTGGGAACCGTGGATACAATTCGCGGAAGGCAAAATTACTGAAACTGAAGTTACATCCATGATCGAAGAACATTATCAACAGGTGATAAATATTTGGCACAATACTTAGAAAAACAATATGGCTTCTCTACTTTCAAAAGTGCAGTCTCCAAATTCAGAGGGACGCATCCAAAATATAACTCCGGAATCCGCAGCTTGGAAATATGTCGGCTTCGATTTTTTTAAACTAAAATCAGGACAATCCCTGCAAAGGGACACTGGCGACCGTGAAGTTTGTCTTGTGCTGATTAGCGGTAAAGCGAAAGTGAAAACTCTGCATGAATCGTGGGACAATTTAGGTGAGCGCATGAGCGTTTTTTCCGAAAATTCAGACGCAGCAGGCAAACCACCTTATGCGGTTTATCTTCCAAATGATGATCAATTTACTGTTGCAGCAGAAACGGATTTGGAACTGGCCGTGTGTTCCGCACCTGGAAAAGGCAACTTTCCGGCACGTTTGATTACACCCGAAAACATGACTTATGAAACACGGGGACACGGAACGAACACTCGTCACATCTGTAATATTCTACCGGAAACGGCTTATGCAGACAGTCTGCTCGTGGTGGAAGTGCTCACACCAAACGGTAATTGGTCAAGTTATCCGCCGCACAAACATGATTCCGATAATCTTCCGGAGGAATCATATTTAGAAGAAACATATTACCACCGCGTCAATCCTCCGCAGGGCTTTGCTTTCCAGCGTGTTTACACGGATGATGGAAGTCTGGACGAAACAATGGCGGTTCAGAATCATGATGTGGTGATGGTACCTCGCGGTTATCATCCGGTCGGAGCAGCGCATGGATACGATCTGTATTATCTGAATGTGATGGCCGGTCCAAAACGGATTTGGAAATTCCATAATGATCCGCAGCATGAATGGATGATCAAACAGTAAGAGAATTAAAGAAATTATTAAGACGATTTTGTTTTAAGAAATAAAAGGTTTTATGGAAACAATTAGACTTACCATGGCACAGGCGCTGCTGCGTTTTTTGGATCAGCAGTTTATTGAACTCGATGGCACAGAGCATAAATTTGTTCATGGCGTAATGGGAATTTTCGGTCATGGAAACGTGACCGGAATCGGCGAAGCACTGGAATACGGCGGGACAAGTATACCCTAAATTCAGGGCAACAACGAACAAGGTTTGGTGCACGCGGCCGCAGCTTTTGCCAAGCAAAAAAACCGGCTTGGGATTTACGCCTGCACCAGTTCGATAGGTCCGGGAGCAACTAACATGATCACCGGAGCTGCCGCTGCAACTGTCAACCGGATTCCGGTTTTGCTTTTACCCGGAGACATTTTTGCCTCACGTCAACCCGATCCTGTGTTGCAGCAAATCGAGACACCGTGGGATTATACTGCCAACGCAAATCATGCTTTCAAACCCGTCAGCCGTTACTGGGACTGTCTCGAACGTCCGGAACAACTGATGACCGCAGGCTTGAATGCGATGCGTGTTTTGACCGATCCTGTCGACACCGGCGCGGTAACTTTGTGTTTGCCGCAGGACACACAAGCCGAAGCTTACGATTATCCGGCTTCATTTTTTGAAAAACGAATCTGGCATTTAGACCGCCGATCTTTACATGCACGTCCGCTCCGGAAAGCAATTGAGCTGCTCCGGAATTTTAAACGTCCCCTGATCATTGCAGGTGGAGGAGTGCATTATTCTTTGGCGACAGAAACTCTGCGGAATTTTGCAAAAACTTTCCAGATTCCGGTTTGTGAAACACAAGCCGGAAAAAGTGCAATGAGTTGGAAAGACGAAATGAGCGTAGGCGGAATCGGCGTTACCGGAACTGCCGCCGCAAATTTACTGGCAAAAGACGCTGACTTGATTTTAGCGGTCGGTTCACGTTTGCAGGATTTCACCACTTCTTCAAAACAGGCTTTTGCCGAAAATGTGAAAATCCTGCACCTCAACGTCAGCACATTTGACGGCAACAAAATGGACGGAACCGCGTTGCAGGCGATGCAAAATCCGGATTGAAAGCGCTCAGTTCCGGACTTGAGAAAATCGCTTATAAAACGAGCGCTGACTATGCAAACAAAGTTTCTCAGTTGAAGTCTGAATGGGACACTGAAGTGGACCGGCTTTACGGACTTAACAGTGATTCCGGTAATGTGCAGACTCAGATCCTTGGAACCTTGAATGAGTTCATGGCTCCGGAAGATGTGATTCTGGGTGCAGCCGGAAGTTTGCCCGGATATTTGCACCGTTTGTGGCGTTGTGAACTGCCTAATACTTATCATCTGGAATACGGATATTCCTGCATGGGTTACGAAGTTGCTGGCGCACTTGGGGCAAAGTTGGCCTGGAACGAAGGTGAAGTTTATACCATTGTCGGTGACAGTAGTTTTTTAATGCTGCACTCGGAAATTCTCACCAGTCTCAAAGAGCATACAAAAATTAACATTGTGTTGCTCGACAATTCCGGATTCCAGTGTATTAAAAATTTGCAGATGGCTCACGGCAGCGTTGGTTTCGGCAATGAATTCCGTTACCGTGAAAAAGAAAGTGGACGTTTAACCGGTGAAATTACACCTGTGGATTTCAAAAAATACGCAGAAGCGCTCGGTGTGAAAGCCTATTTTGCTGAAAACGCAGTTGAATTCAAAGACGCTCTGCAGGCTGCAAAACAGGAGAAAATATCAACCTTAATTGAACTCAAAGTAATGCCGGGAACAATGAGCGACGGTTACCATTCATGGTGGGGTGTAGGAGTTCCGGAAGTTTCAAACTGTGAAGAAACGCTCACTGCTCACGCTGAAATGGAGGTTGAAGTCCGAAAAGCCAGAGACTATTGAAAATAATTGATCAACTGAAACACATGGGGAATTGTGAGTATAATAAAACTCCTGCTGAGAGAATTTAGTCTGTGTTTTCAGTCGGCAAATGCTTAAGCCATTTTTCATTATTTTTTGGCCTTATTATTTATTTGCAAAATAATATTTAATTTGTTGACAGAGTCTGCCGAAAGTGTAAAATATGGCGTTTGATGGAATTCTTAATGGTAAGAATTTCATGTTTTGTAAACCTAATTGTTAGGAGATAGTATGAGGATAATTAGAATAGCAATGGTGTCATTGCTCTTATTAATGATTGCATTACCAGTATATGCTGGGGGGAGATTAAAGCTTTATTGCAGCACAGACATTGCGTGGTGTGAGCTGATGACTAAAGAATTTGAAAAACGTACAGGCATAAAGGTGGGCATGACCCGCGCGAGTTCCGGGGAAACTCTGGCCAAGATTCGGGCAGAAAAGTCCAATCCTAAAGGTGATGTCTGGTGGGGCGGAACTGGAGATCCGCACTTACAGGCTGCAGAAGAAGGATTGTCACAAGCCTACAACTCTCCCAAGTTGGGCGAATTGCACGACTGGGCAAAAGCTCCGCATAAAGCCACAGGCGGCAAAACTGTCGGAATTTATCTAGGCGCTCTGGGTTTCGGATACAACAAGGAACTGCTCGCCAAGAAAGGTTTGCCTGAGCCTAAGTGCTGGAACGATCTGTTGCACACTGCATACAAAGATGAGGTCATGATGGCCTATCCCAGTACTTCCGGAACAGCCTACACAACGCTCGCAACTATGGTGCAACTTTTCGGTGAAGACGGCGGTTTCAATTACATGAAGGGACTCCATCGTAATATCAGCCAATACACCAAGTCCGGATCCGCAGGGATCAAGGCTGCGGCACGTGGCGAAATTACCATCGGCATTGTCTTTGTACATGGCGCTGTTAAACAGGCAGTAAGCGGGTTTCCGATTCAGGCCGTATCTCCTTGTGAAGGTACCGGCTATGAGATTGGTTCAGTGAGCATCATCAAAGGCGCGCGTAACCTGGATAGTGCAAAAAAATGGGTTGATTTTGCGCTGACTGCAGATGTTCAGAGCAGATCAGGTGAGGTCAAATCTTATCAGGTGCCTTCCAATCAAAACGCAATCAGTCCTCCGGAAGCTCCGGATGTCAGCAGCATCAAGCTGATTAATTACAATCATGCTTTGTATGGTTCGAAGGCTGAGCGTAACCGACTGCTGAAAAAGTGGGATACTGATGTCAAGGTGCTTCCTCGGTGAACTTACCTGCACTCTCCCCGGAAACCACTCAAGGGTTGCTGGGGAATCATATAAAAAGTAGCTACTCCTTAAAATGGTGGCTCGGAATTGCCTGGGTGGGATTCCTCATCCTGCCCTGGTACGCAGCATACGACGGTTTCTGGAGTTTTATCTGGATCACGGACGGTTATCCGACATTTGACGAGTACTCTCCCGGGATCCTACAAATTACCATGCACCAGCGTTGGTGGCTTTGGCCGATTGCGTTGGCGCTCTTGGTGCCGCTTCCCGCCCTTTTTCTACCAAGAACAGATCCCCGTCATGCGGCAGCCTTGTTATTTGGCGGAGGCTTTGGATTTGTCTACATGCTTACTCAAGGCTTCGTCCTCAGTCTTCACGGCTGGGGTTGGGTTTTCCTTGGTGACATCTTTGGTCCAACTACTCAGACACAAATGGGTCTGGGTTACGGCGCATTGCTCGTTTGTGCTGGATTCCTGTTCCTGTTCACCCAGGGCATGGCGGGACGAGGCGCGATCAAAGGTGATGTTTTTGTGTCAGGTACTATTGGCCTAAGCATAGCGATGGTCACTGCTTTTGTGTTTTTCCCTGTTGGTAAAATTTTAATTAACGCTGTTAAAAACGACGAAGGTGATTATGTTTTTTCCCTTTTCCTAGAGAAAATCTCTTCAAACAACATCTGGAGTCTTGCCTGTCTGAACAGTGAGTTCAGTTGCGGGATCGCCTGGAATTCACTCTGGATGGGTGTATTGGTAGGTTTGGCCACCACCGTGCTTGGCTTGGCTTTTGCGCTTTTAGTGACTCGCACAGGGATGCAGGCAAAAGGTTTCGTACGTACAGTTTCACTCTTGCCAATTATTACCCCGCCCTTTGTGATAGGACTTGCTTTGATCCTGTTGTTTGGCCGAGCAGGAGCCGTAAATTCATTTTTGGAATGGGCCTTCGACATTGAGCCTACACGTTGGATTTATGGACTTACCGGAATTTTAATAGCACAGATTTTAGCTTTTACACCGATTGCTTTCCTCGTTCTCATCGGAGTGGTGGAGGGAGTCAGTCCTTCCATGGAAGAGGCTGCGCAAACTCTGCACGCGTCACCATGGCAGACCTTCTGGACTGTCTCACTACCGCTCATGCGCCCCGGATTAGCGAACGCATTTCTACTCGGATTCATCGAGAGTTTAGCTGACTTCGGAAATCCGCTGGTACTGGGTGGTCAATATGAAGTTCTTTCCACGCAAATCTTCTTCGCCATTGCCGGAGCGCAGGGAGACCTCGGCATGGCGGCGGTTTTGTCAATCGTGCTGCTGATGTTCACACTCTCAGCGTTTTACGCACAACGACGTTGGCTCGGCAAAAAATCATACGCAACTGTCACTGGAAAGGGTGACTCCGGAATGCACGTGCAACTGCCAAAAAGGGTGGCATGGGGAGCGTACTTGACGGCAATGCCGTTTATTGGCTTAAGCCTGGTTGTCTACGGAATGATTCTTTTTGGCGGCTTTGTGGAAACCTGGGGCTACAAACACAATTTCACTTTTAAGCACTACATCGATGAATTTTCCATCCATTGGTCAGAGCAATATGGGATCATCTGGGATGGAGCGGCGTGGAATTCATTCTGGACTACACTGCAGATTTCAGCGATTTCTGCACCACTCACCGCTGGTTTAGGGCTTTTGACTGCATACATTCTGGTCCGGCAACAATTTTGGGGAAAGAACGTTTTCGAGTTTTTGACCATGCTCAGTTTCGCTGTTCCGGGAACAGTAATCGGCGTTGGTTATATCCTTGCTTTCAACGTTCCACCCATTGAAATTACCGGAACTGGTGTGATCCTGGTGGTCTGTTTCATTTTCCGTAACATGCCTACTGGCATCCGTGCCGGGATTGCCGCGATGAGTCAACTCGATCCAAGTTTGGACGAAGCATCCTTAACTCTTGGTGCGCGATCATTCACTACTCTGCGTAGAGTTTTGCTGCCCTTGTTACGTCCAGCGATTGTTGCAGCATTGGTCTTTAGTTTTGTCCGGGCAATGACTGCTATCAGCGCGGTCATTTTTCTAGTAAGTGCAGACTACGATATGGCGACTTCTTACATTCTCGGCAGAGTCGAGTTTGGTGATTACGGACTTGCTATCGCATATTCATCAGTATTGATTCTCGTCATGCTCGCAGCGATTGGGCTGATACAATTTGCTGTCGGTAAAAGGGAACTCGGCAGACGGGAAACAGAAGCTTTAACAATTTAATATCAGAAGAACAAATATGGAAACAGCCGTCGAATTTAAACATGTGACCAAAGCCTACGGTGACGTGCGAGCAGTCCTTGAGCTGAGTTTCACAATAGAGCGTGGAAAGCTCGTAACATTGCTGGGGCCTTCAGGTTGCGGGAAGACAACTACTTTGCGACTGATAGCTGGTTTGGAAATGGCTACTGAAGGTGATATTTTTATCGGTGGTAAAGAAGTTACGCGTCTTTCTGCATCTGACCGGGATGTGAGCATGGTCTTTCAGTCATACGCGCTTTTTCCGCACATGACAGTGTTGCAAAATGTTTCTTATGGTCTGACGATGAGTAAGATGTCGAAAGCGGAAGTGAGTGAAAAAGCACATGAGGGACTGAATTTGGTTGGGTTAACAGGTTATGGCGGACGATTACCGAGCGAACTTTCCGGCGGTCAACAACAACGGGTAGCCGTCGCACGAGCACTTGTTTTGGAACCTGAAGTTCTGCTCTTTGACGAACCACTCTCGAATCTGGACGCAAAGCTGCGCCGACGAGTAAGGGAGGAAATCAGGGAATTGCAGCAAAAACTGGGACTGACCACGGTTTATGTCACCCATGATCAGGAAGAGGCTCTTGCTGTTTCGGATCGTATCATTGTCATGAATGAAGCCGTAATTGCGCAGGAAGGAACTCCACACCAGTTATATGAAGAACCGGCAAATCTTTTTGTCTCAGATTTTATTGGTGATGCTAATCTGGTAAAAGCTGAAATCATCAACATTGAAGGAGATGAAGCAGAAGTTGATCTTGGAGGAATCAAACTCAAACTGCCTCACCGGGGAATTCACTCAGGAGAAGTTGATGTGGCAATTCGACCTCAGGCTATCATGTTGAATCCTACAGTCAATAAAGATGAAATATCTGCAACAATTCTAAAAACATCTTATTTGGGTGATCATATTGAATATACGCTTGAAAGTGCTCTTGGTGAATTATTTGTGATAGATAATCAAATGGAAAAACAATATGATTCCGGTACTGAGGTTTCCCTTACATTTCGTACACGTGGGTTGAGTTTGATTCCGGAATCTTGATCATAGATTATCCCGTTTATTTCTACGATTAAAATATGATACATTCGTAATTAGTTGTCATTCCCGCGAAAGCGGGAATCCAGGAACTTGTAAGTATCTGAAACACAACTTTTGTCATTTCGACCGTAGGAAGAAATCTTAATTATATTAGAGTAGTATCATAAAATATATTTCTCGTTTTGTTCGAAATGACACTTTTTTAGGCTTTTTTAAGAGATTGTCAGAATAGCATAATTTGTTGAAGTTACAGAAATGTATTTAATTTAAATCACAGTAGTTGAAATAATCATTTTTAGCAAAGATCAAATCAAATTAGCCATTGCACCAATTGCATGGACCAACGATGATCTTCCGGAACTGGGAGGTCATATTCCTTTTGAGCAGTGCATTGATGAAATGGCGGAAGCAGGATTTGCCGGAAGTGAAATCGGCAACAAATATCCTCAAGATCCTGCAGTCTTAAAAGCAGCTTTGGGAAAAAGAGGTTTACAGATTTCATCGGCTTGGTTCAGTAGTTTTTTTAGTGAAGAAGGTCGCGAGGAAGAAACGGTTCAGGCTTTTGTGGAGAAAATGAATTTTCTCAAAGCAATGGGCGCGAAAGTCATAAATCTCTGTGAATGCGGTCAATGTGTGCAAGGTTCACCAAAATATGTTTTTGAACGTCCAAGTTATTCTGATCAGCAATGGCAGGCAACTGCGTCAGGATTAAACCGGATAGGCAAACTTGCCCGAGAAAACGGTATGTACATCGCTTATCACCATCACATGGGCACGATGATCCAAAGCGCAGCTGAAATTGACCGTTTGATGGAAATGACAAATCCGGATTTTGTGCATTTACTGATCGATACCGGACACGCCTTTTACGCTGGGGACGATGCCTTGGCCATCACCAAAAAATATGCGTCACGAATCAGGAATGTTCATCTCAAAGATATACGGCAGAACGTTCTGGACAAAGTTCATCAACAAAAAATGAGTTTCTTGGATTCAGTAAAAGCAGGAGTTTTCACTGTTCCGGGTGACGGCGTCATAAATTTTGATCCGGTTTTTCAAGCATTGGCAGCTGCAAATTAACAAGTCTGGTTTGTCGTTGAAACAGAACAGGATCCGCAAAAAGCCAATCCGCTTCAATATGCCAAAATGGCCCGTAAATTTATTTTGCAACATACAGGGATTTGATGCACAATCGATTTAAGAAAAATCCAACATTACGCTACGGAATGGTTGGAGGAGGCGCCACCAGCCAGATTGGAGACAGCCACCGTGTCGCCTTGCAGAGAGACGGATATTACGATTTGCTGGCAGGAGTTTTTGACATAAATCCGCAAGATGGTCGGAAATTCGGTGCAGAGTTAGGCTTGGACCCGGAACGTGTTTATACGGATTATCGGGAAATGGCCAAGGCGGAATCTGCGAGGGAGGATGGAATTCAGGTAGTCGGTGTGATGACTCCAAACAGCACGCATTTTGCTATTGCTAAAACTTTCCTTGAAGCAGGAATTCATTTGATCTTGGAAAAGCCGATCACCACTACTGTGGAGGATGCTTTGGACTTGATTCAACTCGCCCGAAAACACAATGTGCTGTGTGCCTCAATGTACGGTTACAGCGGTTACCCGATGGTCAGGCAGGCACGTGCGATGGTGGAGAATGGAGAATTAGGCGACATTAACGTAGTGCAAACCGAGTTTGCACACGGAAACTGCGCAACAGCGGTAGAGCAACAAAGCGAAGGCGCAGCGTGGCGTAATGATCCGAAAATTTCCGGACAAACTTTTGTGCTCGGTGATATAGGAACTCATGCCCTGCATCTGGCAACATTCATCACCGGCTTGCAGTTAAAGGAAGTTTCTGCGGATCGACAAAGCTTTGTTTCTGGACGTGTACTTGAGGACAACGCAAACGTACTGCTGCGTTTTGATAAACCGGAAAAGTCTTCACAGGCCGCGGCTGGTTATTTGTGGGCCAGCGGTGTTGCAGTCGGTCATCGTCATGGTTTGGGAATTCGAATTTTTGGTACAAAAGGCGGTCTTGAGTGGCGACAGGAACATCCAAACCAACTTCATTTTTCGCCTTTGGGACAAACACCGCGTATATTAGAATTGGATTCTCCGGAACTTTATCCCTGTGCAAAACGTCTACTGCGTGTCGGTGCAGGGCATCCGGAGGGCTACTTCGAGGCATTTAGCAATGTTTATGCAGATTTCGCGGAAAATTTACTAGCTAAGATTGAAGGGTCTGAGGCGGATCCGCTCAGTCAAGATTTTCCGACTTTAGAAGACGGTCTGGCCGGAGTGAAATTTTTAGAAGCTTGCGTCAAATCTTCAGAAAATAACGGTAGTTGTGTAATTTGCGCTATTCACGCTGACTAAAGAATTTTTCGAGGCTGCCTGACTTAGTTTGGAGATTTCAGAAAATTTATTCCGCAAAATTATTCCCCTCCAACCTGTCTCCAAATATTTGCTGGAGGCGGTCAACACATTCGCTCAAAGCAGTATGTTCGTTCATACCTTGCTGAATGAATTTCTGAATTAATGGATATTTAGAAATAGCGTAGTCAATTTCCGGATTACTTCCCTGAACATACGCACCGATATTGATCAAATCTTCAGCTTCACGGTAAGTAGCTAAAGTACGTCGTAAAATCTGGTTTAGTTCAAGGTGCGTCTCGCCAACCACATTTACCATAACCCTGCTGGTTGAAGAGAGCAAATCCACTGCCGGGAAAGTTCCCTTTTCCGCAATACTACGGCTGAGAAAAATATGTCCGTCAACAATGGCGCGGATTGCGTCTGCAATCGGATCGCTTGCGTCATCGCCTTCAACTAGCACAGTGTAAAATCCGGTTATCGAACCCGGTCCCTCATGCGTGCCTGCACGTTCCAGCAGGCTTGGTAACAAGGCAAATACGGAAGGTGGATAACCTTTAGTTGTCGGAGGTTCTCCTGCAGCTAAACCAATTTCACGCTGAGCCATTGCAAAACGCGTGAGAGAATCCATTGACAGCAGAACATCTTTACCCTGATTACGGAAATGCTCAGCGATAGAGGTCGCCACATAAGCTCCTCGCATTCTCAGCAGAGGCGGCTGATCCGATGTCGCAACGACTACGACAGAACGCCGCATGCCTTCTTCACCCAAATTATCTTCGATAAATTCGCGCACTTCTTTTCCACGTTCTCCTACCAAGGAAATGACATTAATGTCTGCGTCAGTGTAACGTGCCATCATTCCGAGCAGCACTGATTTTCCAACTCCGGAACCTGCCATTATGCCGATACGCTGGCCGCGTCCGCAAGTCAGACTGGCGTTAATGGATCTTACACCTACATCTAATGGATCTTTGATACGTTCACGATTCAAGGGGTTTACAACTTCCGGATATAAGGGAACCTCCGTGGAAGTTGCTAACTCGCCAAAACCGTCCAGTGGCCGCATCAACGGATCGAAAACCCGTCCCAGCAATCCCTCTCCTACCGGAACCATCGCCGGACGGTCTTCCGGAACAACTCTGCATTTTGGCCCAATTCCATGTGCGTTGTGCAACGGCATTACCAGCATCCGGTCTTTCCTGAACCCGACTACTTCCGCAGGCACAGATTTATTGGTTGCAGGATTAAATATTTGGCACATTCCTCCTACAGCACAACCTGGATTTGTGGCCTCTACCATGTGCCCGATCACCTGCATCACTCGCCCTTCCTTGCGTAGTACCGGAATATTTTCAATTCCGCTAATGTACGTTTCAAGGTTAGAGTAAACCGGTAATTCCGCAGTTGATGAATCAGGTAACATGAAAAATATAAGGCTTAGTTAGCTTCAGTTTTGAGGATTTAAAAATGATAATTTAGAGCCTGAAAAAATATCCGCAAAATTTTCTTTTATTTGGAAAAAGTTGACTAAATTTTTTTCCATAGACTTTTTACTCAGCAGAGTCATCCGTATCAGTTTCCGGAAATTGATCTGTGGTGTCCGGAGATGAATCTAGCGTTTCAGTAGTTACTGTTTCAACAGCTTCCGTAACCTGTTCCGGTTCCGCTAATTCGGCGCTTGCTGTTTCAGCACTTGCGGCTTCAGAGTCTAGTGATTCAGGCTGCAGATTTTCGGATTCCGCAGATGCAATTTCCGGAAGTGGCTCAACATTATCTGGCTGCTTTTCAGGCTCCGCCGTTTCTGCACTTGTTTCTGTTGAGGTCGGTGGTGCTAACTGTTGCGTGCTCTCAGTTTGACTTGAATCAAGAGAATCAGTTTCAACATCAGCCTTGTCTGATAAGGATTCTATAGAAAAATCATGTGAGTCAATATCTACTTCAGTTAAATGTGAATGTCGATTTTCTATCTGTTCAGTCAAAGATTCTTCCAGCTTATCGAACTGGCCTTCAATAGATCTACTGATTATTTCTTCATCAGACTCTACATAAATAGAACCAGCTTTCATTTCCGGATTCTGCCGAAGCACGAGGCTTTGTTCATCACTTAAATAACGCTCCAGATCGCTTTTACTTTCGACCAGAAATTCGTAGTCATCCGGATGCAAAAACAAATAAATCTTTCCCTGCACTTCTGTTTCTTGAAGAGCAGCCTGAACTATGTTCTTGATAACAGAGTTATTCAGTTTTATTTCTTCTGCAACAACATTTTTAGAAATTTGCAGAGCTAACTTCACCAACTCTTCTTCCGCTTGAAACCGGACAACCTGCCTTAATGAATTCAATTGTGCCAATACAGAACTTATCTGGCTTACCAACGGTTCCGCTTCATCATAACGCTGCTGAATTCCCTGCTGAATTCCACTTTCAAAACCTGACTGATAGGCCTTGCTTTTTATTTCTTCTACTTTTTCTTCAGTTGAAGAAAGCAGATTTTTCCTTTCCTTTTCAGCCTCTTGATTTTCTGAAATAGTTTGCTGGTAGATACGCTCTGTATCACTTGCCTGTTCTTCAATTTTTGAGAGGAGTTGCGTTTTGTAAAGTTTCGCACCTGATCTGATCGATTCCGCAAAATCCTCTGCATTTGTCAAAAGGCTGTTTTCCTGAAAAAACTCAACATTTTTGAAACCTTTTGAGAGTTGAATTTTTTCTGCATCCGTCATTCCACTTTCAGCATCAGCGGAAACTGCCGCGACAAAGTCAGCTGAATCTCCTTCAACGTCAAAAGTAAGAGGTTTGAATGAGGCGAGTCGTGCTTCTATTTCCTGCTCTTCACTATTTGCGCCATCTTCAGTACTTGCTTTTCCTGCAGCTGAATCAGCAGTTTCCGCAGACTCTGCTTCAACAACCGTGAAATCGGTCAGTGAAAACGGTTTGAACTCATTCTCATCCAACATGCATTTAATATTGATTGATGATTATTAGGTTAAGGAGCCGGAATTCAGGATTTGACACAAAATGGAAAATTGCAGGGTTAATTGTTGCTTGCAACCTGAATCCTGAATCAGCATTATGAACGATCCCGTAGCCAGGTATGTATGAGCGCGGATGTTTTGAGAGGATCCTGTTTGGCTATTTCGAGAATCTTTTCTCTAGGTGGAATTCCAGACTCACGTTCGGTCGGAATTTCCAGTTCCTCTCCTTCCAGTTCACCAATTGTTGCTGGCATTCCCATGAGAAGATCAAGGTCAGCAGGTTTGGAACTCAGTCGTTGAACCATCGGTCGGATGACCAACATGATGAGTGCCAAGATTGACAAACCAAGCGCGACATAACGCACAACATCCAAAATGAATTTGTTCCGGACTTGTGTAGCTAAAATTTCAGCACTTTTATCTTCTTCAAGTGCGGCTTCAAAAGGCATGTTGCCCACAAACACTCTGTCACCTCGGGACTCATTATAGCCCATTGCAGCTTTTACCAAACCAACGATAGTTTCTTTCTCACCTTCAGTCCAGGGAGTGTTTGTCCGTCCTAAAGAGTTTCCGCTATCATCAATAATTTGTGATCGTTTGTTATCTAGAAGTACCGATATGCTGAGGTTTACCACTTCTCCAACTGCGGACTCGAGAATTATTTCCCTGCGACTACTTTCAAAGTTACGAGTAGAGTTTTTCTTGCTGAATTCTGAAACTGTTGCTGCTTCCCTGCCTGTTGCTTCAGGTAAATTTGTTGTAACTCCAGCTGGTCCCACAGGAATAGAACGAGTTCCAGTTGAAGATTCATCGACCACCTGCTCACTTACAACACTTGTTTGATCAGGATCAACTAGTTCTTCCTTGATTGTCCTCCGATCAAAACGCAGGCTAGCAGAAGCATTGACCCTAACGCGGTCTTTACCAACGACCTCCTCAATCTGTCTAACAACTTTTGCCTCAAGTTCCTTTTCAAAACGGCTTTTATATGAATAATTATCATTCATTTTACCGCCTGCAGAGTCGTCAGAAAATCCTCGACTTAGCAAGGTTCCGCTTTGATCCGTGATTTTCACATTTCGCGGGGAGAGACCTTCAACCGCACTTGCAACCAGGTGAACTATAGTCTCAATCTGTTTACGTCCGGCTCCGCTGCTAGTAAGATTAAGCGCAATTGCCGCCGTTGCTTCCACCTGATTATCTGAAAAAAGTGTTTTTTGCGGAATTGCTAAAGAAACTTTTGCTGACTTAACAACATTAATAGTGGAAATCAGCCTTGCTAGCTCGCCTTCCTGCGCAACACGGAATTTAACACCCTGCTGAAATTCTGTTTCGCCCAGACTTGGAGTAGAAAACAGATCAAGAAAACCAACTCCGCTGCCCGGCAATACCTTTTCTTTTGCTAATGTTAAACGGGCCCGGTCTATTAAGTGCGGTTCAACCATGATGGTTCTCCCGCCCGGAGCAAGCATATATGGAATCTGATTTTCCTGTAACTTTTCAACTATGGCTGCAGCATCCCCAGGTTCTACATTAGAATACAATGGTGCCCAGGAAGGTCTGTTTGCCAAAAATATCATACTCACCATACCGATGAGGATTATTCCAAGGGCCACCAGGATCGTGATCCTCTTAGTGAGACTCAAGGCACCAAAAAAATCCTGAAACTGAAATCGTACATCTGAAAGAACTCCGGCTTGTTCTGCCATAGTTTTCCTATTAAAGTTTGTTTATGAAAATTGAGAAAAGATCGCCTTATTTTCAAGTACCTGATTCAGGCCTGGAAAATATCAGCTGGAATTTAGCACCAATCTCACCTGCAATTACGATTCCAAACAATATGGAATATCTATTTTGTTCTTTGATATTTAAAAAAAGAATTTATTATTCAGGGGGCATTTGTAAAAGCTGATCGTCAATCGATTTTTTGCCTTCCGGTTGGCTTAAAAGACGTCTGGTCAGAACCCGGAAACGCCAACTGTGCAGTACCGCAGCGACGCTCAAGCCAACAATCAAACCTACCCACATTCCCACTGGGCCAAAGTTATAATAGACACCAATCAGATAAGCTGTAGGCAGGCCGACACCCCAGTAGGCCACAACGTTTGTGACGAAAGGGACACGAGTGTCTTTAAGTCCGCGCAGTGCTCCAAGAGCACCTACCTGCATTCCATCAGACAACTGAAAAACCGCGGCCATATAGAGTAATTGAACAGCCAGTGAACGGACATCCGGATCATCTGAATACAAAGCTACAATCATTTCCGGAAAGTTTACAAACACAGTAGCGGTTACTGCCATAATTAAAACACTAAGTATGATGCCGGCATATCCTATATAGCGTGTAGCTACATAATCACCCCTGCCTTTTGCTTGGCCAACCCTGATGGAAATAGCAATAGAAAGCCCCATCGGCAGCATGAAAGTTACTGAAGCAATATTGATTGCAACCTGATGTCCGGCGATTGCCGTCACCCCAAATGTTCCCATCAACAATGATACCATCGCGAAGAGTCCAACTTCAGCCGCTATTCCAAAACCATTGGGGATGCCTATTCTCAAAATTTCACGCAGATACAACCAGGAGGGTCTGCTGAAAGCAATAAATTTCTGGTAGCTGGCAAACATCGATGCTTTCAGACAAAAAATCAACATCGCGCAAAACATGACCCAGTGAACCATACTCGTAGTCCAACCTGCGCCAACAGCACCCAGAGCAGGAAAGCCAAAGTGCCCGAACATCAACGCATAGTTTGAAATAATATTTGCACCGAGGCCAATCAGTGAAATATACATGGTTGGACGAGTGATGGACATACCTTCACTAAACATCCGCAAGACAAGAAACGCGTAAACCGGCGGCATACCCCAGCACAACGCCTTCAAATAACCCGAAGTAACCCTGATCACCTCCGGTTCATAATCCATCCAGTACAACACTGGTTCAAGATTAGCTAAAATCAGAATGCTGATAAATGCTAAAGCCTGGCTGAGCCACAGGCCCTGAATCACATTTGTGGCTATTTCCTCTTGCTTTTCCGCCCCAAAAAGTTGTGCGATAATAGAACCGAGTGAAATCAATATCCCCAGCATCAGCAAAAAAACCGGATGGTAAAGAGCTGTCGCAATTGCCAGTCCAGCCAAATCATTTGAACTGACATGTCCAGCCATTATTGTATCCACAAACTGCATCATAGTTTGTAACAAATGCGCAATAATTACCGGAAGACCTAATTTTAAGGTTAATGAAGATTCATGTGAAAACCTTTTTAAACGTGAATATAGCTTATATTGCTTCATCAAATGTAGTTACTATTGAAAATAAGTGTTAAAAAATTACTTAACTGTACAAGCAGTTGTATGCTATCATGTACATTCTAATATGGTTATTGATAAATTTAATTTTTAATTTTTTGAAGTAGAGCTCACTTCGCTGCAACAGAATCAGGCTGACTTCAAGCTTTGCTTTTAGGACTATTTTTATATGAAAAGAGAAAACATTCTTATTATCCTCAGTATGCTGGTGCTGGCATTTTTTTTAGCAAAAATGCTCGACGGTGGAAATCTGTCAAGCGATTCTCCGCGCACACAGGAGCTGATTTACAGTGATTTCAAAGCTCTCGTTGCAACAGGTGACGTTGTCAATGCTCAAATTATCGGAGATTCCTTGATCGAGGGCTTCACACAGGATGGACTGGGCTACCGCACCTATATTCCCGCAGAAGATCCCAGCGTAATTGACTACCTTCGACTGTATCAAATTCCGATCAATTATGTGCCTGAAAAAAGTCTTCCGTGGTATTTAAGTATTTTGATAAATTGGGGGCCCTTCCTCTTAATTTTTGGAATATGGATGATACTGATGCGGAAAATGCAGGGCGGAGGTGCCGGAGGAGGAGGATTATTTTCCATCGGAAAAAGCCGTGCCAAAAAGATGGAACCGAATGAAATGAAAGTGACCTTTGCTGATGTCGCAGGAGTTGAAGAAGCAAAAGACGATTTGAAAGAAACGGTTGAGTTTCTCCGTGATCCGGCAAAATTCCGTAAACTTGGAGGCAGAATCCCTAAAGGCATGTTAATGTCCGGATCACCCGGTACAGGGAAAACTTTGCTCGCAAAGGCGGTTGCCGGAGAGGCTGAGGTTCCTTTTTTCAGTATGAGCGGTTCTGATTTTGTGGAAATGTTTGTCGGTGTTGGTGCCAGCAGAGTTCGTGATATGTTTGAACAAGGCAGGCAAAACGCACCGTGCATCATCTTCATCGATGAAATAGATGCAGTCGGGGGCAGCCGTGGTACAGGAATGGGTGGTGGAAATGATGAACGTGAGCAAACACTCAACCAGCTTTTGGTGGAAATGGACGGCTTTGATGGAATGGAAGGGATCATCGTGATCGCCGCGACAAACCGACCGGATGTTCTCGATCCAGCGCTTCTGCGTCCAGGACGTTTTGACCGTCATGTGAGTATTCCTCTGCCTGATGTTAAAGGCAGAGAGGAAATTTTACAGATCCACGCCAAAAAAGTGGAGATGGCTGAGGGTGTTGACATGAACATTATCGCACGCGGAACTCCTGGATTTTCAGGTGCAGATTTGAAAAACCTGATCAACGAAGCTGCTCTCGGTGGTGCACGCAACAACAAAACAGAACTTAAATTAGCCGATTTTGAATGGGCACGTGATAAAGTGATGATGGGCACAGAGCGCCGGTCGATGGTCATGTCGGAAAAAGAAAAACGTAACACTGCATACCACGAAGCAGGGCATGCACTGGTTTCCGCGCTTCTCCCTAAAACTGATCCAATTCACAAAGTAACAATCGTGCCTCGCGGACGAGCTCTTGGTCTAACAGCCTTTTTGCCAAAACAAGATAATCATTCTTACGATATTGATTTCCTGAGTAACCGTATCACTATCGCCATGGGTGGACGAGCAGCTGAGGAGATAATTTTTGATGAGGTTACTACCGGAGCAAGCAACGACATTCAACAGGCAACCGACACAATCAGAAACATGATTTGCAACTGGGGTATGAGTAAAACGTTTGGTCCAATCGTTTTAGGCAGCGATAATCAGCAGAACGTTTTGGGACGTAACATCGGTAAAGGCCGTGAATTTAGTGAAAATACTGCTGCAGAAATTGATAATGAAATGCGTAAAACAATTAAATATCATGATGCGAAAGCCAAGAAACTTCTTCGTGATAATATCGATATTTTACACAAAATCGTTGAAGTTTTGATGAAAGAAGAAACAATCGAAGGTTCATATATCATGGAGTTACTGGGCCAGAACAAATCAAAAGTTGAGCCAGTCGGAGGTTGATGTCACTTCCGGGATTTGGACGTCCACCGGCATATTATTTTATGTGGATTTTGCCCCGTAATCTTTTTAGCAGACTTTGCGGGTTTGTGGCTGACATTCGAATACCGCGGATTTTGTTGACTCCGTTGATAAGAATATTTTCAAGGATCTATTCTGTAGAGTTGACAGAAGCGACTCAGCAGGTTTCAGAGTTCAGGACATTCAACGAATTTTTCACGAGGCAGTTGCTTACTGATGCACGACCATTGGACCCGGATCTGGATGCTGTACTAAGTCCTGTAGATGGATTTATCGGTGAATATGGACGCATCAATGATGGACGCTTGATTCAGGCAAAAGGGCTGGATTATCGCTTAGCAGACTTGCTGCTGGATTCGAAACGTGACAGTTTATATGACGGCGGGGAATTCATTACCATTTATTTGGCTCCACAGAACTACCACCGTATTCACAGTATGGTAGAAGGGGAGGTTCGTGAGTTCTCATACATTCCGGGAGATTTATGGACGGTCAGCCCCCTGGGTGTGCATCATGTGCCGAATCTCTTTGCCCGGAATGAACGTTTGACCACTTATATACAAACTAAAAAAGGTGAATGTGCGCTCATAAAAGTTGGCGCAACTGTTGTAGGACGCATTCGAGTCAGCTACGATGATCAAATTTCAAACCTTCAGGGTGCGCTGGCTAAACAACTTGTCTTGAAAACTCCTTATGAGTTGGAGCGCGGTGAAGAAGTTGCACTGTTTGAACTGGGATCCACTGTAATTTGCCTGTTCCCGCCAGGACAAGTTGAACTGAATGAGTTGGAATTAGGACAAACAATTCGCCTCGGCAACGCTATTGGGCGATTTAGACTGAACTCAAAAGAGTGAGAACTAAGCTTTGGTCAAAAACATTTTGGATTTTTAAATCTATAGCAAATAATTATTAAAACAAGGAAAAGAAAAATGGGTAGTTTATCTGGAAAAAAAGGTGTTATTCTTGGAGTCGGCAATCAACGCAGTATCGCTTGGGCTGTAGCTGAACATTTTCATGAACAAGGTGCAGAGCTCGCGTTGACTTATCTTACTGATCCTAAAGGACGTTTTGAAGCAAATGTCAGAAATCTTGGTGATAAAGTAAATGCATCCCTGATACAGGAATGTGATGTTTCAAATGATGAATCGATTCAGTCTTTAATCGGAGCATTAAATGATCATTGGGGAGAGTTGGATTTTTTAATTCATAGTTTAGCTTTTGCAGACCAGAAGGATTTACAGGTAGATTTCTCAAGCACAAGCCGCAGCGGTTATTCAAAAGCACATGAAATTAGTGCATTTTCACTGTTACCGCTGGCAGAAGGTGTTATCCCCATGATGAAAAAACGCGGTGGCGGCAGTATCCTCAGCATGAGTTTCATCGGCTCTATGCTGGCAGTTCCGCATTATCATGTGATGGGGCCAGCAAAAGCATCTCTGGAAGCTTCTTCACGCTATCTGGCGAAAGAAGTCGGTCCGGACAATATTCGGGTGAATGTAATTTCTCCGGGGGCAATCAGAACCTTATCTTCTGCAGGCATTAAGGATTTTGCTGAGTTGATGAGAGTTGCCGGTGAGCATTCAGCAATGAAACGTACAGCTACTCAGAGTGAGGTAGCAAAAACTGCTGTATTTTTAGCAAGCGAAGCTTCCTCAGGAATTACCGGACAAGTGATCTACGTCGACTGTGGATATTCAATTATGGCAAACTAAAGTAATCCTTAATATACAATTTATTTGATTTTCAAACCCTAATTAGAGGGACAAATAATATGAGCAAAGCGCTAAATGATTTTCGCTTGAAACTCGGTGGGAAGGAATTTGTACCTATTCTCGTCGGAGGGATGGGAGTAGATATCTCCACAGCAGAACTTGCTCTGGAAACTGCACGTTTAGGGGGTATCGGACATATTTCTGATGCAATGGTTCCCACAGTTTCTGACCGGAGATTCAAAACAAAGTTTGTACAGGAAAAACAACGCAAATACAAATACAACGTCAACAGCGCAGATAAAGCTGTGGTGCAGTTTGACCTGGAAAGACTAGCTGAGGCTCAGCGTCTCCATGTAGGACGTACCATGGACGCTAAAAAGGGTGACGGTGCCGTCTTTGTCAATTGCATGGAGAAACTTACCATGAACAATCCACGCGATACTCTGCAAACACGTCTGCAGGCATCGATGGATGCAGGAGTTGAAGGGATAACATTGAGCGCCGGATTGCATTTAGGTTCGATGGAACTGATGAAGGATCATTCAAGATTCAGGGATGTTCTGCTTGGGATCATCGTCTCTTCTGCACGCGCTTTACGACCTTTTCTCAAAAGGGCGGCGAAGTACAAAAGACTTCCTGATTATATCATTGTAGAAGGTCCTCTGGCCGGAGGACACTTAGGTTTCGGTACTGACGACTGGATGGAATATGATCTGAAAACAATTGTTCAGGATGTGTTAATTTTTTTAAAAGAAAACGATCTGGACATTCCTGTGATTCCGGCAGGTGGTGTTTTTACCGGAACTGATGCAGTAGATTTTTTTGAATCTGGCGCTTCCGCGGTGCAGGTCGCTACACGTTTTACTGTGACAAAAGAATGCGGCCTGCCTGACCGTACAAAACATCACTACTTTGAGGCAGTAGAGGAAGATATTGTTGTCAACAATATCTCACCAACCGGATATCCAATGCGGATGTTAAGACAGTCTCCTGGAATAGGTTCCGGAATTCGCCCTAATTGTGAAGCCTTCGGTTATATCCTAGACAATAAGGGGCATTGCGCATACGTTGAAGCCTATAACAAGGAACTGGAAAAAATACCGGATAAAATTTCTATTCAGGACAAAACCTGCCTCTGCACGCATTTCCGGAAATTTAATATCTGGACATGTGGTCATTATGTTTACCGTCTCAAAGACACTACTCATAAACTTGAAAATGGGAAATATCAACTTTTAAGCGCGGAAGAAGTTTTTCAGGATTATCAGTTCAGTAAAAATTATGCGATTAAACTTCCAGAAAAGATAGAATTTGCCTCCTCAGATGTAACTTTGGCTGCTGCATAGTTTGTTAAGATCAGGAAAAGGGAGCCATTTTTACTTTTAACAGTATTGCAGAAAGAGAAAAATACTCATCTCTTAATGTTTTAGATTGACAAATCCTCCACAACATTTCATAATTATTCGTTTAACTCATGCTGGCATAGCTCAACTGGTAGAGCAGCTGATTTGTAATCAGCAGGTTGTAGGTTCAAGTCCTATTGCCAGCTCCAGCATGGGGAGATACCCAAGCGGTCAACGGGATCAGACTGTAAATCTGACGGCTTCGCCTTCGAAGGTTCGAATCCTTCTCTCCCCACCACAGCTTGAAGAGCTTTTTACGGTGTGAGTTTTAAGCCTGGGTAGCTCAGTGGTAGAGCGTTTCCTTGGTAAGGAAGAGGTCGGCAGTTCAATCCTGCTCTCAGGCTCCAAATAAATTATCTTAGTTTTAAAGTATTGAAATCATGAGAGACACGATTCACCTAGAATGCACTGAGTGCAAGCGCCGAAATTATACAGCTTCCCGAAACAAGAAATTGAAAACAGAGCGTATGGAATTACGCAAATACTGTAGGTGGGAGCGAAAACATACTTTGCATAAAGAAACGAAGTAAAACGTTTTCTTTATAAATTTTGCGTCCTGATAGGGCAGTAGCTCAGTTGGTAGAGCATCGGTCTCCAAAACCGAAGGTCGCAGGTTCGACCCCTGTCTGCCCTGCCAGAAATAATAAGTACTGAGTTTAGAACTTGAACAGTAGTATTTTATTACAGTAGTAGAAAATATTTTATCAGGATGTTTAATGTACATCCAAAAAATTGATTATGTTCAAACGAATCCAACAGTTTTTAAAAGATGTCATTGCGGAATTTAAACGTGTGCAGTGGCCGACACGTGAGGCAACAATAAAATCTACCTCAGTAGTTGTAGGTGTTTCTTTAGCTGTAGCACTCTACCTGGGAATCGCTGATTTAGGACTTTCGGACATCATGCAAATGGTAATTGCTGGATAAAATAGTGGAAGAACAAACTGGAACCGAAATGGTATTGGAAGAACAAAAAGAGATAGCAGAAACTCAGGACAGTACTTTGGGAGAGCAACAGAATGATGCTCCGGAAGTAAGCGCTGATGAGACTGAAGCTCATGGTGATGCTCCGGAAGTAAGTGCTGATGAGACTGAAGCACAGGGCAATGCTCCTGAGATTGAAGCTGAAGCCGCTGCAGATAATACGACGGAAACAGCAGAACAGGCTGAAGGTATTGAAGCACAAATTCCTGAAAAGCCGATAAATCCAAATGCAAAATGGTACATCCTCCAGGCATATTCCGGTTATGAAGTTCGCGTAGAACAGACGATTAATGAAAAATTAAAGATTGAAGGTCTTGAACATCTAGTAGACGAAATATTTATACCTTCAGAAGATGTGATCCGCACCAAGGAAGGCAAAAAACGGAAAGTAAACCAGAAATATTTCCCTGGATATGTGCTGATCAACATGGAACTCACCCCTGCATTGTGGCACCTTTTGATGGATGTCAACAGGGTTTCAGGGTTTATTGGCGGGACACAAAAAAATCCGTTGCCTCTGGATGAGCGTGAACTTGATACAATCCGTTCCCAAGTCAGCGAACGATTCCAGCAGAAAGCGACAGAAGATGAATTTTCACTTGGACAAAAGGTGACAATCACCGAAGGTTCTTTTGGAAATTTCAGTGGTACAATCGATGAAATAAATCTCGAACGCAGAAAATTAAAAGTACTTGTTAGTATTTTTGGCCGCCCCACACCTGTTGAGGTGGAGTTCGAAAAAGTAAAACACGTAGTAGAATAAGACAAAAAAACCATGGCAAAGGAAATCTCTTCATTCATCAAGCTTCAAGTTCCGGCAGGAAAGGCAAATCCATCTCCACCAATTGGCCCCGCATTAGGTCAACACGGTGTGAACATTATGGAGTTCTGCAAAGCTTTTAACGCACAAACTCAGGGACAAGATACAATCATTCCGGTGGTGATCACTGTTTACAAGGATCGCTCGTTCACCTTTATTACCAAAACACCTCCGGTACCTGTGCTGATCAAAAAAGCTCTGAAACTGAATAAAGGTTCCTCGACCCCAAATAAGGATAAAGTTGGTACTTTGAATAAAAATCAACTTGAGGAAATTGCCAAGCAGAAGATGCCTGATTTGAATTGTTATAACCTGGAATCTGCCATGAAATCCGTGGCAGGAACTGCCCGGAGTATGGGCGTACTGACTGAGGGATTATGAAAAAACTGAGTAAAAGAACAAAAGTTTTTCAAGATAAAGTGGATGCAGAAAAACTGTATCCTTTGACTGAAGCAATTAATTTGCTTAAAGAAGTGAAAGCGACCAAATTTGATGAGACAGTTGATGTTGCCTTAAGACTTGGAGTTGACACACGTAAAGCTGAGCAAATGGTGCGCGGCACCTGTTCTATGCCAAATGGTCTGGGTAAAGAAATTCGTGTGCTTGTTTTTGCAAAAGCAGATAAAGCCATTGCAGCTGTGGAAGCCGGTGCAGATTATGTGGGTGGTGAAGATTATGCTAAAAAGATTCAAGAAGGCTGGCTCGAGTTTGACCGTGTTGTAGCAACACCGGATATGATGGCAGTTGTAGGACGGATAGGAAAAATATTGGGTCCAAGAGGACTGATGCCAAATCCAAAAGTCGGTACAGTAACTTTCGAAGTTGAAACAGCCATCAAAAATATTAAAGCAGGGCAGGTAGAATTCCGTGCCGATAAGCAAGGTAACCTGCATGCTGCTATTGGGAAAGTTTCATTTGATGCAGACAAGCTTTGTGAAAATGTAACTGCCCTAGTTGACACTGTCAAAAGGATGAAACCTTCAGCCTCAAAAGGTATTTTTCTCCGTAATTTTAGTGTGAGTTCTACAATGGGACCCGGTCTTAAGGTGGACCCGCAAACAGTTAACACCTGAAAAACTTTTTTAGTTTTCTTGTCTAAGACAGTAGGGGCCTAACGGCTTAATTTATGCCCTGCCGAGACACAGCTTCCGCAAGTGACACAGCAACATTCTGCTGTGTTCCTTCCTCTGTCTTATTCAATTTTTTTCTAAATCTTCGGTTTTAAGAGAAACTGCTTGCAGGCTTTTTCTCGACAGTGCGTGTCTTAAAGCGCTTCTTTGAAAAACCGAAGGAGTGAATGTTTAACATAATCATATCGAAAAGGTTCCATGGAACGAAGCCAAAAAGAAGTTCAAGTCAGTGAACTACGGTCAATCTTTAATAGCATGTCCGCAGGAGTACTGGTTGATTATCGTGGT